>SAMEA104315427__coassemble_544_pt1 | contig 34118 bp, 34 predicted proteins | sample SAMEA104315427__metabat2_low_PE_034 | metagenome-assembled genome bin SAMEA104315427 (sample SAMEA104315427) | gut metagenome | biome: Monkey gut; feature: monkey-associated habitat; material: faeces | place: China | collected 2013 | reverse complement strand
GTTACGGTGGCATGTGGTCATGCCGCCCTACGAAGGGTTTCCCTATACACCGGGTAGGGGCGGACGACCCTACAACTACGGAGGGGTTTCCTGTACCATGGTGTAGGGCGGGGTGACCTCGCAGTGAAACAAGTGCCCTTGGGGTACACCCCGCCGCACAAAATACCCCCGCCATTCGAGGGAGGGGAGACGGATTGCCGCGTCGTGGAGCGAAGCGGAGCAAGAACCTTTGGGATACTCCTCGCAATGACTGCCCCTGCCAGATAAAAGAGCGTCCGCTCAGCGCCTGTCTTCACCCCAGCAGCCCCGTGATATCCTCCACACTCAATCCCTCCTGCAAGGCCAGTGTAATACCATATCCGATCAGCCTTCCCAACTCCCGTACTTTTCCGTCAATATCCCGCGGCGTCAGAAACAGCGGATCTTCCTCCTCTATTCCCTCCCCCAGCAGGCTGGCGGCGATCACCGTCGGCACACCTGCTGCCACCACCGGCACGCCCAGCGTCTCCTCATTGATGGCTTTCCGGTGGTTGCCTACACCGCTGCCGGGGATCAGACCCGTATCGCCCAGCTGTACTGTGGCGCACAGGCGGTCCCGACTGCGGGCAGCCAGCGCGTCCACCGCGATCACGGCGGCACTACCCGTGGCTTGTACCGCGCCGCGCAGCAGCTCCAGCGTCTCTATTCCCGTAGCCGCCAGCACACCCGGCGACAGGGCCGATACCGGCGTAAAGCCCCGGAATTGCCGGGGAAGCGTTCGCACCATATGCCGGGTCACCAGCAGGCTTTCCAGCGCCAGCGGTCCCACCGCGTCGGCTGTCATATCCCGATTGCCAAGCCCTGCCACCAGCACCGGCGTATCGGCTCCAATGGCCGGAAGCATCCGCCGCAGCTGACAGGCCAGACACTGCGCCGCCCGCTGAAAAAAACCGTCCTCCCGCCGGAAGTATGGCCGCAGGTCGATGGTCACATATCGCCCCACCGGTTTGCCAACGTTCTCCGCAGCCCCACTGGTCGTAATACAAACCTCCGTAACACCATAACCACGGCAGGTATAATCCGCCGCCTGAACACCGTCCAGCCGGGAGATGGTGCCGCCTGAACGCAGGCTCTCCACCGTTTCCAGTGCCAGATCTGTCCTTATGCTCCGCATGTTTGTGGTCACACTCCTTTCAAAAACACAAAATCTTGTGGATAACGATCCATTTTTTCGCCAAAAAAACTTTTATGCGAAAAAGATAGACAAATATCAAAAAAACGCTTGCAATTTCTATGCAAAGATGCTAAAATATCATCCTGCGTGGAACTTTATGTCTGCGTTAATGTCATAACCGAGGAGGTGTTTGGTTTGCCGAATATCAAGTCTGCTAAGAAGCGTGTTCTGGTGGCAGAGGCGCGCAATGCCCGCAACAAAGCCGAAAAGTCCGCACTGAAGACTGCTATCAAGAAGTTCGAGGCTGCTGCCGTTGACGGCGATCGCACCGAGGCCGAGGGCACTTACAAGGTGGCGGTCAAGGCCATCGATAAGGCTGCTGCTAAGGGTTTGATGCACAAGAACAACGCGGCTCACAAGAAGTCCGCTCTGACCCTGAAGCTCAACAAGATCGGTTAACAAACCACATGCAACAGACGTCCGATGGACGTCTGTTTTTGTTTATGTGCGGCAGAAAAAACCGTACCGGGAACATTTTGCCCGACTTCCGCGTCTTATAGACAGAAAGGTTGGTGCTCCCCATGAAACGTTCCATTTCTCTGATCGTACTGGCTGCGGCCTGCGTACTGGCGCTGGCAGCCGTGATCACACTGTCCGGCTGCACGGCCGCTCCCTCTGACAGCGACCCTGCCGGCCATATCGACACCCCTGATCCCACCCCCGCCGTCACCGGCGAGACTGCTGAATATACCAGCGGCTATGTGGACATGGCGCTGACCATCCCGGAGGGCTGGCAGTGGGAATCGGTGCAGGATAAGTCCATGAGCACCGAGGGCATCCGCTTCTGGAAAACCGACGACAAGGCGCTGGACTTCAAGCTTCTCTGCTGGCGGAACGGCTACGGCATCTGCGGCACCGGCGTCACCAGCGAGGAGCTGACCCTCTCCGGCGGCCAGATGGTCTGGCAGCACACAGAGACGGAGAACGACGGTCTGTGGCTGGGGCTGTGTTTTGAAAACGTCCCCGGCGACTATGTGTGCCAGCCCACCGGCGGCATAATGGACAAGGCCACATGGGACAGCTGCCGGGATGAGGTGCTGGCCATTCTGGGCACCGCCCAGTTCGGCCGCAACGCCATGACGGAGCAGGAGGCTATCGATGTGGCCAAGACCCAGTATGACGGCCCGTATGACGAGACCTATGGCCGCTACGACATAAAGACCGATGTCTGGTCGGTGACCTTTGTGGAGGGACAGCGGCCTACCGCCAGCATTGACATCAAGCCCGACGGCACCGCAGGCCCTCTGGCCCTGATTGACAGCGCCGCGAAAAAATAAAAGCGCCCGCTTGACACCTGCCGAAAAACGTGCTATTCTAGGCAAAGTTACAGGCGATGAAGGGCGTGGCTGCCCGGAGCCGCGGGAGGAAATGCCCGCCGGACGCCCCGTTACCGGCATGAGAGTGTGGAAATATCCAAATTCGGGTGGAACCACGGACGAGTATCGTTCGCCCCGATGTCCTGCGGGACATCGGGGCGTTTTTTTGTGACCAAAATCTTGACATAAAGGAGACATCACCATGAAAAACACCGAAAAGACCATGGATAAGATCGTGGCACTGTGCAAAAACCGCGGCATTATCTTCGCCGGCTCCGAGATCTACGGCGGTCTGGCCAACACCTGGGACTACGGCCCTCTGGGCGTGGAGCTGAAGAACAACATCAAAAGGGCGTGGTGGAAGAAGTTCGTGCAGGAGAACCCCTACAACGTGGGGCAGGACGCCGCTATCCTCATGAATCCTCAGACGTGGGTGGCCAGCGGCCATCTGGCCGGCTTTTCCGATCCCCTGATGGACTGCAAGGAGTGCAAGGAGCGCTTCCGCGCCGACAAGCTGATCGAGGACTGGTGCGGCCAGAACGGCTTCGCGCTGCCCAAGCCCATCGACGCCTTCTCCCAGCAGGAGATGAAGGACTTCGTGGAGGAGAAGAACATCCCCTGCCCCTCCTGCGGCAAGCATAACTTTACCGATATCCGTCAGTTCAATCTGATGTTCAAGACCTTCCAGGGCGTTACCGAGGATGCCAAGAACACCGTGTACCTCCGTCCCGAGACGGCGCAGGGCATCTTCACCAACTTCGTCAACACCCAGCGCACCACCCGCCGCAAGCTGCCCTTCGGCGTGTGCCAGATCGGCAAGTCCTTCCGCAACGAGATCACGCCGGGCAACTTCATCTTCCGCGTCCGCGAGTTCGAGCAGATGGAGCTGGAGTTCTTCTGCAAGCCCGGCACCGATCTGGAGTGGTTCAACTACTGGCGCACCTTCTGCCACAACTGGCTGCTGGGCATCGGCCTGAAGAACGAGAACATTCGCCTGCGTGACCACGATCCCGAGGAGCTGTGCTTCTACTCCAAGGCCACCACGGACTTCGAGTTCCTGTTCCCCTTCGGCTGGGGCGAGCTGTGGGGCGTAGCCGACCGCACCGACTATGACCTGACCCAGCACCAGACCGTGTCCGGCAAGGATCTGACCTATTTCGATCCCGAGACCAACGAGCGCTATATCCCCTACGTGGTGGAGCCGTCTCTGGGCGTGGAGCGCAGCGTGCTGGCCGTGCTGGTGGACGCCTATGACGAGGAGGTCGTGGACGAGGCCAAGAACGACGTCCGCGTGGTACTGCACCTGCACCCGGCGCTGGCCCCCTACAAGGCCGCCATCCTGCCCCTCAGCAAGAAGCTCAGCGAGCCTGCCCGCAAGATTTACGAGGAGCTTTCCAAGGAGTGGATGATCGACTTTGACGAGACCGGCTCCATCGGCAAGCGCTACCGCCGTGAGGATGAGGTGGGCACTCCCTACTGCATCACCGTGGACTTCGACACCGTGGGCGACGCGGAAAAGGCCGGCGACAACTGCGTCACCGTCCGCGAGCGGGACACCATGGAGCAGGTGCGCATCCCCATCAGTGAGCTGAAGGCCTATCTGGCGGAGAAGCTGGCGTACTAAAAAGCTGGCATGAAATCTTCGATTTCACTGTCAAAAAAGATAAGAAAAAGAGAGCCGCAAGGCTCTCTTTTTTTCGCAGGGCGGCATGACCACATGCCGCCGTGGACATATTCCCCTTCCCCCACGCGAAAAGACCGCCGTTCGGCGGTCTTTTCGTTTACCTTCTCTCTTACTTCTTCACCTGCGCCAGATACTCCTCTAAGCACAAATCGTTGTCCATGATATATGTGGCAGCTTCCACGCCCACATAGCGGTAATGCCACGGCTCATAGATCACACCGGTAATATCCTCTTTTCCCTCCGGGAAGCGAAGGATAAATCCATACTCAGCGCAGTGCTTCATCAACCAGGTATAGGCCGGGGTATTGGCGAAGCTCTGCTCCAGCGTATAGTCTCCGCTGCCGCCCACATCCATGGCAAGGCCGCAGTTATGTTCGCTGAAGCCAGGCCGCTTGACGATGGTACCGCCCACCTTCTGGGCCTCCAGATCACTGTAGCCCTTGTCGGTATACTGCTTCACCTTCCGCCAGTAGAGCGTATTCTGCTCACTCTCGGGCCGATAGGCGCTGACCACCGCCAGGTCATAGGCGGAAGCGTCGTTCAGCATCCGGTTCACCGCGTCGATGATACGACTGTCCACCTGCTTGCCGCCGCTGACAGTGGTAAAGGTCACATCGTCATCATAGCCGGCGGGCAGCGGGTTCCAGTCGTTCACCAGCAGCAGCTGCCAGTCCGGCTGACCGCCGCCCTGATAGCTGTCCATCTGGACATAGTGCCCCTTGGTGGAATATTGCAGCAGGCCGCTGGCGTCGATATATGGCTCGTCCGTAGCCAGAGAGGGATCGTTGGTATTGGTGTTCTCCGGCGGCTGGGTGTTGTCCGGATCGTTGTCCGGCTCCTGCACATCATCCGGCTTGTCAGGGGTATCGGGCGTCACCACCTGACCGGGCCCATCATCGGGGGTCTTGTCCTTCTTTCCCAGACCGACCACCACCAGCGCCGCCGCGGCGATCAGCACCACAAGGGCGATCAGCCACACGATAGGCGCGGGACCGCGTCGGCCATGATACGCGCGTTTTCCTCGTTGTGCCATCAGTTCAGTCCTCCAAAAAATGTTCGGATCGCTTCCTCCCGACAGGCAGCGCTGCCCTGGGCAAAGCCATCACGTCCGCCGCCCCGTCCGTTCAGGGCGGCGTTCATATCCTTGATCAGCGGCCGGATATCTGTTCCGGGATGGATCACGGCATACTTATACGCGCCTGCTTCCCCGGCGAAGAGGGCGCAGCGGCCGCCGCACTGCTGCGCCACCGTATCGCACAGCCGCCGCACCGCGTCCGGCTCCATGGCAGGGCGGATCAGCAGCACGTCTCCCGCGTCCGCGTATTGGGCCGCCTGCGCCGCAAAGCTCTCCGTCTCCAGCGTATCGCACCGCAGCTTCAGCGCGGCAGTTTCCTCTTTCAGACGCAATACGGCGGCATGCGTCCCATCAGCCTTTACTGACAGCTCCCTGCCAACGGCGCTGTTCTGCTGCCAATTCATCGATAAATACGCCAGTGCGCGGCGTCCGCACAGCAGCTCCAGCCGCACGCCGCCCCGAAGATGCTGCATACCGATCAGCTTCACCAGACCCACCTCGGCGCTGGCGGACACATGGGTGCCGCAGCAGGCGCAGCGGTCCGCGCCGGGAAACTCCACAATGCGCACCGGCTGTCCGGTGAGATCCTTTTTACTGCGATAGACCATAAAGGGCAGATCGTCCATAGAGGGCCACCGGATCTCCACAGCATGGTTTTCCATGATATACCGGTTGGCCTGACGTTCCACCTCCAGCGCCCCCTCCCAGGGAATATTGATGTTATAGTCGATGGTCACGGTATCAGCGCCCATATGAAAGCCCACGTTGTCACAGCCATAGGTCCTGCACAGAAGGCCGGAGATGATATGTTCACCGGAATGCTGCTGCATATGATCAAAACGCCGCTCCCAGTCTATGTGTCCTTCCACAGGCGCGCCTACCGTCAGGGAATGGGCCACCGTATGATAAATGATGCCGTCCCTCTCCTGCACATCCAGCACCGGCTCACTGCCCAGCCGGCCCAGATCGCAGGGCTGGCCGCCGCCCTCCGGATAAAAGGCGGTACGATTCAGCTTGATGAGATAATTGCGTCCCTCCGGGATACAGTTCATTACCACAGCCTCGAAATCCTTCACATAGGGATCGTCGTAATACAGCTTAATGGTTTCCAGATCCATATACCTCTCCTTTTTCGGAAAATGTTCCTGTACGTTGTCTCTCTAGTATGCTACAAACGATCGGAAAAGGCAACTGCTTTTTGTGAACAAACCTCTGTCGTGTGAAAAAGGACGGCAATAACGCCGCCCCTTTTTCCTATTTCTTATTCGGGTTATAGTAGTCCGTCGGCTCCTCCAGTACGATGGGCAGGCCATTCTGATACACCGGCAGGGTCTGGAACTTGAAACGGCTGGACGCGTGCTTGCGGTCGATATCCGCTTTGATCTTTTCATCCACCACGCCGCGGCGAATGTATTCGTTGACGGCATGATAGGTAAAACCAAGGTTGTCCTCATCCGTCAGGCCCGTCAGACCGTCAGAAGGCGCTTTGACCAGAAAACGCTCCGGCAATCCTAAGGCCCGGCCCAGGGCAATGACCTCCTCGGTGGTATACATTCCCAAAGGTGAAAAAGCGCCTGCACTGTCACCATAAATGGTACAATAGCCCACCCAGTCCTCGCTGAGATTGCTGGTATTGATCACGATGCCCTGCTCCACCGTCTGGGCCACAGCGTACAGCGTAGCCATACGGATACGGCTGGGCAGGTTCACCAGCGTCTGACGGCTGGGCGTCAGGCCGGCCTTTTCCATTTCCTTTACCACACCCTGCACCGCGTCGTGAATGTTGATGGTAACATGAGGGATCCCAAGCGTATCCACCAGACCGTGAGAATAATCGATGTCCGGCTGGACGCCGTCAGGCATCAGCACACCCATCACGTTCTCTTTTCCATAGGCGGCCACAGCCAGCGCGGCCACTGTGGAGCTGTCTTTCCCGCCGGAAATACCGATCACGGCAGTCTTACCGTAACAGGCGGCCATCTGCTGATGCATCCATTCCAGCAGGCCCGCCAACTGCAATTGCACATTAAATTCCACAGAGAGTTCCTCCCTTTTTCAAATTTGGTCTATTGTAGCACGGCAGCCGTTTTTTCGCAAGAAAAAAGAGAGCCAAACGGCTCTCCTCTTTCCGGATCAGTTGTTCTCGCCCCGATCGTAAGCCACCACCACACGGCGGTTCGGCTCGGTACCCACGGAATAGGTGGTCACACCCTTCACGTCCTGCAGAGCGGCGTGGATCACATGGCGCTCGTAGGCGTTCATGGCTTCCAGCGTGACGCTGCGGCGATACTTCTTTACCTTGCCGGCCACCTTCATAGCCAGGCTTTCCAGACTGGCCTCCCGGCGGGCCCGGTAATTTTCGGCATCCACATGGACACGGATACGCTTTTCGCTGCCGCTGTTGACAGCGTAATTGGTCAGCTGCTGGATGGCGTCCAGCGTCTCGCCGCGGCGGCCGATCAGCGCGCCCAGCTTCTGGCCCTCGAGAATGGCCTTATACCGGCCCTTCTCCTCCTCGTACACTTTCACAGCGGCGGGAGAGTCCATATGTTCCAGCAGACCCGTCAGAAACACGGTGATCCGCTGCGCGTTGTCATCATGGCATTCCGGCAGGTCTATGGCAGGCGCGGCAGGCTTTACCGGCTCGGCAGCTCTCTCCTCGCACTTAGGCTTTGGCTGCTGCTGGGGTTTCGGCTGTCTGGGCTGCTGAGGCTTCTGCGGCTTCTGAGACTTTGTCTCTTCTTTCTTTTCCGCTTTTTCAATGACCGCAGGCTTGACGGGTGCGGCGATCTCCTCCATGGGCGCCTCGTCGGGACCATAAGTCACACGGACCCGGGCGGGCTTGGCGCCCATGCCCAGAAAACCGCTCTTGGCCCGTTCCAGGATCTCCACGGACACATCATCACGGTCCATGCCCAATTGGGCAAGGGCGCTGTTGATGGCCTCTTCCTCGGTCTTGCCTGTTACATCAATATAACTCATAGACAAAACTCCTTATTCGTCGTAATGCTTCTCGTTGTACGCGCGTCCGCGGGCGTAGGGACGGTTGCCCACGCGGCCCGCTTCAGTGGTGGCGGCGCGCTTCTCCTTAGGTTCCTCCTTGGGCTGGTTCTTCTTTTTGCTGCCCTGCTGTGTCTTTTTAGCGGCATTGGCCTGCTCCAGCTGCTTATTGTAGTTTTCGCGGGCGGCCTGCATCTTGGCGGCGCGCTTCTCCCGCTTTTCCCGCTCCTTGTCAGTCTCTTCCTCTTCCAGCTTCTTATTGAAGTACTTGGTAAGGATGGCCTCCTGAATGGCGGAGAACGCGGCGTTGGCGATCCAGTACACGCACAGAGCGGCGGGGAACATGAAGCCCATCCACACCGTCATCAGCGGGAACAGATACATCATCATCTTGCTCTGGCTGTTCATGGTGTTGGAGCTGGCCTTCATGGATACCATGCTCATCACCAGCTGAAGAGCCGCGGCGATAAAGGGCATGATCAGCAGGCCCCAGACCGCCCAGCCGCCGCCGGGGAACTGGCCCATTACCTGAGAGGGCTGGCTGGCCAGGTCCACACCCAGGAAGGAGTAATCCAGATCGATCAGTCCATCAAACTTGCCGGCAAAATCAGCCCAGTGGTCATGGATAAAGTCGGTCAGATAGATCTGCTCGTAGGCGTTGTTGGCGGCGGGCGCGGTATAGCCCAGGGAAGCGGCCAGCGTGGTGATCTCCGCGATCACGTCGTTGGACAGGTTCATAAAGAACCGCAGCGGGGTACGGATGATATAGTACAGAGCGATCAGGATGGGGAAAGGCAGGAACGACCACAGGCAGCCGGACATGGGATTGATGCCCTCTTTGGCATACAGGTCCGCCATCTCCTGCTGCTGCCGCTCCTTATTGTTGGCGAAGCGGGTCTGGATATCCTTGATCTTACCCTGCATCCGGTTCATGCGCAGCATGCTCTTCTTGCTCTTCATCTGGAAGGGCAGGATCACCAGCTTCACCACCAGGGTGAACAGGATCAGCGCCACACCATAGGAACCGGTCAGGCTGTAGAACATTCTTGTCAGCCAGGCAAAAGGCACACAGATGTAATATCCGATTTGTGCAAACATGTTTTTTCCTCCGTAGGTTGTTACTTGTGTTGCGTAATGTAACAAATGCGTGGGAAAATTCGGGAAAACACCCCAAAAGGTTTACGGAACAGGATCATACCAGCCGCCCTTATAGAACGGATGGCACCGGAGAAACCGCCGCAGAGCAAGCCAGCCGCCCTTCAGGGCGCCGTATTTTTCAATGGCCTGCAGGGCATATTGCGAACAGGTGGGAACAAAGCGGCAGCAGGAAGGCCGCAGCGGTGAGATCGACGCCCGGTAAAACCGGATCGCTTTCAGAAGTGCCTGCTTCATTCCCGCGTCTCCAGCAGCTCCAGCGCTTCCAGCGCACGGACATACTGCGCGTCCATTTTGGCATACGCGGTATGGACTGCTTTGACACGGCCCACCAGGATCACGTCATAGCCCTTTTTCATCATGGGAAGGTGCAGCCGGTACATTTCCCGCAGCTGGCGGCGGACACGGTTGCGCACCACCGCTTTTCCCAGCTTGGTACTGACAGTAACGCCAAGACGGGTCTTTCCCTGCCTGTTCTTCTGGCAATACACCACAAGGCAGGGCTGTACGCTGGACTTTCCCTTCCGATAGATGCGCCGGAACACATAATTTTCTTTTACGGTCACGGCAGCTTTCATGATTTCTCCTTACACAAGAAAAACGCAAATACCAACAGGGACGGTAGTTTTCCCTTCCACCGTCCCTGGCTTATTTAAGCTTGTTGGGGTGCACTTTCCGCCGTCCTCAGTGGGTCAGGCGGGCACGGCCCTTGGCGCGGCGACGGGCGAGAACCTTGCGGCCATTGCTGGTAGCCATTCTCTTACGGAAGCCGTGTACCTTGGAGCGCTGGCGCTTCTTGGGCTGATAGGTACGGAACATTGCATGACACCTCCATCTTAAAAATATCGCGTCCGTCCGCGGTGTCCCGCGGCGGCGCGTACTCGACAGCGGACAAGGGTCCGCCGCAGTCGACTTGGAAAAGTGCGCAAACGCGCAACTGATATTATACAGAAAAACTACAACATTTGTCAACAACTAAATATTGTGTCTTTGTCGAATGCCGGAAACAAGGATTACCGCGGCGCGGCGGGGTGTGGTCACCCCGCCCTACGAAGTGCTGGCGGGACCTGTGCGTAGGACGGCATGACCACATGCCGCCGAAAGCTTGACCGCTGCCTTAAGCGGAAAGCTATTTGCGGATAAAGAATCGCCGGTGCGCGGCGGGGTATGGTCACTCCGCCCTACGAAGTGCTGGCGGGACCTGTGCGTAGGGCGGCATGACCACATGCCGCCGAAAGCGATTCGCTGACATAAAACCGCCCTCACCTATTGTATTTCCATACGCTATGTAGTATCATAATAAGTTACTGAGCATTTATCGGAAACAGAAAGGAAATCAGCCATGCAAGGAGAAAACAAGCTGGGCGTCATGCCCATTTCCAAGCTCATCTGGAATATGTCCCTTCCCATCATCGCCTCCATGCTGGTGCAGGCGCTGTACAACATCGTAGACAGCGTATTCGTCAGCTGGGTCAGCGAGGCGTCGCTGACCGCCGTGTCTCTGGCCTTTCCGGCCCAGAACCTGATGATCTCGCTGGGCGCCGGTACGGCGGTGGGCGTCAACGCCCTGATGGGCCGGGCGCTGGGCGCTGGCGAACAGGAACGGGCAAACCGGGTGGCGGTGAACGGCCTGTTTCTGGCGTTTGTAGGCTTCGCCATCAGCTGTGTGCTGGGCCTGACCTGTGCCGGAGCGTTCCTCCGCTCACAGACCAAGGTGGAGGAAATCGTCCTCATGGGTGAACAGTACCTGCACATTGTCATGGGCAGCTCCTTCGCCCTGTTCGGTCAGATCATGCTGGAGCGGCTTTTGCAGGGAACCGGCCGCTCCCTGCTGAGTATGTACACCCAGGGACTGGGCGCTATCGTCAACATCATCCTTGACCCGGTGTTCATCTTTGTGTTCGATATGGGCGTGGCCGGCGCGGCCATCGCCACGGTCATCGGTCAGATCTGCGGCATGCTGCTGGCGGCATATTTCAACATAAAGAAAAACAAGGAGATCACGCTGCGCGTCAGGGGCTTCCGGCCTGACTGGCGGCTGATCGGCAGCATTTATGCCATCGGCCTGCCCAGCGTGATCATGATGGCCATCGGCTCGGTGATGACCTTCCTGATGAATAAGATCCTCATCACTTATCACTCCGCCCATGAGACGGCGGCCACCGCCTTCGGCATCTATTTCAAGCTGAACTCCTTCATTTTTATGCCGGTGTTCGGCCTGAACAACGGCGTGGTGCCCATCATCGCCTACAACTACGGCGCACAGAACCGCGCCAGAATGGTGGAGGCCATCAAGCGCAGCGCCATTTACGCTTCCGTCATCATGCTGATTGGTATGGCGCTGTTTCTGGCCATTCCCGGCACGCTGCTGAAGATCTTTGACGCCACCGATACCATGCTGGCGGTGGGCATCCCTGCCCTGCGGATCATCTCCCTCAGCTTCTGGATCGCCGGGGCCTGCATCGCCCTGGGCGGCTCCTTCCAGGCATTGGGAAAATCCATATATTCCATGGTCACCTCCATCGTGCGGCAGCTGGTATTCCTGATCCCCATTGCCTATGTGCTGGCCCGCTATGGCCAGACCATCGGCAACGATGATCTGGTGTGGTGGAGCTACCCTCTGGCGGAGATCGCGTCGCTGTTCGTGACGCTGGTCTTCTTCCGGCGGCTGTACAGGACGCTGATCATCAAGATACCGGAGCATGGTACCAACGGAGGCGGGAAAGAGAACCTGTTTGGATAAAATCAAGAAAACCTTCTAAAAGAGCGGACGAAGATCCGCTCTTTTTTCATATCTACCTATTCTAATATAAGCCTTAAAAAATAGGTGGACTTTTATACAGCTTTCTGCTATAATTAAGGTCAGGTAAATATGCAAAAACGGGAAGGGAGTGCGGCGATGAATTCACTGTCCGACGTATGGAAAACAGTGCTCGACCGATTGAAGCAGCAGCTTTCAGATACCACCATCAACACATGGTTTGACGAGGTGACCGTGGTCACCATGGAAGACTCTGCAATGGTATTGCACTGCGGCAACAGTTTCAAAAAAAACACCATTGAAAAGCGGTTCACACCGCAGATAAAAGAAGCCCTTCATGATATTTTCTCCTCCGACCTGGAGGTGAAACTGCTGGATGACGAGCAGCTGGCCGCCTATCATGGCGTGCGGCCCGACCATCCCGACACGCTGGCAGACAGCGAGGCCTTTTCCTTTGAAACTTATGTAGTGGGACCGCAGAACAAAATGGCTTACGCCGCGGCCCGCAGCGTGGCGGAAAAGCCTGCCGGTTCTTTCAATCCTTTGTTCATCTATGGAGACAGCGGATTGGGCAAGACCCATCTTCTTCATGCTATCGCACGGCAGACACGGCGTTTGCGTCCGGAGAGCAGCATCGTTCTTGTGAAAGGCGTAGACTTTACCAATGAGCTGATCGACGCCATCCGAGGCGGTACCACCTCAGAATTTCGGGACAAATACCAAAAGGAGTCTCTGCTGTTGGTGGACGATATCCAGTTCATCGCCGGCAAACAGCAGACGCAGGAAGAGTTTTTTCATACATTCAACGCTTTGTATGAATCCGGAAAGCAGATCGTATTGACCTCTGACCGGCCTCCTAAGGAAATGACACAGCTGGAGGATCGTCTGCGGACCCGCTTCGAGTGGGGCCTGATGGTAGATGTAGAACCGCCGGATTACGAAACACGTCTGGCCATCATCCGCAACAAGGCCGCTATGCTGGGCATCAACCTGCCGGACCGTATTTCCAGCATGATCGCTGAGAATATCACCGCCAACGTCCGCCAGATCGAAGGCGTGCTGAATAAGATCCTCGCATACAGCGACCTGATGGGCGTAATGGACGAGGAAGCCATTATGAAGGCTCTTGAGGACGTGGTGAAAAACAGCAACGAATACATTCCCACGCCGGAATCCATTATCGAATATATCTCAAAATACTTTGACCTTGATCCAGAGGTATTGCAGGGACAGGGCCGCGGCCGCGACATCACCAACGCACGTCAGATTGCCATGTATCTGATCCGCCGCATGACCAATCTTTCTTTGAAGGATATCGGTAAAGCCTTTGGCAACCGTGATCACAGTACCGTTATGCACAGTCTGGATAAAGTGGAAAAGCAGATGCGCTCCGATCCGGCCTTTGCCGAAACAGTAAAGGAGATCACCACCAATATCAACGCCAAGCAGTAAAGCTGCCTGGCGAAAAGGCTGTGAGTCGTTTCCCACATTTCCTGTGGAATACACCGGGAAAATATGTGGATAACGTGCCATTCCCTAAAATGTGTGGAAAGCCTTCGTCTTTTCCCACCATGTCCCGTGGATAAAAAATGGCGGAAAATAAAGGAAAATCTCACTTTTCCACATATTTTTTCTCTACGGCTATTACTACGAAATAAAAGATTAGTTTATGTTGTCCTTCTGAAAAAAATTCCGATTTTTTTCAGAAAAGGTTCGACAGGAAAGGATCCTGCTGTATGCTGAAATTCTCCTGTGAAAAAGCGCTGCTGCAAGCCGCGGTATCAACTGCCGGCCGCGCGGTGTCCGCAAAGAGTTCGATCCCCGCGCTGGAGGGTCTGCTGCTGGAGGGCGGCCAAAACCTCACAATGTCCGGTTATAATACGCAGACCGGTATCCGGACCTCCTTTGAGGCCCAGGTCCGCGAGGAAGGCCGCATTGTTCTGAACGCCCGCCTGTTCGGTGACATGATCCGTAAAATGCCGGATGACATCATTGTGTTTTCCGCCGATGAAAAATACATGGTACGCCTTACCTGCGGCGACGCCAGCTTTGAGATCCTCGGCCTGTCCGCCGATGATTATCCGGAGCTGCCGGAGGTAGACGACGAGTACAGTGTCTCCATGCAGCAAAAGACGCTGAAAGCCATGATCGGACAGACAGCCTTCGCCGTATCCACCAACGAGAGCCGGCCCGTGCACACCGGTTCCCTGTTCGAGATCGACGCATCGGGTCTGACCATGGTTTCGGTGGATGGTTTCCGCCTGGCGCTGCGGCATGAGCCGCTGGAAAAGATCGATGGCGGCGCGTTCCGCTTTGTGGCGCCCGGAAGCGCCCTGAAGGAAGTGGAAAATATCTGCGGCGACACTGAGGATGAGATCACCATTACCCAGGGTAAGCGGCATCTGCTGTTCTCTGCCGGACAGACGCAGCTGATCTGCCGCCGGCTTGAAGGCGAGTTCCTGGATTATAAGAACGCGATCCCCCGCAATAATCCCATTTCTGTCGAAGTTTCCAACAGCGCCCTGCTGCAAAGTCTTGACCGTATCTCTGTCGTCATCAGCGAGAAGCTGAAAAGCCCGGTCCGCTGTGTGTTTGAAGAGGATCGCGTACTGCTCAGCGCCCGCACCGGAAACGGGGAAGCAAAGGATATCTGCCCCACCAAGGGTGACGGAAACGGACTTGAGATCGGCTTCAATAACCGGTATCTGATGGAAGCGCTGCGCTACGCGCCGGCGGACGCAGTGCGCTTGGCGCTGAACACGAATATTTCTCCCTGCGTGATCACACCTGTGGACGGCGGCGACAACTTTTTATATATGGTGCTGCCTGTCCGCCTGAAGGCGCAGTAAAGAGCCTGTCAAGGACAAATTTACTTCTGCCGTTGATACCGTTTGTTACGGTGGCATGTGGTCATGCCGCCCTACGAAGGGTTTCCCTATACACCGGGTAGGGGCGGACGACCCTACAACTACGGAGGGGTTTCCTGTACCATGGTGTAGGGCGGGGTGACCTCGCAGTGAAACAAGTGCCCTTGGGGTACACCCCGCCGCGTACTGGCTCGCGATGACATAGTAAGGAGTATTTATGGAAACCATTACCATCACCACAGAGTTTATCAAATTACAGGATCTTCTCAAGCTGTCCGGACTGGTTTATACCGGCGGCGAGGCAAAGATCCTGATACAGGAGGGGGCAGTCACCGTCAACGGTGAGGTCTGCACCCAGCGGGGCAAAAAGCTGCGGCCCGGCGATACCGTTGGCTTTGGCGGCAAAGAATTGGCCGTGAAGTATGCGGATCGATGAGCTGACGCTTTCCGGCTTTCGTAATTACCGCTGCCAGAGCCTGACCTTCGACCCCGACTGCAATGTGATATACGGCGAAAATGCCCAGGGAAAGACCAATCTGCTGGAAGCTGTCGTCTATCTTTCCTGCGGAAAATCCCCCCGTACCCATGCCGACCGGGAGCTGATCGGCTTTGATACGGACGGCGCGGTGCTGGAGGGCCGTATCTTCTCCCGTGATCGGGCGTTTGTGACGCGCGTTGAACTGAATCGCGGTAAAAAACGGAAAATGACGGTCAACGGCGTAACGGCAAAAAATGCCGCGGCACTCAGCGACGTGCTGCATACGGTGTTTTTCGCGCCGGAGGATCTGTTTCTGATCCGGGACGGCGCGGCGGAGCGGCGGAGGTTTATGGATCTCTCCCTGTGTCAGCTGCGGCCCCGATATGCCGAGGCGCTGGCGGAGTATGGCCGTCTTTACGAGCATAAGACCCGCATCCTGCGGGACAGCGAGGAGTTTCCCGGCCTGCTGGACACCCTGCCGGAGTTCAATCAGCGGCTGTGTCTGACGGGTGCGGTGCTGGTCCGGTACAGAGCCAGCTTCTGTAAAAAATTGCAGGAGTATGCTGCCCAGGCCCACCAGGAATGCAGCGGTGGCCGGGAGGAGCTGTTTTTGCAGTACAAAACGGTAAAGACCGTTGTCGATCCTTTGGCGGAGCAGTCTGTTATTGCCCGGCAGCTGATGGAGCACCAGCAGAGCCATTACGCCGCGGAGCTTGCGTCCCGTCTGTGTCTCAGCGGGCCGCATAAGGATGATATCGAGGTCACTGTCAACGGCCACAGCGCACGGCAGTTCTGTTCACAGGGACAGGTACGAACGGCTGCGCTGGCCCTGAAGCTGGCCGAGCGGGAGATCCATAAGGATACTTTTGGCGAATACCCGGTGATGCTGCTGGATGATGTGCTCAGCGAGCTGGATCCGCTGCGGCAGGAATACGTTCTGAATCGCATTTCGGGCGGGCAGGTTTTTATCACCTGCTGTGAAAATGACCGGCTGGACACCCTCCTGAACGGAAAAGTGTTTCACGTGAAAAATGGGGAGGTTCTGTGATGCTGTATCTGCACATCGGCCAGAATGTGACCGTGGAAGAAAAGCGCGTGATCGGAATATTCGATCTGGACAACACGACTTCGTCCAGGCATACCAGACATTTTCTGGACAGCGCGGAAGCAGAAGGCCAGGTCATCTCTGTGTGTGAGGATATCCCGAAATCCTTTCTGCTGTGTGATCATCCCTATCACAGGCAGATCGTGTATCTTTCCCAGCTGAACACGGCGACGCTGCAAAAGCGTGCCGAAAGCTGGAAAGAAGAGCTGGAATAAAGCGCGATGTGGATCGCACCCTACGAAAGGGTTTCCTGTACCATGCGTAGGGCGGGATGATCACATCCCGCCGTATCACTGCAAATCCCTTCTTGATGAGGAGAATACAATATGTCTGAATTTGAAAACGTCACCCATGTGGAAACGGAATATGACGCTTCGGAGATCCAGGTTCTGGAGGGTCTTGAGGCTGTGCGCAAGCGGCCTGGCATGTATATCGGCTCCACCAGTGCCAGCGGCCTGCATCATCTGGTATACGAGATCGTGGACAACGCCATTGACGAGGCGCTGGCCGGTTACTGCACCGACATCACCGTGACCATCAATCCCGGCAACACCATCACCGTTACAGATAACGGCCGCGGCATCCCTGTGGATATCCAGAAGCAGACGGGCCGTCCCGCCCTGGAGGTGGTGTTCACTGTGCTGCACGCCGGCGGTAAGTTCGGCGGCGGCGGCTATAAGGTCTCCGGCGGTCTGCATGGCGTGGGCGCCAGTGTAGTCAACGCCCTTTCCGAGTGGTTGACCGTGCAGGTCCATAAGGACGGCCACATCTACGAGATGAAGTTCTCCAGGGGCCACATTACCTCTGAAATGCAGATGATCGGCGACACCGATCATACCGGAACCACCGTCACCTTCAAGCCTGATCCGGAGATGTTCGACACGCTGGAGTACGACTATGAGACGCTGCATACCCGCATGCGGGAGCAGGCGTTCCTGAACGCGGGACTGCGCATCACCATCACCGACGCACGACCCGGTCAGGAGCAGTCGGAGACCATGCGGTACGAAGGCGGCATCCGTGAATTTGTTACCTATATCAACCGCAACAAAACGCCCCTTCACGAGGAGGTCATCTATCTCTCAGGCGCCAAGGACGACGCCACCGCCGAGATCGCCATGCAGTATCACGATGGCTATAACGAGACGCTGGTCTCCTTTGCCAACGACATCCACACGCCGGAGGGCGGTATGCACGAGACCGGCTTCAAGGCGGCGCTGACAAGGGTGCTGAACGCCTACGGCATGAAGTACGGTATGATCAAGGACGGCGACAAGGTCTCCGGCGAGGATGTTCGCGAGGGCATCACCGCCGTCATCTCCGTGAAGCTGACGGAGGCCCAGTTCGAGGGGCAGACCAAGGCAAAGCTGGGCAACGCCTATATCCGCACGCTGGTGGATAACATCGTGTCCGACCAGTTGGCGGCTTACCTCGAGGAGCACCCGGTGGTGGCCCGCACCATTCTGGATAAGGCCATGACCGCCAACCGCGCCCGCGAGGCGGCCCGTAAGGCCCGTGAGTCCATCCGCCGCAAGACGGTGCTGGGCGGCGCGGCCATGCCGGACAAGCTCCGTGACTGCAACGAGAATAACCCCGAGCTGACGGAGCTGTATATCGTGGAGGGCGACTCCGCAGGCGGCAGCGCCACCCAGGGACGCGACAGCCGCTTCCAGGCCATCCTCCCCCTGTGGGGCAAGATGCTGAACGTGGAAAAGGCCCGTGTGGACAAGGTCTACGGCAACGATAAGCTCCAGCCGGTGATCATCGCCCTGGGGGCCGGTATCGGCGAGGAGTTTGACGAGAATAAGCTGCGGTATCATAAGATCATCATCATGGCCGATGCCGATGTGGACGGCGCTCACATCCGTACTCTGCTGCTGACCTTCTTCTTCCGCTATATGCGGCCGCTGATCGAGCAGGGCTATGTCTATTCCGCCGTGCCGCCCCTTTACAAGCTGACCAGGGGCAAGCAGCAGCGTGTGGCCTATTCCGACGAAGAGCGGGATCGTGTTTCCGCCGAAATGCGGGGGGATAACCCCAATGTGAAGATCGACATCAGCCGCTTCAAGGGTCTGGGCGAGATGAACCCCCACGAGCTGTGGGAGACCACCATGGACCCTACCACCCGTACCCTGCGGCGTATCACGCTGGACGACGCGGTGAAGGCCGACGCCACTTTTACCGTCCTCATGGGCGAAAAGGTAGAGCCGCGAAAAGAGTTCATCGAGCGCCGCGCCAGATACGCCGTGAATCTGGATTATTGATGTCATGGAAACGGCGGGATGTGGTCATCCCGCCCTACGCGGACGCTTTCAAAAGAACGTGTGCAGGGCGGCGTAACCACACGCCGCCGCCAGACGCCGTAAATCCTTTCCCATAAGGAGACAATACTATGTCCAAAAAACCCCAATACGATCCCGAGGAGATCCGTTTTCCTGACCAGCATATCGTGGAATCCCCGCTGGTGCCGGAGATGGAGAACTCCTATATCGAATACGCCATGTCCGTTATCGTGGGCCGTGCCCTGCCGGATGTGCGGGACGGCCTGAAGCCGGTACACCGGCGTATCCTCTACGCCATGTACGAGGACAACCTGACCTCTGACCGGCCCTTCAAGAAATCCGCCACCTGCGTGGGCGACGTGCTGGGCCGGTATCATCCCCATGGCGACGCCTCCGTCTATGACGCGCTGGTGCGTCTGGCGCAGGATTTCTCCATGCGCTATATGCTGGTGGATGGCCACGGCAACTTCGGCTCCATGGATGGCGACCCCCCTGCCGCCTACCGATACACCGAGGCCCGTTTGAGCAAGATCTCCAACGAGATGCTGCGGGATATCGACAAGGAAACGGTGGACTGGGATCCCAACTTTGACGAGAGCCGCAAGGAGCCCCGGGTGCTGCCCTGCCGCTTCCCCAACCTACTGGTGAACGGCTCCAGCGGCATTGCCGTGGGTATGGCCACCAACATCCCGCCCCACAACCTGCGGGAGGTCATCGGCGCATGCATCTGTGTGCTGGATCACCCCGACGCTACCCTTTCCGACCTGATGGAGCATGTGAAAGGCCCCGACTTCCCTACAAAGGGCATCATCATGGGCCGCAGCGGCATCCGCGCCGCCTACGCCACCGGCCGGGGCCGGCTGATGGTCCGCGCCCGCCACGAGTTTGAGGAGTTCGGCAATGGCCGCACCCGCATCATCTTCACGGAGCTGCCCTATCAGGTGAACAAGCGCATGCTGATCAAGGCCATCGCCGATCAGGTGGAGGACAAGCGCATCGAGGGTATCTCCGATATCCGGGATGAGTCCGACCGCAACGGCATGCGCATGGTCATTGAGCTGAAGCGTGACGCCAACGCCCAGGTGGTGCTGAACCGCCTGTTTGCCCAGACCCAATTGCAGACCACCTTCGCCATCAATATGCTGGCCCTGGTGGAAAACCAGCGGCAGCCCAAGATCCTGTCCCTGCGGCACATCATCGACGAGTATCTCAAGTTCCAGGAAGAGATCATCGTCCGCAGAACCCGCTTCGACCTGAAAAAGGCGCTGGAGCGCGCCCATCTGCTGGAGGGCCTGCTGATCGCGCAGGATAACATCGATGAGGTCATCAGGATCATCCGCACCAGCTACGACAACGCCAGGGAAAACCTGATGGCCCGCTTTGGTCTGGACGACGTGCAGGCCCAGGCCATTCTGGACATGCAGCTCAAGCGCTTGCAGGGCCTTGATCGGGAAAAGCTGCAAAACGAATATAAGGAGCTGGAGGAGCGCATCGCTTACTTCAACCGCATCCTCAGTGACGAGTCGCTGGTAAAGTCCATCCTGAAGGAGGAGCTGACCGCCATCGCCGACAAGTACGGCGACGAGCGCAAGACCGAGATCCAGGACGTGGAGGACGAGATCGACATCGAGGATCTTATCGAGGAGGAGCAGTGTGTCTATACCCTGACCAACAACGGCTACATCAAGCGCACGCCGGTCAGCGAATACGCGGCCCAGTCCAAGGGCGGCATGGGCAAAAAGGGCATCACCACCCGTGACGAGGACTACGTCTGCGACGTGTTTACCGCCTCTACCCATGATTTCATCATGTTCTTCACCGATACCGGAAAGGTCTACCGCAAGAAGGGGTATCAGATACCCGAATCCGGCAAGGCCGCCAAGGGAACCGCGCTGGTGAACATTCTCCAGATCGAGACTGACGAGCGGGTGCAGGCCATGATCCATTACCGGCCCAGCGAGGAGACCGACGACAGCCATCTCCAGCTGACCATGGTGACGGAGAACGGCACCGTCAAGCGCGTGGCGGTGTCCGCCTTCCGCAACCTGCGGCAGAACGGCATCCGCGCCCTCCGTCTGGACGAGGGCGACCGCCTGGTGTCCGTGCTGGAGACCGACGGCCAGAGCCGTGTGCTGATCGCCACCCATGACGGTATGGCCGTGTGCTTCGACGAGAACGACGTTCGCTCCATGGGCCGTGACGCCGTGGGCGTCCGGGGCATCCGCCTGCGGGAGGGTGACCGGGTCATCGGCGCCGCCAAGGCGGTAGAGGGCTGCCAGGTGCTGTCCATCACCCAGCGTGGCTTCGGCAAGCAGACGCCGGTGGAGGAATACCGCGTCACCAATCGGGGCGGCATCGGCATCAAGAACTATATGGTCACCGAAAAGACCGGCGGCGTGGTGGGTATGAAGGTGGTGGACGGCAGCGAGGATATCCTGCTGATCACCCAGAGCGGCATCATGCTGCGCACGGCGGTGGAAAATATCCGCAGCGCCGGCCGCGCCACCCAGGGCGTGATCGTCATGCGCTTCAAGGAGGAGGGCGATCAGGTGATCGCCATGGCTCTCACGGATAAGGAAGAGACAGAAGAATAAGCCTGGGCGGGGCATTGCCCCGCCTGCTTTTCCATGAAAGGAAGTGTTTCCATGCCCAGCGCGCCAAGAGAAGCTGTTGTTCCCCTGACCCGATGGCAGTATTTTACAAAAAATCTGTATCGCAACGCCGCGAATGAGATCCGATTCACCTATAACAAGGTGATCTACAACAAATCCGAGACCTTGCAGGAGATCGAGCGCCGCAGCGCGCGGGTCAACGCGGTGCTGCTGTTGCTGCTGCTGTTGATGTTCCTGTTGGCCACAAAATATCAGAACATCCTTGTGGTAGCGGCCTACCTGGTTGCGGCGGTCATTGGCGAGACAGTGCGCCTTTTTATGCTGCCAAAGGACATTATGGCACATCTGGAGGATACCGGTTATCGTGAACGATAAAATGGAAATGAAGATCATCGCCCGTATCCATACGCCCTTTGCCGAAAAGTTCGGCGTGCCCCGCCAGAGCGGTCTTGCGCCGACCGGGGGATGCATCGTGTTTGAGCCTGCCTATCGCAGCGCCGATGCCCTGCGGGGGCTGGAGGGGTTTTCCCATCTATGGCTGATATGGGTATTTGACAGGGCTGTACGCGAAAATTGGTCGCCCACAGTGCGGCCGCCCCGTTTGGGGGGCAACACCCGTATGGGCGTGTTTGCCACCCGCTCCCCCTTCCGCCCCAATCCCATCGGTCTGAGCTGTGTGGAACTTATCCATGTGGAAAGCGACACGCCGGATGGTCCGGTGCTGCATGTTCGCGGGGCAGATCTGGTGGACGGAACGCCTATTCTGGATATCAAGCCTTATCTTCCCTATTGCGACGCGAGACCAGCGGCAAGGGGCGGCTTTACCGATGATCTGAACAGCGCCGCGCTGGCGGTGGACTGTCCTACCGCGCTGCTGGAAAAGATACCAACGGCACACCGAGCCGGACTGCTGGCGGTGCTGGCGGGAGATCCACGGCCCCGGTATCAGGACGATCCCCAGCGGGTCTACGGCCTTGCTTATGCGGGGTATAATGTGACCTTCCGGGTGGCGGGTGACACGGTGATCATCGTGGGAGTGGAGTAAAAATACAAAGACGGCGGGGTGTGGTCACCCCGCTCTGCGAAGGCCTGTCGGTGGCTGCTGCGTAGGGCGGCCTGACCACACCCCGCCGTAAAAAAGCAGCGGCAGCCGCGAGGAGATGACACGCAAGCGCCGTCATAAGAGACTGTACGGCGGAATACCTTTCCGAAAACAAGGAGACTTTATGAAAACCGTAACGATTTACACTGACGGCGCTTGCAGCGGCAATCCCGGACCCGGCGGCTGGGGAGCCATTCTGGAGTGGCAGGGCCATGAAAAGGAGCTGTCCGGCGGAGAAGCGGCCACCACCAATAACCGTATGGAGCTGACCGCCGTGCTGACAGCGTTGGCGCTGTTGAAGGAACCGTGCATTGTAGAGCTGTACAGCGATTCCAAATATGTAGTGGATGCCATAGACAAGGGGTGGCTGTACGGATGGCAGAAAAAGGGATGGATCAAGGCCGACAAAAAACCGGTCCTGAATGTGGATCTCTGGCAGCGGCTGCTGCCGGAGCTGAAACGTCACGAGGTGCGTCTCCACTGGGTCAAGGGTCACGCGGAGAACGAAAAGAACAACCGCTGCGATCAACTGGCGGTGGCCGAGAGCAGAAAATTCAGATAACGGCTGAATGGTTCGGCAAAACAGCCGGTTTGTTCATAAATCGTTTCCATTGTTCATAAAAAGTTCACGACCAATTCAAGATTCAGAAAAAATTATAAGGTAGGATAGACTCATCCAAAAGGAAGCCAATCCTTATGTGATTTTTCTCTCTCTCCTAACAAAACACACAACAGGAAACGCCAGCCCATCGGGCTGGCGTTTCCTGTTTGCCGGTCTTTCTGGGGGAAAAGCCCGGTCAGAAGGCGGAAAATAAGGTCAAGAATGTATGGAACATTCCACTTATACCTCTCAAAAAGTTATGAAAATGCTCAAAAATGCACAAAAATAGTAACATTTTTTCTACATTTATTTTTGTTTCAGGGGGAGACAACTGCCTCCTTCCGTACTATAATAGAACCTGGAACAAAAAAGGCCCTGAGGCGGCCGCAATGAAGAATGTGGAAAGGAAAACCTTACTATGGCTATCAAAATCGGCATCAACGGCTTCGGCCGCATCGGACGGATCGTTTTGCGCATTATGTGCGAGAATCCGGAGGTCTTTGACGTTCGCGGCATCAATCTGCGGAAAGCGGATATCGACTACATGGTATACCTGCTGAAGTATGACTCGGTGTTCCGCAATTTCCCCGGTATGGTGGAGCATGCCGGCGGCGACCTGATCGTCAACGGCCACAAGATCCATGTGTTCAGCGAGTCTGACGCCGCCATGATCAAGTGGAGCGACTGCGAGGCGGAATATATCATTGAGTCCACCGGCGCCAACAACACCACGGAAAAAGCCAGCCGCCACTTCAAGGGCGGCGCGAAGAAGGTTATTCTGTCGGCCCCTGCCAAGGATGACGCTACTCCCACCTTTGTTTATGGCGTCAACAGCGACGAATACCGGCCGGATATGAAAGTCGTATCCAATGCCAGCTGCACCACAAACTGTCTGGCTCCGCTGGCCTATGTGATCCACAAGACCTTCGGTATCGAGCAGTCCCTGATGTCCACCATCCATGCCTCCACCGCCAAGCAGAAGGCGGTCGATTCCCGAGGCGGCAGCGACTGGCGCACCGGCCGTTCCATCCTCAATAATATTATTCCCACCTCCACCGGCGCCGCCAAGGCCGTGGGCCGGGTGATCCCCTCTCTGAAAGGCAAGATGACGGGAATGGCCTTCCGCGTTCCCACCGCTGACGTGTCCGTGGTGGACCTGACCGCCCGGCTCAGCACCAGCGCCTCCTATGCCGATATCTGCTATGAGATCCTTCATGCGTCTGAGACATATATGAAGGGCATTATCGGCTATACCCGCGATCAGGTGGTATCCACCGATATGATCGGAAACGCCTGCCCCTGCGTGTTTGATGAGACGGCCGGCATCATGCTGGATCAGGACTTTGTCAAGCTGATCGCCTGGTACGACAACGAATGGGGATACAGCAACATGGTGACCCGGATGCTCCAGCACATGTACGATATGGACATGGCGGACGTGTTCAACGAAATGAAGGACTAAACGCAGAAAAAACCCTCCGGCTCCAGGAGCCGGAGGGTTTTTTCTGAAGCGGGAAGCAGTGCGTTTTACAGTACGTCAAACCGGAACGCGTTGGCCATGGCTTCCAGAACCTCGGATGGCATGGATCGCTCACCCTGTTCCGCGTCGCCATAGCGGACGTTCAGCACGTTCACCACCAGATAAGCCTCCGGCCGATCCACGATGATCAGCGCCTTGTCCGGCCCCATGGCCAGCGTGGCCGTAACGCCGCAGGCCGTCTCATATTCCCACTGGGTATACTCGTCCACGTTTCCGATGGGCAGATAGGACACGGACAGATAGCCCTTGCGGCTGCAAACGAACTGATAGTCGGTGAGACAGGGCCACTGCTCAGTTTGGAAGATAAACGCACCCTCCGCCATAAAGCTGCCGCAGTCATAGGCATAGCCGCCGTTAAACTGATGGTCATATGCCCCGCTGCTCTCCGGCAGGGAATCCGCCATCTGCCGGGGCAGCGTGTAACGCGCGTCGCTGCCGTACAGGGTGGGGCTGGACAGCAGCGCCAGCCCGTATTCGTCGGCCAGCGCGTCCAGCTCATCGGCCATCTCCTGCGTATAGCAGGGATAGGCGTCATAGCGGCTGCTCAGCTCCGTGTTGCCGTTGCCGACGGCGGCAAGAATGCTCCCATCCGGATCGTAGCTGTTATAAAAGTTTTGCCAGCGGGTGTTGGCCATGGCCTCCGGACTGTCGGCCAGCCCCTGTAATGACAGCACGTCCGTGTCGCTGTAAGGCTCATCGCCGCTGCCGCTCTGATGATAAAGGATGGCCGAGCGCAATCCAAACAGATCGGTGGCATAGGTCACTGTGCCGAAGGCCAGCACCAGTGCCAGCGCCGCCGCCAGGATCAGCGTACCCCGAAAGGGGCGGCGTTTTGGTTGGGCCAGCCTTTTCGGCGCGGCCGCTTCGGCCCAGATGGCTTTCAGCATCCGTTCCCTGGCCGCGTCGTCGGGCCGCAGGTTGTCATAGGCCCGGTAAATGTCATTACCCGTCATTGGAAATCACCTCCCAAGGTCAGTTTCAGTTTTTTGCGGGCGCGGTTCAGTCGGCTGCGGACGGTGGCAGGAGCCACGTCCAGCAGCTGTGCGATCTCCGCTGTCTGATAGCCCTCATAGTAAAAGAGATAGACCGGCAGCTTATAGTCTTCCGGCAGGGCCAGCACCGCCTGCAGGGCTTCGTCCGGCGGCGCGTCCTCCGCGGTGGGCGGATCTGTCAGCGTATCGATGCTTTCCCGCCGCTGCCATGGGCTGCGCAGCGCGCTCTTGCACAGGTTGGACACGGTGACGATCAGCCATGCCTTTTCATGCTGCTGGGTGGCAAACTCCGTGCCGCTGCGCAGCAGGCGGATAAAGGCCTCCTGCACCATGTCCTCCGCGTCCGCGCTGTTTTTCATAAAGGAATAGGCCACTCGGTAGAGCATATCCACATGGCGCCGATAAATATCCTCAATGTCCTTGTCCGTACGCGGCAAAGTTTCCGTTGTGACCGCCTCCTTTCATAGGGGATACGCGGGAAGTGTATAAAATGTTGCAGAAACAATATGTGTGCCATACTTAAACCGCTTGTCATTAATGCCCCGCAAGTGTATAATACAAAAAAACAGAATTTATAGAGAAGGTATTTGATGAACATTCCCACCGAGAAAACATATCTCTTTGAGCGGATGCCCGTGCCGCAGGCGGTATGGCGGCAGATATTGCCTTCTATCGCCAGTCAGATGGTGCTGCTGCTCTATAATTTGGCGGATACCTACTTTGTAGGGCTGCTAAACGCCCCGCCCCAGACGGCAGCGGTATCGGTGGCATATACTATTACCGTGCTGATGACAGCGATTGCCAATCTGTTTGCGGTGGGCGGTGCCAGCTGCATGGCCCGCGCACTGGGGCGGCACAGCGAGGATGACGCCCGACAGATTTCCTCTGTTTCCTTTTGGTGGTGTTTGCTTTCTGCGGTGCTTTTCTCCGCCCTGTTCGCCCTGCTGGCGGAGCCGCTGCTGCACCTGTGCGGCGCAACGGCGGAGACGTATCCGCTGGCTTACCGCTATGCCGGATGGGTGGTTATCTGGGGTGGCCCATGCGCTATCCTCAACATTCTGCTGGCCAATCTGCTGCGTGCCGAAGGCAGCGCAGGGTTGGCCTCTGCTGGCGTGTCCTTGGGCGGCATCATCAACATCATTCTGGATCCGTTTTTTGTACTGCCCCGCTTTCTGGGGCTTGGCGCCGAGGGTGCAGGACTGGCTACCGCCATTTCCAACGGCATCGGTACGCTGTTCCTTCTGGGATGTGTTTTCTGTAAGAGACGCAGCTCCGCGGTATCGCTGCGGCCCGGGTGCCTCTGCTATACGCGCAGGCATATGAGGGATATCCTGAAAATCGGATTCCCCTCCTGCGCCCAATACCTGCTGACCATGGTGGCAGTGGGTGCGCTGATGAAATTCATGTCCGCCTACGATACCGACGCAGTGGCAGCGCTGGGCATCGTTAAGAAACTGGATATGCTGCCGCTCTATTTCTCCATCGGCGTTTCCAACGGCATATTGCCGCTGCTGGCCTATAACTACGCCTCTGGCGATAATGGGCGGCGACACAGGGTGTTCCGGCTGAGCTGCGGCATCTCCGTTGCATTCTCGCTGCTGTGCGTACTGCTCTATGAACTGCTGGCATCGGTGTTGGTGGGACTGTTCATCGACGCGGCGGATACCATCGCCTACGGCGCAGCGTTCCTGCGGATCATGGTGCTGGCCATGCCAATGATGGCGGTGTGCTATCCCATGATCACACAATTTCAGGCTATGGGACGGGTGAAGGAATCCCTAATCTGCTCCGTGCTGCGGAAGGGCGTACTGGATATCCCACTGCTGTTCCTGCTGGACCGGCTGATCCCCATGTACGGCTGCACCATGGTACAGCCCATTGTGGACTGTATCTCCATGCTGACAGCATTATGGTTCTATCGACGGATCATGCGGGAGATCAAACCCCTTTGACACGAAAACAAAGAAAAGACCGACTCCGCTGGAGCCGGTCTTTTGCCATTTTTCTCCTTTTACTGCCGCATGGTGTCCGCAAAAATGCCGCCGTCCTGTTCGACAGGAGGGCTCACACCTGCTCCTCGTCGGTGCGGTTGCGCCATGCCAGCTCCTGCTCCAGCTCAAATTCCAGCTTTTTGACGCGGGCCTTCAGCTCGTCATAATGCTCGCTCTGCACATAGTATTTTACGAAAGAGAAGGTGGCCTCGGCAAACTCTTCCTCGGTATAGGAGGGCAGCAGAGAGCCGCCGCTGCGGCGCAGACCGCTGACATTGATGACCACCAGGCGGCGGTGCTGCTCGCTCAGCTGGAACAGCTTCAGCTTATCAGGGATCTCCAGTCCCAGATCATACTGCTCGTTGACCAGCTGGATCAGCTGCTTCTGCTCCGGCTTGGCGGAGACGATCACGCCATGCTCAGCGAACAGATCCTTCAGATAGTCTACAGAGACTTCTTCGCGGGTGATGGTGCCCTTGCCGATGCCGGTCAGCATGGTGTTGGACAGGTTCAGGCTAACAAAGACCTCTTGGCCGGTGGTGGGATATTTCATACTAGACCTCCTGCTTTTCCGTTCATTGCGGAGGGAGTGCCCCTCCTCGCTTATGGGTCTATCTTAGCATGCATTGCCCGCAATTGCAATAAAAATTTACAAAAACAGTTGACAATTTTTGTGTAATTATACTAAATGTATGGAACAAGTGATACCTTCGGGTTATTCATACACCGCTCAGATCGAAGGGCGGGGTATACTCCTCCCGGGCGGCGGTACGCTCCTGGGTAAAGCCGTCCGTGATCCTGCAGTTTTCCATATACGCCGCGGCGGCGCGGTATTCCGCCCGGGTCACATGGCGGGCCAGCAGGCCCTCTGCCCCCGGCTGGGGCGTATATTGGCTCATAAGAGAGAACAGTATGTCGCCCGGAGCAAAATTTTCCGCCACCCAGTCGATACAGCGGCGGGTGTTATCCAGCTGCCCCGGCAGCACCAGATGCCGGATCACCACGCCCCGCTTGAGAAGGCCGTTTTCCATGACGCAGGGGCCAGTCTGACGGAACATCTCCCGGATAGCAGCAGCGGCCACAGGGAAATAGTCCAGCGCGGCGCTGAGCCGTTCCGCCAGGTCGCCGTCAGCGTATTTCAGGTCGGGCAGCCAGATATCCACCCTCCCTTCCAGCCGCTTCAGCGTCTCAACGGACTCATAGCCGCCGCAGTTGTATACCACGGGGACAGGGAGCTTCGGCTCCAGCGCCGGCAGGATCCACGGCAGGAAATGGGTAGGGGTCACCAGATTGATGTTGTGGGCACCCTGGTCGATCAGCTCCTCAAAAATCGTCCGCAGACGCGCCGTGGTGATGGTTTTTCCGAACCCTCCGGCGGAGATGCTGCCGTTCTGGCAATAGCGGCACCGCAGGGTGCAGCCGGAGAAGAACACCGTGCCGCTTCCCTGTGTACCGGAGATGGGCGGCTCCTCCCACATGTGCAGGGCGGCCCGTGCTACCCGCAGACCGGCAGGCATGGCGCAGAAGCCCCTGCCTTCATATTCTGTTCGCTCCGCGCCGCAGCGGCGGGGACACAGGGTGCAGATCATTTCCGCAGCCGGTGGAAATCCGGTCCCAGATCGCCTGCCATCCAGTGGCGGCGGCACAGTCCGATGTATCGGTCGTTGGCGCCCAGCACCACCTGCGCGCCCTCCTTCAGTACATGTCCCTCCTCGTCAAAGCGGGCATTGAAGGCCGCCTTTTTGCCGCACCAGCAGATGGTCTTGACCTCCTCCAGCTTGTCGGCCAGCACCAGCAGGTGATAGCTGCCGGGGAACAGATTACCCTTGAAGTCTGCCCGCAGACCATAACAGATCACGGGAATCCCGCAGTCATCCACCAGATGTACCAGATAATAGACCTCCTCTTTGCTGAGGAACTGCGCCTCATCCACGATGATGCAGGCGTACTTTTGCAGTGCTTCATCGGACATGGCCTGCATTTCATGGAAATAGACGCAGGGATGCTTCAGACCGATACGGGAGGAGACCATATGGTCGCCGTCACGGGTATCGATCTGCGGCTTCACCAGCAGCGTGGCCTGACCGCGCTCCTCATAGTTGAAGCGGGCCATCAGCGCGTTGGCGCTTTTGCTGGAGCCCATGGCTCCGTACTTGAAATAAAGCTGTGCCATTGTTGTTTTCTCTCCTTATTTGTGGTCTGCGGGGTATTTCACGCGGCGGGGTGTACCCCAAGGGCACTTGTTTCACTGTGAGGTCACCCCGCCCTACGCATGGTATAGGGAAATCTTTTGTAGGGCGGCATGACCACATGGCGCCGCATACAGCGATTTGGTTTCTGTCGTTTCACTCCTCGCAATGACAAACACCCCCTCACCGCTCCAGCTTCCCGAACGCCGTAGGCATGGGGTATTTCTCCCGTTCTTTCTCGGTACGCCAGACCCACTCCGGCGGGCCTTCTCCCTGAACGTCCAGTGTAAATACCGTCATTTCCCATATGATGTGGGTAAAAACATGCTTTTCCGTAAAGCTTTTGCCCCACAGGTGGGGCGTCAGTCCCCATTCGGCCAGCTGAGCCGCCGCCTGCTGCTCTGTCAGTGGGGCGGATACATTAGGCAGCTCCCACAGACCGGCCAGCAGACCCTTTCCGGGCCGCTGCCGCACCGCTGTGGCGTCGCCACGCCGCAGCAGGAATACCGTCAGGCGCTCCGTCCGCTTGACGGACTTCTTTTCCCGCACCGGCAGCTGCCGCTGCAGGCCCTTCTCACAAGCGGCGCAGAAGTCCCGTGCCGGACAGTCGCCGCACAAAGGCTCGCCAGTGGGAAGGCAGATCATTGCCCCCAGATCCATCAACGCCTGGTTGAAGGAGCCGGGCCGGTCAGAGGGAATCACCTCCGCCAGCCACTGACGGAACAGGGCGCGGATCTTCGGCTCCAGCACGTTCCCGTCGTGACCGGCCAGCCGCGCCGTAAGGCGCAGCGCGTTGCCGTCCACCGCCGGAACACGCTGTCCGAAGGCGATGGAGGCGATGGCGCCTGCCGTATAGTCCCCTATTCCCGGCAGAGCCGTCAGCCCTTCATATGTATCCGGGAACACGCCGCCATGGGTATCCATAATGACGCGGGCGGCCCTTTGCAGATTGCGGGCGCGGCTGTAATAGCCCAGCCCCTGCCACAGCGCCATCAATTGCTGCTCATCGGCGGCGGCCAATGTCTCCACCGTGGGCAGCGCGTCCATGAACCGCGCGAAGTACGGCAGCACCGCCGTGACCCGGGTCTGCTGCAGCATGATCTCCGATACCCATGTGCGGTAGGGCGAGATCTCCTCCCGCCACGGAAGGCGCCGGCGGTGGGTATCGTACCATGCCAGCAGCGGCGGCGGCAGGGCCTTCAGTTGTCGCGGTGTATCAGCCATAGCGTTCCTTTCATTTGTTGAACCGGGCGGCGTAGCCGCAGCGGCGGCACAGATCCTCACTGGGCGTCCGGCGAGAAAAGCCCTCCCGGATGGCTTGTGCCCGTGGAGCGCGCAGGATATCCGCCAGCTCCTGGGTCAGCAGGTTTCCCAGCGGCATGTGTCCTTCGCCGTCCAGACAGCAGGGTACCACCGTACCGTCGCACAGCACGGCGATCTGCTGGCGCAGGGCGTGACAGAACTGCGTCCCGCCCTCCGCAGCATCCGGCGAGGGCCAGTCGAATTTTCGTGCCGATTCCAGAAACAGCCCCGGCCCAAGGCGTTTGTTGCCTACGCTGTCAGCAGGCAGGTTTTCCACATCCTGACCGCTGGCGGTGGATAAAAAGCGGAGGATTTCGCCGTTTCGGGCCGACCCACCGCCCTCGTTCCACAGGCGCAGGGCGCACAGCACGCCTTTTTCCGCCGCGCCGCTGCAGAAGGTCCACACGCCGGTAAGATATGCCGCCATATCGCCGCCGTTATTGCCCTCGAAGCTGTGGAGAGAGACACTGACCTTGTGCAGTGCCGGAGCAGCCAGCAGGATGCCGCCCTTTTCTTCCAGCAGCGTGCCGTTGGTGGTGATGCACACCCGAAAGCCCAGCTCGCCGGCGATGGCCAGCAGCTCCGGCAGCTGGGGGTGCAGCAGCGGCTCACCCATCACATGGAAGTAAAGATAACGGGTGTGGCCTTGCAATTTTTCCGCCAGACAGCGGAACTCCGCCGGAGAGAGAAATCGCTTGTCCCGGTTGGTGCCGGGACAGAACACACAGGCCAGATTGCACACGTTGGTGATCTCTGCATAGACCCGCTTGAACATGCCGCGCCCCTCCCCGCTTTTATGCTGAGGGTATTGTATCATAAAACGGGAGAAGAGAAAAGAAGAAAAGAAAATTAATGGTCTTGAGGGTGTTTTTGAGAGGGTGTCCCGCGACCGGAAGCGAGGAGCAGACTACTTCACCGCCCACAGCACCAGCCCATATACCACACTGGCCACCGTACCGAATACGATTACCGGTCCGGCCACAGTGAACATCTTCACGGCAGTACCGGTGATAATGCCCTCCGCCCGAAAGTCGATGGCTGGGGAGGCTACAGAGTTGGCAAACCCCGTAATGGGCACCAGCGTGCCTGCTCCGGCATAGCGAGCCAGCTTGTGATAGAGTCCCAGCCCGGTGAAAAGCGCCGATAAAAACACCAGCGTTACCGATGTGGCGGTGGCGGCATCCTGACGGTTCAGGCCAAGAAGGCCGTACCCGTCGCAGATGGCCTGTCCGATACAGCAGATGGCGCCGCCCACCAGGAACGCCAGCGCCATATTCTTCCACACCGGCGATCTGGGATTGATGCTTTTGAGATACGCCTGATATTCCTTCGGTGACATGTCCATATTTTCCACGGTCCTTCCCTGTTTTGGGGATAGTCTGCCCCGCTGCCGGAAAATCATGCATTGATAAACACCCCCTTTTGGCGTATAATAAAAAGTCAGAAATGAGGTGTACCACCATGAGCTTACCCGACAATTACTATCTTTTCGGCCGCAAGCCGCTGCAATATGCCGTCATTGATCCGGTGTCCTGTACCGGATGTGGCTGGTGCGCCATGTTCTGCCCTGTGGAGTGTATGTTCCAGCGGGAGGATGGCTTTTACGATCTGGATGTGGACCGGTGTATCGGCTGCCGCTCCTGCCGGGTCAACTGCTTTTATGATGCCATCGCCATGATCCAGCGCGGCCGGAAGGAGGATGCATGATGGATAAGCCCCTTGGCCTGTATCTGCACATTCCCTTCTGCAAAAGCAAGTGCGCCTATTGCGATTTTTATTCTCTGCCGCACAGCGAGGAGAAGATGGACGCCTATACCGCCGCTTTGCTCCGACATCTGGAGGAGGTGGCGCCCCGATGCGCCGCTCACCGGGTGGACACGGTGTATTTCGGCGGCGGAACGCCCAGCTATCTGGGAGAAAAGCGGCTGGTGAAGCTGCTGAAAGCGGTAAAGAAGCACTATCATGTAGCCTCGGACGCGGAGATCACACTGGAGGCCAATCCCGACAGCGCCGGGGACTGGAAAGTGCTGCGCGCCTTGCGGAAAGCGGGCTTCAACCGCGTTTCTCTTGGCGTGCAGGCGGCGGATGACGCCCTTTTGCACCGTATCGGCCGGATACATACATGGGATCAGGTGCTGTCAGCGGTGGCGGCGGCCCGGATGGCCGGACTGGAAAACCTGAGCCTTGATCTGATCTATGGCCTGCCGGGACAGACGCTGGAAGCATGGCGGGATACGCTCCGTGCTGCCGCGGCGCTGGAGCCGAAGCACATCAGCTGCTACGGGCTGAAGGTGGAACCGGGCACCCCGCTGTGGCAGCAGCGGCAGAGCGCCGACCTGCCGGATGACGACACGCAGGCGGACATGTATCTGTGGACGGTGGAATACCTTCAGGCGCACGGGTATGGGCAGTATGAGATCTCCAACTTTTCCCTGCCTGGTTTTGAGAGCCGCCATAACCTGAAATACTGGACACTGGGCGAATACGCGGGCTTCGGGCCTGGCGCCCATTCGGATCTGGGCGGCGTGCGCTTTGCCTATGAGCGGGATCTGGACGCCTATATCGCCGGAGAGCTGCGGCTGTCAGAAATGGAGGAGATCCCCCCGCTGGACCGGGATCTGGAGTACATTATGCTGTCGCTGCGTACCGCCCAGGGGATAGACAGCCGGTATTTTGAGCGGCAGTTCCGCCAGAAGTTCCAACCCATGGAGGAGTTGCTGACCCGATATGCTGCCAACGGCCTGGCTGCCCGGACGGAGCGTGGCTGGCGTCTGACACCGAAGGGCTTCTTCGTTTCCAACGCCGTCATCGTTTCCTTGCAGGAGGCGGTGGGCCGCCAGCGGCAGCAAAAGC
>SAMEA104315427__coassemble_528_pt1 | contig 35212 bp, 27 predicted proteins | sample SAMEA104315427__metabat2_low_PE_034 | metagenome-assembled genome bin SAMEA104315427 (sample SAMEA104315427) | gut metagenome | biome: Monkey gut; feature: monkey-associated habitat; material: faeces | place: China | collected 2013 | reverse complement strand
TTTGCCGAGATCCTTGGCTGTAAGCCGGAGCAGGTGTTTGTAGGCGGCAACGCCAGCCTGCAGCTGATGTATGACGCCGTTTCCAAGGCATTTACCCATGGCCTTCTCCACAGCGAGAAGCCCTGGAGCAAGCTGGAAAAGGTAAAATGGATCTGCCCCGTTCCCGGTTATGACCGCCATTTCAAGGTAACGCAGTCCTTCGGCGTGGAGATGATCAACGTCCCCATGGCCGCTGCCGGCCCGGATATGGATAAGGTAGAGGAGCTGATCAGGGACCCCGCCGTAAAGGGCATGTGGAACGTGCCCAAGTATTCCAATCCCGAGGGCGTGGTGTATTCCGACGAGACCATCCGCCGTCTGGCGGCCATGAAGCCCGCGGCTCCGGATTTTATGCTGATGTGGGATAACGCCTATTGCATCCATGAGTTCGACTGCGGCTATGTGGACTTCCCCGATATCCTCAGCCTGTGCGCCGAAAACGGCAATGCCGACATGGTGTATGAGTTTGCCTCCACCAGCAAGGTCACCTTCCCCGGCGCCGGTGTGGCTGTGATGGCGGCCAGCGCGGACAACATCGCCTATTTCAGCAAGCTCATCAACATCCAGACCATCGGCTTTGATAAGGTCAACCAGCTGCGCCATGTGCGCTATCTGAAGGACAAGGCCCATACCCTGGCCCTGATGAAGAAGCACGCCGCCATTCTGGCGCCCAAGTTCCATGCGGTGCTGGACGCGCTGGACAGCGAGATCGCGCCGCTGGGCATCGCGGACTACAAGCGTCCTGTGGGCGGCTATTTTGTCAGTGTGGACACGATGCACGGCTGCGCCAGGCGGACGCTGGCGCTGTGTAAGGAGGCGGGCGTTACTATGACCGGCGCCGGCGCCACCTTCCCCTATGGCATCGACCCCAACGACAGCAACATCCGTATCGCGCCCTCTCTGCCGCCGGTGGAGGAGCTGGAGCAGGCCATCGCCATCTTCTGCAATTGCCTGAAGCTGGCAGCGCTGGAAAAGCTGGGCGTGTAAAGGCCGCTGCGGGAAGGCTGTCCGCGAAAGTTTTATCCCTGCGGCGCCGCTATTGCATTGCATGAAAAAAACGAGACTGCAAGCGCAGTCTCGTTTTTTCATGCCTTATTCAGCGTCCTTCTGCTCGGGGGCGTCCCCGGCGGTTTCTTCCGCTTCCTCGGCGATGGTCTCGGCCTCCGCTTCGGCGGCGGGGACTTTCTCGACGACCACCTTGCCGTCACGCAGCGCCACGCGGGCGGTGTCGCCGGACTTCAGGGTGCCCTCCAGCATCTGCTCAGCCACGGCGTCCTCCACGGTGTTCTGGATGGAACGGCGCAGGGGACGTGCGCCGTACTCGGCGTCGAAGCCGTCCTTGGCCAGCGCGGCCACAGCGTCCTCGTCGGATTCCAGCGTGATGCCCTGCTGGGCCATACGCTTGCCGGTAACGGCCAGCATGCGGTGGGCGATCTTCACGATGTCCTCCTCCGTCAGCTGACGGAACACGATGGTCTCATCGATACGGTTCAGGAACTCCGGCTTGAAGGTGCGCTTCAGCTCGGCCATGACAGCCTCCTTGATGCGGGCGAAGCGTGCGGCCTCGTCGGCTTCCTTCTGCTTCTCGCTGCCGTCAAAGCCCAGAGGGGCGTTCTCGGCGGCGGTGATGTTCTTGGCGCCCACATTGGAGGTCATGACGATGACGGTGTTCTTGAAGTCTACCCGGCGGCCCTGAGAGTCGGTGACGATGCCGTCCTCCAGAATTTGCAGCAGGATGTTCCACACGTCCTCGTGGGCCTTTTCGATCTCATCGAACAGCACCACGGAGTAGGGCTTGCGGCGCACCTTTTCGGTCAGCTGACCGCCCTCCTCATGGCCCACATAGCCGGGAGGCGAGCCCACCAGACGGGATACCGTGTGCCGCTCCATGTACTCGGACATATCAATGCGGATCATGGCGTTCTCATCGCCGAACATGGCTTCGGCCAGCGTCTTGCACAGCTCGGTCTTGCCCACGCCGGTAGGACCAAGGAACAGGAAGGAGCCAATGGGACGCTTGGGGTCCTTCAGCCCCACACGGCCGCGGCGGATGGCTCTGGCCACGGCGGCCACGGCTTCATCCTGCCCCACCACACGCTGGTGCAGCTTCTCCTCCAGCTTCAGCAGGCGCATGCTCTCATCCTCAGTCAGACGGGTGACGGGGATGCCGGTCCAGCCGGCCACCACGTTGGCGATATCCTCGGCGGTGACGGTGCCCCGGTTCTGGCTCAGCTTTCTGCGCCAGTTATCCCGTTCGATCTCCACCTGATCGGTGTAGTTCTTCTCGATATCCCGCAGCTGGGCGGCCTTTTCGTAATCCTGGGCGGCGATGGCCTCGGACTTCTCACGGCGCAGCGCGGCGATCTTTTCCTCCAGCGATTTCAGATCGGGGGAGGCGCTCTCCGCCTTCATCCGTACCTGCGAGGCGGCCTCGTCCATCAGGTCGATGGCCTTGTCCGGCAGGAAACGGTCGTTGATATACCGGCGGGACAGGGACACGGCGGCGTCCAGCGCCTCGTCGGTGATGGTCAGCTTATGGTGGGCCTCGTACTTATCCCGCAGACCCTTCAGAATGGCCACGGTATCCTCGGCGGTAGGCTCACCCACGGTGACAGGCTGGAAACGGCGTTCCAGCGCGGCGTCCTTTTCGATGTACTTGCGGTACTCATTCAGGGTGGTGGCGCCGATGACGCGGATCTCGCCGCGGCCCAGGGCGGGCTTGATGATGTTGGCGGCGTCCACGGCGCCCTCGGCGGAGCCTGCGCCCACGATGGTGTGCAGCTCATCGATGAAGAGGATCACGTTGCCGTCCTTCTTCACCTCGTCCAGCGTGTTCTTGATGCGCTCCTCAAACTCGCCCCGGTACTTGGTGCCGGCCACCATGCCGCTGAGATCAAGGCTCAGCAGCTTCTTGTTCAGCAGCTCCTCCGGCACATCGGCGCTGGCAATGCGCTGGGCAAGGCCCTCGGCGATGGCGGTTTTGCCCACGCCGGGTTCGCCGATCAGCACGGGGTTGTTCTTGGTGCGGCGGGACAGGATCTGGATCACACGCTGGATCTCCTTGTCGCGGCCGATGACGGGATCAAGCTTGCCCTGGCGGGCAGCCTCGGTCAGGTCACGGGTGAACTCCTCCAGCGTCTTGCCGGTCTTTTTGTTCTCCTTGTTGGGAGCGGCGGAGCCGCTGGTGACGGTGTGGGGACTGCTCTCGCTGAGCTTCTGCTGTACGCTGGCGTACATCTTCCGGGGATCCACGCCCACGGTGCGCAGAATGCGCACGGCCATATTGCTGCCCTCACGCAGCAGACCCATCAGCAGATGCTCGGTGCCGATATAGCCGGCGCCCATGCGATGGGATTCGCCCACAGCCAGCTCGATCACGCTCTTGGCGCGGGGGGTCAGCCCCTGACTGGGGGCGTCGCCGGAGGTGCCCTGTCCCACGCTGCGCTGGAGGATGCCGGTGATCATCTCGTCGGTAAGACCGTACTCGGACAGCACCCGGTGGGCGATGCCCTCCTCCTCACGCAGCAGGCCCAGCAGCAGATGCTCGCAGCCTACATAGCCATGGCCCATATCCTGGGCGGCTTCCTGCGCCAGACGCAGGGATTCTTCCGCACGGGGGGTAAATTTATTCTCATTCATAAATGGTCACATCCTTTACTCGTATCTTGCGCCTTACTCAGGGAGCTTTTTCAGCTCATCCCGCAGACGGGCCGCTTCCTCGTAGTTTTCACTGTCGATGGCGGCCTTCAGCTGGTTTTCCAGCGCGTTGCGCTGCCGCTCCTTCTGGAGCCGGACTTCTTCGTCCCGGCCCACCAGTCCGGCGGAGACATTGGGGCTTTCCTCGATGCCGGCGGCGGCGCGGGCCGCCTCCTCCAGCGGGGCGGGGAACTCAGTCATGCGGTTGGACAGCATGCCGAAGTCCTCCAGCAGCGAGAAGGGATCGAAAAAGCTGCGGCGGAAGGGACGGAAGCTCTGGCTCAGCCGGTCGGCGTAGCCCAGCTCCGCCGCGCATTCGGGACACAGATGCACCTGCGTCACTCTGCCGTTGATGTTGCTCTGGTAATAGAAGGTGGCTTCGTTGCGGCCACAGCGTTCACATTTCATAAATCATAACCTCCTTTTGGAAAATCAAACCAAATGGATCAATACCTGCTTGAAAATATCGGCCCGCAGCATGTCGCGGTACTCCCGCTCCACGCGGCGCAGCGCGCGGTCACCGGTGCCTGCCAGCAGCGACCGTCCCGCTTCGGCGGAGATGGCCTCGCTGCTGACCAGATTCTGGACGATGGCCCGGGCGCTGGCGGCATCCAGCGCGTCGCCGATGGAATTGATGACATGCATCAGCAGCGTCTTGCGGTCTGCCCGCACCCGGGTGATCCGGATGTAGCCGTTGCCGCCCCGGCGCGATTCCACAATGTAGCCGTGCTCGGGGGAGAAGCGGGTGGACATGACGTAGTTGATCTGACTGGGCACGCAGTTGAACCGCTGGGCCAGATCGCTGCGCTGCAGCTCCAGCACACCGTCCGTTTCGTCCAATGCCGATTGGATAAAGCTGGCGATCACATCCGAGATACCCATATGCAAGACCTCCTGTTGTTTTGACTTTGCCTTTCTTTGATCTTTGAGCGTATCATACACCCTTCCTCCCACAATGTCAATAGGCAAATTTGACTTTCTTTGACTTTTAATGTAAACAATTTGTGAACGCCGCGCGCAACCTGAGATTGCGGGAAAAATGGTAAAAAATGAAAAACGCAACTTGAAATTGCTGTACACAGCGGAGTGGGACAGTGTATAATATCTTATGTAAGCGCGGGCGGCTCTGCCTGCCCTATCGGAAATGCACCGGCCATCGTTGGAGGGCGGACAGAGTCGTCCGCCCCTACAGACGACTACCGATAGAATTTCGTAGGGCGGCATGACCACATGCCGCCGCGCGGCAATATCCCCCGGAAAGGAGACGCTTATGAAAACCAGAACCGCCCTGTGCCTGACGATCCTAGTGATGCTGGGTTGTGCCGTAAATATGATCATGGTCTGGCAGATGACGCATGTGAGGGAGAGCCGCACCGTGGAACTGACCGCCACGGTGACGAGGGTCGACAGCGAGAACGCCCTGGTCTACGTGACCCCCGACGGCACGCTGTATTTGCCGGACGTGCTGAAAGACGACCTGCCCCAGGCGGCCTTGGAGACTTTGGTGGGCCAGCAGGCACACTTTCGCATGAAGGAAAGCGCCGCACAGTTTTACCGTCAGGAACAGTATGGCGACATCCTGTCCCTGGGCACGGACCGGCAGGACGTCTTTACCTTGGATGACTACAACCGCGCCATGCAGGCCGACAACGCCCGGGGCTGGCCGGTGTGGGTGATGATCGAAACCGGATTGTTGGCGCTGGCCATTTATTTTGCGTGGAAGATAAAGAAGGAGAAAGTGGTGCGCAAGGGATGATTCTATGAAGGACGTTTCGTCCCTGTGTGGACGAGAACGGCCTCCGGCGGGCTGATTTTGCCGCTGAGGACAAAAGTGACCCGCGCCCGAAAGTGCGAAATTTTCCGGAATACCGAAAGGAGACCTCTATGAACACCAATTGGAACGACCCGAATTTTCAGGGCTTCAAGGGCCAGAACCCCTTCCATCGAGAGGGCCATACGCCAAAGCCCCGCAAGGCCGTCGGCACCCCCTTTGGCCGTACCGTGCTGAATCTGGCGGTGATGCTGGTATTCGCGGCGGTATATTTCTATGTTGTTCTGCCGCCCATCAGCCTGAAAGCGCCGGAATTTTATGTTTTTGTCCTGCTGCTGTGCGCGGTGTATGCCGTGTGCGCCATGCTGACCTCCGGCTTTCAGGGGGATGGCGCGAAAGGGTATTTTGCGTTTCTGAAAAAGCAGTGCCTGATCCCGCTGGCGGTGGCGGCGCTGCTGGTGGTCACGGCGCTGGTGGGCAGCGCCCTGGGCTGGCAGCTGTTCCGCGCCGGCAGTTACCGGGATTTGCTGGCGGTGGAGACCGGCGATTTCGCCGCCGAGGTGGAGGAGATCTCCTTCGACCAGATCCCCATGCTGGACAGAGACAGCGCCGCCAAGCTGGGCAACCGCAAGCTGGGCGAGCTGGCGGACATGGTGTCCCAGTTCGAGGTGGCCGACAACTACACCCAGATCAATTATAAGGGCCGCCCCGTCCGGGTGACGACCCTGCAATACGGCGACTGGATCAAGTGGCTGAATAACCGCAAGGCCGGTCTGCCTGCCTATCTTATCATCGACATGGTGACCCAGAATGTGGAGGTGGTGCGGCTGGAGGAGGGCATCCGCTATACGCCCGCCGAGCATTTCGGCCGCAATCTCTACCGCTGGCTCCGCTTCCACTACCCTACCTTCATTTTTGACGAGCCTGCCTTTGAGATCGACGAGGAGGGCCGCCCGTGGTGGGTCTGCCCGCGGATCGACCGCACCATCGGCCTGTTCGGCGGCACGGATATCACCGGCGCGGCGCTGGTGAATGCTGTTACCGGCGAGACGGTGTATTACGACGTGGCGGATATCCCCACATGGGTGGATCATGTCTACACCGCCGAGCTGATCATTCAGCAGTATGACTATCACGGTACCTATATCAACGGCTTCTGGAACTCCCTGTTCGGCCAGCGTGAGGTGACGGTCACCACCGAAGGCTATAACTACATCGCCATCGGCGACGATGTGTATATGTATACCGGCGTGACCTCTGTGGTGTCCGACGAGTCCAACGTGGGTTTCATCCTGTCCAACCAGCGTACCAAGGAGACACGGTTCTACGCCGTGGCCGGCGCGGAGGAATACTCCGCCATGGACAGCGCCCAGGGGCAGGTACAGCAGATGAAGTATACGGCCACGTTCCCACTGCTGCTGAACGTGGCGGAGCAGCCCACCTACTTTATGGCACTGAAGGACGCGGCGGGGCTGGTGAAGATGTACGCCATGGTCAATGTCAGCCAGTACCAGATCGTGGCCACCGGCGCCACCGTGGCGGAGTGCGAGACCAATTACCGCCAGATGCTGCTGAACGGCGGATGGATCGCGCCGGAGGACAGTGCCCTGCCGGAGGATCAGCTGGCGCTGACCGAGGACCACACCGGAACGATCACCGATATCCGCAGCGCCGTCATGGACGGCAATACCTGCTATTATCTGCGCATCGACGGCGAATGGTACAGCGGGAAGGCCGTGGACACACCGGAGCTGATCCTGCTGGATGTGGGCGATGTGGTGACGGTGCGCTGCTACGCGGCGGCCGGCGGGATCGCCCAGCCGATCTACAGCATCGAATACAGCAGTGCGCCAACGGAGACAGAAACCGATGCGGGACTGTCACCGGATGCCGCTGCGTAAACAGGAAAACCGGACCCGTCAGGGTCCGGTTTTCCTTGCGCGGAGGAAGCGCCTGCGCCCGCTTATACCACCTGAAAGATGAAGAATTTCAGGTAATTCGTCTCGTCCACGCCCCACAGAATGGGGTGATCGGCGCACTGCTGCCGCGCTTCGATCTGCCGCAGCTGCACCCCCGCGTCGCGGGCGGCGCTGCGCAGCATTTTGACAAACAGCTCCTCCGTGGCGAAGTGGCTGCACGAGCAGGTAGCCAGATAGCCGCCCCGGGGCAGCAGCTTCATGGCGCGGTAGTTGATCTCCTTGTAGCCTGTGATGGCGTTGGCCACCGTTTTCCGGCTCTTGGTGAAGGCCGGCGGGTCGAGGATGATGAAGTCGTACTTCTTCGGCTGCTTCTCCAGCTGGGGCAGCAGGTCGAACACGTTGGCCGCCACGCAGTCCATCACGCCGTCCAGCCCGTTGCGGCGCGCGTTCTCCGCCGCGCACTGTACCGCAAAGTCCGACACATCCACGGCGGTGACGTGGGCCGCGCCGCCCCGCGCCGCGTTGAGGGCGAAGGAGCCGGTGTGGGTGAAGCAGTCCAGCACCGTCCGCCCTTTGGCCAGACGGGATACCGCCAGCCGGTTGTATTTCTGATCCAGAAAGAAGCCGGTTTTCTGGCCGTTTTCAAAGTCCACCGTATACACGATGCCGTTTTCCGTGATGTCCACCGTCGTCTCCGCCGGCGGCGTCTCACCGGGCAGGGGGTACCAGCCCTTGCCCTGGGCCATGCCCTCCAGCGTCCGTATGGCCACGTCGTTGCGCTCATAAATGCCCCGGATGTCCTGCCCATCCTCCCGCAGCACCCTGACCAGCAGGGGGAACAGGCGGTCCTTGATCCGCTCCATGCCCAGACTGAGGGTCTGGGTCACCAGTACGCTCTCAAACCGGTCCACCGTCAGGCCGGGGAACAGGTCGGCTTCCCCGAAGATCACCCGGCAGCAGCGGCTGTCAATTTCGCCCATCACCGTTTTGCGGTAGTCCCACGCGTAGCGGACGCGCCGCTCCCAGAAGGCGTCGGAGAAATCGTCGTTGGCGTTGCGGCTGAGGAGCCGCACGCGAATTTTGGAGCGGCTGTTGTAGAAACCGCAGCCCAGCCAGCTGCCACGGCGGCTCACCACGTCCACCAGTCCGCCGTCCTCCGCCGCGCCGTCGATGGCCGTGACCTCACCCTCATAGACCCATGGGTGTCCGGCGGTCAGCGCGGCTTCGCCTTTGGGGGTGATGGTGATTTTGGGGTAAGGACGCAGTGCTTTCATGGCATTTTTCTCCTGACATAAAAATAATATCCTATTATAACACATGCCTTGCCCCAACGCTACATATATATGAGGGAGAAATCGGGAAAGGAGCATCGCCATGCCGAATATCTATCTCAGTCCCTCCACACAGGAGTATAATCCCTACATCACCGGCTCCGGCAGCGAGGAATACTGGATGAACCTGATCGCCGACGCCATGGAGCCGTATCTGCGGGCCAATACCATCCGCTTTACCCGCAATACGCCGGAGATGACCGCCGCGTCCTCCATTGCCCAGGCGGCACGGGGCAGCTATGACTTCTATCTGGCGCTGCACTCCAACGCCAGCGGCGACGGCTCCAGCGAGGGACGTCAGCGGGGGATCATCGCCTTTTACTATCCGACCAGCGCCAATGGACGCAGGGCCGCCAACATTTTCGCGGAGAACCTGAAGGAGATCTATCCCCTGCCCGCGCTGGTGACGGCACGGGCCACTACGGCGCTGGGCGAGGTGCGCCAGCCGAAGCCGCCGGCGGTACTGCTGGAGATCGGCTACCACGACAATACCGCCGACGCCCTGTGGATACAGGAGAATATCCAGAATATTGCCGAAAATCTCTCACGCTCCATGGCGGAGTATTTTGCCCTGCCCTTCATCTATCCCATGACGCCGCGGACGGGCACGGTGGTCACAGAACGGGACGCGCTGAACGTGCGGGCGTATCCGTCTCTGAACGGACAGGTCGTGGGCGGCGTGCCTCGTGAGGCGCAGCTGACGGTGTACGGCCAGTATGACGGCTGGTACAGCATCGGCTATGGGGCGCTGGCGGGCTATGTGCGGTCGGAATACGTCCGGGTATAGGCACTTCTGACAAATTGTTTCCCGTTCGTGGACAAAATTTTCACGACAGTGTGTTTTTGTTCTTGACAGTTAACCGTAATAAGGTTAGAATTATGAAGGATTATCATCGGGCGATTTAGGGGAATCGCCTGGTTATTTTCTAGGGACAGCCACCATCCCCATCCCCGCTTATCCCCGGATGGAGGGCCAATGTCCGGATACACCATACACGAACGGGAGGAAACCATGATCAAGATCGTATACGCGGTGCTGATAGCGGTCGCGGCGTTTGGTCTTGGCCTCCTCACTTGTATTCTGATCTACCGGCAGAAGCAGAAGCGCGACCAGAGCAAGATCCAGGATGCCGAACAGGAAGCGCTGCGCATCGTCAACGAAGCCATCAAGAATGGCGAGAGTAAGAAACGCGAAGCATTGGTGGAGGCGAAGGAGGAGATCCTCCGCTCCAGAAACGAATACGAGAAGGAAGTCAAGGAACGCCGTGCCGACCTGCAGAAGCAGGAACGCCGTTTGCAGCAGAAGGAAGAAAATCTCGATCACAAGACCGAGCAGATCGAGAAGAAAGAAGAAGCGTTGGCCGCCAAGCACGCTGCCGCTGACCGCGAGCAGGAGGAGATCAAGCTCGTCAAGCGCAGTCAGACCGAGATGCTGGAGCGCATCTCCGGCTTTACCGCCGACGAAGCCAAGCAGTACCTGATCGCCCAGGTGGAGTCCGAGGTCACCCACGAGACTGCCCTGAAGATCAAGGAGATCGAAGCACGCGCCAAGGAGGAGGCCGATGCCCGCGCCCGCGAGATCGTGGCCACCGCGATCCAGCGCTGTGCCGCCGACCATGTGGCCGAGATCACCGTCAGTGTGGTACCCCTGCCCAATGACGAGATGAAGGGCCGCATCATCGGCCGTGAAGGCCGCAATATCCGCGCCATCGAGACGCTGACCGGCGCCGATCTCATTATTGACGATACGCCCGAGGCTATCACGGTGTCCTGCTTTGAGCCGGTGCGCCGCGAGGTGGCGCGCCTTGCGCTGGAAAAGCTCATTGCCGACGGCCGCATCCATCCCACCCATATCGAGGAGATGGTGGAGAAGGCCCGCCGGGAGGTGGACGCCGTGATCCGCTCCGAGGGGGAGCGCGCCGTGCTGGAGACCGGCGTCCGCGGCCTGCATCCCGAGCTGCAGAAGCTGCTGGGCCGTCTGCATTACCGCACCAGCTATGGCCAGAACGTTTTGCAGCACTCTATCGAGGTGTCTCATATCGCCGGCATGATGGCCGCCGAGCTGGGCGCCGACGTTCACGCCGCCAAGCGCGCGGGTCTGCTGCACGATATCGGCAAGGCGCTGGACCACGAGTTTGAAGGCACCCATGTGTCTCTGGGCGTGGAATATGCCCGGAAGTACAAGGAAAAGGAAGAGATCGTTCACGCCATTCAGGCGCACCACGGCGATGTGGAGTGCAAGACGCTGGTGGCCTGCCTGGTACAGGCGGCTGATGCCGTTTCTGCCGCCCGCCCCGGCGCCCGCCGCGAAAACCTTGAGAACTACATCAAGCGCCTTCAGAAGCTGGAGGAGATCACCGGCACCTATCCCGGCGTGGAGAAGAGCTATGCCATCCAGGCCGGCCGCGAGGTGCGCGTGATGGTCAAGCCTGAACAGGTCAGCGAGGATCAGATGGTCATTCTGGCCCGCGAGCTGGCCAAGCGGATCGAGAACGAGCTGGAATATCCCGGCCAGATCAAGGTACACGTGCTGCGTGAGACCAAGGTCGTGGAATACGCCAAATAAAGAAATACGCTGTGCGACACCCTCCCCTGGGGTGCCGCACAGTCGCATATCGGGAGGGAAACGCGATGAAACGAAAGCTTTTGGCCCTGTTGTTGTCGTTTTGCATGCTGCTGCCGGTACTGACCGCCTGCGGCGGGAAGCAGCCTGTCAGCAATGCGCCGGAGGAGGAAGAAGCGCTGCCTCAGACGCGGCAGGAGCAGACCACGTCGGAGGACAGCTTTCAGACCTCTGTCAGCGGACGGACGGAGGATCCGGAGGGACTGCTGACCGAGGAGCAGAAGCTGGTGCTGACCCGGCTGCTGAACGATTGGTACACCGCCATTGCGCTCTTTGACGAGCCGCAGCTGGGAAGCCATTTCTCTGAGGAGAAGGATGCCGCGATGCACGAAGCGTCCATCCGCACGCTGAACGCCATCCGCGGCCGGGCGTTGATCGATCTGCGGATGCGGGATGTGGATTACGCGCTGACCGTTACCAAGGCGGAGCCGTCTGCCGAAGAGGACGCGGTGGAGGGGCAGATACATGTTGAAGCCAGCGAGACCACGGTGATGCACTTTGCCGCCACACCGGAGGTGGACAGCAAAATGTATGATGTGCCCCATATATTTGAGCTGGTGCCTGATGGCAATGGCGGCTGGATCATCCGGCACCATGAGGCGGACGATAACCCCTACTTCAGCCTGACCTACAAGGAGGGCACGGAGACGGATGAGCGGCTGCCCCAGCTGCTGCGGGCCATTGAGCGGCGGCAGCTCCAGCGGCAGGAGACGGTGCGGGTGACGCTGACGTGTGACCATCCCTATGACCGGGCGGCGGCGGAAGCCTATATGCGTCAGTATGACCACCAGCGCAGCGGCCAATGGCATGCCTATGACGACGTGGGCGGCAACTGCATGAACTTCGGCTCACAGGTGCTGCTGGCAGGCGGTATTCCTATGGATGAGCAGGGGGGCAGCAAGTGGTTCTGGCACGGGCAGAACGACCTTGATCTGTCGTGGATCAACGTGGGGCGGTTTTACAGCTACGCCCGTGAAAACCGGGGCTACGGTCTCGCGGCGGATACCGAAGCCAATTACTATACCGGCCAGGTGGGGGATATCCTGATCCTCGGCTCAGACGGCGGCCATAACCACACCACCGTCATTTCCGGTATCGTCCGGAACGAGGCGGGGGAGACGGTGGACTATCTGCTGTGTTCCAACACCACCAACTATACGGACTTCCCGGCCGGGGCATATTACTACACCAGCCAGCGGCTGATCAAAATCTACGGCTGGAACGACGCGCCGGCAGAACAGGATACATAACGGCACGATGACCGGCGGGAAAACAGTGTTTTTTCCCGCCGGTCATTGCACTTTTCCGGCAAGTGTGGCATAATAGCGGAAGAATGAACCATTACAGGAGGATACCATGCTGTATAATGTTCTGGCGATCGGCGACGTGACCAGTGAGGACGGCCTGAAGCACCTGCGCCGCCATCTGACGCCGCTGAAAAAGCTGAAAAATATTGCCTTTACCGTGGTCAACGGGGAGAATATCTCCGGTACCGGCCTGACGCCCGCCCAGGCGGACGAGCTGTTTGCCGCCGGGGCCGACGTGATCACCCTGGGCAACCATACCTTTGGCCGGGTGCAGATCGCGGACTATCTGGAGGACAACCGCTATATCCTGCGGCCTGCCAATTTTTCCGGACGGATGCCGGGACGGGGCTGCGGCGTGTACGACTGCGGAAAGCTGCGCATCGCCGTCATGACACTGATCGGCCGGTGCGATCTGGACTGGAAGGCCGCCGATCCCTTTACCACGGCGGACAAGCTGCTGCGGGAGCTGGACGAGAAGGAGAAGCCCACCTTTACGCTGGTGGACTTCCACGCCCAGGCCACCAGCGAGAAGCTGGCGCTGGGCTACTATCTGGATGGCCGCGTCAGCGCCATGTGGGGCACCCACACCCATGTACCCACTGCCGACGAGCGGGTGATGCCCAAGGGCACCGGCTACATCACCGATCTGGGCATGACCGGCGCCATCGAATCGGTGCTGGGCATCCCGCCGGAGCAGTCCATCGAGTCGTTCCTGGGTGGGCTTGCGGGGCGCTACCGCTTTGCCGACGGCCCCTGCAAGGCACAGGGCTGCATATTCACGCTGGACAGCGATACCGGACTGTGCACCGCCGTGGAGCGGGTGGACATCCGGTGAGAAATAGAAAAGGAGACGATCAAAATGTCTGTTGAAAAAGTAAGAGCGTATCTGGAACCCTACGGCGTGACCGACCGTATTCGTGAGTTTGACGTGTCCAGCGCCACGGTGGAGCTGGCCGCCCTGGCCGTAGGCGTAGAGGGCGCCCGCATCGCCAAGACCCTCAGCTTCAAGGTGGGGGAGGATCCCATTCTGGTGGTCGCCGCCGGCGACGCCAAGGTGGACAACAGCAAGTATAAGCATTTCTTCGGCGCCAAGGCCAAGATGCTGACCCACGAGGAAGCGGTGGAGCGTACCGGTCACGCCGTGGGCGGCGTATGCCCCTTTGCCCTGCCGGATGACGTCAGGACCTATCTGGACGTGTCCCTGAAGCGGTTCGGGACGGTGTTCCCCGCCGTGGGCAGCGCCGCCAGCGCCATCGAGCTGACCTGCGATGAGCTGGAGCGCTGCTGCGGCAAGAACTTCGTCCAGTGGGTGGACGTGTGCAAGGGCTGGCAGGCTGAGGAAGCGTAAATGACCGGGGAAAGCTGTCCCTGCAAGCGGAAAAAGTGTCCGCGGCACGGCGATTGCGCCGCATGCCGCGCCCATCACGCCCATTCCGGACGCCTGCGTCCCTGTGAACGAGAACGGAACAAGGAGAAAGCAAATGGTACGCATCCTTCACGCGGCTGACTTCCATCTGGACAGCGCCTTTGCCGGCCTGAGTGAACAGCAGGCGCGGCAGCGGCGGCAGGAGAGCCGCGATTTGGCCCGCCGTATGGTGGAGTACGCCAACGATCACGGCGTACAGCTGATGCTTTTGGCAGGCGACCTGTTTGACAGCGACAACGTGTACGGCCAAACAGCGGAGGAGCTGTCCGCCGCGCTGGCGGCGTTCCGGGGGCAGGTGGTCATCGCGCCGGGCAACCACGACTGCTATACCGCCGCGTCGCCCTATGCCCGCACACTGTGGCCGGAGAACGTGCGTATTTTCACCACGCCTTACATGAGCCGCTTTGCTTTTCCTCAGTATGGCTGCACCATTTACGGCGCGGCGTTTACCTCGCCGGAGGTGTCGGAGCGCGCGGCGCTGGAGGGCGTGGCCGCGGGAGACGAGGGCGTTGCCATCGGCCTTCTGCATGGCGAGGTGGGCGTGAAGGACAGCCGTTACCGGCCCATCCCCCTGCCGCAGATCGCCAGAAGCGGACTGGACTATCTGGCGCTGGGCCATGTTCATGCCTGTTCCGGCGTGCAGACGGCGGAGGGAACGGCCTACGCCTATCCCGGCTGTCCGGAGGGCCGGGGCTTTGACGAGCTGGGCGATAAGGGATTTCTGATGGGGGAGGTGGACAAGGGCAGCGTGAAGCTGCGTTTTGTCCCCTTTGCCAAACGCCGCTACCAGGTACTGACGGTGGATGTCACAGACCGGGAACCGCTGGAGGCGGTCCGGGAGGCGCTGCCGCCGGATAAGGAGCCGGATATCTGCCGGATCCTCCTGACCGGCGAGCGGTCAGAGAGTGTGGATACTGCCGCCATCACCGATGAGCTGTCTGCCCGGTGCTGCGCACTGGAGATACGGGACCGCACCACGGTGCGGCGGGATATCTGGGACGGCTGCGGCGAGGATTCTCTGCGGGGCCTGTTCCTGCGAAAAATGCGGGAGAGGTACGACGCCGCGCCGGACGAAACGGAACGGCGGAAGCTCCAGCAGGCGGTGCGCTTTGCGCTGGCCGCCATGGAGAACCGCGATATATAAACCGGCGGAGCCTTCCGCCAAAGGGAGAGGTTATGAAGAATATTCTGATGATCGGCACCGGCGGCACTATCGCCAGCGAAATGACGCCGGAGGGCCTGACCCCGGAGCTGAACAGCAAGCAGCTGTTGTCATTTGTCCCCAAGGTGGGCGAGCTGTGCCATGTGGACTGTATTCAGGTATACAGTCTGGACAGTACCAACCTCCAGCCCGGACACTGGCTGGGTGTTGCCAACGCCATCCGGGAGAACTATGACCGGTATGACGGCTTTGTGATCAGCCACGGCACGGATACCATGGCCTATACGGCGGCGGCCCTCAGCTATCTGGTGCAGGGCAGCCCCAAGCCTATTGTGCTGACCGGCGCCCAGAAGCCGATCTGGTTCGACGGCACGGATTCCAAGCGGAATCTCACCGATGCTTTCTTCTATGCCTGCCGGGGCTGCGGCGGTGTGCAGATCGTCTTTAACGGCAAGGTCATTCTGGGCACCCGCGCCCGCAAGACCTGCTCCAAAAGCTTTCAGGCGTTTTCCAGCGTAAACTACCCGGACCTTGCGGTGGTGCAGGACGATCATCTGCTGCAATATATGAGCTGCCCTGTGGAGGAAAAACCTGTATTCTATGACAAACTGGATGACAATGTGGGGCTTCTGAAGCTGATCCCCGGCACAAAGCCGGAGCTGGTGGCGTTTATGGCCCAGCACTATGACGGCCTGATCATCGAGAGCTTCGGTGTGGGCGGACTGCCGGAGTACGGCAATCTGTATGAGATCCTGCGGGATGCGGTGGCACAGGGAAAGATCGTCGTCATGACCACGCAGGTGCCCAATGAGGGCAGTGACCTGACCGTGTATCATGTGGGCGGCCATCTCAAGCAGACCCTGCGGCTGCTGGAGGCCTACGACATGACCACGGAGGCGGCGGTGGCCAAGCTGATGTGGATCATGGGCCAGACCCACGAGTTCGCGGAGGCGGAGAAGCTGTTCTATGCCCCGGTGGCAAGGGATATTCTGTACAGCAACGAATAAAAAGCTGGCGTGAGATATTCAATTTCATTGCCGACAAGCTGAAGGCGTGCCCGGCCGGGCACGCCTTTTTTGCATAATCCTCCCATTTTGTACGCATACTACAGGGAAAATGGAGGAGGATGCCTATGGTGGATTTTGATGCCAGGACGGCTCAGCTGGACGACCTGCTGGGGGTGGGGCGGAATTTTGATATGGTGGGCCGCAGCCTTCAGGTGAGCGGCCGGCGGGCGCGGCTGTGGGTGGTGAACGGCTACGCGGAGGACGCGCTCATTGAGCGGATGATCGGACGGCTGCTGGCCATCGGCGACCTGAAAAGCGTGCCGGACATGGAGACGTTTCTGGCGCGCTATGTCACAGTTCCGGACGCGGCGGCGGAGACGGATGTGCATACTATGGTGACGGGCGTGTTTGCCGGGAAAACGCTGCTGGTGATAGACGGCTATGACGGCGGCATACTGATGGATGCCAAGGAGTACCCCACCCGCGGTGTGGAGGAGCCGGACACCAGCAAGGTGCTGCGGGGCAGCCACGACGGCTTTGTGGAGAGCATCATGGCCAATGCCGCCCTGCTGCGGCGGCGGATCCGTGACCCGGCCCTGACACTGGAGCGCCATCAGGTGGGGGGACGGTCGCGGACCGACGTGGCCCTGGTCTACATGAAGGGCGAAGCCAACGAGCAGCACCTGCGGCAGCTGCGCCAGAAGCTGGACAGCATCGATGTGCGCTCCATTGCCATGAGCCAGGAGTCCATTGCCGAATGCATCGCCCCGAAGCAGTGGTGGAACCCATTTCCCAAGATCCGGTACAGCGAGCGGCCGGACGTGGCCACCGCCAGCGTGATGGAGGGCAGCATCCTGCTGATGATCGACAACACGCCGTCGGTGATGCTGCTGCCCACCACCCTGTTCAGCTTTGCCGAGGAGATCAACGACTATTACTTCCCGCCGCTGATCGGCACCTATCTGCGGATCGTGCGGCTGGTGGTGCTGTTCCTGACGGTGTTCATCACGCCGCTGTGGTATCTGTTGGTGAAAAACGGCGATGTGCTGCCGGGTGAGCTGGAATTTCTGCTGATCGAGGATGAATATTTCGTGCCGCTGATCGTACAGCTGCTGCTGGTGGAGCTGATCGTGGATATCCTGAAGCTGGCGTCGCTGAACACGCCGGACGCCCTGAGCAACTCCTTCAGCATGCTGGGCGCGCTGATCCTGGGGGATTTCGCGGTGCAGGCCCGGTGGCTGGTGCCGGAGGTGCTGGTGTATATGGCCTTTGTGGCGGTGGCGGGCTATGCCCAGCACAGCTATGAGATGGGGTATGCCTGCAAGTTGGTGCGGATGGCGCTGCTGATCCTGATCTGGCTGTGGGATTGGTGGGGCTTCGGCATCGGTGTGGCGGGTACGGTGGCGCTGATCGCGTCCACCCGTCCTGTGGTAGGAAAGGGGTATCTCTATCCCCTGATCCCCTTCAACGGGAAGCGGCTGATGCGGATCTTGCGCAGAAGACCCATTGATAAGGATAATACGTGAGAAAACTGGCGCAAAATCATACGATTTTGCTGCCAAGAAGATACGGCCGGCTGCCGCTGATGCGCTGCGGCGGGAGAGTATGCTGTGCGACGATCGCGGGGCGTCGAGGACGTCGCCCCCTACCTCAAACCACGCCGTACCCCCACAACAGCGAAAAGAGACCGCCTGGGGTAGGACGGTCTCTTTTCCGGGGGAGAGGGGAGAATAGCGAAAGGGAAGAATGATATTAAAGTAAAGGAAGCTTCCGGTCACGGCCCCAGAAGAACAGGGCTACTGTACCGGGACCGGTATGACTGCCGATGGTGGTGCCTACATAGTTGATCTCCACCCTGCCGCTGAGCTTGGGAAATCTGGCCTCGATGAGGTCGGCCAGCGCCCGCGCGTCATCATAGCATTCGGATTGGGAAATATAGCATTTGCCGTCGTAATCAAGGCCCTTATCGGCATACTGCTCCATCCGCAGCAGCATTTCCTGAATGACCTTCTTTTTGGAACGGATCTTGGCCCGTGGGATCAGATGGCCCTGCTCGTCCATGTTCAGCAGCGGGCAGATGCCCAGCACGCCGCCAATGAAGCCGGCGGTCTTGGAGATGCGGCCGCCCTTGACATAGAAGCTCAGGTCGGTGGAGAAGAACCAGTGGTTCATCCGCAGCTTGTTCTCCTCGATCCACTGGTGGGCCGTGTCGATGTCCATGCCCTCGTCCCGCAGGTCGGCCAGCGTCTCCATAATGAGACCGTAGCCGGAGGAAGCGCCCAGCGAATCCACAATATAGATCTTCCGGTCAGGGAACTGTTCCCGGGCGATCAGAGCGGCGCTGGCGGCAGAGTTGTAGGTGCCGGACAGACCGGAGGACAGGCAGACGTGAAGGATGTCCTTCCCACTCTCCAAGATCGGGGTGAACAGATCCAGATACTGGGAAATGTTTACCTGAGAGGTACTGGTCTCGGCGCCGTTGACCATGGCCTGATAGAAGATGGGGAAGGGGATGGACTGCCCCAGATCGTCTGGGTAGGTCTCTCCGTTCAGCGTGAAGTGAAAGCAGGTATATTGAATGTCACGGGCGGCAAAATGCTCGTGGGTCAGGTCGGCTGTAGAGCAGCAGGTCAATGCGTAAGATGCCATGGCAGGTTCCTCCGATATCATGATGGAATGAAGCCCCGGAAAAGGACTGGACTCAGTATACGGTACGGCGGGGGAAAAGCCAACCTACGCCTGCGGGAGGGTGACTCTACAAAAAAAGGGGAGCAGGATCGCGCGGATAGAGCGATTCTACTCCCGGTAGAGTGACGGATTTTCAATGCTTTTGGGCGCTTCGGTAGATGCGGGCGCCCAGAAAGACCAGCAGCAGCGATGGGATGGCCAGCAGCCACAGCTGCCACAGATCGCGGGAAAGGAAAGTCAGATACACCGTGGCGATGATGCTGAGCACCAGCGCGGCGATAATGAAACGATTTCTTCGCCCGCCGTTCCACACGGAGTTGAGCACCAGCAGCGTGACCAGCGAAACAGGCACCGCGTAAACGAACACCAGCCACACCACCATGCCGCAGATCCACAGGATCACAAAGACGAACAGCGCCACGGTCCAGATGCCCAGTATCGTCACCAGCGTGATCATGTTGGTGGTATAGGCGGTCTCGCTGGCAGGCTTGTTGTAGATGGCCGGTTCGATCTCGTTGTGGGGCTTCAGCAGATAGTCTACGTCAACGCCGAAAACATCGGCGATCTGCATCAGGACGAATACATCCGTTGTTACATCGCCCCGTTCCCATTTGGAAATGGATTTGTCGGAATAATTCAGCTTTTCGCCCAGCTCCGCTTGGGTCATACCGGCGGCCAGACGCAGCCGGATCAGATTGCTGGCAATGGTGGCTTTGCGTTCGTCCATAGCGGTTTCCTTTCAGTGGAATGAGGTCGCTTTCCCATTATTCCCAAAAAACGGGGAAATGTCAAGCAAAAGAGCGTGAAGGAACAGAGAAGGAAGAGAGAAGGAACAGAGAGATCATGCGCGCATATCGCGGGGCAGCCAACGCCTGCGCCACAGGAAAAACAAAAACAGCGCGCCCCGGAAGCACAGCTCGATGCACATGGCGATCCATGCGCCCCGCAGGCCCCAGTGAGGCACCATGGCCAGCGTCAGGGTGATGCGCACGCCCCACATGCTGGTAAAATTCAGCACGGAGCTGAGCAGAGAGCTGCCTGCCCCCTGAAAGACGCCGGCTGTCACGATCGAAGCGCCGAACAGCGGCTCGGCAAATACCACGATCCGCAGGATCTCCGTGCCCAGCGCGACCACCTGACCATCCGGTGTCAGCAGCCCGATGATCCACGGCGCCAGCGCGTACATGACGGCGGCGGTGATCAGCATGATCCCCATGCCCAACAGCACCGTTACCCAGCCCAGCCGGCTCACCAGATCCTTTCGCCTTGCGCCGACGCTTTGACCGATCAGCGTCACGGCCGCGCTCTGTACGCCATAGCCGGGCATATAGCACAGGGCTTCCGCCGTCACGGCAAAGGAGTTGGCGGCGATGGACACCGTGCCCAACGGCGCGATGATGCCGGTGGTGACCACCTGGGCGCTGGACATCACGATGCGCTCGATGGCCACGGGGATCCCCAGCTTTACCGCGCGGAGCAGCTGCGCCGGAACAATGCGGAGCGGCTCGTCCCGCCGCAGACCCAGCACGGGTGAGCGCAGCAGGCAAAGGCACATGACGCCGGCCACCACGGTCTCCGCCAGCGCGGTGCCCAGCGCGGCGCCAGCCACGCCCATGCCGGCGCCGGGCAGCGTTACCGGCCCGATCTGCCGGGTGGGGAAGATCAGCAGGGTGTTAAAGATCACGTCCAGCACGCACATCAGCACCAGCAGCGCGCTGGGAGCGCGCATGTTGCCGCTGGACTGCAAAAGCCCCGCCGACAGGCGATTCACCTGGACAAAGGGCAGGGACAGGGCAAATATCAGAAAATAGGCCGATGCGTCGGGGCACAGGGCAGTATCCGCCCGCAGCCAGTGGGGGAGCGGGCCGGACAGCGCCGCGCCGATCCCGGCCAGCAGCAGGCCGAAGGCCAGCCCTGACAGCAGGGCCTGCTTCATCAGGTTCCTGGCGTCGCGGGTCTCGCCCGCGCCGATCCGCTGGGCTACAATGACGGAAAACCCCACGACCAGCGCATGGCACAAGCCGTTGAACAGCCATGTGCTGGAGGCGACCAGACCAATGGAAGCGGAGGCTTCCTTTCCCAGACGGCCTACCATGGAGGCGTCGATGTACTGCATGGCGATGGAGGACAGCTGGGCCAGGATCGCGGGGACGCTTAATTGCAGTGTCATGGCGATCTGCTGGCGGAGGGTCAGTCTGTCGCCTGTCCGCAGATTGGCCAGCAGGTCCGTCTTTGGCATGATAGTACCTCCTGACTGATGGCAGCGGTATAAAATACCCGCAAAAGTACCCCCATTATAAGGAGTTTTATGGAAAAGGTCAAGGAGGATGTTGTGTTTTGCCGAAAAGCGGATTATAATAAAATGTTACTATGGAAGAATAAAGGAGTGCTGCTCATGGATTGGACGCTGCTGTACCAGCTGGTCGTGCTGTTTTTCGTGTTCTCCATTCTCGGCTGGATAACGGAGGTCACGCTGAAATACATTCAATACCACCGGTTTATCAACCGCGGCTTTCTTATCGGGCCGTACTGTCCTATCTACGGCGCCGGCGTGGTGCTGGTGACGGTGCTCGTGGGCGGGCTGATCGGCATACGGGGCGGTACGCCCGGCGAGATCTTTCTGGCAGGCTTTTTCATCTGCGGCGGACTGGAGTATTTCATCAGCTGGTACATGGAAAAGGTTTTCCATGCCCGCTGGTGGGATTACAGCCGCAAGCCCATGAACCTGAACGGCCGCGTCTGGATTGGGAATCTGATGCTGTTTGGGCTGGCCAGCATGGTGATCGTGCTGTGGATCGACCCGCTGTACTTCCGGATCATCGCCAGATGTCCTCCCTTCTGGCTGCGCTTCGCCGCGCTTTCCATCGCGGCCCTGCTGCTGACGGACTGCGTGGTATCGCACCTGCTGATGGACATCGTCCGCAAGGAGATCGATGCGCAGGAGGGGGACAGCACGGAGGAGATCAGCCGCCGTGTCCACGAGCTGCTGCGCGACCGCAATCTGTTCCTGCGCCGTATCCATCAGGCGTATCCCGAATTGCAGGCCCGGCCCCGCGCTGTGATGGAGCGGCTGGCCAAGGCCCGTAAGGAGGTCCGGGAAGCCAACGGCCGCATGAAAGAACTGCTGGGCGAAATGGCCCGCCGCCGGAAGAACGGCGAAAGCGAGGCCATGGAGGAGCTGACCGCCCGTCTGGAGACCGCCGCCGCCGCGCTGAAGGAACGCCGCGCCAGACTGCGTGATCTGGAACGCCGGTTCCTGCGAAAAGAGGATGAATGACAAAAGGAGTGTCCGGGCCTGTGCCCGGGCGCTCCTTTTCGCGTTTTCAGAACGTAACATCATCCAGCTCCATGGTGGCATAGCCGTTGAGGGTCATATCGCCCCGGACGCCGGCCATGTACTCATAGTAGCCCTGCGCGCCGATCATGGCGCCGTTGTCGCCGCACCATTTCAGCGGCGGCAGATAGAGCTTCACGCCCCGCTTCTCGCATAGCTTTTGCAGGTCGGCGCGGATGATGGAGTTGGCGGCCACGCCGCCTGCCGCCACCAGCACCTTGCGGCCTGTCTGCTCCAGCGCCAGCGCCGCCCGCTCCGTCAGCTCGTCGCTGACAGCCTGGGTGAAGTCGCGGGCCAGCGCCGCCTCGTCCAGCGGCTCACCCTTCTGCTGGGCGTTGTGGGCCAGATTCACCACGGCGGTTTTCAGTCCGGAAAAGCTCATGTCCAGCGGCGCGCCGTCCACATGGGCGCGGGGCAGGGTATACACTCCGCCCGCCGACTGCTGCGCCAGCAGATCCATGGGCTTGCCGCCGGGATAGGGCAGGCCCAGCACACGGGCCGCCTTGTCGAAGCACTCCCCCGCCGCGTCGTCACGGGTAGCGCCGAGGATATGCATATCTGTGTAATCCGCCACGTCTACGATCAGTGTATTGCCGCCGGAAATGGCCAGTGCCAGGAAAGGCGGCTCCAGCGCCGGGAAGGCCAGATAGTTGGCGGCAATGTGGCCCCGTACATGGTGCACCGGCACCAGCGGCACCCCCAGCGCCCACGCGGCGGATTTGGCGAAGCTGACGCCCACCAGCACCGCGCCGATCAGACCCGGTGCGTAGGTAACGGCCACCGCGTCGATGTCCTTTTTGGTCAGTCCCGCGTCGCGGAGGGCCTGATCCGTCAGTCCGGCAATGGCCTCCACATGCTTGCGGGAGGCGATCTCCGGCACCACGCCGCCATAGAGGGCATGCATATCCGCCTGAGAGAGGATGGCGTCAGACAGCACCTCGCGGCCATTCCGCACCACCGCCACGGCTGTCTCATCGCAGGAGGATTCAAAAGCCAGTATGTTCATGCGTTCCCCTCCTCGCCAAAGTCCCGGGTCAGGATGAGGGCGTCCTCTTTCGGCAGGTCATAGTAGTTGCGCCGCCGGCCCCGCTCCGTGAAGCCGAAGGACTGGTAGAGGGCGATGGCCGCGGCGTTGCTGGGCCGGACCTCCAGCGTCAGGAACGCCAGACGCTGCCCCGCCGCGAAATCGCAGAACACCTTCAAAAGCTTCGCGGCAATGCCCTGACGGCGGTATTCCGGAAACACCGCCACATTGGTGATATAGCCCTCGTCCGCCGCCACCAGCAGTCCGGCGTAGCCCACCACCTTGCCGGTCACGGCGTCCAGCGCCGTCAGGAAGGCGGCGCACTGGTTTTCCAGTTCCTCAGCCAGCATATTGCGGGACCACGGGCGGGAGAAGCACACCCGCTCCAGCGCCGCGATCTCATCCAGATGATCGGCGTTCATCGGCACGATCCTTACCTGTAATTTTTCCATAGTCGCTCCTTATCCCTTGGCTTCCAGCCAGTTTTTCCCGCTGTGGGCCTCCGCCGTCAGGGGCACGGACAGTGCCGCCACCTGCTCCATCTCCTGCCGCAGCAGCTTTTCCACTGTCTCCCGCTCCGTCTCCGGGCATTCCACGATCAGCTCGTCGTGGACCTGCATGATGAGCCTTGCGGCCAGCCCTTCCCGCCGGATACGCTCATATACCCGGATCATGGCCAGCTTCATGATGTCCGCCGCCGTGCCCTGAATGGGCATGTTCAGCGCCACACGCTCGCCAAAGGAGCGCTGGACGAAATTGGCGGACTTCAGCTCCGGCAGCGCTCTGCGGCGATGATACAGCGTTTCCACATAGCCCTGCGCTCTGCCCTTTTCCACAATGTCGGTCATATACTGCTTCACGCCGGGATAGGTGGCGAAGTAGCGCGCCATGTAGTCCTTGGCCTCCGCCACCGTCACATGGATGTCCTGACTGAGGGAGAAGGCGGACATGCCGTACACGATGCCGAAATTCACCGCCTTGGCACGGGAGCGCATCTGATGGGTGACCTCGGCTTCCGGCACATGGAACACCTTAGCGGCGGTAACGGTGTGGAAATCCTCACCGGACAGAAAAGCGTGCCGCATGGCTTCGTCTCCGGCCATGTGGGCCAGCAGCCGCAGCTCGATCTGGGAGTAGTCCGCGTCCACCAGCACGCTGCCCTCCTCCGCCACGAACAGGCGGCGGATCTCGCTGCCCAGCTCGGTGCGGGTGGGGATGTTCTGCAAGTTCGGCTCCGTGGAGCTGAGCCGTCCCGTGGCCGTCACTGTCATCTGGAAGCTGGTGCGCACCCGCCCATCGGGGGACACCGCCCGCAGCAATCCGTCGGCATAGGTAGATCTCAGCTTGGCGTACTGCCGGTACTCCAGCACACTGTCCACGATAGGCGCTTCATACCGCAGCTTCTCCAGCACCTCAGCATTGGTGGACCAGCCGGTTTTCGTTTTCTTTCCGTGGGGCAGCCGCAATTTGTCAAACAGGATCGCTCCCAGCTGCTTGGGGGAGTTGATGTTGAAGGTCTCGCCCGCCATGTCGTAAATGGACTGCTCCAGCATCACGATCCGCCGCTGCAAGTCCTCGCCAAACCGGGCCAGCGCGCTGCCGTCAATGCGGAAGCCCGCCAGCTCCATCTCCGCCAGCACCCGGCACAGGGGCAGCTCCATCTCGTGAAGCAGCGCCGTCATGCCCAACTCCTCCAGCTTGGGCGGCAGCACCTCATACAGCGCCGCGACGGCGCTGGTATAGCTGCACAGGGCGGCCTCCTCCGCGGCGCTGTCGCTGAGCGGAGCAAAGGCGTCCTTGGCCAGATGGGCCGGGGCGGGCAGCTCCGCGCCGCAATAGGCCACAAAGAGATGGGGAAGATCATAGCCGCCTGCGGTGGCGTCCAGCAGGTAAGCGGCCAGGGCCGTATCAAATATGAAGCCCTCCGCGGGAAGGCCCCGCTCCAGCAGGGCGCGGGTCATATTCTTCACATCGTGGGCCGCCTTGCGGATGTCAGCAGAGAACAGCCCTCGCAGCAGGGCGTCCCAGTCGCCGCCGAAGCGGTCGGCCCGCAGGATGGCCGTCAGTCCACGGCGGTCGTCTATCTCGCACTCCACCGCCAGCGCGCGAAGATCGTCCAGACCGTACACCGCCACATGGGCCGCGCCCCGCCACTGGGCAAGGAGCCGCGCCGCGTCCTCGTCGGTCAGCGGGGTCTCCACAGTGGCCACATAGTCGGTGTCACGCAGGACGGCCGCCGACTCCGGCGCGGCCGCGGTGGGGGTCAGGCCGTATTTCCTGATAAGCTTGGTAAATTCCAGCTTCACGAACAGGTCATACAGCTCCGGCTTATAGGGCTGGCGCAGGGCGTCGTCAGGATCAAATTCCAGCGGCGCATCGGTGACGATGGTGGCCAGCCAGTAGCTGCGGCGGGCGGATTCCTCGCCCTCGGCCAGCTTCCGCGCCGCGGCGGGCTTGGCCTCCACCTCCGGCATGGCGGCATACAGCGCGTCGATGCTGCCGTAGCGCTGCACCAGCGCCGTGGCGGTCTTTTCGCCGATACCCGGCACACCGGGAATGTTGTCGCTGCTGTCACCCATCAGGGCCTTCAGGTCGATCATATGGATGGGATCAAAGCCGTACTGCTCCCGGAACAGGGCGGGGGTCATATCGGTGGTGGAGGTCTGTCCCATGCGGGAGGTCACCAGCTTCACCCTCGTGCGGTCAGTGATGAGCTGCAGGCTGTCCCGGTCGCCGGTGACGATGACGCACTCCCAGCCCCGCTTCTCACACCGGCGGGAGATGGTGCCCAACAGGTCGTCGGCTTCATAGCCCACCATTTCGTAGCAGGGGATGGACATGGCGCACAGCACCTGCTTCATCACCGGCATCTGCTGGGCCAGCTCCTCCGGCATGCCCTTGCGGGTGGCCTTATAGTTGGCGTCCGCCTCGTGCCGGAAGGTAGGCTCCCGCCGGTCAAAGGCCACGCACAGCGCCTCTGGCTGCTCCTCATCCACAAAGCGCTGGAGCATGTTGAGGAACCCGAAAATCGCGTTTGTATGCAGCCCCTCCCGCGTCGTCAGCGGCTTTACGCCGTAAAAGGCGCGGTTGATGATGCTGTTGCCGTCAAGGACCATCAGTTTCATGGTGTGTCTCCTTGTCAATCAATGGTAATATTGAATTATAAAGGAGGAGCGGATATTTTGTCAAGAAATACAAAAAGGGTGTTGCATTTTTGTCAAAAAATGATATGATAATTGGACTCGCGGGCATCGTTCCCGACAGCGCTGTCATTTGCCCCTATTGATCGATGGTACCATAGTATGGAGGAGGGACTTGTCCATGGCACATACCAGCCGCTATGAGATCGATATGTGCAGCGGTAAGCTGCTGCCGAAAATACTGACCTTTGCCCTGCCGCTGATGTGCTCCAGCGTATTGCAGCTGCTGTTCAACGCGGCGGATATCATCGTGGTGGGCAAGTTCGCCGGGGATAATTCGCTGGCGGCCGTGGGGTCCAACGCGGCGCTCATCAACCTGATGGTCAATCTGTTTGTGGGACTGTCCGTGGGCGCCAATATTCTGGCGGCACGGTTTACCGGCGCGGGCAACCGCGAAGCGCTGCGGCAGACGGTGCATACCGCCATTCTGCTGGCGTTTCTCAGCGGCGTGGGACTGGCGGTGGTGGGCGTTACCACGGCCCGGTCGCTGCTGCGCCTGATGCAGGTGCCGGATTCCATCCTGCCGCTGGCGGCGCTGTACCTGCGGATCTATTTTCTGGGTATGCCTGCCGCCATGCTGTATAACTTCGGCGCGGCGCTGCTGCGTTCGGTGGGGGATACCCGGCGGCCGCTGTACTATCTCATTGCCGCCGGTATCGTCAATGTGGCGCTGAACCTGCTGCTGGTGATCGTGTTCCAGCTGGATGTGGCGGGCGTTGCCATTGCCACGGTCGTCAGCCAGTGTCTGTCAGCCCTTCTGGTGGTGCGCTGCCTGATGCGCGAGGAGGGCGACATCCGTCTTGAGCCGCGGGCACTGCGTATCACACCGGCCCGCCTGCGGCAGATCATGGAGATCGGCATTCCCTCCGGTATACAGGGCGTGGCGTTTTCACTGTCCAACGTGATCATTCAGGCGTCCGTTAACGGCTTTGGCGAGACGGTCATTTCCGGCAATACTGCCGCCAGCAATATCGAAGGCTTCATCTATGTAGCCTGCAACGCGTTCTGCCAGGCCAATATGGCCTTTACAAGCCAGAACTATGGCGCGGGGAAGCTGGAGCGGCTTCGCCCCATTGCCCTGTGCTCGGCGGCCTGCTCGGCCACGGTGGGCATCGTGGGCGGTCTGCTGGGATATTTCTTCGGCCCGCAGATGCTGCATATCTATTCCAATAATGACGCGGTGGCAGCCGCCGGTATGGTACGGATCACCATTATGTTCCTGCCCTATGTACTGTGCAGCCTGATGGATGTGATCGTCGGCTCCATCCGTGGTATCGGCTATTCCGTGACGCCCATGATCGTTACGCTGCTGGGCGCCTGCGCCTTCCGCGTGGTGTGGATCGCCACGATTTTCCAGGTGCCCCGCTTCCATACGCCGGAGACCATCTACTGGTCGTATCCTATTTCATGGGGACTGACGTTCCTGACCCATCTGGTGTGCTATGCCTTCATGCTCCGCAGGCTGTACCGCCGGGAGGGGCTGCTGGGAAAGTCCCATCATCTGACCCATCCTCACGCGGAATGATCGATATCCCCCGGCTGAATGAACTGGCCGGGGGATATTTGCATCGGATGATCCCGGCCGGACAGGGGAAGCCATCCTATACGTTTCCAGCCCCCTTGGGGGCTGATTTTTTATGACCGCTGGCTCTGATATGCAGATATGCATCCCTTGTGTGCATTATTATTTAACACATTGCATAATATGCGTTTAAATATCCGCCGCTCAACTGCTATTATGCATAAAGATGAAAATGCAGATGAATAAATACTTGACTTTTCCTGCGATGCATGTATAATTATGCACATGAAATACATAATGATGCACGGAGGAACACACCATGAAACATACAGACATCAAGAAGATCGTATTGGCCTATTCCGGCGGTCTGGATACATCCATTATCATCCCCTGGCTGAAAGAGAACTATAACGACCCCGAGATCATCGCCGTAGCCGGCAATGTGGGCCAGGCGGACGAGCTGGAGGGACTGGAGGAGAAAGCCATCAAGACCGGCGCCAGCAAGCTGATCGTGGCCGATCTGGTGGACGAGATGGTGGATGACGTGATCATCCCCTGCCTGAAGATGGATGCCAAGTATGAGACCTATCTGCTGGGCACTGCCTTTGCCCGTCCCGTCATCGGCAAGAAGCTGGCGGAGATCGCCAAGGCGGAGGGCGCGGATGCCATCGCCCACGGCGCTACCGGCAAGGGCAACGATCAGGTCCGTTTCGAGCTGGCCATCAAGCGCTTTGCTCCCGATATGAAGATCATCGCCCCGTGGCGTGAGTGGGATATCAAGTCCCGTGAGGAGGAGATCGACTATGCCGAGGCCCACAATGTGCCGCTGAAGATCTCCCGTGAGACCAACTACTCCAAGGACAAGAACCTGTGGCATCTGAGCCATGAGGGCCTTGACCTGGAGGATCCCGCCAACGAGCCGGATCTGGACAAGCCTGGCTTCCTGGAAATGGGCGTGTCCCCCTTTAAGGCGCCCGACGAGCCGACGTATGTGACCATCGACTTTGAGGCGGGCGCTCCCGTGGCCGTGGACGGCGAGAAGATGAAGGCCGGCAAGATCATCGAGAAGCTCAACGAGCTGGGCGGCAAGAACGGCATCGGCATCATCGACATCGTGGAGAACCGTCTGATCGGCATGAAGGACCACGGCATCTATGAGACCCCTGGCGGCACCATCCTGTACTTCGCCCACGCCCAGCTGGAGATGCTGACCATGGACAAGGAAGTGCTGCACATGAAGCAGAAGCTGTCCGTGGACTACGCCGACCTGCTGTACAACGGCAAGTGGTACTCCCCTTTGCAGGAGGCGCTGACCGCCTTCGCCAACGAGGCCAACAAGGACGTGACCGGCACCGTGAAGCTGAAACTCTATAAGGGCAACATCATTCCCGCCGGTATGACCTCTCCCTGCTCCCTGTATTCCGAGAATCTGGTGACCTTCGGCGAGAGCGACTATGACCAGTCTCAGGCCACCGGCTTCATCAACCTGTGGGGCCTGACCACCAAGATGCAGGCCTTGAAGGATCAGGGCAAGCTGTAAATTCAGAAAGGAGCACCACCATGGCAAAGCTTTGGGCCGGACGGGCCGAAAAGGAAACGGCGCAGATCGCGGACGACTTCAACTCGTCTCTTCATTTCGACTGCCGCATGTACCGGCAGGATATCACCGGCTCTATGGCCCACGCCGCCATGCTGGCCCACTGCGGCATCCTGACAGAGGAGGAAGCACAGACGCTGATCTTCGGTCTGGCCGGGATCATGGCCGATCTGGATGAGGGAAAGCTGCTATTTGACCCATCTGCCGAGGACATTCACATGTTCGTGGAGCAGGTACTGACGGAGCGATTGGGCGATGTGGGCAAGAAGCTCCACACCGCCCGCTCACGAAACGATCAGGTGGCGCTGGACCTGCGGCTGTATCTGCGGCAGGAAACGGCCATCATCCGCCGGCTGGTGCTGGACCTGCTGGCGGCGCTGACCGACAAGGCGGAGCAGTACAAGACCGCCATCATGCCGGGTTACACCCATTTGCAGCGGGCGCAGCCCATTACCTTCGGCCACCATCTGATGGCCTACGCCATGATGCTTCAGCGGGATGTGGGACGTCTGGATGACGCGGCAAAGCGTATGGACGTGTCGCCCATCGGCTGCTGCGCGCTGGCGGGCACCACCTTCCCCATTGACCGGGAGTACGAGGCGGCGCAGCTGGGCTTCTCTCAGGTGGCGCTGAACAGCCTGGACGGTGTGTCAGACCGTGACTTCTGTATTGACTTTCTCACCGCCTGCGCCGTACTGATGATGCACCTGAGCCGCCTTTCCGAGGAGCTGATCCTGTGGAGCAGCTGGGAGTTCCACTTCGTGGAGCTGGACGACGGCTTCACCACCGGCTCCTCCATCATGCCCCAGAAGAAGAATCCGGACATGGCGGAGCTGTGCCGGGGCAAGACAGGCCGTGTGTACGGCGACCTGATGGCCCTGCTGACCACGCTGAAGGGCCTGCCGCTGGCCTACAATAAGGATATGCAGGAGGATAAGGAGGCCGTGTTCGACGCGGTGGACACCGTGAAGATGTGTTTGCGGGTGTTCGCCCCCATGATCGCCACCATGAAGCCCTGCGTGGAGAATATGTATAAGGCGGCCCAGAAGGGCTTCATCAACGCCACCGATCTGGCGGATTACCTGACCAAAAAGGGGCTTCCCTTCCGCGCCGCTTATAAGATCTCCGGCCAGCTGGTGGCATGGTGTGCCCATCACGATACGGTGCTGGAGGCCCTGCCGATGGAAACGCTGAAACAGTACAGCGACGTATTCGACGAGGACGTGTATGAAGCCATCGCGCTGGAAAACTGCGTGGCCCGACGCACCTCGCTGGGCGGTCCTGCCTCCGTGGAGACGCAGATCGCCGCCATAAAGACATACCTTTCCCAACAAAAGACCGATGAAAAAGGAGAATAACGATGAAAAAGTTTACCAAGCTGACCGCTTTCGCGCTGGCGCTGGTGATAGCGCTGGGCCTGCTGGCTGGCTGCGGCAGCAGCAATTCCGATACCAATTCTGACGCGGATACCCCTGATGATACCGCCAAGACCAAGCTGGTGGTGGCCACAAGCCCCGACTTCCCGCCCTTCGAATCGCTGGAAGGCGGCGAGGTAGTGGGTATCGAGGTGGATATCCTGAACAAGATCGCCGAGAAGCTGGGCATGGAGCTGGACATCCAGCAGATGGACTTCGATTCCGTCATCCCCGGCGTACAGGCCGGTAAGTTTGATGTGGGCATGTCCGGCATCACCGTTACCGACAAGAGAAAAAAGAACGTGGATTTCTCCAGCGTGTACTTTATGGCGGCTCAGGCCATCGTGGTGACCGCTGACAGCGGCATCACCGGCAAGGACGATCTGGAGGGCAAGAAGGTGTCCGTCCAGACCGGCACCACCGCCGAGGAGTACTGCATGAGCAACGGCTATGAGGTGCTGGCCTTCACCGCCAACAACGATGCCGCGGCAGCCCTGACTGCCGGCAAGGTGGACGCGTGGGTGGTGGACAACGAGGTGGCACTGGCCATGGCGCCGGAGCTGGGCCTGACCGTGCTGGACGAGGCCATGACCTCTGAGCCTTACGCCTTTGCCCTACAGAAGGGCAGCGAGCTGCTGACCGCCTTCAACGAGGCCCTGGACGCCCTGCTGGCCGACGGCACCGTGGAGCAGATCTTCCAGCAGTACGGCGTGACCTACATCGCGCCCTGAATGTGAGAATTTCCCGTGCCGTGCGGCGGGGTGTGGTCACCCCGCCCTACGGTGCGGTGTAGGCGGGCGATCCGTAGGGCGGCCTGACCACAGGCCGCCGGACTGTCCCGCGCTTTTCACTTCAACGGTTAAATACCCCTGATTTCCCGCAAATTGTCCCACGCCGCCCTGAGCGGCATGATAAGATAGTTAAGGAGCCGCCGCTATGAATATTTTTACCGCCATCGGCCAATTCTTTACCAACTGGGGCGCCAAGCTGGCTTCCACATTTCTGGAGGATGACCGCTACATGATGCTGGCAGAGGGTCTTGGCAATACCGTCGTCATCACGCTGGGCGCGCTGTGCATTGGTATCGTCATCGGCGCGCTGGTGGCCATCATCAAATACTGCGGCGAGGGAAGCCGCGCCATGAAGCCCCTATGCGTGCTGTGCGACATTTATACCACCGTGATCCGGGGTATTCCCGTGGTGGTGCTGCTGCTGATCTTCTACTTCGTCATCATGCAGTCCGCCAACGGTATTACCGTAGGCATTGTCACCTTTGGCATCAACTCCGGCGCGTATATGGCCGAGCTGATGCGCAGCGGCATCGGCGCGGTGGACGCGGGCCAGATGGAAGCGGGCCGCTCTCTGGGCCTGTCCCGGATCCAGACCACCATCCATGTGATCCTGCCCCAGGCCATGAAGAACATCCTGCCCGCCATCGGCAACGAGATGATCGCCCTTTTAAAGGAAACGGCAGTGGCCGGCTATGTGGCCGTACAGGATCTGACGAGAGCGGGCAACCTGATCCGCAACAACACCTTCGACGCGTTCAATCCCCTGATGGTGGTAGCGCTGACATACCTGATCATCGTGGTGGCGCTGACCCGGCTGCTGGCGGTACTGGAAAAGCGGCTGCACAAGGGCGACCGGCATTGACGCCCGATCTTATTATTTGGAAGGAGCACTCTCATGACCAGTCTGAAAAACAAGGATTTCCTGAAGCTGCTGGACTTCACCCCCGAAGAGATCAGCGATCTGCTGGAGCTGGCAGCTGACCTGAAGGCCAAGAAGAAGGCCGGCGTTCCTCACCCGCTGTGTCAGGGCAAGAATATCGCCCTGATCTTTGAAAAGACCAGCACCCGTACCCGCTGTGCCTTTGAGGTGGCGGGCCACGATCTGGGCATGGGCGTGACCTATCTGGACCCCAGCGGTTCCCAGATCGGCAAAAAAGAAAGCATTGCCGACACGGCCCGCGTCCTCAGCCGCATGTTTGACGGCATTGAGTACCGGGGCTTCGGCCAGGCCATTGTGGAGGAGCTGGCGCAGTATTCCGATGTTCCCGTGTGGAACGGCCTGACCAATGAGTTTCATCCCACCCAGATCCTGGCGGATTTCCTGACCATTCAGGAGCATTGCGGCGGCCTGAAGGGGAAAAAGCTGGTATATATGGGCGATGCCCGGTACAACATGGGCAACTCTCTGATGGTGGGCTGCGCCAAGATGGGTATGCATTTCGTGGCCTGCGCGCCGGAGAAATACTTCCCCGATCAGGCGCTGATCGATACCTGCCAGACGATCGCCGCCCAGACCGGCGCCACGCTGGAGTTTATCACCGAACCGGCCGCGGCCGTCCAGAACGCTGATGTGATCTATACCGACGTCTGGGTCTCCATGGGCGAGCCTGTAGAGGTCTGGAAAGAGCGCATCGCCGATCTGGCCCCCTATCAGGTGAACGCGCGGCTGATGGCGCAGGCCGGTGACAAGGCCGTGTTCATGCACTGCCTGCCCGCCTTCCATGACCATAAGACGGTCATTGGCAAAGAGATGGGCGAGGCCTTCGGCCGTGACGCTATGGAGGTCACTGACGAAGTGTTTGAGGGACCGCGGTCCATCGTATTTGATGAGGCGGAGAACCGCATGCATACCATCAAAGCCGTGATGGCTGCCACGCTGGCCTGATCATGGCGGATCTATTTGCTATCTTCTTTCATTTCCTTTCGTCCGGAGCCGCGGCGGCAGCGCCGCGGTTCTGGACTGTCCGGACCGTGTTCCCGACACCGACAGAAAGACCACCCCTGCCGCGAAAGCGGCAGGGGGGGCCTTTTTCCATATTTCACAGGGCAATATCACCGTCAGAAGCGCGGGCCTGCGCCAGCAGCGGCGCGCAGCGTTCCAGAAAGCGCGCAACCTGCTGCGGACAGCGGCCGATGTACCGCTGCGGCTCCATCAGGGCTTCCAGCTCCTGACGGGTCATGCCGAAGGCCGGGTCAGCCGCCAGACGATCCAGCAGGTCGCAGGGGAAGCCCTCCTTCATGCGGGCGGTGGCGGCCATGGAGTGGCGGCGGATGATCTCGTGCAGCTGCTGGCGGTCGCCGCCCCGCTTCACGGCCTCCATCATCAGATCCTCGGTGGCCATGAAGGGCAGATACTCCCGCAGCGCGCGATCCACCACGGTCTCGTTGACCCGCAGGCCCGCCGTTACGTTCTGGCACAGCCGCAGTACCGCGTCGGCACACAGGAAGCCCTCCGGCATGGAGATACGGCGGTTGGCGGAGTCGTCCAGCGTCCGCTCCATCCACTGGACGGAAGCGGTCAGCGGCGCGTTCATGGCGTCGGCCATCAGATAGCGGCTCAGGGAGCAGATGCGCTCGCAGCGCATGGGATTGCGCTTGTAGGCCATGGCCGAGGAGCCGATCTGGCTGTCCTCGAAAGGCTCCTCCACCTGCCGGTCATGCTGCAAGAGCCGGATATCATTGGCCATGCGGTAAGCGCTCTGGGCAATGGAGCTGAGACAGTTCAGAATACGGCTGTCTACCTTCCGGGGATAGGTCTGGCCGCACACCGGGAAGCACTCCCGGAAGCCAAACGCGCCGGCGATGCGGCGGTTCATCTCGTCGATCTTCTCCTCGTCGCCGTCAAAGAGATCCATGAAGCTGGCCTCGGTGCCGGTGGTGCCGCGGCAGCCCAGGAACTTCATCCCGGACACCAGCGTGTCCAGCTCCTCCACATCGGAGAGAAAGTCCTGCATCCACAGCGTCGCCCGCTTACCCACCGTGACAGGCTGGGCGGGCTGATAGTGGGTATAGCCCAAAGTGGGCGTGGCGGCATAGCGGCGGGCAAAGTCCGCCAGATTGGCCAGCACCGCCAGCAGCTGGCTGCGCAGGTATTGCAGGCTGTCCCGGTACAGGATCAGGTCGGCGTTGTCGGTCACATAGCAGCTGGTAGCGCCCAGATGGATAATGCCCGCCGCGGAGGGCGCGGCCTTACCGTAGGTATAAACATGGGCCATCACATCATGGCGTACCTCCCGTTCACGGGCGGCGGCCATATCATAGTCGATGTCGGTGATATGGGCTTCCAGCTCCGCCGCCTGCTCTGCCGTCACCTCATCCTCCGCCGCGGTTCCCACGGTGGAGGAGCTTTCTTTCACTGCC
>SAMEA104315427__coassemble_523_pt1 | contig 35692 bp, 36 predicted proteins | sample SAMEA104315427__metabat2_low_PE_034 | metagenome-assembled genome bin SAMEA104315427 (sample SAMEA104315427) | gut metagenome | biome: Monkey gut; feature: monkey-associated habitat; material: faeces | place: China | collected 2013 | reverse complement strand
TGACCATCGGGCTTCTGTCCGTATCCATCGTGCTGCAGAGCTGCGTGCTGTGGTTCTGCGCCAGCAGCAACACCAGCTATTCCTACATGATGGGCCACTTCCCTGCCCCCTGGGGCAATGAGATCGCCGCCGGCGTCATCGAGCCGCTGATGGCGCTGCTGTTCTCCGTGGTCCTGCTGCTGAGCGTGCTGGGCGGTATGGACCGCATCCTCAAGGATGTCCCCGCCGACCGCCGCCACCTCTATTGGAGCATGGTGGATCTGACCATGGTCTCTCTGCTGGCGCTGTCCTACACCAACGATATCTTTACCGGCTATGTGTTCATCGAGATCTGCACCATTGCCTCCTGCGCCCTGCTGTCCGCCAAAGATACGGGCCGCACGCTGATCGCGTCCGTGCGGTACATGGCGTTCGCGCTGGTCGGCTCCGGTCTGTTCCTGATCGGTGTGATCTACACCTATTCCATCACCGGCCACCTGCTGTTTCCCCAACTGCATGAAACCATCGCCGCGCTGTGGGCCGAGGGTACCTATCGCTTCTCCATGACGGTGGCCATTGGTCTGATGACGGCGGGTCTTGCCATCAAATCCGGTCTGTTCCCCTTCCACTTCTGGATGCCGGATACCTACGGACGGGCTACCCCCGCCTCCTCCGGCATCCTGTCCGGCGTAGTGTCCAAGGCGTACATCCTGCTGCTGATCAAGATCGTCTATCGTGCCGTGGGCATTGAGGTCTTTGCCGCCAGCGGTATCCAGTCAGTGCTGCTGATCTTCGGTATCGCCGGCATGATCGTCGGCTCCATCTCTGCCATCCGCTCCAGGCGGCTGGTGACCATGGTGGCCTATTCCTCTGCCGCCCAGATCGGCTACATCTACATGGGACTGGGCATGGGGACGCAGGCGGCGCTGCTGGCAGCGTTCCTGCACATCTTCTCCCACGCGCTGACCAAGCCCATGCTGTTCCTGTCCGCCTCGGATCTGGCAGACGCCTCCGGCGGTCATATGGATTTCCCCAGCCTGCAAGGGGCCGGACACCGCAATGTAACGGCAGGCGTACTGTTTACGGCAGGCGCCCTCAGTATGGTGGGCGTGCCGCTGTTCATCGGCTTTATCCCAAAGCTGCAATTTGCCCAGGCCGCCTTCTCCCTGACGTGGCAGAAATGGCCCGTACTGCTGGCGCTGGCCATCTCTACACTGCTGAATGTGCTGTATTTTCTGTATACAGCTATGGTACTGTGGCTGCCCCAGAAGGAGGGTGCGGCAGGTACACAGCGCCGCGCATGGCACAAGATGCTTCCTGCCGCAGTGCTGCTTGCTATCGGACTTGCCATTGGTATCCATTCCGCGCCGCTGACGGCGCTGCTGCAGCAGGGCTTCGGCCTGTTCTGCCAATATTAACAGGAAAGGAGTAGCGTGTATCGTATGTTGTATTTGATCCTTCTGCTGCCCTTCCTGCTGGGGATCGGCTGCGCCTTCTGCAAAGAGGAGAACGCGCGGCGGCTGACTCCGGTATTGGCGGCGGCACAGACTGTACTGACGGTGTTGGTCATCTACGCCGCTATGTCCGGCAGAAGCTGGGCTACCAGTGTGGTGTATCTCACCGAGTCGCTGACCTTCTCGCTGAAGATGGACGGCGTGGCGGCGGTGTTCGCCGTGGTAACGGTTGTCTGCTGGCTGCTGACCATCCCCTATGCGGCGGTGTATATGCCCCACAGCGGCGGCGAGCCGCGGTTCTATGTGTTCCTGTTCACCACCGAGGCGGTGCTGCTGGGTACCGCGCTGGCGGCGGACATGGTGACGCTGTATCTGTTCTATGAGCTGACGACCCTGTGCAGCGCGCCGCTGGTGCTGCACGAGCTGAAGAAAAAGGCCATCGTGGGCGCGTACAAGTACCTGTTTTACTCGGTGGGCGGCGCGTTTGTGGCGCTGTTCGGCATTGTGGTACTGTATGTGCAGCAGGGCAGCCTGTCCTTTGCGGCAGGCGGCATCATGACGGAGGCTACGCCCATGACGCTGGCAGCGGTATTCTGCATGATCCTGGGCTTCGGCGCAAAGGCGGGATTGTTCCCCCTGCACAACTGGCTGCCCAGCGCCCACCCTGCCGCGCCGGCGCCTGCATCGGCACTGCTCAGCGGCCTGATCGCCAAAGCAGGTGTCATCGCCGTGCTGCGCACCATCTTCTTCGTTGCGGGCGCGGACCTGCTGCGGGGCACATGGGTGCAGACAACGTGTCTGATCCTGGTACTGATCTCCATTTTCATGGGCTCCTTCATGGGATGTCTGGAAAAGGAGCTGAAAAAGCGGCTGGCGTATTCCAGTATCTCTCAGATCTCTTATGTGCTGCTGGGCCTGTTCATTCTGTCGCCTGACGGATTTACCGGCTCCATGCTGCAATTGTTCTTCCACGCGGCGGCCAAGATCGCCATTTTCCAATGTGCCGGTTCCATTATCCTGCTGGCCCACAAGATCCGCGTGGACGAGCTGCGGGGCCTTGGCCGCCGGATGCCGGTGACCTTCATCTGCTTCACGCTGGTGTCGCTGTCGCTGGTAGGTATCCCTCCCTTCGGCGGGTTCCACAGCAAGTGGTATCTGGCCACGGCGGCGCTGGACGCGCTGCCCGGCGCGCTGGGCTATCTGGTACCGGTAACGCTGATCCTGTCGGCACTGTTCACCGCCGGATATCTGTTCCCGCCGGCGATCTCCGCCTTCTTCCCCGGCCATGACACCGAGGGACTGGATCTGTCCCCCATCCGTGAGCCGCTGGGCATTACTGTCCCGCTGGTGATCTTCGCGGCGATCTGCGGACTGATGGGGCTGTTCCCCAACGGCATGCTCTTCTCGGTGATCGCGTTCATCGCCGGGTCCATCGCGTAAGGGAGGTGCTGATATGAACGGAATTTTACTGTGCCTGCCGGTGTTCCTGCCCATCGCGGCAGGTCTGGCGGCCTACTTCATCCCCTTCCGCACCGACCGGGCGCGGCATACCCTGTACGCTGTTATCATCGGGGCCACTACCATTCTGGCGTGGCTGGCCATCCTGCAATGTGACGGCTCCGGCTTCACCTTCCTGCGGTTTACCGACTCCCTGCACTTCACCCTTCGTATGGACGGCGCGGCCAAGCTGTTCGCGGGCCTGTCGGCTTCCCTGTGGCCCTTTACCATGGTATACGCGTGGGACTACATGAAGCATGAGGGGCATAAGCCCATGTTCTGGGCCTTCTTCACGGCATCCTTCGGCGTGACGCTGGGCATCGCCTTCGCCGCCAATATGATGACCATGTACCTGTTCTATGAGCTGCTGACGCTGGCTACCATTCCGCTGGTGATGCACGCCATGACAAAACAGGCCATCCACGCGGGCGTGAAATACGCCGCCTACTCTATCGCGGGCGCGGCACTGGTATTTATCGGCATGGTGTTCCTGATCGTCAACGACGCCCAGGAGTTCGTCTCCGGCGGCCATCTGGCGGGCTATACCGGCAATATGACGCTGCTGCTGGCGGTGTTCGTGCTGGCCTTTGTAGGCTGCGGCGTCAAGGCCGCCATCTGGCCCATGCACAGCTGGCTCATCAGCGCCGCCGTGGCCCCCACGCCGGTGACGGCCCTGCTGCACGCGGTGGCCGTGGTCAAGGCGGGCGCGTTCGCCTGCATCCGGCTGACCTATTTTACCTTCGGCGCAGATATCCTTTACGGCACATGGGGACAGTACACCGTTATGGCGCTGGCCATGATCACGCTGGTGTTCGGCTCCGCCATGGCGCTGAAGCAGCGCCACTTCAAGCGGCGGCTGGCCTATTCCACTGTGTCCAACCTCAGCTATATTCTGTTCGCCACCGCTATCATGACCCCATTGGGCGTTGTGGCGACCTTTACCCATCTGATCGTCCACTCGGTAGTGAAGATCATGGCCTTCTTCTGCGCCGGCAGCGTGCTGCACTACGCCCATCGGGAGTATGTCAGCGAGCTGGAGGGTCTGGGACGGCGGATGCCCCTGACCTTCGCCTGCTTCACCGTGGCAGCCTGCGCGCTGACGGGTATCCCTCCCTTCAACGGCTTCGTCAGCAAGTGGTACATCGGCCTTGCCGCTGTGGGCGAGGGCAGCGTGGCCTCTTATCTGGGCTTCATCGCCATCCTCATCTCCGCGCTGCTGACGGCCATCTACATGTTCCAGGTGGTGGTGAAGGCATGGTTCCCCACAGAAGGGACGGTTCTTCCCACCAAAGAAAGCGCCCACGAGGCAGGCCCCTTCATGATCGTGCCTATGCTGATCCTGGCAGCCCTGTGCCTGCTGATGGGTCTGTTCCCCGAGGTATTGCTTGACGTCATCGGAAAGGCGGTGATCCACCCGTGACAACCTTTGCTCTGTTGGCCGTTGTGCTGCTGCCGGTGCTGTCCGCGCTGGTCATCGCCCTGCTGCCGGATCGCCGCGACGATGGAAAGCGGCTGGGTACGCTGTCCATCGTGTTCACGCTGCTGACGCTGCTGGCCATGGTGTATGCGGCCGCCACCGCCAATGGCTCCACCGTCACCGTGCCGGTGATGCGTCTGAGCTTCTGGGCCGGAGGCTTCCAGAAGCTGTACGGTCTGGTGGTGTGCTTTATGTGGTTCGTCTCGGCACTGCTGAGTCCCCAGTATTTCCATGGACACTATCACCTGAAGCGGTACTATTTCTTCTTCCTGATCTGCCTGGGCTTTACAGCAGGCGTGTTTCTGTCCGCCGACCTGTACACTACCTTCCTGTTCTTCGAGCTGATGTCTCTCAGCTCCTATGTGTGGGTAGTGCAGGAGGAGACCCCCGATGCCATGGATGCCGGTAAGACCTACCTGACCATTGCGGTGCTGGGCGGTCTGGTGACGCTGATGGGCCTGTTCCTGCTGTACAACGCCACTGGCACACTGGTGATCGCGGAGCTGCACGACGCCGTGGCCAGCATGGAGCGGAACCGTCTGTGGGCCGCCGCCCTGTGTATCCTGTTTGGCTTCGCCGCAAAGGCCGGTCTCTTCTCGCTGCATATCTGGCTGCCCAAGGCGCATCCGGTAGCGCCCGCCCCTGCCTCCGCCCTGCTGAGCGGCGTGCTGACCAAGGCCGGTATCTTCGGTATTCTCCTGCTGACCGGTCAGGTGCTGACAGGCGACCACAGCTGGGGCATGCTGCTGCTTGTGCTGGGCGCCATCACCATGGTACTGGGTGCGGTGCTGGCGGTATTCTCCACCAATCTGAAGTACATTCTGGCCTGCTCCTCCCTGTCCCAGATCGGCTTTATCACCGTGGGCGCGTCCATGCTGTGTCTGCTGGGTGAGCATAACGCGCTGGCCGCTAACGGTACGGTGCTGTACATGATGAATCACTCGCTGGTGAAGCTGGCGCTGTTCCTCTTTGCCGGTGTGGTATACTACAACACCCATGCCCTGGACCTCAACGACATCAAGGGCTTCGGTCGGGGCAAGCCGCTGCTGCATGTGCTGTTTCTGTGCGGCGCCTGCTCACTGGCCGGTATTCCGGGTTTTCTGGGATATCTCAGCAAGACGCTGGTGCATGAGGCGCTGGTGGAATACGCCCACATGAGCGGCATGACCCTCATCACTGTAGTAGAGTGGCTGTTCCTGTTCTCCGGCGGATTGACAGCGGCGTATCTCACCAAGATCTATGTGGCCATCTTCTGGCAGAAGGGCAAGGAATACAGCAAGCAGTGGGGCAAGCCCTTGTCTGTCATCGCCCTGTGTCTGGCGGCAGCGGCGCTGCCGGTGCTGGGCCTGACGCCCCACACCATTGCCGAGAAGATCAGCGGCGCTACGTTGGACTTCACCGGCGGCCACGCCTTTGACCACGCCATCCACTACTTCGCGTGGACGAATCTCAAGGGTGTTGTGATCTCGCTGGCCATCGGCATGATCGTATATTTCCTGTTTATCCGCAAGGTGCTGATGACCAAGGACGGCCGGTATCTGAACCGCTGGCCCAAATGGCTCAACATGGAAGAATACCTCTACAAGCCTTTCTTCCGGGCGTTGTTTGCTGTGGTGGGCGTGGTATGCCGCGCTGTATGCGACGCTTTCGACATGGCCGTGCTGCTGATCCGGCGGACGCTGCTGCGGGATAGCCGGGAAAAAGCAGTCCGCTCCTATTCCCCGTTGGTGCAGGCGATCGCCCGTCAAAACGGCGACAAGGCCGCGCAGCAGGCCGCCGACCGTCTGGACACAGATCTGGATGTGCTGGGCCGCATGACCCACAGCCTGTCCTTTGGCCTGCTGATGACCTGTCTGGGCCTGTGCGTGGTGCTGACGGTGGTCATCGTACACGTTTTCTAAGCCAGGCCTTCGTCCGACACAGAAAAATCGCCTTAGACCGGCACGGTCTAAGGCGATTTCACATTTTCATTCACTTTTGCAGGTATGCGGCTTCGGCTCTTGACGCATCGCATGCTCCTTACCGGTAATGACCTCCGGCACGATTTTGATGACCTGCGCCTTGCAGCGGGCCATCGCTTCGTCAAACCGCCCCATACCCTTGGGATCAAAGGCGGTACACAAAAGCAGCATGGCCTTCACCTTCTCGCCCTCATCTGTTACCACTTCCGCCCGGCCTCTGAACATGGCGCTTTGATAAGCAGTCGTGAACTGATTGGGAAGCAGCGTCGCCGTGGACACCGCCGTGACGCACACTGGCGCGCCATCTTTCAGGATCTCCCATCGCTCTCCAGCCCCGGCGCAGTGAAAATACAGCGTCCGATACACCTCATCACCCACGATGTTGACCGGGGTGGCATAGGGCGTACCGTCCGGACACACCATGGATACGGTGGAATAAACAGCGTTTTTCAGCACCTCCCAGGCGAAGGCTTCATCCCGTTCACATTCTTTTCTGCGCATAGCAAGCTCCTCCTGTGCAGCATAGACTATTTCTATTGTGGCGTAAATGACACCGCTTGTCAAGCCCACGCTTTTGCCGCGTCATGCTCACAATTGATACGTTCCGTCCTCTTCCACACGCAGCGTCATGCCGAAAAACGTGCGCAGTGCCCGTACCATGCAGGCTGTATCCTGCGCGCCCGCTGTCTCGAAAGCGGAATGCATGGCCAACTGCGCCAGACCGATGTCCGCCATATTCAGCGACACCTGCGTGTTGGCAATGCTGCCCAGTGTAGACCCGCCTGCCATATCAGGCCGGTTGGCGTACCGCTGGAAGGACACGCCCGCCTTTTCGCAAACCGTCTGAAACAGCGCCGCAGATACCGCATCCGTCGTATAGCGCTGACTGGCATTATACTTGATCACCACGCCGCCGTTCATCCGTACCATATGGTTCTTTTCGGCATATTCCGGATGGCTGGGATGTACCGCGTGAGCGTTGTCGCAGGACAGCAGGAAGCTGCCCGCCGCCATGGTACGCAGCGTAAGGCCCAGCGCGTCGCAGATGCGCTCCAGCGTCTCCGCAAGGAAGGTGGAAGCCGCCCCCTGCTTTGTCTCGCTGCCCACCTCCTCATTGTCGAACAGGCAGTAGACGCAGGCGCTCCGGCTCTCCTCCGCCGTCAGGAATCCCTGTAAGGCGGCAAAGGCGCATTGCAGATCGTCCAGTCGAGGCGCGGAGATATAATCGCCCCATTCCACGCCCGGCTGGGGATTATAGAGAAACAGATCATAGGTCAGCAGGTCGTCCTCCGCCACACCGGCAGCCTTTGCCACGCGGCTGCGGAAGCCGCCCTTCCCACCGTACAAAGGCTGCATATCCACCGCGAAATTGTATCTGGTACCGCTGTTGGCCTCCCGGTTCATGTGGATGGCCACATTCGGGAGCAGCGCCACAGGCTCCTTCAGGTCCACCAAACGCATGGCAATGCCTTTGTCCGTGCGTACCATGGCCCGGCCCGCAGCGCTGAGCGGACGATCCATCCAACTGGCGCACAGCATTCCGCCGTACCCCTCCACACTGAGCCGCGTACCGTTTTCGCCCGCCATCTCGGCGTTTTCCTTGATCTTGAAGGTGGGACTGTCACCATGGGCGGCAGTCATCATAAATCCGGCAGGGCGGCCCGTTGGAAGGCGGAACGCGATCAGGGACGAACCGTTGCGCGTCACATAGTACCGCCCGCCCGGTTCCAGCATCCACTCCTCCGTCTCCCGCAGAGGGCGATAGCCCTCCAGTTCCAGCAGCTTCGCCGTATGCGCCGCCGCCTGAAAGGCGGTGGGACTTGCTTCAATATAAGAAAATAACGCCTGATTCATTGCCGCATCCTCCTTAGTCTGTCCTGATCGCCTGGATCGCCTCAGATTTTTCCTCCTGCGTTACCAGGAAAAATGCCCACACAAGCAGCGGCAGAGACCATAGCGCGCCGCGGATCCCCCAGAAATGGGACGCGCCAACGCCGATAGCCGCACCGATATGGAAACACAGCAGCGTGGACAGGAAAAATCCCATCCGCAGCAGCTGATCCTTGTTCTTCGTGCACAGGTACTCCGCCAGCGCCAATGACGCCTGCTTGGTATTGTTGGTGGAAAAAATCGTGGAGCTGTAAAAACTCCGTGCGCCCCGGAAGCTGCTCCACTGGACGCTCATGGCAAAGAAGATGGGATACAGCGCCACCACCACTTCTGTCTCCGCCGGGATGAAGCACTCTCCCACCGCCGCGGCCGCCGTAATAATGGGCGACAGCCGCCGCATATTCACGCCCCATTTGAAGGGCAGCACGATTGTCAGCATAGTGCCGATCACATAGACCGCAAAGGCCCCGAAATGCTCCAGCACATTGAAGCCCCGGCCATACAGGGCATCGATCACCAGCTCCAGCAGGTTCATGGTCTGGGCACTGCCCATAACGCCGCCCCGGCACATGATGGCATAGGCCCCGAAGAACCCGCCCACGCAGGCAAAGGCCAGATGGCGATACCAATCGATATTTTTCCGTTTATAAAGAGGCATAAAGTTTCCTCCCGCGCAAATCTCTTCAACAGTATAACATACTTTTCCCCACGGGCAATGGTGAAAACGACGAAAAAACGCAAAAAATACCGTTGACAACGACGAAAGATGTGGTAAAATAAGGGCAACATTGCAATATGGCGATGAGGAAACGAGTCCGCCGCAGCCACCCAGAGCGAGAAGGGGAAAGGTGCAAGCCCTTCGGGAACGGCAGGCAGGGCAGCCATTTCTGAGCCTGCGGCGATGAGCCGCACGCTTCGTCCCCGTTATCGGACAGCTGAGATGACGGTATATGCCGTCAAATTAGGGTGGTACCGTGAAGCGTCGCTTCGCCCCTATGTGGGGCGGGGCGTTTTTGTTTTTGGAGGTAAGATATGGCATATCATATCATCGACATGGCATCCGACCCCCGCTGCGGGCAGTTTGCCTATTTCCGGCAGATGGCCTTTCCCTTTGCCGGCATCACTGCGGAGATCGACATTACGGACTTTATGGCCCACAAAGGGCAGCGCCCCTTTTTCCTCAGTTTTCTTTACGCGGTGGTACGCGCCGCCAATGCCGTTCCCCAGCTGCGCCGCCGTATCCTGACGGACGGCACGGTGGCGGAGTTCGACTGGTGTCCTCCCTCCTACACCGCCATGAAGCCCGACGGCGTATACGTTTACTGCACAGTGGAGGGCGATCTGCCCTATGACGATTTCATCGTCCTAGGCCAGCGGCGGCAGCGGGAGGTGCTGGAGCGCGGCACCCTCACCGAGGACGGCGATGTGCGTTCGTTTCTCTTCGTATCCAGCGTCCCATGGCTGCACTATTCCCAGCTTCAGCATCCGGCGGTGAACCCTGACGACAGCAACCCCCGGATCAGCTGGGGCAAGTATATCACAGTCAACGGCCGCACCACCCTTCCGGTGTCGCTGTTCGTCAATCACGCGCTGGCCGATGGACTGCACATTTCGCAGTTCTTCCGTAATCTGGACACTGAACTGGCGGCGCTGAGCGCGCAATGGAGCGAGTAACACAAAAATTTATCATAAAAGGAGACAAACACTATGAGCCATCCCTATCACGGTCTGAATGAGCTGCGGGAAATGTTCCTGAAGTTCTTCGAGACGAAAGGCCACCTGCGCCTGCCCAGCTTCTCGCTGGTGCCCCAGAACGACAAATCCATCCTGCTGATCAACGCCGGCATGACCCCCATGAAGCCCTGGTTCAAGGGTGAGGAGGAGCCTCCCTGCAAGCGGGTCTGCACCTGTCAGAAGTGCATCCGCACCGGCGATATCGACAACGTGGGCCACACCGCCCGTCACGGCACCTACTTTGAGATGCTGGGCAACTTCTCCTTCGGCGACTACTTCAAGCATGAGGCCATTGCCTGGAGCTGGGAGTTCCTGACCAGCCCCGAATGGGTGGGGCTGGAGGCTGACCGCCTGTACCCCTCCGTCTATCAGGATGACGACGAAGCCTGGAACATCTGGCACGACGAAATCGGGATTCCCGCCGAGAAGATCTTCCGCTTCGGCAAGGAGGACAACTTCTGGGAGCACGGCTCCGGCCCCTGCGGCCCCTGCTCTGAGATCTACTATGACCGTGGTCCCGAATACGGCTGCGGCAAGCCCGGCTGCACCGTGGGCTGCGACTGCGACCGCTATATTGAGGTCTGGAACAACGTGTTCAGCCAGTTCGACAACGACGGCCACAACAACTATACCGAGCTGAAGCAGAAGAACATCGACACCGGCATGGGCCTGGAGCGTCTGGCCTGCGTGTGCCAGAACGTGGACAGCCTGTTTGACGTGGACACCGTCATGAACATCACCAACAAGGTCAGCGAGCTGACCGGCGCCCACTATGGCGAGAGCCATAAGCGGGATGTCTCCCTGCGCGTCATCACCGACCACATCCGCAGCGCCACCTTCATGATCTGTGACGGCATCCTGCCCAGCAACGAGGGCCGGGGCTATGTGCTGCGCCGCCTGCTGCGCCGCGCCGCCCGCCACGGTAAGCTGCTGGGCGTCAACGAGCCGTTCCTGTATCAGGTGGTGGACACCGTCATCCACGAGAACGAGTGCCAGTATCCCGACCTGCGGGAGAAGCAGACCTATATCACCAAGGTCATCCGTACCGAGGAGGAGAACTTCGCCCGTACCATCGACGGCGGCATGAAGATCTACGGCGACATGCTGTCCGCCCACAAGGCCAAGGGTGAGACCGTGTTCTCCGGCGAGGACGCCTTCAAGCTGTACGACACCTTCGGCTTCCCCATTGACCTGACGGCGGAAATGGCTGCCGAGGAAGGCATGACCATCGACGAGGATGCCTTCAAGGCCCTGATGACCGAGCAGAAGGAGCGCGCCCGCGAGGCCCGCAAGGCGCTGGGCGATCTGGGCTGGGCAGGCGTTGAGTTTGGCAAGGACATGCCCGCCACCGAGTTCGTGGGCTATGACTACGACGCTATCGACGACGCCCACGTGCTGGCCATCGTGGCTGAGGGTGAGCTGGTGGACGAGATCGTCTCCGGTATGGAGGCCATCGTGGTGCTGGATCAGACCCCCTTCTACGCCGAGATGGGCGGTCAGATCGCCGACCACGGCCGCGTCACCGACAGCGACAGCATCGAGAATCCCGACGAGAACTGCGCCCTCCTCTTCCACGTCAACAACGTCCAGAAGAACAAGGGCGGCAAGTTCATGCACTACGGCAAGCTGCTGAAGGGCTCCTTGAAGGTGGGCGACACTGTGGCCGCCTCCATCGACACCGTCCGCCGCGCCGCCATCCGCCGCGCCCACAGCGCCACCCATCTGCTGGATGCCGCGCTGGTGAAAGTGCTGGGCGACCACGTCCATCAGGCCGGCTCTCTGGTTGAGCCTGACCGCCTGCGCTTCGACTTTACCCACTTTGAGGGCATCACCCCCCAGCAGCTGAACGAGGTGGAGGATCTGGTGAACGACGCCATTCTGGACGGGCTGACCATCACCACCGAGGAGCTGCCCCTGGACGAGGCCAAGGCCCGGGGCGCCGTGGCCACCTTCGGCGAGAAGTATGGCCAGACGGTCCGCGTGGTCACCATGGGCGACTTCTCCATGGAGCTGTGCGGCGGCACCCATCTGGACAACACCGCCAAGGTAGGTATGTTCCGCATCAAGAGCGAGAGCAGCGTTGCCTCCGGCGTCCGCCGTATCGAGGCCACTACCGGCCGCGTGTCCATTGACGAGACCCGCCATGGCCGCAACACGCTGCTGAAGGCGGCGCAGTTCTTCAAGACCGCCCCCAGCACCATTCTGGAGCGCATGGAGCAGCAGGCCAACGAGATGAAGGAGCTGCGCCAGTCGCTGGAGAAGTTCAAGGCCGAGGCCTCTCTGGGCGAGGCGCGTCAGGTGATGGCCTCCGCCAAGACCGTGGGCGGTCTGCATATCATCACCGGCACCCGTCAGGGTCTGGACGCCAACGCCCTGCGGGCCATGGGCGACTTCATGCGGGACAAGGATCCCAGCGTGGTGGCGGTGCTGGCCAGCATCAACGGCGAAAAGGTCAGCTTCCTGGCGGTCTGCGGCAAGGAAGCCGTGGCCAAGGGCATCAAGGCCGGTGATCTGGTGAAGTCCGTTTCCGCCGTGTGCGGCGGTAAGGGCGGCGGTAAGCCCGACAGCGCCATGGGAGGCGGCACCGACCTCTTGAAGGTAGACGACGCGCTGGCCACTGTGGATGACTTTGTGGCATCCAAGCTGGGCTGAGAAGCAAGAACAGCGCCCGTCCCAGCGGGGCGGGCGCACCAAATACACCACACAGTGAAAGGAGACGAACCTATGAAGAACGATTGCCTGTTCTGCGCCATCATCGACGGCGAGATCCCCAGCAACAAGCTGTACGAGGACGAGCTGTGCTACGCCTTCTACGACATTGAGCCGCAGGCGCCCACCCATTTTCTGGTGGTACCCAAGGAGCATATCTGCTGCGCCGCAAAGATCGACGAGAGCAACGAAGCCGTGGTGGCCCACTGCTTCACCGTCATCGCCAGGCTCTGCAAGGAGCTTGGCTGCGACAGCTACCGCATTGTCAACAACTGCGGCGATCAGGCCGGTCAGACCGTGAAGCACCTGCACTTCCATGTGCTCAGCGGCCGCGACATGACGTGGCCTCCGGGCTGATACGAAAATCATGAGAACGCCGCGGGCAATCTGACCCGCGGCGTTCTTATGATCATTGCGCAGCCTTACCGCGCTTCTTTTCCTCATAGATGCTGTTCAGCGTATACAGAATCACGCCCGCCCAGATGAAGCAGAAGCTCACCAGCTTCTCCTTCGTCAGGCTCTCGCCCATGATCATACCACAGAAAATGGCCAGCGTGGGACTGAGATACTGGCAGATACCGGTGGTCATCAGCGGCAGATTCCGCACGCCGATAGCGTAGAACAGCATGGGGACTGCCGTCACCACACCGGAGCCGATCAGCAGCAGCTGCCGCACCACCGTCAGACTGCCCATGCCATTGTCGCCCATGCGGCAGCACAGCACGAACACGATGGCCACCGGCACCATCATGATGATCTCCATGGTGGTGCTGACGATGGAATCAATGGTCAGGCTTTTCTTGATGGCGGCATAGATGGCGAACATGGCGGCCAGCGCAATGGTCACATAGGGCACGCCGCCGAAGCCGCTGGTGCTTAGCACGATGCCCACCACCACGATGGCGATGATGACGAAATGCCGCCACGAGATCTTTTCCTTAAAGATCACCGCGCCGAAGGCGAACACCACCAGCGGCTGGATATAGTAGCCCAGCGAGCACTCCAGCACGCGGCCATTCTGCACCGCCCACAGGTATACGATCCAGTCGCCGAACAGGAATACCGCCGCGGGGATCTCCCGCTTCAGCACCTGCTTATCTTTAAAAGCCGCCGCCAGCTGGGGCAGCTTCCCCTGGATCCACAGGAGCAATACACAGCACACCGCCGCCCACACAATACGGCTGGCCATCAGGAAGAAGGTATCCATATCGCCGCACAGATACCAGTACAGCGGCTGGAATCCCCAGATGAAGAAACATCCCAGCATGGCGGTCAGGCCCTTTTTATAATTGTATACAGGCATTACGGCAACACTTCCTTTTTCTTGTAATTACATGGCAAAAATGATAAAATAGCAAAAAGACTATACCACCGGAGGGCGAAAATGGCAATACTTTGTCGGAATTTTTATGCAGGAAATACGGTGGATATCGCCCGCAGTCTCATCGGCTGCTATCTGGTGCGGCGGTATGAAGGCCAGCTGCTGGTGTGCCGCATTGCAGAAACGGAGGCCTATGTGGGCGCCATCGACAAGGCCGCCCACTCCTACGGCTATCACAAAACCGCCCGCAACGCCACCATGTTCGGCCCGCCGGGGCATGCCTACATCTATCTCATTTACGGCATGCACTGCTGCCTGAACTTCGTCACCGAGCCGGAGGGCGAGCCATCCGCCGTGCTGCTGCGCGGATTGACCCCGGTAGACGGGCTGGACGCCATCTGCCGCCTGCGGTACGGGAAAGCGCCGGAGGAGCTGACGGCCTACCAGCGGAAGAACCTCCTCAACGGCCCCGGCAAATGCTGCCGCGCGCTGGGCCTTGACCGCCGACAGAACGGCCTTGACCTGACCACGGGCGACGAGCTGTTCCTCTGCACTTCCCTGTCCGATGCGGGGCTTCCCGATCAGCCGCCCCGCCCCTTCACCATCCGCACCGGAAAGCGCGTCGGCATCGACTACGCACAGGAAGCCGTAGACTTCCCGTGGCGCTTCTATACCACCGACCTATAAGGAGAAACCCTATGCTGATTTTTGACATGGACGGCACCCTCATCGACTCCAACGGTATCTGGCGGGACGTGGACACCGCATTTCTTGCTAAACGGGACCTGCCCTACACACGGGAATACTACGAGGGCGTGGCCCACACCGTGTTCCCCAAGGCCGCCATCTTCACCAAAGAATACTGCCGCCTGCCGGAATCCACCGACGAGATCATGGCCGAGTGGATGGAGATGGCCGGCGATCTCTACACCACCAGCGTGCCGGTAAAGCCCGGCGTGGCGGCCTATCTGGAGAAGTGCAGGGCCGCCGGAGAGCGGATGGCCGTTCTCACATCCAGCGTCCCCGCCCACTGTCACGCGGCGCTGGGGCATCTGGGGTTGAAGCCCTATTTCGAGCACATCTACTTCGCCCAGGAGCTGGGCATGGACAAAAAGGAGCCTGCCATCTACCGCCGCACGGCGGAGCTGCTGGGCGTGGATGTGGCGGAATGCACCATCTTTGACGACTCCATCGCCGCCTGCCGCAGCGCCCGCGCCGCCGGAATGACGGTGGTAGGCGTATACGACGAATTTTTCCACGTCTCCTGGGAGGAAATGCAGACGGTGTGTCACCGCTGCATCCGCAGCTTCAAGGAGCTGCTGTAACAGGTGTTCCTTCCGCCCTACGAAGGGCTTGTGATACTGCGTAGGGCGGGGTGACCACACCCCGCCGCCGTCACACGGACAATATCCATCCCTCACGCGAAAAGCGGCCATGCAGTTGCATGGCCGCTTTTCGTTTGGAAGAGTTGGAAGAGTAAAAGAGAGAGAAAATAAATGGATAAGCAGTTTGTTTTTTACGCCTTGTAGTCGCCTGCCATCAGGCCGCAGATCATGCTCAGATCCAGGAACATCAGATAGCCCAGCAGCAGGCCCGTGACCTTCACCACCGGATTGAACCAGCCCGTCACGATGGAAACAAATGTGCCCAGCACCACCAATGTCAGGAGCAGCGTCAGCACCACAGCAGTCGTCTTATTCATGTTCTTCATAGCAAAAACTCCTTTCATCTTTCTTGTTTTTTGTTTTGCTCTTTACAAGTATGATGATACTACAGCCTTTGCCATTTGTAAAATACATGAAAGCTAAGTTTGCTATAGGTTTGTCCTATAGCACGTTGGACTGCTTATACTTCTCCGCGTAATCCTCCATAGTGCGAATGTACGCCTGCGCCATGGGGCTGAGCAGCATGTGCTGCCGCACGATGTACCCCAGGCTGATCCTCCGTTTGGATCGCAGGCGCAACGATGTATAGGGATACTTTTCCGGGTCATCTGCTCCGTCCATGCCACTGCCCGCCTGATAGGCGTTCAGCTCCAGTGTAAAATCATTGGCGGTTGCCCGGTCACGCACCAATATATGCTTGGGCGTCACCGCCGGCATAGAAATATCCTCCGAGAAAAACAGGGCGTTGTGTGTGCCCTGCTCAAAGGACACGCAGGGATAGGGCGCCAGCTCCTCCTCTGTTACCGTTCCCCGGCCTGCCAGTGGATGCTTCCTGCTGACATACACCGTGGCCGCCTTCTCGATCAGCTCCGTGTAAGTCAGTTCATTCTCCCGGAAAAAACGGCGCAGCACTTCTCCGTTCTGCTCCGTCATCACCAGCACGCCTACCTCGCTGCGCATCCGGCTCACATCCTCGATCACCTCATAGGTGGTGGTCTCCCGGAAGGTCACGCTATACCGTTCGCCGCCCATGTCCCGCACTACCTGCGCAAAGGCACGGGCCGCGAAGTTGTAGTGCTGGGCGGACACAGCGAACTGCTGCCGGTGACTGGACTGCGCCCCGTAGCGCTCCTCCAGCAGCTCCGCCTGCATCAGCACCTGCCGGGCATAGCCCAGGAACTCGTCTCCCTCCCGGCTCAGTACTACGCCGCGATTGGTGCGCAGAAAAATGGTGATGCCCATTTCCTTTTCCAGTTCCTGAATGGCGGCGGTCAGGCTGGGTTGGGAGATAAAAAGCGCCTTGGCCGCGCCGCTGATGGTGCCGGTCTCCGCCACAGCGGTGACATACCGCAATTGCTGCAAGGTCATGGCCGTTCCTCCTTAAAAGCTGCCGATGGGGATAGATCCGTCGTCGCTGCCCTTGGTGATGGAGACGATCTGTAAATAGTAGCCCCGTCCGTTCTCCATCTCCACATAGACCCGCTCCCCTGCCTTGCGGCCCATGACGGCCCGGCCCACGGGGGATTCCTTGCTGATCCAGCCCTTCAGGGCGTCCTGCCGCAGGGTGGTCACCAGCTGGATAGTGCGGCTGCGCCCTGTGTTCTCCATCAGAATCTCCACCGTGTCGTAAAGTCCCGCCGTATCCTCCGCGGACTTATCGCCGATGACCCTGGCGGTCTTGATCATCCGCTGCAAGTACCGGATGCGGCTGTCGTTGCGGTTCTTCTCCTGCTTGGCGCACTTATACTCAAAATTCTCGCTGAGATCGCCGAAGGCCCGTGCCGTCTGCACGTCCTCGATCAGCTTGGGCCGCAGCTGCTGCACCCGGTAATCGATCTCCTCCTGCATTTTCTGAATGTCCTGCTTTGTCAGTTCATCGTACATACTATCACTCCTTGATGATCTCCGCCAGACGCGCCAGCGCCTGGGGCAGTTTTTCCAATTCGATGCCGGAATAGTTCACCACCAGCACATGGTGGGGCGCTTCCTCGCCGTGCCGGTAGTAATCCGACAGCAGCGCCAGACGCAGTCCCCGCTCCGCCGCGCGCCGCCGCAGCGTCTCGTCCGGCAGCGTGGTATCCAGACGCACCAGAAAGTGCAGCCCCGCGTCCTGCTCCATGATCTCCACACGGCCTGCCAGCGGCCCGGACAAAATGCAGTCAATGACCGCGTCCCGCTTCTGGTGATACCGCTTGCGCATCCGGTTCAGATGCTGCTCATAATGGCCCCGTGACAAAAACTCCGCCAGTGTGTACTGCTCGAAGCCGGACACGGTGCAGGCATAGAACCCCAGCTTTTCCTGATAATCCGCCAGCAGCCGCGGCGGCAGCAGCATGTAGCTGATGCGGATCGACGGCGCGATGGTCTTGGAGAAGGTGTTCAGATAGATGACGTGCTGATGCTCGTCATCGGAAAACAATGTAGGGATGGGGCGACCCACAAATCGGAACTCGCTGTCATAGTCATCCTCCAAAATGTACCGTCCTGCCTGTTCATCCGCCCAGCGCAGCAGCTCATGGCGGCGGGTAATGGGCATGATGATCCCGGTGGGATAGTGGTGGCTGGGCGAAATATGCACCACATCGGCGTCGGTGCGGCACAGTGCTTCATAGGAAAGCCCCTTCTCGTCCAGCGCCACATGCCGCAGCTTTACCTGATTACTCTGGTATATCCGCCCGATCTTGCTGTAACCGGGATCCTCCACGGCATAGCGCTTCTCCCGGCCCAGCAGCTGGATCAGCAGGCTATACAGCGTCTCTGTTCCCGCTCCCACAATGATCTGACCGGGCGACACCGTCATGCCCCGGAACTGATGCAGATAGTCCGCGATGGCCCGCCGCAGCTCCAGCGCGCCGGTGGATGGCGTGGGCCGCAGCAGCCGGGTATCCTGCTCCAGTATGGTCTGCCGCAGCAGCTTTGTCCATGTGGCAAAGGGGAAATATTCGGCGGCGGTGGAGTTGGTGACGAAATCCATGAACCATTCCCGCTCCAACGGCTCCGTCACCGCCGCGGCCAGTTCGGCAGGCGCGGCAGCCAACGGCTGGTCAACGCGCATCACGTAATAGCCCCGCTTTTCCACACCGCAGATGTATCCCTCGGCGATCAGCTGCTCATAGGCGTTCTTCACCGTGATCACGCTGACCTCCAGGTGCGCCGCCAATGCCCGCTTGCTGGGCAGCTTCTCTCCCGCCGCCAGCACCCCGGACAAAATATCATTTTTGATATGGCGGTACAGCTGCTCATACAAACTCACGCCAGTTGCTTTTTCAAATGTATAAGTCAGCATATGCCCTCCATCTGGTATTTACATTCCGTCGCATTTTGGATATTTTAATAATACCAAAGAATACTATAATACACTCCAGTAAGAATTGCAAGGAGGCAATGGCAATGTCCGATAAAAAAGTTCAAAAGCTAGTGGTCAGCGCTTTGATGGCCGCGCTGACCTATGTGGCCACTATGGTGATCCAGATCCCCTCTCCCATGAACGGCTATGTGAATCTTGGCGACTGTTTCGTACTGCTGTCCGGCTGGCTGCTTGGCCCGTGGTATGGCGGTGCGGCCGCCGGTATCGGCTCCATGCTGACCGACCTGCTCTCCGGCTATGGCTATTACGCTCCCGGCACCTTCGTTATCAAGGGGCTTGACGCGCTGGTGGCCGCGCTGATCTTCCGGGCCATGGGCCGCACCTCCGCCGCGGCGCTGGTCAGCGGTCTGGTGGGCGAGATCATTATGGTGGTCGGCTACTTCGGCTATGCCGGACTGCTGCTGGGCAAGGGCATCGGCGCCGCCGCCAGTATCCCCGGCAACCTGGTACAGGCTGCCATGGGGCTGGTCATCGGCTTCGTACTGCTGAAGGTCATGCAAAAAGCTCATATTGCGGAAAAGATCTGATCGTGTTATAATCATGTCAATTCACCGGACGCGCTGCCGCGGAATACGGCAGCGCGTCCGTGAAGCGCTTTCCATTACGTTGAAATGAGGTGTTTTTTATGGCAGGAACCGTTCATGACGTAGAAAATAAAGACCTGTTGGCGCAGGTAAAGGAAGAATCCGCCAACGCCGCCCATCAGCTGGCTGAGGCCGCGAAGCTTCACAAGGGTCAGATCGTGGTGGTGGGCTGCTCCACCAGCGAGGTGGTGGGGCATAATGTGGGCAGTTGGTCCACACCTGAAGTGGCCAACGCCATTTTTGAAGGTCTGAACAGCGTATTCGCTCCTATGGGCGTCTACATCGCCGCCCAATGCTGCGAGCATCTGAACCGCGCCCTGATCGTGGAGCATGAGGCTGTTCCCAACAGCGAAATCGTCAATGTGATGCCCCAGCCCAAGGCCGGCAGCTCCTTTGCCACCGCCGCCTATCACAGCTTCCGCCATCCCGTGGCGCTGGAGGAGATCAGGGCCGACGCGGGCCTTGACATCGGCGGCACGTTGATCGGCATGCATTTGAAGAAGGTTGCCGTTCCCGTCCGCCTCCAGCAGAACCACATCGGTCAGGCCATCGTCCTGGCTGCCCGGGTCCGTCCCAAGTTCATCGGCGGCGAACGCGCCATCTACGATGAGAGCCTGAAAGACGGCTATCCTGTTTTTGAGGATTGATCGTCTCCTTGAATATCATAAAAATGCCCGAAAGCTTTGCTTTCGGGCATTTTTTACAGGGTAATGGGAAACAGCAGGTGCAGGCCGCCGAACACCACCAGAGAAGCCGCCGTGGCGATCAGAAAGCCGCGGCAGATCTTGCGGTTCTTCTGGGCCAGCGCTTCATTGTCGTGTTCATTTTTCCACCGGACAAAAAACCACGCGGTGCACAGCAGACAGACCACCGGCACAAACAGCAGCCCGATCATGGCAAAGTATTCCATAGGGTATCCTCCTTCTTTGTTGCTTCCATTATATCGGAAAGCGAAGAATACGTCAAGGAAATACCACCGTACAGATCAGCGTACAGATCAGCGCACGGCCAAAAAGCAGCGGCCTGCGTACACGCTGTACGCAGGCCGCTTTTCAGTTGTCGGCCATCAGTCGATGGAAATGGACGAGCTCTTAGGCAGTTTCTTGGCCGCCTTGGGAACGGATATCTGCAGGATACCGCTCTCAAACTTAGCGCTGATCTGGTCAGGCTCCACATCCTCGCCCACATAGAAGCTGCGGCTGCAAGCGCCGGCATAGCGCTCCTGACGGATGTATTTGCCCTTCTTGTCGCTCTCGCTCTTGTCCAGACCCTTGGCGGCCTGAATGGTCAGGCAGCCGTTCTTCAGATCAATGCTGACCTCATCCTTCTTGAAGCCGGGCAGGTCGATATCCAGCTCATAGGAATCCTCCGTCTCGCGGACATCGGTTTTCATCAGGTTCTTGGCGTGCTTACCATACAGCGGGTCGCGGCCCTGAGGAACCATCATGCCAAACGGATCAGAAAAGAAATCATCAAACAGGTTTTCACCAAAAATGCTAGGCAACATAAGTCATAACCTCCATTCATTTTTCGCGGCAGAGGGAAACGGCCTTCCGTCGGCGAAACTCTGTTACCAGACAGAAACAATATTTTCTGACCTCTGCTGAAGGGCTTCCAAACCCCTCTCTCAAAGATCGGCTTTATTATAGCACCATTTTTAGCACTGTCAATACGAGAGTGCTAATGTTCACAAAACATCCGAAGTTCGTTCATAAAATATACGATTTCTTCCGGCGGCGCAGCATTTTATCGGTCGGAGCATCATTTTGCACAATTCCCCCAGCTTTCCTTTCGGGAAAATATAGTGGAAAAAGGGGTTGTTTTGCAAAAATGGCCGTGTTATACTGTCCAATCGCATACAAGATTTTTACAAACGTGGAGGGCTTGCCATGGCACGGGAAAAGCAGCTGCATACCATTGAAATGACCACAGGCTCACTGTGGAAGAATATTCTGCTGTTCAGCCTTCCCCTGATGCTGACGCAGGTGCTGGAGGTACTCTTTAACCTCAGTGACGTGGCCATTGCCGGAAAATTCGCCGATTACCGGGCGTTGGGGGCGGTCGGCTCCACTACGCTGCTGGTATCGCTGTTTACAGGACTTTTGATCGGCATTGGCAGCGGCGTCAACGTGGCGGTGGCCCGTGGTCTGGGGCTGCGAGACAGGGAGCAGGTGGAAAAAACCGTACACACCTCGTTTCTTATCTGCACCGCGGCAGGCATTGTCATGCTGCTGATCTGCAATCTGCTGGCCCGGCCCATGCTGGCCCTGCTGAATACCAAGGATGAGCTGATCGACGGCGCCACACTATATCTGAAGATCTATGCGCTGGGCATGCCCGCCATGGCCATCTACAACTTTGGCAACGGCGTACTGAGCGCCACCGGCGACACCAAGCGTCCCCTGCTGTATCTGTCGCTGTCGGGCGTACTGAACGTGGTATTGAACCTGTTCTTCGTCATCAAGTGCCACATGGCGGCGGACGGCGTGGCCGTCGCCAGCGTCATCGCGCAATGCCTGTCGGCTCTGTTGATCGTGCTGCACCTGGTGCGGCGGCAGGATGAATGCCGTCTCAGCTGGCGGAGGCTGCGGTTTCATGCGCAGGCCAGCCGCCGGGTATTGTCCATCGGCATCCCCACGGGATTGCAGAATGCCATCTTTGCCATTGCCAATCTGTTCGTGCAGGTGGGCGTCAACTCCTTTGACGCAGTAATGGTATCCGGTAATTCCGCCGCTGCCAACGCAGATACGCTGATCTTCAACATGATGGCGGCCTTTTACACCGCCTGCGCCACCTTCGGCAGCCGCAACTGGGGCGCGGGAAAAAACGACCGTATTCTGAAAAGCTATCGTATCAGCATGTGCTATGCCGCCATCGTGGGCGCGGCGGCAGGCGGCTTACTGCTGCTGTTCGGGCGGGAATTTTTGTCTCTGTTTGCCAATGAGCCAGAGGTCATCGATGCAGGCATGCAGCGTCTGCGGATCATGGGCTTCTCCTTTGTCGTAGCCCCATGGATGGATGCCAGCATCGCGGCTTCCCGCAGCATTGGCCGCAGTGTTGTACCTACCGTCATCGTGATCCTCGGCTCCTGTGTATTCCGTGTCATCTGGGTATATACGATCTTCGCCTATTTCAAGACCATTCCCTCGCTGTATCTGCTGTATATCTTCTCCTGGGCTATCACCGGCACCGCAGAATACCTGTACTTCCGCGCCAGCTACCGCAAACATGTACTGCTGAAGACGCCTGTCGCTTAGATCGCCATATGAAAAAATCATCCCCCGGTCGGTGACCGGGGGATGATCTTTATGTGTTGATCGGGAAATTACTCCTCGTCCTCAGCTTCCTCATCGGCAGCAGGCGTCAGCAGGGCGCGAATGGACAGGGAAATCTTCTGCTTCTCTTCATCAATGGCAGTGATCTTGGCATCCACCATCTGGCCCTCGGACAGAACGTCACCAGGCTTCTCGATGCGGCGGTCAGCGATCTGGGAAATGTGGATCAGGCCATCCACGCCGGGCACGACTTCAGCGAAAGCACCGAAGGCCATCAGCTTTACGATACGGACGTTGGCCACATCGCCCACCTTATAGGTCTCCATGAACTTGTCCCAGGGGTTGCAGGAGTGATCCTTCACGCCCAGAGAGATCTTGCGCTTCTCGGGATCGAAGGAAATGACATATACATCCAGAGGATCGCCGACGGAAACGATCTCGGCGGGGTTCTTGATGCGGCTCCAGCTCAGCTCGGAGATATGGACCATGCCGTCCACGCCGCCGATGTCCACGAACACACCGTAGGAGGTCATGGACTTGACAACGCCGTTGTAGTGCTTGCCGACCTCGATGTTGTTCCAGATCTCAGCCTGCGCGGCCTGACGGGCCTCATACTGCACGGCACGGATGGAACCCACCACGCGGCGGCGGGCACGGTTGACCTCGGTAATACGCAGGGAGACGGTCTTGCCGATCATCTCGCTCAGCTCGGCGCCGCGGGGCTGGCCGGACTGGGAAGCGGGAACGAACACACGCACGCCCTTGACGTTGACAACGATGCCGCCCTTGTTCTCCTCGGTGACCTTGCCTTCCAGCGTGGTCTTGTTCTCGCAGGCCTCCGCGATATCATCCCACACCTTTACGGCATCCAGGCGCTTCTTGGACAGCATGGCATAGCCTTCCACGTCGTTGACGCGGATGATGTAAGTCTCGATCTCATCGCCAACCTTCACCACGTCCTCGGGCTTGACGTTGGGATCAGCGGACAGCTCGTCGATGGCAATATAGCCAGCCTGCTTGCAGCCCAGATCCACCTGCACCTCGGTGGGGCCGATGGCAGTCACGATACCGGTTACCTTCTCTCCTGTATTTAAAGTCTTAAAAGATTTTTCCAGCATTTCCTCGAAGCTTTCTTCCATAGCTTCCGTGTTCTTGATTTCTTCGCTCATCGTTTTGTTTACCTCCTTAATGATGCTCGCCGGTGTGGACGCGCCGGCTGTAAGCCCCGCCACAGAACATCCCTTAAGAAAGTTTGACTCAAGCTCACCGGCCCCTTCGATCTGGTAGACCCGTGGACATTTCTTGCTGCAAATCTCTGTCAAATGTTGGGTGTTGGCACTCTTACGATCTCCGACCACGACCATAACGTCGACCCTGGCGGCCAGTTCAGCCGCTTCCGATTGGCGTCTTTGCGTAGCATTACATATTGTATCAAATAATTTTGCGTTTGTACATTCTTTTTTCAAAATTTTTAAAGAAGTTTCCCACAGGGATCGGATGCAGGTGGTCTGCGCCACCACTGTCAGGGGAAGATCACGGTTTTTTTCGTCTGAATCCAGCCATTCCCGCAGCTTTTCCGGTGTCTCAAAAACCATTGACCGCGCCGACCAGCTGGCCACGCCGATCACCTCCGGGTGATGCTCCTCACCGATGATCAGGGGAATACGTCCCTCGGCGTCCGCCTGGGCTACCAGCCGCTGGATCCGCAGCACATTGGGGCAGGTGGCGTTCACGCACTGGGCGCCGATCTCCGCCAACCGGTCCAGCACCTGCTTACGCTCGCCGTGAGAGCGGATGATCACGATATCGCCCGGCCGCACCTCCTCCGGGCCGCTGACGCTGTGTACGCCCTGCCGCTCCAGCTCCCGCACCACATGGGCATTATGGATGATGCTGCCCAGCATCACACAGCAGCCCTTTTCACGGGCTGTCTGCTCCGCCAGCTTCACGGCGCGTTCCACGCCATAGCAGAAGCCGGCGCTTTCTGCCTGAAGGACTTTCATCGCGCACCGCCCAGCTCATACACCTGACGCATGATCTCATCCGCGTTCTTCTGGTATTCCTCCGCCGTGCCCTTCCGCTCGGCATGCACCGGGGCATATGGCTTTCCGACGATCAGAGACAGCTTGCGGAACAGTCGCCGGGTGCTGCTGATGAATACCGGCAGCATCTTCACCCCGGAGCGGATGGCGATCATCGTAACGCCGCCCTTGGGCGTCACCTTCTGTCCCTTTTTTACCCGCGTGCCCTCCGGAAAGATCAGCAGGCTGAAGCCGTCCCGCAGGCTTTTGATGGCGGTTTTCACCGCGCCGATATCACTATTGCCCCGATCCACGGGAAAAGCACCCATAAACCGGATGAACCCGCCCACTACCGGGATCCGGAACAGCTGCTGCTTGGCCATGATCCGCAGCGGCACATCATCATACAGTGCGCAGACCAGCAGCACCGGATCCCAGGCACTGGAGTGATTGGCGCACAGCACCACCGGCTCGTCAGGCAGATTCTCCCGCCCCTGCACCTCCACTGGGAACAGCCACAGGATCAGCGGCCGCAGGATCCGCCACACAAACGCAAAAAACCGGTTCTTCTTCACAGGCCCACCTTCTCCCGGATGATCTCCATTATTTTCTCCTTGCTCTGCTGGAAATCCAGATCACTCGTATCCACCACAACGGCGTCCTCCGCCGCCCGCAGCGGCGCGGCGGAACGGTGGGAGTCTTTATAGTCCCGCTCCTTCATCTCCGCCAGCACCTGTTCAAAGGGCCGGGGCGTGCCCCGTTCCCGCAATTCCTTTTCCCTGCGGCGGGCGCGGACCTCTACATCCGCCTGCAAAAAGATCTTCACCTGCGCGTCTGGCAGCACCACGGTGCCGATATCCCGGCCATCCATGATGACGCTGCTCTTCCGGGCAAAATCACGCTGCATTTCCAGCAGGAACGAACGCACTTCCGGAATGGCCGACACCGCGGAGGCGTACAGCGACACCTCCGGCAGCCGGATCTCCCGCGTTACGTCCTCTCCCTGCAGCAGCATATGCTGCAAGCCCTGATCGTCATAGCGCATTTCGATCCGAACCCACGGCAGCAGATCGATCACCGCCTGTGTATCAGCGGCATCCACCCCCTGACGGCGGGCATAGCAGCCAATGGTTCGATAGATCGCGCCGGTATCCACATACAGGATATGCAGCTCTGCCGCCAGCGCCTTGGCCAGCGTGCTCTTTCCCGCGCCGCTGGGGCCATCCACCGCCACAGAATAGATCTTTTCCGCTTTCTCACCCATCTCGTTTCACTCCTGTTCTTCTGCGGCGGATATACCCGCCAGATGCCCGGTGGCCCACGCGATCTGCAAATTGAACCCGCCGGTATAGGCATCCACGTCCAGCACCTCGCCGGCAAAATACAGCCCCGCCACCAGCTTGGACGCCATGGTATTGGGCTTCACCTCGCCGACCTTCACGCCGCCGGCGGTCACGATGGCCTCCGCTACCGGACGCACACCGGTCACATTGATCTCAAAATGCTTCAAAAGCCGGACCAGTGCCCGACGCTGCTCCTTTGTCAGGGAATTGGCCTTCAGCGTCGGCGGAAGACCCAGTCTCCGTGAAAGCACCGGCGCTATGCTGTGAGGCATCAGGCCGCACAGCAGCTTCTCCACATCCCGGTTGGGACTGTCGCCGATATCCCGCAGGATACGGCTCTCCAGCTTCTGCTCGTCCAGCGCCGGCTTCAGGTCGATGCTGGCACGGTACTGCTCCTTCCCCCAGTTCCGCAGGTGGGCACTGGCCGACAGCACCAGCGGGCCGGACAGACCGAAATGGGTAAAGAGCATTTCGCCGAACTCCCGGAACACCGCCTTATTTTTCTGGCCGTACACCGTCAGCTCCACGTTTTTCAGGCTCAGCCCCTGCATATGGCGGCAGCAGTCGTCATCACTGACCAAGGGCACCAGTGAGCCGCGCGGTTCCACGATGGTATGCCCCAGCGCGGCCGCCAGACGGTAGCCGTCTCCGGTAGAACCCGTGCCGGGATAGGACACGCCGCCGGTGGCGATGATCACCGCGTCGGAGGGATAGGTCCCCTTCTCCCCTGTCACCGCCGTCACATGACCGTCCGCCGTCTCCACCGCCACAGCCCGGTCATGGGCCCAGCGGATATGCAGCGCCTTCACCTTCCGCTTCAGGGCATCGGTAATATCAAAGGCGCTGTCGGATACCGGGAACACCCGATCGCCCCGCTCCACCTTCAGGGGCACGCCGCAGCTCTCGAAAAACGCCATGGTGTCCCGGCTGGTAAACCGGGACAGCGCGCTGTAAAGAAACCGGCCATTCCGGGGAATGTGGGCCATTAACCCCTCCAGATCCGTGTCGTTGGTCACATTGCAGCGGCCTTTTCCGGTAATATTGATCTTTTTGCCCAACCGCTCGTTGGGTTCTATCAGGCACACCTGCGCGCCGCTTTCCGCGGCGGCAATAGCGGCCATCAGACCGGCGGCGCCGCCGCCGATCACTGTTATCCTATTCATCTTCCGCTTTCCCAAATATACTGTATCTGGACCACACCTGCTCCATCTCAGAAAACACGTGGGCCACCTCGTCCCGCTTCCGTTGGCCTACCGCCAGGATCAGCGCGTTCATCAGGCTCAAGGGCGCCGCCAGCGAATCCACGTAAGACAGCGCCTCACACCGCACCAGCAGCGCCGCTGTGGCCAGCGGATACAGCGGCGACATCTGACTGTCGGTGATGGCTACCACGTTCGCTCCACGGTCATGAGCCAGCTGCATGGCATGGATACCCATATTGGAGTATCGCGGAAAACTGATGCCCACCATCACGTCGCCGGGGCCAATATGGATCATCTGCTCATAGATCTCGCCCGCCGCCGTGTTCTGCACATAGATCACATTCTTGAACAGCAGGTGAAAATAAAAGTTCAGATAGCCCGCCAGAAATGAGCTGGAGCGCACCCCCAGAATGTAGATATGCTGGGCATTCAGCAGCAGCTCCACCGCCCGCTGGAACTCGCCGCGGTCGACCTGCTCGATGGCGGTATGGATACTGTCCATATCCCGCTGCATAACGGCAGCCAGAATATCACCCCCGGTCATCTGATCCTGCGATGCCTGGATCCGCTGCACAGAGGTCAGCTTACCCCGGATGATCTCCTGCAGCGCCTTCTGCATGGCGGGATAGCCGCTGTAACCCAGCTCGGCGGCAAACCGCACCACCGTTGATTCGCTGACCTGCGCCGTCTGCCCCAGTCTGGCGGCAGTCATGAAGGCCGCCTTGTCATAATTGTTCAGAATATAGTCGGCGATCCGCTTCTGTCCCTTGGAAAAGCCGTCCATACTGGCGCGTATCGTATGTAATACGCTCTGTTTCATACTTTTTCGCTTCCTTTTAGCGCGGAGATCTCCGCGTCTGTCAAATACCGCCACTGTCCGGCCTTCAGCTCGCCCAGCGACAGAGTGTCCTCCGCGACACGGCGCAGCCGCGTCACCTGCAAGCCCACCTGTGCGCACATGCGGCGGATCTGCCGGTTTTTCCCCTGATGGATGGTTACCAGCAAAAGTGCCTGTCCGTCCCTCCGCCGCGCCGTCTTCACCCGCGCCGGAACGACAGGCGTACCGTCCTCCAGCTCCGTCACGGCGGACAGCCGCTCCGCCGCGCCCTCCAGCGTGCCGGTAACGGTGACCTCATAGACCTTGTCCACCTGATGCTTCGGGTGGGTCATCGCCTGCATCAGCGCGCCGTCGTTGGTGAACAGCAGCAGCCCCTCGCTGTCCCTGTCCAGCCGCCCTACCGGAAACACCCGCGCGCCGCAGTCCGCCACCAGCTCCGCGGCGGTAGCGCGGCCCAGCTCATCGCTGAGGGTGGTCACATAGCCCCGGGGCTTATTCAGCATCAGATACACCGCCGGCTCGGAAAACGTCAGCGGATTTCCGTCGATGGCGATGGCGGCCGTCTCCGGATCCGCCTTATCGCCCAGCCGCGCTGTCTCGCCATTGACCGTGACCCGTCCCGCCGCGAGCAGCTCCTCCGCCGCCCGCCGGGAGCAGATACCGGCTCGTGAGATCAGTTTTTGCAGCCGCTCCGTCATGCCGTTTCCTCCCTCTTTTCTGCCGGCGCCGCAAAGCCCATTTCATACAATGCCTTGTGGTCGGCCCAGTCGTTGCCGTCGCACAGCGTCACCGCCACCAGGCGGCGGCCCTCCCGCTCCGCGCAGGACACCAGTGTGCGGCCCGCCGCCCTGGTATAGCCGGTCTTCATACCGATGCAGCCCTCCAGCTGGGAGAGCAGCTTGTTGTGGTTTGTCATGGTCCTGCTGCCCACCGTGGCCGTCCGGGTAGAGCATATCCGTCGGAACGTAGGGTTTTCCGCCGCATAGGCTGCCAGCAGCGCCATATCCCGGGCAGTGGAATAGTGGCGCGCATCGTCCAGCCCATTGGGGTTGGCAAAGGATGTATCCTTCATCCCCAGCTCTGCCGCCTTGCCATTCATCGCCGCCACAAAGGCATCCAGTCCGCCGCAGCAGTCCGCCAGCGCCAGCGCCGCATCGTTCCCGCTGCACAGCAGCAGGCCGTACAGCAGCTCCTCTACCGTCACCGTCTCGCCGGGCTTGAGATACATGGAGGAGCCTTCCACCATATGCGCCGCTGTCACGGTGATGGTATCTGTCAGCCGGGCATGATCCAGCACCACCAGCGCCGTCATGATCTTGGTGGTACTGGCGATCCGCATCTGCCGCGCGGCATCCTTCTCATACAGCACCTCTCCGCTGTCAGCGTCCATCAGGATGGCCGCCGACGCGGAAAGCTGCACCGCTTCCGCCCGGCAAGGCAGAAGCGTCAGCAATACACCCAGGGCAGCTGCCGCCCCGCACAGTTTTTTCCACATGATATCACCCCGGATACCATTCTATGCGGCGGCGGTTTGTCCTTAGCTTCGCTTCTTTTTCCCGCTCAGAACGTTTCCTTTTCCGCCTTTTTGCGGTCAATAAAGCTCTCCACACGATCCAGCACCTGCGGCACCAGTTCGATGGCACGATCCACCGTGGTGATGGCGGGAGCGGCCACCGGCAGCATACGGGTCACGCCGTCCTTGACCACCAGAAACGCCATCGGCTCTACACGGACGCCTGCGCCGGCGCCTGCGCCCATCTTGTCGGGCTGCTTACCGTAGTCTCCGCCGCCGCAGCCAAAGCCGAAGCTCAGCCGGGACACAGGGATCAGCGTTACGCCGTCAGGTGTGGTGATAGGCTCACCCACGATGGTATTGGAATCCACCATTTCGCGGATCTTGGCCATAGACGCTTCCATCACTGCGGTGATCGAATTTTTCTTTTCGTTGGTTTCCATGCGCGTTTTCCTTTCTGCATATCAGCTTTTCAACTTATATCAGGCGGCCTTATCCGGCGCGCCGCTTTCCTTTTTCTCTGCCGCAGCCTGTCTGGCCGCCGCTTTCTTCATCGCCCGCTGCTTTCGCAGGAACGGAATGCCAAACCGCAGCAGCGGTCCGGCAGCGGCAAAGCCAATGGCCATCAGGTCGCCGATCCGATAGCTGACGCCCACTGTCCCGGACGCCTGTATTCTCGTCGCGTTGAAATCCATCCCCACGTGAATACGGGGCTCCGGCATATGGATGGTCTTTTCCAGCCACGGCATCACCGTCCACACAGCGCTGCTGGCCCAGCCATACCATTGCGCGGTGTTGGCCGGATCCTCATCGCCCAGTATCAGGCTTACATCCAGCGGATCGATCCGGATCCGCCGTCCCGCCCTGCGCAGCGCGCCCTGCACGGAACGCCATACCGCGCGCAGTCCGCCGCGGACATCCGCGAAGGTCAGGTGAAGCTCCGGTTTTTTCTTTTTCCTTGGCTCCCCTTTGCTTTCCGCCTGCTTTTGCGGCGATTTTTCCCTTTTTGCCTTTTTCTCCGGCGGCGGAATGATCTGCACGCGCACAGGCCCGATCTTCGCCGTGACCCGCAGCGCTTCGCCAAAGCTGATCAGCACGCTGACGCGCAGGCAGAGGATCAGAATAACGATCCCCGCAAGCACACCCAGAATGATCCATCCAGTCAAACGGCTCCCCTCCTTAAACGGCACGTTCCGCGGCAGCGGATCAGTTCTTCTCCGCGATCTCCTCCGGCAGCTCTACCAGATTGCCGCGCTCATCCAGACGCAGCTGGCCGTCGCCCTCCATGCCGGGCATCTCCGGCAGATCGTCCAGCGAGCGCAGGTGGAATGCCCGCAAAAATGCCTGCGTAGTACGGTACAACCTCGGCCGCCCCGGTACCTGAAGCCGTCCGCACTCTTCGATCAGGTGACGGTCCAGCAGCAGCCCCACGGTATAGGAGCTGTCCACGCCCCGGATCTGATCCACATAGGCGCGGGTGGTAGGCTGGTAGTAGGCGATGATGGTCAGCACCTCCAGCGCGGGCTGGCTCAGCTTGGCCGGCTTGCGTACCTCGAAGGCACGGCGGATGATATCTCCGTATTCCGGCGCGGAGCACATCTGATAGCTGTCCTCCATCTTCAACAGCCGCACGCCGCGGCGCTCATAGGCATAATGATCCGCCAGCTTCTGCAGCACCAGCTCCACAGTGGGACGGTCCATATCCATGGCCATGCAGATGCGGTCCACGCTCACCGGCTCGCCGGAGGCAAAGAGAACGCTTTCGATCGCGGCCTCAACTTCTTTCATTTCAAGCGTATCCATATCTTACCAACCTCAAACCTCTCCCTGCCAGTCGTCAGGCATCTCACCCTGGCACTCCACCGTGCAGTCATTGACGCCGGAGGCCAAATGTATAACGCGGCTGCGGCACAGCTCCAGCACCGCCATAAAGGTCGCCACGATCTCACTGCGGCTACGGCTGCCCCGGAACAGCAGCAGAAAACGGGTAATACCGCCTGTTTTCAGCCGCCGGAATATCTCCCGCGCCTTTGTTTCCACGGAGTACGGCTCACGCCGCACGATCTCGTCAAACGGCTTCAGATCCGGCTGGGCATCCAGCTGCCCCCGCCGGTCCGCCACCTCCTGCATGGCAATGATCAGATCCCCCGGCTGCTGGTCATACTCATAGATCTTGCCCCGTTCCATCGGCTCCGGCGGGCGGGTCATGATCTCCCGGCCAAACTCGCTCATGGGCGCGAGACGCTCGGCCAGCGATTTGACGCGGACGTATATATCGCCCCGCTGGCGCTCCTCCAGCGATCTGATCAGGGCATCCATCTCGCTTTGGGCTTCCTCATCCTCCAGATTCAGCAGCATCCGCGTTTTGATATACATCAGGTGGGCCGCCATGGTGATAAACTCGCTGGCCACCTCCAGATCCATCTGACGCCGCTGCTCCAGATACTCCTGATACTGATCCAGGATCAGCGCGATAGGGATGTCCTGTATCTCGATCTTATTCTTGCCCAGCAGGAACAGGATCAGATCCAGAGGGCCTTCAAAATCCTCCAGCGGCTCACTGCCCTTGGTCTGTACCACTTTTTCCAGCTTAAAAATCGGATTATCCAATCGTCATTACCTCAATAAAAACCGACAATGCGGCAGAATAGCTGAAACACCGCGCCGATGGCGGTATCCAGCGCATTGGAGAGCGCGCCGAAAAACACCAGCGCCATCAGGAGCAGCATGCCGAAGCGCTCATAGCGCATCAGCCAGTTATACTGCCTGTCCGGCAGCAGTACCGCCAGCACCTTGGAGCCGTCCAACGGCGGAATAGGGATCAGGTTGAACACACCCAGGCCGATAGACATCAGGGCCGTGTCCATCAGGAAGTAAAACAGCGTCTCATTGATCTCTCCCGTCTCCAGCGCATGGGTATACATCAGCCGCGCCCCCAGCAGCAGCCACAGGGCCAGCAGCAGATTGGACGCCGGCCCCGCCAGTGCCGTGATGGCCATGCCCTGCTTGGGATGCTTGAAGTAGTTGGGATTCACCGGCACCGGCTTTGCCCATCCCACGCCGGTCAGCACCATGGCGGCAAGACCGATCCAGTCGATATGCCGCAGCGGATTCAGGGACAGCCGGTGATTCCGCTTGGCCGTTGGATCGCCCAGAAAAAACGCCGCGATACCGTGACATGTCTCATGCAGGATCAGGCAGATCAGCACTGCCGCCACCCGCAGCAGCGTGTCACGCATGGATCCAAAATCCAGTGCGTTCCACAGGTTCTGAAGATAGCTCAAAGGAGTCCCTCCCAAGCAAAAAAGCATACTGCGCCAAATTACCAATTTAGATTAATTATAGCAAATATCAGGCCCAAACACAAGAAAAAAATCCCCCTGCCCGTTTGTAACCATTTTGTAGCCAAAACTGTAACCAAAACGCAACCATTTCGTAATGATGTTTACCAAAAAAGAGCATATACTGGAACCATAGAAAGGGTAGAAGGTCGGTTTTGGTCACACTTTGAAAGGAGTATCGCCATGAAGAATCTGTTTCCGGTCATCGTAGGCGTGGTGCTGTGTCTGATCTGCACCATCGTTGGTATCCTGATCCCTCAGTTCTCCGCGCTGGCTTATGTCACTGTTACGCTGGCCTGTGTAACAGGACTGCTGTGCATTGGCGGTATTTTCCGTCATATTACACGCGGCGGCTCTGTATAAGCGCCGCGCTCACATAAAGCAGCCCCGCTTGCCGTCAGATATACGCGTTTCAGCACCGCACGGCGCCGTCTTTAAAGAAATGTTCAAAAACGATTTACAGAATCGTTACATCCTTTTCAGGATTTTTTAAGCTTTTCGCGGTACAGTATAGGCAAGTCAAGTGAAATACATCTTTTTCTTGTCTGTTCTTCTCTCTCTTTTTCATTTTTTGCAGCAAAAGGCGCACCGGAACTCCTACCGGTGCGCCTTTTGCCTTTATCGCTTTCCCAGCCACTGCCGCAGCTGCTCCCACAGCTCCAGCGAGCGGAACCGCAGCACATAGCCCGCGGTATCCTCGGTGATCAGGCTCACATCATCCTCCGTCAGGCCAGCCTGAATGGCTGTTCTGGACACATCCGACGCCGCAGCGGTACACAGCGGCGGATACACCACACACCACCAGTTCTGCCCCGCGCCTTCTCCGATCACCAGCCGCAGCGCCATATACTCCCCCGACGGGAGGGAAAATCCGTCGTAGTCCTTCTGCGGAAACTCTACAGGGGCCAGCTGGGCCGCCACCGGATACGCATACCCCTGATTGACGATTTCCCGTCGCGCGATATTTTCGATACGGCCCAGCGCGTCCTGAAGCTGACGCCGTGCGTCCTCCATGTCGGCAGATCGCCGCAATATGTCAGTCGTAAAATCCAGCACCTTATCCCGGACCTGTAACTTCAGTGTCTGATCGTCCGCACTGTCAGAATTGGCGATCACATGCAGGCGGATCACTTTCCGGGCCAGCGCATCCTGCCGCTGGGCGGACCACGCGCCCCAGACCAGCGCGGCACACAGCCCCAGCAGCAGCGCCAGCTCCCATTTCTTCCATCGTGTCATATAAAAAACCGTCCTTATCGCAGGAATTTTCCTACAATATGGACGGTTTTTCCGGATATTATACCCGCGGTACGCAAAATGTCTGCGGATAGTCCTCTCTCAGTATACCGGCAGCTTTCTCCGCATCCTCCTGACGGCGGAACAGTCCGAACACCGCGCTGCCGCTGCCGGTCATCTGGGCGTTCAGCGCGCCCTGCTGCCGCAAGGCTTCCGCGATAGCGGGGATCGCGCTGCCCTCCGGCAGCACCTGCTGAAAATCGTTGCCCATTCCCGCCGCGATCCGGGTCAGATCACCGCTTCTCAGGCCTTCCAGCACCGCCTGACTGTCACTTCCAATACGCTGCGGCGCGTTGTCGATGGCGGCGTACATGGCGGCGGTGGAATAGCTCTCCTCCGGCTTGACGATCACCAACCAGCACTGCGGCATATCCGGCATGGGGTCCAGCTTTTCACCCCGGCCTGTGGCCAACGCCGTGCCGCCCCGGATGAAAAACGGCACATCGCTGCCCAACCGTGCGGCCATCTCCTCCAGCCGCGTGTCGGTCATGTCCGGCGCGTACAGCGTCCGCAGCGCCCGAAGCACCGCCGCCGCGTCGCTGCTGCCGCCGCCCAGTCCCGCCTGCGTGGGGATGCGCTTCTGAAGCGTAATGGTCACGCCGCCGCGCTTTTTCCCTGTTTCCGCGAAAAACAGGCAGGCGGCGCGGAGTGCCAGATTACTGTCGTCCGCCGGTACGGCGGGATCGGTACAGGTCATGGTCAGACCGCTGTTGCCATCGGTCAGGGTCAGCGTGTCGTACAATCCCACGGTCTGCATTACCGTGGCGACCTCGTGGTAGCCGTCGGGGCGTTTGGCCCCCACCGTCAGGCTGAGATTTACTTTGGCAGGGGCTTGCAGGGTCAGCTTCATATAGGACTCCTCCTGACAAAAAAGCGCCCCGTGGGCGCCTTTTTGCGATACATGCCTGTTACTTGACGATCTTGCGGGCCTCGATGTAGTAGCGCTTGTCCTGGGCATGACCCATGGAGAAGGTCTTGCGGGGCAGCACGCCGTCGGCCATAACGGTCTTGAACAGCTGCTCCTTGCCCATGGCGGGCAGCAGGAAGCCCATGTTGCCGGGCTTTCCGCCCAGCTCGCGGGTGACTTCATCGCCGTGGATGTAGTCCACCTCGCCGCCGTTGTCCTTCAGATACTGGTCGATGACGCCCTGCAAAGTGCCAACCGCCAGCTGTACCTTGGGATCGGGGACAGTGATGAAGTGGCTCTCGCCATTCCACACAAACTCGATGGTGTGGCCGTCGCCCTTGCCCTCATAGGCGTTGGGATAGGCGGCGCGGAACGCGTTCATGAACTTCTGATGGTCCACGCCGAACAGCACACGGTGGATCGGCTCAAACTGGAGGGCGTCGTCGTGGTTGTTGACCACCTCCACCAGCGCGTAGCGGGCGGGCAGGGCCAGGTACTCCTCGGGGGTCTTGCCCTTCTTCTGCTCCTCATAGCAGGCCTTGGCGGTAGCCAGAGAGTGGTTGCCGTCGCCCACGGCGAACAGCAGGGGCGCCACGCCGGA
>SAMEA104315427__coassemble_521_pt1 | contig 35909 bp, 29 predicted proteins | sample SAMEA104315427__metabat2_low_PE_034 | metagenome-assembled genome bin SAMEA104315427 (sample SAMEA104315427) | gut metagenome | biome: Monkey gut; feature: monkey-associated habitat; material: faeces | place: China | collected 2013 | reverse complement strand
GCCGCCGCGGAAAGGGCGGCGCGTCCGAGAGCAAGCCGCAGGCTGCCGAAGCGCCCGCCAAAAAGGAAGAACGTCCCGCCAAGCCCGCCAGGACACCCCGCCCCGCCCCTGCCCAGAGCGCAGGCGAGGGGGACAGAGAAGCGCCCCGCCGGGAAGGGGAAGGACGCCGCCGCAGATCCCGCGGGCGCGGTCGGGGCGGAGACGCCGCGGGAAAACCGCAGGCAGCGGAGCAGAGCGGCAAGCCTGTCAGCGTCCCGCCGCAGCCGCCTGCCCCACAGGAGGGCGGAGACGGGCAGGCCCGGCGCCCACGCAGAAGCCGGGGCGGACGCCGCAGAAGCCGGGGCGGCGGTACGCCTTCCGCCAGTGAGGAGTAAGCGCCATGGGAAAGTTTACCGGCGTACTGATCGCCAGCGATTTTGACAACACACTGATCTACACCGAAAATGCCCTGAAGGGGTTGGAGCCGATGCCGCCGCTCCTGCCGGAGAACCGGCAGGCCATCGAGTACTTCATGGCCGAGGGCGGCACCTTTTCCATTGCCACCGGCCGCGCGCTGCCCTCCTTTGAGGCTGTGCGGCCGGGGCTGCCCATGAACGGACCGACCATCCTGTTCAACGGCGCGGCGATCTACGATTTTCAAAAAAACGAATATCTTTATACGGCGTTTCTTCCGGACACGGTGCGCCCCCACATCACCCAGGTGCTGGACGCCTGGCCGGAGGCGGCGGTGGAGCTGTATCATGACGACAACGCCATTTTTGCCGTTCATGCCAATGAGCTGACCGAGGCCCACCTGCATCTGACCCACGAAGCCACTACGCTGCTTGACAGTGTCGATCAGGCGCCTTCGCCCATCAGCAAGGCCCTGTTTGAGATCGTGCCGGAGAAGCTGGACGAGCTGTACCGCTATGCCAGCGCTCAGCCCTGGGCCTCGCAGTACGAGATGGTGCCCAGCAGCATTTACCTGCTGGAGCTGACAGCCAAAGGCGCCAGCAAGGGCGACATGGTGCGGCGGCTGGCCCGGCACCTGCATATCGCGCCGGAGCATGTCTACTGTGTGGGCGACCACGCCAATGATCTGGGAATGCTGGCCCTCTCCGCCATTCCCTTTGCCCCGGAAAACGCCATCGAATCGGTGCGCCGGGTGCCCGGGATCCATATTCTCCCTGACGCCCGAAAGGGCACCATCGCGGCACTGATCCGTCAGCTGGACGCCCGGTATTGAGAGAAACTGAAAGGCTATCGTTTACATAATGTTCACTTGACCCCTTGACGGTATGGGAGTATGATAGCCTTTGGGTAAATATTTGATTCTATTTAAGCTTTAGGTGAATATCCAATGAAACGATCACAGATAACACCCATGCCCCAGGAAGAAAAGCGGGAGCGCCGCTCTCTGGCAGAACTCTGGCGCATGTGGATGGACAACCTGAAGGAATGGCACTTCTATCTGGTGGAGAACCACCGCCAGCCGGCGGATATTTCCGGCTGGATCGATAAGCTGCGCAAGCGCTGCCGTTCCTTTATGACTTCGCTGCGGCGGGACATGCGCCATCAGGCCAGCGCCAGCCGCCACCGGAAGTTTCCAGAGTCGGATCTGGGCATCGCTCAGCTTTTTCTGTATGCCGCCGGCAGCGTTCCGCGGCTGACCTCCGCCCTGCGGGAGCGGTTCAGCCTTCGCCGCCGCAGGCATATTGACGCGGCGCACGCTTTCCAGAAGCATGTGGACAAGATCAAGCTGCACCCGGTGGCATTTCTCAGCGGCGCGCTGGTGGTGGTAGCCCTGTGCGCGCTGTTTTCCCTGTATACCATCGGCACCACCGCTGTGTATGATGGCAGCGAGCTGGGTACTGTGTCCGGTATCCGCACCGTCAACGCGGTGGTAGACGATATCGAGAACATCACCCGCCAGACCTTGGGCGACGAGAGCTATGCGGTCGACACCAGCAAGCTGGATACCGCTGTGGGCGTGGTGCCCCGGCAGGAGGTGGAGAGCCGCGAGGAGTTTACCGACAACCTCTCTGACGAGCTGGGCATGGTGGAATATGCCTATGTGCTTTACATCGACGGCGAACCCGTGGCGGCCACCACCTTCCCTAACGCGCTGGAGGAGATGCTGGATCAGCTGAAAAAGGGCTATATTACCGCCAGCACCGTGGATTCCTACTTTGTGGAGGACGTGGAGATCAGGCAGGAGTATGTAGACGCGTCCCTGGTGATGAACCTTGGCGATATTGCCGAGATCCTTAATGCCACCAAGGAGGGCGAGGTCACTTACACGGTAGAGGCTGGCGACAGCTACTACTATATTGCCGAGCTTTACAACATGTCCGTGGACGATCTGCTGGACGCCAACCCCGGCTACGATCCCAAGCTGCTGCGGGTGGGCGATGTGCTGACGATCTCCAACGCGGTCCCCTACCTGACGGTGGTGGACGTGGAGCGGCAGAACTATGTGGAGGACGTTCCCTATCAGGTGGAGTATCAGGATGACGACACCATGTATCAGGGCGACTATAAGGTGCTGTCCGCCGGTGTGTTCGGCAAGGCGGATGTGACGGCCAACGTCACCTATATCAACGGCGAGGAAACGGACCGTCAGGTGGTGGCCTCCGTCACCCTCAGCGAGCCGGTTACAGAGACCCAGTCCCGGGGTACGATCCCCCGTCCTACCTGGTTCCCCACCGGCAGCTTCCGCTGGCCCTGCAGCGGCACGATCACATCCTATTTCGGCTATCGCAATACCGGTATCCGCGGCGCCAGCACCTATCATGAAGCCATCGATATCGCCAACAGCTACGGTACACCCATCTATGCCTCTGACGGCGGTACCGTTATCTACTCTGGCTGGTCCGGCGGGTATGGCTATCTGGTGAAGATCGACCATGGAAACGGATATGTGACCTACTACGGCCACAACAGCTCTCTGCTGGTTTCGGTGGGCGACCATGTCTACAAGGGACAGCAGATCGCCCGTATGGGCTCCACCGGTGTGTCCAGCGGCAACCACTGCGACTTCCGTATTCAGATCAACGGGACCTTTGTCAACCCGCTGAACTATCTGTAAAGTCCGATCCAAAATAAATCTTTTGAGAAAAGAGGAGAAATCTCATGAAGCGTTTTGTTTCCATCATGCTGTGTGCTGCGCTGTGCGCGCTGACAACTGTTTCCGCGTGGGGCATTGCTCCTGCCGCCACTGGTGATACCAGCAACATCACTCTGCTGATCGTGCTGGCCGCCGTTGCCATCATCGCCATTGTGGCGGTGCTGGTCATGATGAACAAAAAGAGAAAGTGAGCAGAGCCAGAAAGAGGGAGCCGGTCATGTGACCGGCTCCCTCTTTTTTAAAATCGTGCCCGGATCTGCCGCTCTCCGGCAGAGAGGATCGCGTCTGCCTGCGCACCCAGCGTCAGACGCAGCCAGCGTTCCTCGGATTGCGCGCCCGCTGCGTGGGGCACACGAAACGCGCCCGCATCGCTTCCCAGCGCGATAAAACCGCCCAATGCCGCCACGCTTCGGATATTTTCCTGCGCTGAGGCAAGGATCCGGGCCAGTACGGCGTCGTCGTACCGGCCGCTGCCAATGAGGTTGCCGATGGTGGACAGGGTAGGCACCCAGACGGCGTGGCTTTCCGCCAGCGCATGGCAGGCGTCATCGTCCAGATATGCCCCGTGCTCGATGCTGTCCGCCCCGGCCAGCACGGCGTTTTTCACCGCCTGCGTACCGTTGCAGTGGGCCATGACGGCGTATCCCATGTCATGCGCGGCAGCGATGAGATCACGCATTTCTTCGCCCGCCAGCGGCTCCTCTGTCAGCCGCCCATAGACGGAAAAATCCATCAATCCCGATACCATCAGCTTGATAAAGTCCGCGCCGGCGGCTTTTGCTTCCGCCAGTAATCCGCGGTACGCTGTCAAGTCCGACCATCCTCGGCCGATAAAGCTGCCATAGTGTCCTTTTTTGTAAATGGGAAACGCCGGGGCACGGTAGGTAATGCCGTACTCGCCGGCCAGTTCGCGGGCCCGCAGGCATACGCCAAACCGGTCGCCGCCGTCCCGAAGGCAGGTGATGCCCGCCGTCTGATAAGCGGCCAGACGGCGGCGGATCAGGGCGTCATCCGGCTGGGGCCTGTGACCTGCAATGGCGGCACGCCAATCAGAACCGGACAACAGCATGTGGATGTGAAGATCGGCAAACATGGGGAGCCTCCTTGGAAAAGCAAAGCGGCAGGGGGGAGCCTGCCGCTTTGAGGTCATTTGGTTTCTTCAACAGCGTTGATCACATCGCCCAGCAGATACAGCGAACCGTAGCACAGCACCGTGCCGTCCTTACCGGCATGGTCAATGGCCAGGCGGACGCCCTCCGCCACCGTATCACAGGCGGTGACGGGTTTACCGAAGCTGGCCAGATACTTCGCCAGCTCCTGCGCCGTCAATGCCCGGGGATTGTCCGGCGTGACGGTGATGAACTCCGCCGCGTGGTCTGCCACGCTGCGGTACATGCAGTGGTAATCCTTATCGCTCAGCACGCCGGTCAGCACCGTCAGGGGACGGTTCGGCAAATAATCCGTGATATTTTGCGCCAGCGCCTGAATACACTGGGGATTGTGGCCGCCGTCAATGAGAAACAGCGGGTCCCGGCGGATGATCTGGAACCGTCCGGGCCATGCGACATGGGACAATCCCTGCCGGATATCGTCATCAGTGATCTTCCAGCCCCGCTTTTGCAGCACGTTCAGCGTGGTCAGCGCCACGGCGGCGTTATGGAGCTGATGCTCACCCAGCAGGGGCAGACGCAGGGCTTCCATATGGCCAAAATCAAAGACCTGCCCTTCAAGCGAGCGGGAACGCAGGCACAGCTGGTCAAAATCTACCTTGTGCAGCTTCGCGCCCACCTCGCGGCAGCGCTGCTCTACCACGGCCTCAACACCGTCGGTGGAGCGGTATAGCACCGCGTCGCAGCCAGGTTTGATGATGCCGCTTTTGGTAGCCGCGATCTTCTCCAGCGTGTCGCCCAGCACCTCTGTATGATCCAGGCCGATGTTGCACAGCACGGCGGCTTCCGGCGCTCCGATGACATTGGTGGCGTCGAACTCGCCGCCCATGCCCACCTCGCACACCACGATGTCGCACTTGCGGCGGGCAAACCACGCGAAGGCGATGGCGGTGACCATCTCAAACTCGGTGGGCTGCTCAAAGACGCTGTCGGCCAGGGGCTTGATCTCCTCGGTGATGGCGCATAGCTCGTCATCGGGGATCATTTCACCGTTGATCTGCATCCGCTCGTTGAAGCGAACGATGTAGGGCGAGGTATACAGGCCGGTGCGGTATCCGGCCTGCCGCAGCACCGAGGCCACCATGGCGCAGGTAGAACCCTTGCCGTTGGTGCCGGTGACATGGACGAACTTCAGCGTCCGCTCCGGGTGGCCCATCCGGTCCAGCAGGGCGCTGATGCGCTCCAGACCGGGGATGCTGCCCTTCCAGCAGACGGCATGTATGTAATGTAAAGCTTCTTCCAGTGTCATTGACCTGACACTCCTTTCTGAGCCGGTCTGGCGGCGGCGGGCCACACGCCGGCGGCGGTGAATACGCGGGAGCGGCACAGCATCCATACCAGCAGCACGTCCAGAACACCGGTGACGGCGAACTGCACGCTGCGGGTGGCCAGCTTCGTCAGGAAGTAGGCCGTTTTGCTCCCGCCGCCATAGATCAGCGCCAGCGAGCCGCTCTGGTACAGGATGGATCCCAGCACGATGGCCGGCAGAAACGCCGCGGCGATACGGAGGGGGGAGATCTTTCTGGTCAGCCACGGACGGAACAGCCCCGCGCACAGGCCGTACAGTATGGGCGGCACACAGAAGATGGGATTGTAGCCGTAGGGGGTGAACAGACACCCGATGAAGTCGGCGGCAAAGCCGGTGAGCGCGCCGGGCAGCGGGCCGAACAGCATGCCCGCGATGAAAATGGGTACCGCCTCGATGGAAAAGCGGGTGGTCTCATTGGGCATGGGGATCAGCAGTCGGGCGAGGACTACGCTCAGTGCCGTCAGCAGGGCGCAGATGGCGATGGAGCGGACGCTCCATCCGGACTTTCCGGGATCTCTGGACATAAAAAAGGCCTCCTAACAAAAATGTGGGAGGAGGTTGGGGAAAGGGTATGCAGTTGTTCCGCGCGCGGCGTGCCCGCGCTCTGCAACAGCGGATGCGAAGATGGCATCGCGGAGCAAGCTCCTTCGTCCGGCGGCAACCTCCCATCCGACCGGCACTTAACGCGCCACTTCTACTCTTGCAGCAAGGGATGTGTCCGCGGCAGGAGAAGCGTCCCGGTCTGCGCACACTGCTTGTATCATACAGGCTGGCAAAGCAAAAAACAAGCGAAAAACCGCAAAAAAATATTTTTCGTCGAATTGTCAAAAGATTCACATTCCAATCGGGCTATTTTACCAAATAATACAGCAGAATGGGAAAAGAGCGGCGAAATGAAATGTTCGTTTTGTGTGAATTGCCGAAATAAAGGTTGACAAAGCGGCATGGCTTCAAGTATAATTTCTAATTGTAGAAAAAATAACAATCGGGGGAGGCGGAACGGGCCGGACAGGCTGTTGCCGCCCCGGGAGAGACGCGGAGCGCGTGGCCCTGTGATGCAAAGGCGAAGATGGTTGTCCTGTGCAGGGGGGCCTTTTTATTTTTGACGGGAGGCCGGGATGAAGCGGTACGAAGTAGTGCGTGAGATCGAGAACAACTGCAAGCGCAATCAGATGCGGGATGTGCTGTTCTTCGAGGTGGAAACGGATGACCCGGTGGAATGGGTCCGGCAGGAGGTCAAAGGAAAAGCGGTGGATATCACCAGCGAGACCAACAGCCGGGGTGAGATCACGGTATTTGCGGAAAGCGCCGGCCTGCCCCAGAAATTCTTCTTTACGGAGATATGAATCAATTGTGTATCTAAATCCCCTGATCGGGATCATGATAAATTATGTATGATGGATGACTAAGGAGGTAACTTATGAGCGTGAAGGATATTTTCAGCAAGAGAGCTGCATTTTCCTTTGAGGTGTTCCCCCCCAAGACCGATGTCGGTATGGAGAAGCTGTGCGGTGAGAACGGCGTGCTGGAGAAGCTGTATACGCTGAACCCCGACTACATTTCCTGCACGTATGGCGCGGGCGGCTCCAACGTTGGCAAGAATCTGGAGGTTCTGGATAAGATCAAGAAGGACGGAAAGTGCACCCCCGTTACCCACTTTACCTGCATCGGCAACACCAAGGAGGGCATCCGGGAGCAGCTGCAGAACTATCTGGATCACGGCATCGACCATATGCTGGCCCTGCGCGGCGACCTGCCCTTCGGCTGGGAAGGCACCGGCGGCGACCTGCATTACGCCACCGAGCTGGTGAAGTTCGTCCGCCAGGAGTTTGGCGACAAGTTTACCATTGCTGTGGCCGGTTCTCCTGAGGGCCATATCGCCTGCCGCTCTCTGGAAGCTGACATCGCCTTCCTGAAGCAGAAGCAGGACAACGGCGCTGACTACATCATGACCCAGCTGTGCTGGGATATGGATCAGTTCCGCTATTGGCTGGACGCCATCCGTGCCGCCGGCATCACCATGCCCGTGGATGTGGGTATCATGCCCATCCTGGATCAGGCCGCCACCATCAACATGGCGCTCAGCCGCAACGGCTGCGTGATGCCCCGCGCGCTGTGCGAGATCATCTCCAAGAACTGGATCTTCCCCAATCCCTTCGTCAAGGATCCCTTTGACGCTGACGTGGAGGGCAAGAAGGCCTCCTTCAAGGCGGCCGGTATCGAGTATACCATCAACCAGATCGACGAGTACCGCGCCTGCGGCGTGGACGGCATCCATCTGTACGCCCTGAACAAGTACGACGATGTGGCGTACATTGCCAAGGCGGCTGGTCTGCTGGACCTGATCTGAGAAACTGAAACCCTGTGCCCCGCAGGGAGCGTCCCTCCCTGCGGGTATCGCAAAAGGAAGCATCGAACTATGGGAAAGACACATATCATTGCAGTGGCAGGTAAGGGTGGCGTCGGCAAAACGACCACCTGCGGCATGCTCATCGACTATCTGTGCAAGGCGGGGAAGGGCCCGCTGCTGGTAGTGGACGCGGATGCCAATTCCAACCTGAATGAAGTGCTGGGCGTGGAGGTCGAGACCACGCTGGGCGACATCCGGGAGGAAATGGCGCAGGCCGAGAAAAACGGCACTGTGCCGCCCAGCATGACAAAGGCGGATTACGCCGAGATGAAGTTCAGCTCCGCGCTGGTGGAGGAGGACGACTATGACATGCTGGTCATGGGCCGGACACAGGGCAAGGGCTGCTACTGCTTTGTCAACGGCGTACTGAAAACACAGATCGATAAGTACGTCGGCAACTACAAATATATGATCATCGACAATGAGGCCGGACTGGAGCATATCAGCCGCGGTACGCTGCCCCATGTGGATACCATGCTGCTGATCTCTGACTGTTCGCGGCGCGGCGTCCAGGCAGCGGGCCGGATCGCGGAGATGATCCGTGAGCTGGAGCTGAAGCCCGGCGTCATGAAGCTGATCGTGAATCGCGCGCCCAACGGGGAGCTGAACCCCGGTGTGGCAGATGAGATCGAAAAATACCATCTGGAGCTGGCAGGCGTACTGCCCCAGGACGATATGGTTTACGCCTATGACTGTGAAGGAAAACCCAGTTCTCAGGTACCCGACAGCACGCCGGTCAAGCAGGCGCTGGCGGGGATTATCCAGGAACTGAATCTTTAAGACAACAAAAAACATCTACAAGGGGGATTTGTCAAGATGTCTTTCGTTCCCAAGAAGCAAGCGTACAACGCCCATATCAATGAAGTGGTCCTGGGTGTTGGCGACAAGGCCGTTACCATCGGCGGCCAGAACGTGCTGGCCTTCCACACCTTTGATGGTGAGATCGCCAACGCGCCCAAGATCGGCGTGGAGCTGACCGATGCCGGTATGGCCATGTGCACCATGCCCGGCGAGCAGAAGTTCTATGAGGGCTGCGCCACTGTGGCCGATATGGCCAAGCGTGCCGCCGGTATGGAAGGCGCTTCTTTCATCTGCCTGCATCTGGAGGGCGCCGACCCCAACGGCGAGAACAAGTCCGTTGACGAGTGCGTGGAGCTGGCCAAGTCCGTGGCCGATGCCACCGATATGCCGCTGGTCATCATGGGCTGCAAGAACATCGAAAAGGATACCGAGCTGTTCAACAAGATCGCCGAGGCGCTGGCGGGCAAGAACATTCTGGTGCTGTCCGCCCGTGACGAGAACTATAAGGCCATCGGCGCGGGCGCAGGCCTGGCCTACGGCCAGAAGGTGGGCGCCGAGTCCGCCGTGGATATCAACCTGGCCAAGCAGCTGAATACCGTCATGACCCAGCTGGGCGTCAACGCCCAGTCCATCGTCATGAACATCGGCTCCGCCGCCGCCGGCTACGGCTTCGAGTATGTGGCCTCCACGCTGGACCGTGTGAAGGACGCCGCGCTGAGCCAGTCCGACGCTATGCTGCAAATGCCCATCATCACCCCCGTGTCCGCCGATACCTGGGGCGTGAAGGAGGCCATCATGCCTGAGACCGATATGCCCGAGTGGGGTTCCCAGGAGGAACGCGGCATCGAGATGGAGATCGTCACCGCCGCCGCCGTGCTGGCCAGCGGCTCCGATGCCGTCATCATGCGCCACCCTGAAGCCATCCGCACCATCGCCGCCATGATCGGCGAGTTGGTCTGACGCGGAAAGGAGGAAGAAAATAATGGCTGTTAAAGGTTTGGATATTTTCAAGCTGTCTCCCAAGAAGAACTGCAAGGAGTGCGGCGTTCCCACCTGTATGGCATTCTGCATGAAGGTGGCCCAGGGCGCGCTGCCCATCGAGAAATGTCCCTATATGTCCGACGAGGCCATCGCCCTGCTGAGCGAGGCCACCGCGCCTCCCATGAAGTCCATCGAGGTGGGCGGCATGAAGCTGGGCGGCGAGACCGTCATGATGCGTCATGAAAAGACCTTCGTCAACCGCAACCGCTTTGCCGTGTCCCTGTGCACCTGCATGGACGACGCCGCTGTGGACGCCAAGATCGCCGAGATGAAAGCGGTGGATTACGAGCGTATCGGCGAGCGTGAGTATGTGGAGTTCCTGCTGGTCCATGACGGCGGCGACGGCGCCCGTCTGGCCGAGCTGTGCAAGAAGGCCGCCGCTACCGAGCGCTGCGTCATCATCGACACCGAGAGCGTGGACAACGCCAAGCTGGCGCTGGCCGCTATCGGCGATGCCAAGCCGGTGCTGAACGGCGCCAACAAGGAGAACTACGAGGCCATGAACGCGCTGGCGGTGGAAGCCGGCGTGGTGCTGGGCGTCAAGGGCGCCGATCTGGCCGAGCTCCACGACACCGTGGCCGCGCTGGAGAAGCTGGAGAACAAGAATCTGGTCATCGACGTGACCGGCGCTACCATCAAGGAGACCTTCGCCAACGCCGTGCTGGTGCGCCGCACCGCTCTGAAGGACGGTGACCGTACCTTCGGCTACCCCTCTATTGTCAATCTGGCCAAGCTGTGCCACGGCGACGTACATATGGAGACCGCGCTGGCGTCCCTGTTCACCATGAAGTATGGCTCCATCGTGGTAATGGAGACCATGCGCTATGCCGAGGCGCTGCCGCTGTACGGCCTGCGCCAGAACGTGTTCACCGATCCCCAGAAGCCCATGAAGGTAGAGCCGGGCATCTATCCCATCAACGGCGCGACGCCCGATGATCCCTGCGCCCTGACCGTGGACTTTGCCCTGACCTACTTCCTGGTGTCCGGCGAGCTGGAGCGCTCCAAGGTGCCCATCAACCTGCTGATCACCGACGCGTCCGGTATGTCCGTGCTGACCGCGTGGGCCGCCGGTAAGTTCTCCTCCGGCTCCATCAAGAAGTTCTTCGATGAGTACGATATCGCCGGCAAGATCAACAACCGCACCCTGATCATCCCCGGCAAGGCCGCCGTGATGAAGGGCGATATTCAGGATAAGCTGCCCGACTGGAACGTGGTGGTCGGCACCCGCGAGGCCGTGGAGCTGGTGAAGTACCTGCGGGACGGCGAGTACATCAAGGCCGCCGAGGCTGTCGCCGCCTCCAAGAAGCCTGCCGAGGAAAAGAAGACCGTGGACGCGGACGCTCCGCTGGACTTCGAGAAGATCTCCATGTCCATCCCCAAGATCGACGTGGTGGATATGGGCGTTACCTACAAGCAGCGTGACCCCAACTCCCCCAAGTTCGTCACCATCGGCGAGCGCATCCACTGCATCAGCCCCGTGATCCGCGAGGCTATGAACACCATGAATCCCGAGCCCATCCTGAAGCGTGCTGCCGAGCAGATCAAGGCCGGTGCCACCTATCTGGATGTCAACATCGGCCCTGCCGAGTCCAACGGCCCCGAGCTGATGACCTGGGCGGTCAAGCTGCTGCAGGAGAACTTCAACAATGTGCCTCTGGCTCTCGATACCGCCAACAAGAAGGCCATCGAAGCTGGTATCCACGTCTATAACCGCACCAACGGCAAGCCCATCGTCAACTCCGCCGATGCCGGCTCCCGTATCTCCAACATCGATCTGGCCGCCGCCAACGACGCCATCGTTATCGCCCTGTGCTCCGCCGACGGTATCGCCAAGGATAACGAGGAGCGCATGATGCACTGCCACCACATGCTGGAGCGCGGCCTGAGCCTGGGCATGGACGCTTCCGACCTGTGGTTCGACCCCCTGTTCCTGGTGGTCAAGGGCATGCAGGATAAGCAGATGGACGTGCTGAACGCCATCAAGATGTTCGCCGACGAGGGCCTGAAGTCCACCGGCGGCCTGTCCAACAACTCCAACGGCGCGCCCAAGGCGGTCCGTCCCATCCTGGATTCCACGCTGGTGGCCATGGCCATGATGCAGGGCCTGACCTCCGCCATCGTCAACCCCAACGATCTGCGCCTGATGGAGACCATCAAGTCCTGCGACATCTTCAAGAATCACGTCCTGTATTCCGACAGCTATCTGGACGAGTAAAAATCGACCGTTTTTCCCGCCGCCGCATCGCGGCGGCGGGAAAAAGCGCATCACGGAAACTTCCTGAATTTTTAACGGAAAGCGAACATTGCATTTCATAAATTTTTATAGGAGGATCAACCTTATGAGCGTATTAACCGACCTGATCTATGGCGGTTCCAACGCCGTGGCCGGCCTGACGGAAGGCGCAGTCAACGACGCGATCGCCAAATACGGCGCAGACAAAGAAATCGCATTCCCCGACACTGCCTATTTCTTCCCCACCATTTATGCAGCCACCGGTGTGAAAGTGAAAACGCTGGGTGATCTGCCTGCCTGCGTGGGCGTGCTGAAGAGCCTGATCACCAATCAGGAGGATCTGGGTCAGGCGCTGAACGCGGGTCTTGCCACCGCCGTGGGCGCTGAGATCCTGGAGGGTCTGAAGTTCGTGGAGCCGAAGGACGCCTATGAAGAGGCGGCTGTTCCCGGCATCGGCTTCGTCCCCGACCCCGTTATCCGCTCTCTGGGCGTGCCGCTGGTCACCGGTGACATCCCCGGCGTGGCTGTGGTACTGGGTAAGGCCGAGAATCCTGAGGATGTCGTAAAGGTGGTCAAAGACTATCAGTCCAAGGGCATCATGACCTTCATGGTGGGCGACGTGATCGAGCAGTGTGCCGAGGGCGGCGTGAAGATGGGTCTGGAGTTCCGCGTGATCCCTCTGGGGCATGACGTGACCGCCGTCATCCACGTTGTCACCGTGGCCATCCGCGCGGCGCTGATCTTCGGCAACGTGCAGCCCGGCGACCTGCCCGGCCTGCTGGCCTACACCAAGGAGCGCGTGCCCGCCTTCGTCAACACCTTCGGCGCCATCGACAGCGTGGTGGTCTCCGCCGGTGCCGGCGCTATCGCCCTGGGCTTCCCCGTGGTGGTGGACATCGATCTGGGCGAGAACCAGGTGCCCGGCGCACTGGAGTCCGTGCTGGATCACGGCGAGACGGTGAAGCGTTCTCTGGAGCTGCGCAACATCAAGATCAAGTCCAAGGATCTGCCCATTCCCGTGGCGTTCTCCGCCGCGTTCGAGGGTGAGATCATCCGCAAGGCCGACGTGAAGGCCGAGTTCTGGTCCGCCAAGAATCCCACCTGTGAGCTGGTCCTCATGAAGGACGCCGATCAGGTGGAGGATCACAAGATCACCCTCATCGGCCCGGACATCGACTCCGGCGATCTGGAATACGCGATGGGCACCTTTATCGAGGTTTCCGGCAAGAAGATGCAGCCCGATTTTGAGTCTGTCATCGAGCGTAAGATCCACGCCTGGTTCAACTATATGGAGGGCGTAATGCACACCGGCCAGCGGAACCTGCTGCGTGTCCGCGTGTCCAACGACGCTTTTGAAAAGGGCCTGCGGATGAAGGACTTCGGCGAGGTGCTGTACCATATGATCATGGATGAGTTCGACGCTGTTGTGGATAAGTGCCAGATCACCCTGATCACCGACGCGGCCGAGACCAAGAAGCTGCTGGATGAGCAGGCAATGCCCCGCTACAACATGCGTGACGATCGTCTGGCCTCCATGTCCGACGAGTCTGTGGATCAGTTCTATACCTGCATTCTGTGCCAGTCCTTCGCCCCCGCCCACTGCTGTGTGGTCACCCCGGAGCGTCTGGGCCTGTGCGGCGCGGTATCCTGGCTGGACGCCAAGGCCACCTATGAGCTGAACCCCAACGGCCCCTCCCAGCCCATCGACAAGGTGGGATGCCTGGATGAGCGTACCGGCTCCTATGAGTCTGTCAACGAGATCGTGAAGAACGCCACCCACGGCGCGGTGGAATCTGTCACGCTGTACTCCATTCTGGAGGATCCCATGACCTCCTGCGGCTGCTTCGAGTGCATCTGCGGCATCGAGCCTATGTCCAACGGCTTCATCGTGGTGAACCGTGAGTACAGCGGCACCACACCCGTGGGCATGACCTTTGGCGAGCTGGCCTCCTGCACCGGCGGCGGCGTTCAGACCCCCGGCTATATGGGCCATGGCCGTCACTTCATCGCTTCCAAGAAGTTCATCCACGCCGAGGGCGGCATCGAGCGCATCGTGTGGATGCCCAAGGAGCTGAAGGACGACATCGCGGAGCGTCTCAACAAGACCGCCAAGGAGCTGTATGGTATCGATAACTTCAGCGACATGATCGCCGACGAGACCATTTGCACCGACTGCGACGAGCTGATGAATTTCCTGACGGAAAAGAACCATCCCGTGCTGGGCATGGAGCCGCTGATGTAACCAATCCCTTCTGTGTGCGGGAGACATTCGTTTCCCGCACACAGAGAACGCGATCTCAAGGAGAAAACCATGTATCAGGTCATCTTTACTTTTGAAAACGGCGCGACGCCGGTGACAGCCACTGCCGCGCCCGGTGAAACGCTGCTGGAAACGGCCCGTGCCGCCAATGTAGCCATTGACGCGCCCTGCTCCGGCAACGGCTCCTGCGGCAAGTGCCGCGTGAAGCTGCTGGAGGGGACTGTGGAGGGCTTGCAGACCAGCCACATCACCGATGAGGACTACGCTGCCGGTTGGCGCTTGAGCTGTGCCAGCAAGGTCAGCTCCGACGTAACGGTGCTGGTGCCGGATATTGCTTCCGCCTATCAGAGCCGTATGAAGACAGCGGATCTGTCCACCGGCGAGGAGGTGGCCATCTTCACCCGGCTGGAGGAGGATCTGAAGGCGGCGGGTGTGGATTTCAGCAACGACTTCGTGGAGACGGAGGTCACCATGGCCGAGCCGACGCTGGATGACACCATGCCCGATACCGAGCGGCTGACCATGGCGCTGGAAGGCGCGCTGGACTGCGGCACGGTATGCCTGAGCTACACGGTGATCCGCAAGCTGGCCCGGGTGCTGCGTGAAAGCGGCTTCCATGTGGCTGTGGCCGGTACGCTGAAAGACGGCGTATTCCAGGCAATGGACGTGCGCGGTGCCGGCGCGGCGCAGCCCATGTGCGGTCTTGCCATCGATATCGGCACCACCACCGTTTCGGCAGTGGTGATGGATCTGAAAACCGGAAAGCTGCTGGCCAAGGGCAGCGGCGGCAACGGCCAGATCCGCTATGGCGCGGATGTCATCAACCGCATTGTGGAGCAGGGGCGCAGCGGCGGCGTGGACCGCCTGCAGAAGGCCATCGTGGAGGAGACCCTTCAGCCCCTGACGAAAGCGCTGCTGCGCAGTGCCGGGGTGGACGCGGACCGTATCCTGCGGTGCTGCGTGGCCTCCAACACCACCATGAACCACCTGCTGCTGGGCGTGGACGCCGATCCCGTCCGGATGGAGCCGTATATTCCCACATTTTTCCACTGGGACGGCCTGAAGGCCGGCGACATCCGGCTGCCGGCCAACCCTGACGCGCGGGTGGTGCTGGCGCCCAACATCGGTTCTTATGTAGGCGGCGATATCACCGCCGGTACGCTGACCACCCGCATCTGGGACAAGGAGGAGTTCTCCCTGTTTATCGATCTGGGCACCAACGGTGAGATCGTGTTCGGAAACCGGGACTTCATGATGTCCTGCGCCTGCTCCGCAGGCCCTGCCTTTGAGGGCGGCGACATTTCCTGCGGCATGCGTGCCACCGACGGCGCGGTAGAGGCCGTGACCATCGACCGGGAGACGCTGGAGCCGGCCCTGTCCATCGTGGGCAAGGACGGACAGAAGCCGGTGGGCATCTGCGGCAGCGGCATCATCGACGTGATCGCCGAGCTGTACCGCACCTCCGCCATCTCCGCCAAGGGCCACTTTGTCCGTGACAACCGCCGCATCCTGCACGATGAGCACGGTATGGGCCGCTATGTGCTGGCCTTTGCGGGCGAGAGCGATACCGGCCGGGAGATCGCCATTACCGAGGTGGATATCGAGTGCTTTATCCGGGCCAAGGGCGCCATTTTCTCCGCGATCCATGTGATGCTTGCCTCGCTGGACATGGATGTGTCCGTGCTGGAGCATATCTACGTGGCCGGCGGCATCGGCAGCGGCATCAATATGGACAACGCTGTGCGCATTGGTATGTTCCCCGATGTGGACCGCGCGCTGTTCCAGTATATCGGCAACTCCTCGCTGGCGGGCGCTTACGCACTGACCCTGTCCCACACGGCGGAGGAAAAGGTCCATGAGCTGGCCGCCGGTATGACCTATCTGGAACTGTCAACTGAGCCGCGATACATGGAGGAATTTGTGGCGGCCTGCTTCCTGCCCCATACGGACAAGGAGCTGTTTCCGTCCAGCGTACAGGAGTGACCAATGGAGATCCAGAACAACAAGGAAGAGGTGCCGTTTTCCCATTATCTGGCACTTTTTGAGAAGCTTGACCCACAGGAGGCGGCGAAGCGCTGCGGCGTTCCCTTCCAGGACGGCTGCTTTACGGTGCGGCTGCTGAACAGCACCTACCGCATCGCGTGGCCGGAATACGCCATCACGGCGGATCGGGAGGATGCTTTCGCGATGACGAATCTTCCCTGCCAGACCTTCCTGCTGCGGTATCTGCTGGAGGGACGGCAGGCGGCGCTGTCGCTGGGCTATAAGACCTTCCGGGAAATGCCCTGGGGCGAGCTGTACATCACACCCTATACGGGCCGCTGCCTGACACGGGCAGCCTTCACCTTCGGCACACAGGTGGCCAATTTCGCCGCCGCCTGTGAGCGGATGGGCGGCGAAAAGCTGTCCCACGGTGACGCGGGCTATGGCTTCGGCTTTCTGGGCGGCTACCGGATGCAGATCATGATCTACGCCGGGGACGAGGAATTTCCGCCCTCCAGCCAGATCCTGTATTCCGACAATTTTGCCTCCGGCTTTTCGGCGGAGGACCGCGTGGTGGCGGGCGATATCCTGATCTCCGCCATCCGACAAGAGATGAAAAGGAAATAAATAGCATGAGTTTTACCTATCTGAACCTGCAGGGCAGGCTGGAGCATGTGGATGTGACGGCTGAGGATATCGACCGTCAATTACAGCGGCTTTTGCAGGCCAACCCCCGCATTATCCCTGTCACCGGCCGCGCTGCGGCGGCGGGCGACGAGCTGGTGCTGGACTACGCCGGATTTTCCGAGGGCGTCCAGTTCCCCGGCGGTACCGCCGAGAAGCAGACCCTGACATTGGGCAGCGGCATGTTTATCCCCGGCTTCGAGGAGCAGCTGATAGGCGCCAATATCGGCGACGATGTGACCGTCACCGTTACGTTCCCCGCCGAGTATCATGCTCCGGAGCTGGCGGGAAAACCGGCCCAGTTCCGCTGTCATGTCCACGAGATCCGCACCCATGACAATTATGAGCTGGACGACACCTTTGCCAGAGAGATCGGCCAGTGCGACAACATGGAACAGATGCGCGGGAACATGGAAAAGGCGCTGCGGGAGTACTACGATGAACGGGCTGAGCAGGAGCTGTGCTGGCAGCTGATGCATCAGACCGCCGCTACCGTGGAGGAGCAGCCCTCTGACGAGGAGCTGGACCGCATGGTGGAGGCCCAGATGGAGACGCTGACCGCCCAGCTGGCCCAGAAGGGCCTGACGCTGGAGGCCTATTGTCAGTTTACCGGCAGCGATGAAAAGAAGCTGCGTGAGGACATGCGCCCTGACGCGCTGGAGGCTTTCCGCACCCAGAAGGCGGTGGAGAAGATCGCCCAGCTGGAAGGATTGACCGTTACCGATGAGGAGATGAACGCCGCTATTGAGCGCATCTGCGCTGATAACCATATGAGTGCGGAGGATCTCAAACCCTATTTTGACAATGGCTTTCTGACCGTTGTCCGCCAGCAGATGCTGCGGGACAAGGCCACCCAAGTGGTGCGCCGCGCCGCGCGGATCGACCAGTGACTCCGGCGCACAGGGCGCCGCAGGATACATTCATTATTTCAGGGACGACCTGAGGATAACAAGGAGGATAACCCCATGGCAATCGAATTTAAAGACGGCAAGTATGTAGACGCCAATGGCCACGTGACGCTGGATCCTACCATCTATAAGGATTGGCAGATCGCTGAGGAAGCGGAAAAGGCTCTCCCCCCTGTGGATTACTTCCGCGAGAAGCTGGGCCTGCTGCCCGAGGAGATCATTCCTTACGGCAAGACCCCCAAGATCGACTTTATCAAGGTCATGAACCGCCTGAAGGATAAGCCTGACGGCAAATTCATCGAAGTCACTGCCATTACCCCCACCCCCTTCGGCGAGGGTAAGTCCACCGTATCCCTGGGCCTGATCGAGGGCCTGGGCAAGCTGGGCCTGAACGTGGGCGGCGCGCTGCGTCAGCCCTCCGGCGGCCCCACCATGAACGTTAAGGGTACCGCTGCCGGCGGCGGCAACGCTCTGCTGATGCCTATGACCGAGTTCTCCCTGGGTCTGACCGGCGACATCAACGATATCATGAACGCCCACAACCTGGCCATGGTGGCCCTGAACGCCCGCATGCAGCATGAGCGCAACAACAACGACGAGTGGCTGGCCGCCAAGGGCCTGAAGCGTCTGGACATTGACCCCAAGCGTATCGAGATGGGCTGGGTCATGGACTTCTGCGCCCAGGGCCTGCGCAACATCATCATCGGCATCGGCGGCCGTCTGGACGGCTTCATGATGGAGTCCAAGTTCGGCATCGCCGTTGGCTCCGAGCTGATGGCCATTCTGGCCGTGGCCCGTGACCTGAAGGATCTGCGCGAGCGTATCGGCAAGATCGTTGTGGCTTACTCCCGCAGCGGCGAGCCTGTCACCTGCGAGGATCTGGAGGTCGCCGGCGCGATGACCGCCTGGATGCGCAACACCATCAACCCCACCATGTGCTACTCCGTGGAGCACCAGCCCGTTCTGGTCCACGCCGGCCCCTTCGCCAACATCGCCATCGGCCAGTCCTCTGTCATTGCCGACCGTCTGGCCCTGAAGCTGTTTGATTACCATGTGACCGAGTCCGGCTTCGCCGCCGACATCGGCTTCGAGAAGTTCTGGAACGTCAAGACCCGCCTCAGCGGCCTGACGCCCAACGTGTCCGTGCTGGTTGCCACCGTCCGCGCCCTGAAGATGCACGGCGGCGGCCCGAAGGTCACCCCCGGCGCGCCGCTGCCCAAGGAGTATACCGAGGAGAATCTGGAGCTGCTGGAGAAGGGTACCTGCAACCTGTTCCACCATGTGAACACCATCAAGAAGTCCGGCATCAACCCTGTGGTGTGCATCAACCGCTTCTATACCGATACCGACGCCGAGATCGCCCTGCTGAAGAAGCTGTGCAAGGAGCGCGGTGTCCGCTGCGCCGAGTCCAACCATTGGCGCTTCGGCGGCGAAGGCGCTGTCGAGCTGGCCAAGACCGTTGTGGAGGCCTGCGAGGAGCCTGTGGAGGTCAAGTTCCTGTATGATCTGGAGATGCCCCTGCGTCAGCGCGTTGAGCTGATCGCCAAGGAAGTCTACGGCGCTGACGGCGTGGATTGGGCGCCTCTGGCGGTGGAGAAGGCCAAGCGCTTCGAGACCGATCCCAAGTACAAGGATTACTGCACCATGATGGTCAAGACCCATCTGTCCCTGTCCGACGATCCCAACAAGAAGGGTGTGCCCACCGGCTGGCGTCTGGCCATCCGCGACATTCTGGAGTACGGCGGCGCCAAGTTCCTGTGCCCCATGGCCGGTACCATCTCCATGATGCCCGGTACCGCGGCCAACCCCGCCTATCGCCGTATCGATGTGGATACCGAGACTGGCAAGGTCAGCGGCCTGTTCTGATTGCGGACGCGAACGCTGGGAGACTTTTTAGGATACTTAAACGCAAGAAAGCTCCGGCGGCTTGAAGCCGCCGGAGCTTTTCCTGTGAACTGCGCTTTTATCAGAAAGAGATCATTTCGGAAACGACAAGGAGAGAACTATGGATTATACCACCAAGTCCTGCCGTGAATTTGTCACGGTTCTGGCTTCCAACGAGCCTGCGCCCGGCGGCGGCGGCGCGTCCGCGCTGGTGGCCGCCATCGGCACCGCCCTGGGCAACATGGTCGGCTCCCTGACCGTGGGCAAGAAGAAATACGCCGACGTAGAGGCGGAGATCATCGCCTTGCAGAAAAAGTGCGACGCCCTTCAGAAGGAGCTGCTGGATCAGGTACCGGCCGACGCCGAGGGCTTTATCCCGCTGGCCAACGCCTATGGCATCCCCAAGGATGACCCTGAACGGCCCCGCATCATGGAGGAGGCCACCATCACCGCCTGTCAGGTGCCCATGCACATCATGGAGCTGTGCTGCGAAGCCATCGATGCCATCGCCGTGTTTGCCGAAAAAGGCTCCCGGCTGGCGGTGTCCGACGCGGGCTGCGGCGCTGCTATCGTGAAGGCGGCATTGCAGGCGGCGTCCCTGAACGTGTTCATCAACACCAAGACCCTGCAGAATCGTGAGGTGGCGGAGGAGATGAACGCCAAGTGTCTGACCATGCTGGACGTATACGGCAAGAAGGCTGACGGCATTTTTGAGACTGTCAAGGCCGGCTTCTTCAAATAAGGGAGGAAAAGAATATGGCAAAGCAATTACTGGGTAAAGAAGTGACCGCCGCCATGAACGAGCGCCTGCAGCAGCGGGTGGCGGCTTTGAAGGAAAAGGGCGTCATGCCGAAGCTGGCCATCGTCCGCTGCGGTGAAAATCCCTCTGATCTGTCCTATGAGAAGGGCGCGACCTCCCGTGCTGAGCTGATCGGTGTGGATGTGGTGAAGTTCCTGCTGCCGGAGGACGTGACTAAGGAGGCGCTGATCGCCCAGATCGAGGCCATCAACGCCGATGACAGCATCCACGGCTGCCTGCTGTTCCGCCCGCTGCCCAAGCACCTGAAGGCGGATCAGGACGAGATCTGCAACCATCTGGCCGCCTGCAAGGACATCGACTCTATGACCGATCTGTCCAACGCCGGTGTGTTTATGGGCAAAAAGCTGGGCTTTGCCCCCTGCACCCCCCAGGCCTGCATGGAGATCCTGGACTACTACGGCATCGACTGCACCGGCAAAAAGGCCGTGGTTATCGGCCGCTCTCTGGTGGTAGGAAAGCCCGCCGCCATGATGCTGCTGGGCAAGAACGCCACCGTTACTGTGTGCCACACCAAGACCAGGAACGTGGAGGAAGTGGCCCGCGAGGCCGACATTCTGGTGTCCGCCGCCGGTGTGCTGAAGAGTCTGACCAAGGATTATGTCCGTCCCGGCCAGATCGTCATTGACGTGTCCATGAACTGGGACCCTGACAAGGTGACCTCCAAGGGCAAGGGCGGCATGGCGGGCGACGCCGTGTTCGCCGAGGTGGAGCCCATCGTCGAGGCCATCACCCCCGTGCCCGGCGGCGTGGGCGCTGTGACAACCTCCGTGCTGATCGGCCATGTGGTGGAGGCCGCCGAGCGCACGCTGGCGTAAGGAGGGCTGACCATGAATCTGTTTGCTCCTGCTGAGATCGCGGCCAATTACGCTGAAGCGGGCGTGAAGAAGACCAGCCTGCCTGTCAGCAAAATGCTGCTGCTGGGCGTGCTGGCGGGTATGCTGATTGCCTTTCCCTCCTGCGTGACCAACATGGCCAGCTATGGCCTTGACAACAACAGCACCATCCGTGCCATTTCCGGATTGATGTTCGCCTTCGGCCTGGGCATGGTGATCCTCATCGGCGCGGAGCTGTTCACCGGCAATACGCTGATCTGCATCAGCGTGCTGGAAAAGAAGGTCCGCGCCACCGCCATGCTGAAGGACTGGCTGTTCGTGTACATCGGCAACTTCATCGGCTCCCTTCTGGTGGCGGTGCTGTGCGCCAAGTTCGGCTGGTTGTCCGCCAGCGGCAACCTGCTGGCCACCTATGCCATGAAGGTGGCGCTGGGCAAGATGACCATGCCCTTCCAGAACGCGTTCTTTATGGGCTTCCTGTGCAACGTGCTGGTGACCATCGGCGTGCTGCTGAGTCTGGGCGCCAAGGATACCATGGGCCGCTTCATGGGCGCGTGGGCGCCGGTGATGTTCTTCGTCACCTGCGGCTTCAACCACTCCATTGCCGACATGACCTACTGCACCATGGGCCTGTTTGCCAAGACCGTTCCCGCCTATGTGGAAACGGCACAGATGCTGAGTCTGGATCTGGACGCCCTGACCTGGGGAAACTACTTCACCGGGAATATGATCCCCGTGACGCTGGGCAACATCCTGGGCGGCCTGTTCGTGGGCTTCATCATGTGGTTTGGCTTTCTGCGGAAGGCAAAGTAAGAAATGATCGTCATAACCTCCGGCTGGGCCGGAGGTTATGGATTTTGTAAGGAGACGTGTGCCTTGGACAAAAACGATACGCTGATCCTCTGCTGCGCCTCGGTGCGGCATCATCTGGACGCGGCCCAGCAGAAGATGGGAACGGACTTTCCGGTACGGGAGCTGAGCTGGGAGAACCACAAGGAGCCGGCGGTGATGCACAAGACGCTGCTGCGGACAATGGCAGAGCTGCCCGCCCATATTACCACGGTGCTGTCCTGCGTGTGCAGCTGCGGCGGCGTGTGGGAGGGCGTGACCCTGCCCTGCCGCACGGTGCTGCCCAAAATGGATGACTGCGTTACCATGATGCTGCAAACTGACGACACCCTGCGGCCAGACGTGAAGCAGGCGGGCCACATCTACTTCCGGGACTGCGACCGGGGCCAGCATTCGGTGGCCGCCTTCAAGGATGAGATCTGCCGCCGGTACGGCATGGAGATCGGCACCTCCATCTTCGGCGGGTTTATGGAGGGCTATCACCACGCCGACATGATCGACACCGGCGTGTACGACTGCTACGCCGAGGATTTTGTGGCGGAGATGCAGCAGTGCGCCGATCTGATCCGCTGCGATCTGGACTATGTGACCGGAAGCAACCGGGTACTGGAAAATCTGGTGGCCGGACGGTGGGAAACGCAGTTTTTGGTGCTGGAGAAGGGACATACGGTGAAGGAGACAGACTTCTTCCCGGCGGGCGAGCCGGGACGGCGGCTGCTCTATTGATACAAGGAGGAACGGGAAATGACCGTTGCGGAACAGAAAGCGGCGCTGCGGAAGAAGCTGCGCACCATGGAACGGAGCCTGCCGCAATCCTACCGGGATGAGAGCGCCGCGGCCATCTGCCGCCGCGTGACGGAGCTGCCGGAGTACAGGGCGGCAAAGGTAGTATTCGCCTTTGTGGGCACGGAACGGGAGATCGACACCACGGCGCTCTTGCAGGGCGTGCTGGACAGCGGCAAAACGCTGTGTCTGCCCCGCTGCGGCGCGGCGCACAGCATGGATCTGTGCCATGTGACATCACTGGATCAGCTGACACCGGGCGCGTATGGCATTCTGGAGCCGATAGCGGACTGCCCGCTGCTGACACCGGAGGACATCGCCTTTGTGGCGACGCCCTGTCTTTCCTGTGACCTGCGTGGCGACCGGCTGGGACAGGGCGGCGGCTATTATGATCGGTTCTTTGGCCGCTATCAAGGCCCGGCGGCGCTGCTGTGCCGGGAGAAGCTGCTGTCGGATGAGGTGCCTATGGAGCCGCACGACAAGCGGTTTTCCATTATTGTCACAGAGAAGGACGTGTATCGGGTATAAAAAACGCGCTGTGCGGAAGCACAGCGCATTTTTATACTTGCTTTTACTTCAGCTCGCCGTTGGCGGCGGCGGTGAGGTAGGCGTTGATAAAGCCGTCGATATCGCCGTCCATCACGGCCTGAATGTTGCCCATTTCGTAACCGGTGCGGGTATCCTTGGCCAGCGTGTAGGGCATGAACACATAGGAGCGGATCTGGCTGCCCCACTCGATCTTCATCTGCACGCCCTTGATGTCGCTGATCTTCTCAGCGTGCTGCTGGAGTTTCAATTCTGCCAGCTTGGCCTTCAGCATCTTCATGGCGTTGTCGCGATTCTGGAACTGGCTGCGCTCCGTCTGGCAGAACACCACGATGCCGGTGGGCAGGTGGGTCAGACGGACGGCGGAGGAGGTCTTGTTGATGTGCTGGCCGCCTGCGCCGGAGGAGCGGCAGGCCTGCATTTCGATCTCCTCGGGACGGATCTCGATCTCGCTGTCATCCGCCAGCTCGGGCATGACCTCCAGCGCGGCGAAGCTGGTCTGACGGCGGGCGTTGGCGTCGAAGGGAGAGACGCGCACCAGACGGTGGACGCCGTTCTCGCTCTTCAGATAGCCGTAGGCGTTCTCGCCCTCGATCAGGATGGTGGCGGATTTGATGCCCGCCTCGTCGCCGGCCTCGTAATCCATGAGCTGGTAGGTGTAGCCGTGGCGCTCGGCCCAGCGGGTATACATCCGGTAGAGCATCTCCGTCCAGTCCTGGGCCTCGGTGCCGCCTGCGCCGGCGTGGAAGGTGAGGATGGCGTTGTTGGCGTCATACTCGCCGCTGAGCAGCGCGGCCAGACGACGCTCACTGATCTCCTTCTCCAGTTTTTCATAGCCTTCGATCACGTCGGGCAGCTGAGAAGCGTCGTCCTCCTCCTGGGCCATCTCGCACAGGGTAAGGGTATCCTCCCACTCGCTGACCAGCCGGTCATGCTTTTTGATCTTGTTTTCCAGCCGCTTGATCTGCTGGCTTACCTTCTGGCTGCGCTCCAGATCGTTCCAGAAGCCCTCCTGCTCCGTCTCCTTCTGGAGGGCGGACAGCTCCTCACGGGCCTTGGGGATGCCCAGCGCCTTTTCCAGCTCGCCCAGCGTCGGCTCCAGCGCCAGCAGCTTCTGCTTATAATCATCGTATTCGATAACGGCCATATGTGTCGATCTCCTTATATCGTAGATTTCAGTAACCAAACTATTATATCCGAAAAAGCACTGCCTGTAAAGGGGGTTCAGGTCGTTTCCGGCATTTCCGAAGCGTTCACTGCAAGATCCGCTATGGAGGATTCACGCTGCTGCCGCAGCAGCATGGCGGCGTGCTCCTCGGACCGGAGGTTGCGGAATACCTGGCGCATCATTACCAGCGTCAGAAGGAAGGACAGCACATCCGCCGCCGATTGGGCCAGCTGTATGCCCAACTGATCCAGTACGGCGGGCATCAGCAGTACGGCGGGGATGAAGAACAGTCCCTGCCGTGCGGCAGCCAGAATGGTGGCCGGCAGCGTCTTTCCCATAGTCTGGGTCATCATATTGCTGATCATGGCGAAGGCGGCCAGCGGGAAGGTAACGCACTGGCACCGCATGGCCACGGTGCCGAAGGCCACCACCTCCGGATCGTTCCGGAAGAGGGCTACCAGCTGCGGCGCGAAGAGGAAGCCCACAATGCCTGCTGCCACAAGAAACAGCGTACCCCATTTCACACAGAAGCGGAAGCCCTCCCGCACCCGGCCATAGAGCTTGGCGCCGTAGTTGAAGCCGCACACCGGCTGAAAGCCCTGCCCGAAGCCGATCAGGGCGGAGTTCGCCAGGGTCATGACCCGGCTCACTACGCTCATGGCAGCGATAGCCGCGTCGCCATACAGGCCGGAGGCGGTGTTCAGACAGATGGTGGAAATGGCCATCAGGCTCTGGCGGCACAGACTGGGAAAGCCGCCCCGTAGGATCTCTTTGAAGATGTGCCGGGAAAACTGGATCTTCCGGGGATGCAGACGCAGATTCCCGCCGCGGGTACAGCCGAACAGCAGCAGAGCGAAGGAGCACAGCTGGCCGATAATGGTGGCCAGCGCCGCGCCGGTGATGCCCATGTTGAAGGTGAAGATCAGCAGCGGGTCCAGTCCGACATTGATGACCGCCCCTGCGACAATGCCGATCATGCTGTATACAGCGCTGCCCTGAAACCGCAGCTGGTTGTTCAGCACAAAGGAGGCGGTCATATAGGGCGCGCCCAGCAGAATGATCCGCAGATAGTCGCAGGCGTAGGGCAGGATGGTCTCTGTGGAGCCAAGGAGCCGGGCCAGCGGCCGCAGGAAGAGCTGCCCCAGGATCAGCAGCGCCAGGCCTGCCAGAAACGCCAGCGTCACGGCGGTGATCGCCATGGTTTCCGCGTCCTCCGTCTCGTGGCGGCCCAACTGACGGGAGATATAGTTGCCGCTGCCCTGCCCGAAGAAAAAGCCGGTGGCCTGAATAATGGCCATCAGCGAAAAGACCACGCCCACCGCGCCGGTGGCCGCGTTGGAGCGCATCAATCCCACAAAAAAGGTGTCCGCCAGATTGTACGCCGCCGTTACCAGCATGGAAATGATGGTGGGCACAGCCATTTCGCACACCAGCCGCCCCACAGGCTCTGTGGTCAGATGCAGGTATTTTTCTTCCTGAAGCAGATTGGCTTCCTTCAGGTGCTTTGTTTCATGAAGATGGTGATTGTGATACATACGCCCTCTTTTTTCTGTTGTTTCTTAACTTATTTTTTATGATATCATGTTTTTTTCTGTAAATCAAGCCCATTGACCGGCGGCGCATCCTGCACTATAATAACAACAATAACAACCGGGAAGGAATACGTTTCGCAAAGGAGTCTGAAAGGTATGAACGAGATCTATGTGACCGGTCACCGCAATCCGGATACTGATTCTATCGTGGCAGCCATGTCCTACGCCGCGCTGAAGAACGCGCTGGGAGAAAAGGAGTATGTGGCGGTACATATGGGTACCATCAGCGATGAGACCAACCGGATGCTGAAGCGTTTCGGCTTCAAGCCGCCCCGGTTCATCCAGAACGTCCGCACACAGGTGCGGGATCTGGATTTTGACCGGCCGCCCTGTCTGGACGCCTCTGTTACCATGGACCGGGCCTGGCAGCTGATGCGCAGCCAGAAGATCTCTGCCATCCCTGTCACCAATGAGGACGGCACGCTGTACGGCATGCTCTCCGCCGGCGACATTGCCACCTTCAGCCTGAACACCATCGCCAACCCAGTGGTGGAAGAGGTGCCCATGTTCAACCTGCTCAGCGTCATCGAGGGGCGCATCGTGGGCGAGGGCGGCAATCTGGTGGATACCCTGTCCGGCAGTGTGTCCATCGCGCTGCCCCAGAGCTGTGAGAATCTGCTGTTCGACAGCTCCGACAGTATCGTGCTGTGCGGCAGCCAGCCGGATATGATCCGCCGGGCACTGGATATGCAGGTGTCCTGCCTGATCCTGTGCCAGACGGATGTTGACCCCGAGTGGATCAGGGATGCCGGCAAGACCTGCGTTATTTCCACGCCTTTCGATGCCAGCCGGGTCCACCGCCTGATCTATCAGGCCATCCCCATTTCCCGCCCCTGCGCCACCGGGGATCTGATCTGCTTCCATCTGGACGACTATATCGATGACGTTCGCGAAGTGGTGCTGAAAAGCCGCTACCGCTGCTACCCCGTGCTGGACGAGGAGGAGAAGGTCGTGGGCACCCTGTCCCGCTATCACCTGCTGCGCCCGCGGCGCAAGCAGGTGGTGCTGGTGGACCACAACGAGCTGTCCCAGACGGTGCCCGGCATCGAGCAGGCGGAGATCCTGGCCATCGTGGATCACCACCGCCTGGCGGATATCCAGACCCGCCAGCCCATCAACGTCCGCAACGAGCCGGTGGGCAGCACCAATACCATCATCACCTCCATGTATCAGGAGCACGGCGTCATGCCCTCGCCCCATATGGCGGGTCTGATGGCGGCGGCGATCCTGTCGGATACCGTTATGTTCAAGTCTCCCACCTGCACCAAGCGGGATATCGCCATGGCCGAACGGCTGGCCCGCATGGCGCGTGTGTCGCTGGACGATCTGGGCCGCGATCTGTTCGCTGCCGGCGCGGTGGACGGCAAGTCCGCCGAGGAGCTGCTGCGCAGCGATTTCAAGGAGTTCCATATTGCGGAGCAGAATCTGGGCGTGGGCCAGGTGACGTGCATCGACTCCGAGCACCTGATGCAGCGCAAGGACGATCTGCTGAAGGCAATGGAGCGGATGCGGAAGGAGCATGGCTATGATATGGTGATCCTCATGCTGACAGACGTGCTGCAGGAGGGGACGCAGCTGCTGTTCATCGGCAGCGATGATGCCATCCGCAATGCTTTTGCCGTGGAGCCGAAGGATAACACGGCGTTCCTGCCGGGCGTCATGTCCCGTAAAAAGCAGGTCATCCCTATGCTGACTACCCTTTGGGGCTGAGAAATACATACAAAAGTCCGCCGCGGTATTTCCGCGGCGGACTTTTTGCCGTGCGTCTGTCCGTTGCCGTCCGGCGGAAAAGTTCCTGTTAAAATACCACAGAACGGCGTGGGAATGTCCTGCCTCATTTCTGGAAATCCTATACAATAGACTGGAACAAACAGAACAATGAGGGAGGGAGTCTATGCCGATCTGTGTCAGGAGTGAAATAGGAGCGCTGGAGCAGGTGCTGCTGCACCGGCCGGGAACAGAGCTGGAGCAGCTGGTGCCCGGTGAACTGGAACGCCTGCTGTTTGACGATATTCCCTATCTGCGGGCGGCCCGGCAGGAGCACGACGCCTTTGCCGCCCTGCTGCGGGAAAATGGTACGCGGGTGATGTATCTGGAGGAGCTGATGGTCCAGACGCTGTCTGTCGGGCCGCAGGTGCGCCGCCGCTTTCTCCGCCAGTTTATCGAGGAGGGCGGTCCCCTCGCGCGGCATTTTCAGCCGGCGCTCTATGAATACCTGTCGGCACTGGATGACGGAGAGCTGGTGCGCCGTACCATGACCGGCGTCAGTATGGAGGAGTTCCTGCCGGCAGACCGGCGGGGGGCGCTGGTATCGCTGACCCGCGGCAGCCATCGGTTTGTGCTGGACCCGATCCCCAATCTGTATTTTACCCGGGATCCTTTCGCCTGCATTGGCCGGGGTGTCAGTCTCAACGCCATGTATTCCGCCACCCGCCGCCGGGAGACCATCTATGGCCAGTATATCCTGAAGTACCATCCGGACTTTGCCGGTCAGGTACCCTTCTACTACCGGCGGGAGGATCCCTTCAGCATCGAGGGCGGCGACATACTGAATCTCAGTCCCCGGCTGCTGGCGGTGGGGATGTCACAGCGCACCACGCCGGAGGCCATCGAGGTACTGGCCCGGAATATCTTCCGGGATGAAACGGCGCTGATCCGCACCATTCTGGTGCTGGATATCCCGGATCTGCGGGCCTTCATGCATCTTGATACGGTGCTGACGCAGGTGGATCGCGCCACGTTTACCGTGCATCCGGAGATCCTGAACGGCCTGCGGGTCTACCGCGTCACTTCCGATGGCCGGGACGGCCTTCATGTGGAGGAGTGCGCGGGCGCGCTGGAGGATATTCTGGCAGAAGCGCTGGAGCAGCCGCGGGTGAAGCTGATCCGCTGCGGCGGCGGAGACCGTGTGGCCTCTGAGCGGGAGCAGTGGAATGACGGCTCCAATACCCTGTGCATCGCCCCCGGTAAGGTGGTGGTGTATGACCGCAACTATGTGACCAATGCCATTTTGCGGGACAATGGCATTCAGGTGCTGGAGATGCCCAGCTCTGAGCTGTCCCGCGGCCGGGGCGGCCCGCGCTGCATGAGTATGCCGCTGCGCCGCGCCGATGTTGACTGAATCGCCAGAAGGAGAGAGGAGAAACTATGGCCTTTACGTTACCGGAATATCATCATCCCGATTTTACCCGCCTGACCGCCGCGCCGGATGCCCGCTGGCAGCGTGCGGAGCATGACGGCGTAGCGCCTGACGGATTTCACAGCACGTCCATGTATCCGGAATATTTCAAGATCGGCGGGCAGTGGCGGCTGGCGGAGGAGAGCCGCATGGACGCCTGCGTGGTGCTGCGCCCGGATGGTCGCCTGGACACGGTGGAGGCCCGCAATCTCAAGGCGGGCGACCTTGTGCTGCTGGGCCGCACCGAGCGGGGCGAGGAGGGCATCTACATGCACTGTGACGGCTTCGTGACAGAGGAGAACGCCACTGACGACCAGTTCGTGTTCCGGCAGGGCCGAAGCCGCGAGACCTCCTATGCCAAGGATTATGACGATCTGGCGGCGCTGCTGCGCTATGAGCGTGACCATGGCCGCATTATCTGGGTCATGGGACCGGCCTTTGCCTTTGATGCCGGAGCGCGGGCCGCCATGGAGGCCATGATCGCGAACGGCTATTGCCACGGCCTGCTGGCGGGCAACGCCCTGGGCACCCATGACCTGGAGGCGGCCTATCTCCACACGGCGCTGGGGCAGGATATTTATACCCAGCGCAGCCAGCCCAACGGTCACTATCACCATCTGGATGTGCTGAACAAGGTGCGCCGCAGCGGTTCTATTCCTCAGTTTATTGCGGATCACCACATCGACAACGGTATCATGTACGGCTGTGTCAAGCACCATGTTCCCTTTGTGCTGACCGGCTCTATCCGGGATGACGGTCCGCTGCCGGAGGTATACGCCGACGTGTACGAGGGGGCCGCCGCCATGCGCGGACTTGTCCGGGGCGCCACCACAGTCATCTGCCTTGCCACCATGCTGCATACCATCGCCACCGGCAACATGACGCCCTCCTTCCGGGTGCTTCCGGACGGCACGGTGCGGCCCGTATACCTCTACGCGGTGGATGCTGACGAGTTCGTGGTCAATAAGCTGCTGGACCGGGGCAGTCTCAGCGCCACCACCATGGTCACCAATGTGCAGGACTTCATTACGAAGGTGGCACGTGATCTGGGCGTTTATCCGATATAAAAAGGAGCGGGATGCAAATCCCGCTCCTTTTATATCATTGTGTCGGCCTATAGCTGGCTTTCCTGCAAGCCTACCTCCTGCCGGAAGGCGGTGGGCGGCATGCTGCGGAACCGAAGAAAATTGCGGCTGAAGGTCTTGACGGTGTTATAGCCCACTTCAAAAGCAATGTCGGTGACGCTCTTCCGCGTGGTTTTCAGCAGTGTGCATGCCCGATTGATCCGCAGAAAATTGAGAAAATCAGAGAAATCTTTCTCGACATGGTACAGAAGCAGTGTGTTCAGCTCCTTCACCGTCAGCCCGAAACGCTCTGCCGTGTGCTGGGGCAGCAGCTGGCGCGTATAGTTATGGTACAGATAGGAGACCACTTCATAGGCGGTGGGATCGTCCTGTATGCCGCACAGGCCGCCTACCCGCCGATACACCTCCCGGAACTCGCTGGCTTTCATGCCCAGCCGGGCGGAGAACACCTTGCTGATATGGGAGCTGTCCACAAACCCCAGGATCTCTGCCAGCTGCTCCATAGTCAGGTCGGTGTAGAGCAAAAAGCTGATGGATCGCCCGATACGCATTTCTCCCAGCAGGTCGAAAAAGGACAGACCAGTGGTCTGGGAAATATAGGCGCTGATGGCAGATTCGCTGAGAAAGAACTGGCGGCTCAGCTGGGCCAGCGTCAGCTTTTCCCCCAGGTGCGTATACATATAATGAAGGATATCACTCTTTTCAACGGCTTTTTGTGCTGGTTTGCCCCGGCTTTTGCCCAGCCGCAGAAAGGAAATGACCACCTCTGCCAGCTTGTTGGCCGCGTACAGCTCGTCCAGCGCGTCAGATTCCGGCGCGGCAGTCTCCCGCCGCAGCTGCTCAAACAGCAGCCGCAGCGTCTCCGCTTCCGCTGTGCCGCACTGTACCACCGGCGTGGCGGCAAGATCCTCCATCAGATGCAGCGGCGTGCGGCCTGCCTGCCCCAGCGCCTTTACCGCCATATTCACATTGTCAAAATAGTAGGTCAGCAGATAGTATTGCAGCGGCTCATCCACCTCTACCACGTCAGAGATCTGCCATGGAAGCACCGATACAATCGTGCCGGGTCTTACCGCGTACCGACGGCCCTGCAATACGATAACGCCCCGGCCGCCGGTAAACAGCCAGAACCGGGACATCTGGTGGATCAACGGCGTGGTGGGCGCGTCGATCGTCTCCACCGCGACACGGCAGATCTGACTGTAATCCGCCTGTGAGCAATATAATTCCTGTATCGGCAGCGCTTTACCGCCCATCCGCTCACCTCATTTCCTCTGTGTTCAGTGTACCACACCCGGCCGGGCTTTGCAATGCTTCGGACGATTGACATTCATGCTGCGCCGCGTTACAATAAATGATATCTGAGCAGGGGAGGGGACAGTATGGATATTCACGGCCTGCAAAAGCTGACATTGCTGGATTTTCCCGGTCACGTGGCCTGCACGGTATTTCTGGCCGGGTGCGATTTCCGCTGTCCCTTCTGCCATAACGGCGGTCTGGTGCTGGGCGGCATGGAGCCGGTCATGGACGATGCCGGGCTGCTGGATTTTTTGAAGAAGCGGCAGGGCCTGCTGGACGGCGTGGCCGTTACCGGCGGTGAGCCGCTGCTGCGGCCCGATCTGCCGGAGCTGCTGCGGGATATCAAGGCGCTGGGTTACGCCGTGAAGCTGGATACCAACGGCAGCCATCCCGCCGCCCTGCGGGCGCTGGTGGAGGAGGGACTGGCGGACTATGTGGCCATGGACATCAAGAACAGTCCGGAAAAATACAGCGAAACCGTGGGCCTGCCGGATTTTGATCTGGAGCTGGTCCGGGAGAGCGCGGACTATCTGCTGTCCGGTGCCGTGGACTATGAGTTCCGCACCACCGCCGTTGCGGAGTTCCACGATGACGCCTCCTTCGAGAGTATCGCCCGGTGGATCGCCGGGGCAAAGCGGTACTATATCCAGTGCTTCACCGACCGGGATTCGGTGCTTCGACCGGGCCTTCACGCTCCGGAAAGGGCGCGGCTGGAGCGCTGGGCGGACATCGTAAGGCCTTTGATCCCCAGCGTGGAATTGAGAGGAATATGACTATATCTTGTGACGATTAGAAAATCTTATACACCAGATATAGGTATTTCGCCTTGACAAGCCCCATATATGTGGTATACTTAAAGACGCGGCCGCACAGCCGCGTCTTATTCATTTTCCGCCCCGAGGGGCGCTGTATACAAAAGAGGGAGGAACAACACATGTACCGGGTGACAAAACGAGACGGAACCATTGCTGAGTTTGATATCGCCAAGATCAGCGCTGCCATTACCAAGGCGTTTGATGCCATGGGTAAGCAGTACCACCCCAGCGTGATGGATATGCTGGCCCTGCGGGTCACGGCGGAGTTCGAGCCGAAGATCAAGGACGAGCTGGTTGCTGTGGAGGATATCCAGGACTGTGTGGAAAAGGTGCTCAGCGAGGCGGGCTATGCCGATGTGGCCAAGGCCTATATCCTGTACCGCAAGCAGCGGGAGAAGGTCCGCAACGTGGGCAGCGCTCTGCTGAACTATAAGGATCTGGTGGACAACTACCTTCAGATCAACGACTGGCGCGTGAAGGAAAACTCCACCGTCACCTATTCGGTGGGCGGCCTGATCCTGTCCAACTCCGGCGCCATCACCGCCAACTACTGGCTCAGTGAGATCTATGATCCCGAGGTGGCCGAGGCGCACCGCAACGCCGACCTGCATCTCCACGATCTGAGCATGCTGACCGGCTACTGCGCCGGCTGGAGCCTGAAGCAGCTGATCCAGGAGGGACTGGGCGGCGTAGTGGGTAAGATCACATCCTCTCCCGCCAGCCATCTCAGCACCCTGTGCAACCAGATGGTGAACTTCCTGGGCATCATGCAGAACGAGTGGGCCGGCGCGCAGGCGTTCTCCTCTTTCGATACCTACCTGGCCCCCTTCGTCAAGGTGGATAACCTGACCCAGAAGGAGGTCAAGCAGTGCATCCAGTCCTTCGTCTACGGTGTCAATACGCCCTCCCGCTGGGGTACGCAGGCGCCCTTCAGCAATATTACGCTGGACTGGACCGTGCCCCGCGATCTGAAGGATCAGCCTGCCATCGTGGGCGGCCGGGAGCGTGATTTTACCTATGGCGACTGCCAGAAGGAAATGGACATGGTCAATAAGGCCTTCATCGAGATCATGATCGAGGGTGACGCCAATGGCCGCGGCTTCCAGTACCCCATCCCCACCTATTCCATCACCCGTGATTTCGACTGGAGCGAGAGCGAGAACAACAAGCTCCTGTTTGAGATGACCGCCAAATACGGCACGCCCTATTTCTCCAACTACATCAACTCCGATATGGAGCCCAACGATGTCCGCTCCATGTGCTGCCGCCTGCGCCTTGACCTGCGCGAGCTGCGGAAGAAGTCCGGCGGCTTCTTCGGCTCCGGCGAGTCCACCGGTTCCGTGGGCGTGGTCACCATCAACCTGCCCCGCATCGCCTATCTGGCGGAGAACGAGGCCGACTTCTATGCCCGTCTGGACAAGCTGATGGACATTGCCGCCCGGTCCCTCAAGACCAAGCGTACCGTCATCACCAAGCTGCTGAACGCGGGCCTGTATCCCTACACCAAGCGGTATCTGGGCACCTTTGATAACCATTTCTCCACCATCGGCCTGATCGGCATGAACGAGGTGGGCCTGAACGCCAACTGGCTGCGGAAGGATCTGACCCATCCCGAGACCCAGCAGTTTGCCAAGGACGTGCTGAACCACATGCGGGAACGTCTCAGCGACTATCAGGAGATGTACGGCGACCTCTACAACCTGGAGGCCACCCCTGCCGAGTCCACCACCTACCGCTTCGCCAAGCACGACAAGAAGCACTATCCCGACATCATCACCGCCAACGAGAACGGCACCCCCTACTACACCAACTCCAGCCACCTGCCCGTGGGCTATACGGAGGACATCTTCTCCGCGCTGGACGTGCAGGACGAATTGCAGACCCTGTATACCTCCGGCACCGTGTTCCACGCCTTCCTGGGCGAGAAGCTGCCGGATTGGAAGGCGGCGGCCCAGCTGGTCCGCAAGATCGCCGAAAATTATAAGCTGCCCTACTATACGCTGTCCCCGACCTACTCCGTGTGCAAGAACCACGGCTATCTGTCCGGTGAGGTGTCCACCTGCCCCGAGTGCGGCGAGCGGACCGAGATTTACAGCCGTATCACCGGCTACTATCGCCCGGTGCAGAACTGGAACGACGGTAAGGCCCAGGAGTTCAAGGACCGCAAGGTGTATGATATCGGTCATTCCCATCTGACCCATCAGGGCGTGCTGCACCCTGACGCGAAACCGGAGATCGAGCCGGAGCAGCCTGCTGTCCCCGCGGTGGAGACAGAGGATAACGTCTGCGGCCAGGTGAAGCTGTTTGCCACCCGCACCTGCCCCAACTGCAAGCAGGCGGAAAAGCTGCTGACGGCGGCTGGCGTCCCCTTTACCCGTCTGCTGGCGGAGGAGAACGGCGAGGAGGTCTCCCGTCTCGGTATCCGTCAGGCTCCCACACTGGTGGTTGGCGCTGAAGAGGACAAGTATGTGGGCCTTTCCGGCGTGAGAGAGTTCATCGCCCAGTATAACGACTGATAAGCGGCGCGGATAATGCTGATCGATGCGCCGACAGCCCCTTTTATGTACCGAAAACGCCCCCGATCCGGGGGCGTTTTATCCCAACAAAAGGAGAAATACGTATATGTACGATATTATCGTGATCGGCGGCGGGCCTGCCGGACTGACGGCGGCGCTGTATGCCGCCCGGGCTGGTAAGTCTGTGGCCGTGGCTGAGCGGGAGAACACCGGCGGCCAGATCGTCTATTCCCCGTTGGTGGAAAACTATCCCGCCGTTCCGGCCATGTCCGGCGCGGATTTTGCCCAGAAGCTCACCGAGCAGGTGGAGGCTTTGGGCGTGACGCTCCTCTATGATGAGGTCACGGGCTTTTCCCGTGACGGCGAGAGCTTTACCGTTCACTGCGGCGGCGGCGATTACCGCGGCAAAGCGGTGGTGCTGGCCACCGGCGCGGCCCATCGTCATCTGGGACTCGATGGTGAGGAAGAGCTGGTGGGCTGCGGCGTATCCTACTGCGCTGTGTGCGACGGCGCTTTCTACGCCGGCCGGGATGTGGCGGTGGTGGGCGGCGGCGACACCGCCCTGCAGGACGCGCTGTTTCTGGCCAATAGCTGCCGCGGCGTGACGCTGATCCACCGGCGGGATCAGTTCCGGGGC
>SAMEA104315427__coassemble_500_pt1 | contig 38190 bp, 36 predicted proteins | sample SAMEA104315427__metabat2_low_PE_034 | metagenome-assembled genome bin SAMEA104315427 (sample SAMEA104315427) | gut metagenome | biome: Monkey gut; feature: monkey-associated habitat; material: faeces | place: China | collected 2013 | reverse complement strand
GCCTCCATTTCAAAGTATAAACCCGCCGTCTACCGTCAGCACCTGTCCGGTGATAAAATCCGCCTTTTCCGATGCCAGAAATGCCGCCGCGTGGGCGATATCCTCCGGCGTTCCCAGCCGGCGCAGGGGCGTTTCCTCTGCCAGCTGGGGCAGCACCTCCGGCGGCAGCGCGTCCAGCATATCGGTCCGGATCACGCCGGGGGCAATGCAGTTCACCCGGATGTGCGTAGGCGCCAGCTCCGACGCCAGGGACCGGGTCAAGCCGATCAGCGCCGCCTTGGTACAGGAATAGGTCACCTCGCAGCTGGCGCCCCGCTGTCCCCAGATGGAGGAAATGTTGATGATACAGCCCTCGTGGGCATGGAGCATGGCAGGCAGCACCGCCTGAATGGCATAATACGCGCCGTCCACGTTGGTGGAAAAATATCTGTGCCACATCTCGTCGGTCACATCCTGAAACAGCGCCTGTCCCGCCACACCGGCATTGTTCACCAGCAGCGACACCTGGCCCCACCGCGCTTCGACAGCCCGCACCATGGCCTGTACCTCCTGACGCCGGGACACGTCCGCCTGATACGTCATGACCTCGCAGCCTTCCGCCGCCAGCTCTGCCGCCAGCGATTCGGCACAGTCCCGCCGGACCCGGTAATTCACGCAAACCTTCCAGCCCTGGCGGGAAAGCTCCCGGGCCACCGCCCGTCCGATCCCCCGGCTTGCGCCGGTAACAAGCGCGATCCTCTCCATATTACGATCCTCCTTACAGACCTCTTGTGATTCCTTTCTATTCTACCGCAAACCGCCCCGGGATGCAAGGCGCACAGCCGTATCCCATCGCCGGCGGAAGACCGGACGCAAAGGCCCCCATCTCCCGCGGCGGGAGATGGGGGCTTGCTTCATGACGACAGGTGACGGCCAAAGTTGCCGCCCACGCGGATGCCCTCCTGAATGATCGTGAAGGCGTGGGGGTCGATCTCATTCAAAGCCATCTGTACCGATACCACCTCATATTTGCTCAGGCACACGCACATTACATGGACCTGCTCGTGGGAATAGCCGCCCCGGCCTTCCCACAGGGTAAAGCTTCGGTCCAGCTTTTCCAGAATGATCTGGTTCAGCCGTTCCGGATTCTCCTTGGTAAAGATCAGCATCTGGACAGAGATGTTCTGCTGGTGCAGCCGATCCAGAAACAGCGCCTGAAATACCACATAGATGGCGGAGTAGATGGCCGTTCCCAGATCGAACAGCACCGCGCACAGCGTATACAGCGCCGTATTGAAGGTGATGGAGAACCGCCCCACTGTGAAGCCCTTCCCCTTTTTGCTGAGATACAGGCCCAGAATATCCAGGCCGCCGGTGGAAAACCCACAGGTGAGGATCAGGCCGCTGGAAAAGCCCGCCAGAATACCGCCCACCAGGCAGGAGGTCAGCTTGTCGGCAATGATCGGCGTCATCGGCGAGGGGATCACCGCCAGCGCGATGGAATTGACCACCGTGCCCAGCGTCAGACGCATCACAAAGCCCCGGCCCAGCGTGCGCCACGCCAGCCACAGCATCGGGATATTGACCAGCAGATACAGGATACCTGCCAGATCAAGGGGGGTCTTCAGCCCCATATTGGACACCACCAGCGTGCGGATCACCTGGCACAAGCCGTACAGGCCGCCGCTGTATAATCCCTGCGGCACAACAAACAGGTTAATGGCAGCCGCCAGCAGCACACAGCCGAACATGCCCATGCCCCGCCGCAGCCATCGGTTCTGCTGAACCTTCTGATACATACGCCACATCCTCACCTTCTGACGGGACGATCCGCCCGTTTTCTCATTTTTGCGGGGCAATTATAATATATACCCAAAAGCTTGTCAAGTAAGGATGACGCGGTTTTTCCGGCTTTTTCCCGCCTCTTCCGCTACAGGGCAAACCGCAGCCGGTCGTACAGCTGCTTCTGCGCCCGGCGCAGACAGCGGGATACCGTGGATCTGTTCAGACCCAGCCGCCGCGCGATATCCGATCCCGACAGGCCCTCCTCATAGCGCAGGTACACCATCTGCCGCTGCCGCTCTGTCAGATCCGCCACCGCTTCCGGCAGACAGCGGCGCAGCCGGCCCAGCCGCTCACTGTTGTCGCCGCCGGTCTGCCGCCACTCCAGCAGGCCGGCCAGCTGCCCTATATCAAATTCTGTATTGCTCATCACGATAATAGCTCCTATCGTAGTAACGGGCCGTCAGCCGGCCCAGCTGCCGGCACTGCCGCAGCAGCGGGCGCAGCTCCGCGATCCGCCGGTGCAGGGCAATGCGCCGGTCCTCTTCCGCGGCGGCGGTCTCCTCCTGCCGCAGCTGGGCGATCCGCCGGGACACCAGCTCCGCTGAATCGGCGTATTCCTGGGATAATTGTAGAAGTGTCATGTGTTGCCTCTCTTTCTTCGGTACCGTGCATAAAACCCGCTAATATTTCTCCGTCATTTTGTGAAAGTTTTTGTTGACAAATGAAAGGACTTCTGCTAATATAATCTTCGCTGGTAGCATGCTGGTGTAGCTCAGCTGGTAGAGCAGCTGATTTGTAATCAGCAGGTCGGGGGTTCGAGTCCGTCCACCAGCTCCAATTTCATATGGGGGATTTCCCGAGTGGCCAAAGGGGACAGACTGTAAATCTGCTGGCAACGCCTTCGGTGGTTCGAATCCACCATCCCCCACCAATTCCTCTGCCGATAGGCAGAGGAATTTTTTTGTGGGGGATAGGCGGAGTCGAAGTTTATGCCCCGAAGGGGTAAATCCACCATCCCCCACCAAAAACCGTCCTGCTTCGCAGGGCGGTTTTTATTGCACGCCCCCTCTCTTTGCGATATAATAGATATAATGTATCCCGTCCGCGCATCAAAAGGAGGATGACTATGAAACGTATTTTCTGCCTGCTGCTCACCCTGTCGCTGGCCCTGCTGTGCGCCTGCGGCAAGACTGATACCCTGCCCTCTGATGGGGAAGTCCCCGAGATTTGCCGCCTGTACTACGATTACGCCGACTGGTCGCCCATCGTTCCCGCCGACAGCAAGCTGCCTCTGGCGGCCGATGCCGGCCGCGGCGCGCCGGACTACCTGCCCCTGTGGCACGAGGGCGAATACACCCAGCTGGCCGCCAACGGCGGCGAGGGCCTCTATATGACCGACCTCACCGGCGGCAAGGCCACCGAGGCCGGCGACTATGGCCGCTTCTGCTGGGACGGCCAGCTGTACCACTGCGTCCACGTGCAGGCCAAGGACAGCTTCATCCCCGGCTTTTGCAGCATTTCCGGCGGCGTTCTGTGGCTGGAGCTGGAGGGAGACTGCTGGGCGGACAACGGCACCGACCGTCAGATCGGTATGTTCGGCGGCTTCGACACCGTGATCATCACCGGCACAGGCTCTCTGACCCTGGCGCAGCACATCGAGTCCGGCGCCAGCCAGCAGCCCTGGCCCGCGCTGGTCATCGACGGCGTGGATGTCACCGTTCCCAGCCTGTCCCTGAACGCCAACAGCGCCTCCGACAGCACTGCCAACCTGGTGGTGCGCTCCGGCAGCCTGACGGTGGAGGACATGGCCTTCACCACCGGCGATGCCTGCGTCACTGGTGGTACGCTGACGGTCAGCCTCATGGACTGCACCAACCTGGTGTGCCGCGGCGGCACCGTCACCATCACCGAGGGCTGGGGCTTCAGCGGCGATGGCCATCAGGCCGTGACCCCCACCGTCCTCCTCACCGGGGGCACACTGGACGCCAACGTCTGGATGCCTGAGACCATCGAGTACCAGCTCTGGTCCGGCACGATCACCGCCCCCGGCGTCCGCCACTGGCCCAACACCCACCTGCTGGGCGACGATGTGACCATCATCGACCCGCTGGACGACGGTAAAACCAACTGACCGCATCCTCCGGACCTCCCGTCTTTCCCGCCGCGCCTTCGGGCGCGGCTTTTTCTGTGTTTAGAAACCAAGTTTCTTGTGAACGGACTTAATATATCACAAGATTCTTGTTGTGTCAAGCACATTTTAACAAGTTTCTTGTTATTTTTCTTGACACGTCCCTCTATTGCTTGTAAAATGGGAGCAAATAAACAAGATTCTTGTTTTCGGAGGTGCTCTATGAGTTTTGGTGAACAGCTGCGCAGGCGGCGGGAGGAAATGGGCATGAGCCGCGACACGCTGGCGGTGATCCTTGGGGTCAGCCGCAGCGCCATCGGCAACTACGAGACAGGTGTCAGCTATCCCAAGGAGGATGTGCTGCTGCGATTGTTTGACGCGCTGCAGGTGGATCCCAACTATCTCTATCAGGGAGCCTTCCGCTACACATTTGCCTGTTCCCATGAGGAGCAGCGCATGCTGGAGAAATTTCGGGCGCTGTCGCTGACCGGTCAGCAGACGCTGCACAATCTGTTGGACGGGCTGACCGCCCTGCAGGAGGAGCAGCGGCAGGACGCGCCCGCCGCCGAGGAACGGACGATCCCGCTGTACGCCTCCCCGGCCGCCGCAGGCTTTGCCGCGCCGGTTTTCATGGAGGATTACGAGCTGATCCCTGTCACCGGCAGCGTACCTGCCGGCGCGGAGCTGGCTGTCCGTATCCAGGGTGATTCCATGGCGCCGTGGATCGCTGACGGCGCAGTGGTCTATGTGAATCACGACCCCCTGCAAAACGGCGATGTGGGCATTTTCTGTGTGGACGGCGACATGCTGTGCAAGCAGTATTACCGGGATCCGCTGGGCATGGTGTATCTCTTTTCCCTGAACCGAAAGCGCGCCGACATGGATGTGGTGTTTCATCAGGGCAGCGGCCGCAGTCTCACCTGCTTTGGCCGGGTGATGATGCACAGTGTGCCGCTGCCGGAATAATATCCCTTCTCCGCGGACATAATGCAGCTATTCATATTTAATAAAGGAGTGTGCTGCTATGTACGCAAATGTGAATCAGAAGGCCTGCATCCAGTGCGGTCTGTGCCCCAGCATCTGCCCGGAGGTATTCTCGCTGGAGGACGGCGCTCCCGCTCACGCCATCACCGATCCCATACCGGAGGACTGCCGCCTGACGGCACAGGAAGCCGCTGACAGCTGCCCCACCGGGGCCATTGAGATCCGAGGGTAAAAGGTCTTTTGCCCTTTTATCGGGGCGGACGATCCTGTCCGCCCCGATGTGTTTGTATGCTTTCTTGTGGGCGGACAGAGTCGTCCGCCCCTACAGCCGCTTCAAACAGCCGGTGTGTAAAATCCTCCCAGATCCCGGAAAATAATGCTTTACAAGCTTGATTTTCTGTGGTATGCTATTCAAGCACGTTAATGTGCATGATCATGGCCGTCCGGCTTCGTTGCGCGGATCATTCACCTGTCCCACGACGCAGCGGCGCGGCAAAATTCAAGAAAGGTGGAAACACACTATGATGCTGAAAGACCAGAAAACCGCGATCATCGAGAACAATCGCACCCACGCTACCGACACCGGCTCCCCCGAGGTACAGGTCGCCATCCTGAGCGAGCGTATCAACCAGCTGACCGCTCACCTGAAGGTGCACCCCCATGACTTCCACAGCCGCCGCGGTATGCAGATGATGATCGGTAAGCGCCGCCGTCTGCTGGACTATCTGGCCAAGAAGGACATCGAGCGCTATCGTGCCCTGATCGCCAAGCTGGGTCTGCGTAAGTAATTTGTTGAAACAGGGTGATGTGCGCCGCGCATCACCCTTCTTTCACGTTTTGCCCTCTGCGCCACAACTGGCCTTTAGCAGTTGAAAATGCGCCGAAGCATCGCTTTTCGGGGTATTTTCAAGTGCTAAACGGTGGGAATGGCACAGTTGGCAGAGCGGATATTTTACCGAAAAGGAGAAACGACATGTCGACTATTATCACCCATCGCCAATTCCCCCAGTACCACAAGTACACCATGGATCTGGCCGGCCGTCCTCTGACGCTGGAGGTAGGCAAGCTGGCCGAGCTGGCCAACGCCGCCGTTATGGTGGGCTACGGCGACACCCGTGTGCTGTGCTGCGTCACCGCTTCCGCCCGTCCCCGCGACGGCATCGATTTCTTCCCCCTCAGCGTGGACTTTGAGGAGAAGATGTATTCCGTGGGCCGCATCCCCGGCAGCTTCAACCGCCGCGAGGGCCGCCCCGGCGAGAAGGGCATCCTGACCTCCCGCGTCATCGACCGCCCCATCCGTCCCCTGTTCCCCTACGATTTCCGCAATGATGTGTCCGTGATGTGCACCGTCATGGCCGTGGATCACGACTGCTCCCCTGAGATCGCCGCCCTGATCGGTACCAGCGCCGCGCTGGCCATCTCCGACATTCCCTGGAACGGCCCCGTGGGCGCTCTGAAGGTGGGTCTGGTGGACGGCAAGCTGGTGCTGAACCCCGACAGCGAGCAGCGCAAGGTCTCCGATCTGGACGTGACCGTGGTCTCCACCGGCAAGAAGGTGGTCATGATCGAGGCGGGCGCCAATCAGGTCACCAACGACACCATGTTCGAGGCCATCAAGCTGGCCCACGAGGAGAACCAGAAGCAGATCGCCCTCATCAACCAGATGGTGGCCGAGATCGGCAAGCCCAAGTTCGACTACCCCCATGCCGACTTCGATCAGGAGCTGTTTGACAAGATCGTGGCCGCCACCATGGACGACGCCAAGGCCGCCATGGACACCGACGACAAGAATGTCCGCGAGGCCCGCTGGAACCAGCTGATCGAGAAGTGGCACGAGCTGTTCCTGGAGGACTATCCCAACATGGATCAGTATCTGGAGGAGATCACCTACAAGTTCCAGAAGAAGATCGTGAAGGCACGGCTGCTGGAGGGCCACCGTGTGGATGGCCGCCAGAAGAACGAGATCCGTCCGCTGGATGCCGAGGTAGGCGTGCTGCCCCGCGTTCACGGCAGCGGCCTGTTCACCCGCGGCCAGACCCAGGTGCTGAGCGTCTGCACACTGGATACCCTGTCCGCCAACCAGAAGCTGGACACCATCTGGGAAGAGACCGAGAAGCGCTACATGCACCACTACAACTTCCCCGGCTACTCCGTGGGCGAGGCCAAGCCTGCCCGCAGCCCCGGCCGCCGCGAGATCGGTCACGGCGCGCTGGCTGAGCGCGCGCTGCTGCCTGTCATTCCTCCTGTGGAGGAGTTCCCCTACGCCATCCGCGTGGTGTCCGAGGTGGTCAGCTCCAACGGCTCCACCTCTCAGGGCTCCATCTGCGGCTCTACGCTGGCGCTGATGGACGCCGGTGTGCCCATCTCCGCGCCTGTTGCGGGCATTTCCTGCGGCCTGATCCAGGACGACGAGGGCGGCTTCACCACCTTCATCGACATTCAGGGCGTGGAGGACTTCCACGGCGAGATGGACTTCAAGGTGGCCGGTACCAAGAAGGGTATCACCGCCATCCAGATGGACCTGAAGAACGACGGCCTGACCATGGAGATCATCCGCAACGCGCTGGATATCACCTATGATGCCCGCTGCCAGATCCTGGATCAGGTGATGCTGCCCGTCATCAGCGAGCCTCGCGCCGAGGTCAGCAAGTACGCCCCCAAGATGATCACCATGCACATCGATCCCGACCGCATCCGCGAGGTCATCGGCAAGGGCGGCAGCGTGATCCAGAAGATCGTGGCCGAGTCCGGCGCCAAGGTGGACATCGACGACGACGGCACCATCCATATCGCCTCCCCCGACGCGGAGAGCTGCGACAAGGCCAAGAAGTTCATCGACGATATCGTGTTCGTGCCCGAGGTGGGCAAGCTGTACTACGGCCGCGTCGTGCGCCTGATGACCTTCGGCGCCTTCGTGGAGATCGCCCCCGGTAAGGACGGTCTGGTCCACATCTCCAAGCTGGCCGACAAGCGCATCGAGAAGGTGGAGGACGCCTGCAAGGTGGGCGACATGATGTGGGTCAAGTTCATGGAGATCGACGAGAAGGGCCGCTGGAACCTGTCTCACAAGGACGCCATGAAGGAGATCGCCGCCAAGGAAGCCGCCGGCGAGAAGATCATGTAACCAACGCGGGATACCGCGAGAAGCAAACAGGAGCGCTGCACAGCAGCGCTCCTGTTTGCTATCCAGCGAGGGAACTGCCCACCGGCGGTTCTTTTTTCCTTATGGCTCCCCTCGCAAACACCTGCTTTTCTTTTCCCGACACCTGTGGTATACTGCTATTTGTAAGATTATGCGTATAAGGGAGGTCATCTCCATGTCTGATACCATTGCCGCCATTGCCACGGCCCTTTCCCCCAGCGCCATCGGCATTCTGCGGCTCAGCGGACCGGATACAAGAGACGTGCTGGACGCCGTGTTCTTTCCCCTTGACGGCACGCCCATGTCACGCCACTCGCCCCGTACCATGGTACTGGGCCGTGTACTGGATGGCGAGGGCCGCGTGGTGGACAGCGCCCTGTGTGTGCTGTTTCCCGGCCCTGACAGCTATACCGGCGAGGATTGCGCCGAGATCCACTGTCACGGCTCCCCCATCGTGCTGAACGAGGGGCTGAAGCTGCTGCTGCGCCATGGCGTCCGGCAGGCCAAGGGCGGCGAATTTACCCAGCGGGCCTTTCTCAATGGCCGGATGGATCTGATGCAGGCAGAGGCCGTGGCGGATATTATCGACGCTGAAACAGCCGACGCGGCACGCAACGCCGCCGGTCAGCTGGAGGGCGCCTTGAGCCGCAGCGTACAGTCGGTGTACGACACGCTGATGGATGTGGCCAGCCGGTTCTACGCCATTGTGGATTACCCCGACGAGGACATTGAGGAACTGCACAAGGCGCAGCTGCTGGATGTCCTGCGCAGCGGCGAGACCACGCTCTCGGCACTGCTGGCCACCTTCTCACGGGGACAGCTGATGAAGCAGGGCGTACCCACGGTGCTGCTGGGCAAGCCCAACGTGGGCAAGTCCTCTCTGCTGAACGCGCTGGTGGGCTATGACCGGGCCATTGTCACCGACGTGGCGGGCACCACCCGTGACACCGTGGAGGAAAAACTGCTGCTGGGCCATGTACTGCTGCGGCTTACCGACACGGCGGGCATCCGGGAGACAGGCGACGCCGTGGAGCGGCTGGGTGTGGACCGCAGCCGCAGGGCGGCGGGACAGGCGGCGTTGGCGATCCTGCTGCTGGATGGCTCTGCCCCGCTGGAGGAGCAGGACGAAGATGCCATCGCGCTGGCCGAGCAGGTCCCACACCTTCTGGTGGCGGTCAACAAGAGCGACCTGCCGCAGGCGCTGGATATGGCGGCACTGAACGCCCGCTTCGGCACTGTGCTGCCCATCTCCGCCAAAACCGGCCAGGGCATGGCGACGCTGTGCGAAGCCATCGAGGCGCTGTACCCCGCCGGGACAGAAGCGCAGGGCCAGCTGCTGACCAACGCCCGCCAGGCGGACGCGGTACAGCGGGCCTTGCACTGCGTGAAGAACGCCCGGGCCTCGCTGGAGTTCGGCATGACGCCGGACGTGATCCTGACAGACGCCGAGGGCGCGCTGGAAGCATTGGGCGAATTGAACGGAAAACGCATCCGGGACGATCTGGTGGACACCATTTTCTCCCGGTTCTGTGTGGGAAAGTGAGGACGCTATGGATTGGCTGGAATTGAAGATCGACACCGCGCCCGCCGGCATCGAGCCGGTAACGGCGCTGCTGGAGGAGCAGGGCGTGACCGGCGTGATCATTGACGATCAGCGGGATTTTCAGGATTTTATGGCCCACAACCAGGCCTATTGGGACTATGTGGATGAAGCGCTGGTGAAGGAGAAGGAAAACCTCTGCCGGGTGACCTTTTACGTGGAGAACAGTCCGGCGGGCTACGGCGTCATCGCCGCCGTCCGCATGGCCATGCACGCCATGAAGCAGAAGCATCCGGAGTACGCGCCGCTGCTGCTGACCATGGAGAATGTGAAGGACGAGGACTGGGAAAACAACTGGAAGCAGTTCTATAAGCCCATGGAGATCGGGGAACGCCTGCTGGTGATCCCCGCGTGGGAGAAGGCTGACCCCAAGGGCCGGGTGACGCTGACACTGAATCCGGGCCTGACCTTCGGCACCGGCAGCCACGCCACCACCCGCCTTTGTCTGACGGCGCTGGAGAGCCGCATCCACGGCGGCGAGAAGGTGCTGGATCTGGGCTGCGGCAGCGGCATCCTGTCCATCGCCGCCCTGCGGCTGGGCGCGGACAGGGCCTTCGCCTGCGACATCGATGAAAAGTGCGTCGACGTGGCCTATGAAAACGCCGCGCTGAACGGCATCGGCAAGCAGCAGCTGACGGTGCGGCAGGGCGACGCCACCAAGGAAGGGACGCTGCGGGACGCCATCGGCACCGGATACGACGTGGTGGTGGCCAACATCGTGGCGGACGTGATCATCTCTCTGGCTCCGCAGGTGCGCCACTTCCTGAAGGAGGACGGCTGGTTCCTGACCTCCGGCATCATCGACGACCGCTCCGACGAGGTGGCCGCCGCGCTGACCGCTGCCGGGTGGAATATCATAGAGACCTGTTCCAGCGAGGGCTGGTACTGCTATATCTGCCGCTGAGAAGCGGCAACCGACGAGAGGAGGCAATTCTCATGAATCAATACGACGTGATCATCATCGGCGCAGGCCCCGGCGGTATTTTCTCCGCCTATGAGCTGGTGCAGCGCCGCCCGGAGTGGAAGGTGGCCGTGCTGGAGGCGGGCAATCCGCTGGAAAAGCGCCGCTGTCCCATCGACGGCGTGAAGGTGAAGTCCTGCATCCACTGCAAGACCTGCGCCATCATGAACGGCTTCGGCGGCGCGGGCGCGTTCTCCGACGGCAAGTATAACCTGACCAACGCCTTCGGCGGCACGCTGTACGAGTATATCGGCAAGCAGCAGGCCATGGACCTGATGCGCTATGTGGACGACATCAACGTGGCCAACGGCGGCGCGGGCACGAAGCTGTACTCTACCGCTGACAGCGGCTTCAAGCGGCTGTGCCTGCAAAACAACCTGCATCTGCTGGACGCCTCCGTCCGCCATCTGGGCACCGACATCAACTATAAGGTGCTGGAAAACCTCTACGCCCAGCTGAAGGACAAGGTGGACTTCCACTTCCTGACCCCGGTGAAGGCCCTGACCATCACCCCGGACGGCCAGTACGAAGCCGAGACCGACAAGGGCGCGTTCGTGGGCCGCAAGTGCATCATCTCCGTGGGCCGCAGCGGCAGCAAATGGATGGAGACGGTGTGCGAGGATCTGAAGATCCCCACCAAGTCCAACCGGGTGGACATCGGCGTGCGGGTGGAGCTGCCCGCCGAGGTGTTCGCCCCCATCACCGACGAGCTGTACGAAAGCAAGATCGTCTATAAGACCGAGAAGTATCAGGACAAGGTGCGCACCTTCTGCATGAACCCCAAGGGCGCGGTGGTGAACGAGAACACCAACGGCATCGTCACCGTCAACGGCCACAGCTATGAGGACCCCGCCATGCACACGGAGAACACCAACTTCGCGCTGCTGGTGTCCAAGCACTTTACCGAGCCGTTCCGGGACAGCAACGGCTACGGCGAGAGCATCGCCCGGCTTTCCAATATGCTGGGCGGCGGCGTGATGGTGCAGCGCTTCGGCGACCTGATCCGGGGCCAGCGCAGCACTCCCAAGCGCATCGAAAAGGGGTTCATGACCCCTACGCTGGCGGCTACTCCCGGCGATCTGAGTCTGGTGATGCCCAAGCGCATTCTGGACGGCATCATCGAGATGATCTACGCGCTGGACAAGATCGCCCCCGGCACCGCCAGCGACGACACGCTGCTGTACGGCGTGGAGGTGAAGTTCTACAACATGGAGGTGGCGCTGGACGAGAATCTGGAAACGCCCCACAAGGGCCTGTTCGTCATCGGCGACGGCAGCGGCGTGACCCACTCCCTGTCCCACGCCAGCGCCAGCGGCATTTTCGTGGCCCGGTATCTGGCGGAAAGCGAAGCCTGACCCCGCTCCCCCGCCGGACGGCCCGGCGTCTGCCCGCGGCCTGACCCGCGTGAAAACACCCCCGGCTCTTCATCAGAGCCGGGGGTGTTTTTTCTGTTACAGTGGCTTTCGGTCAGCCGTGAAAGACGCGCTTACCGCTCGTCTCTGCGCTTCTTGCCAGCCCAGACCATGCCGCCGGCAGACAGCAGCGCCATCGCGCCGTACAGGGCAATGCCCATGTCGCCGGTGCTGCTGCTCTTGACGGGGGTCTTGGTGTCGGTGCTGGTACCGCCGCCGTTACCGCCGCCGGTAACGCTGGTGGTGGCCTGCGCGGTGGCGGACAGCTGGCCGCCATCGGTCACGGTGACAACGTTGATCACCTTGGTGTTGACGTCGTCCCTGACCACCTTGTAGGTGTAGGTAAAGGTCTGGCTCTTACCCGCCTCCAGCTTGTCGATGACCTTGGTCCAGGAGGTGGTGGTATCCGTCTTCTGGGTCTTGTCATTGAACATGACGTCCTTCAACGTCAGGTTTGCCAGATCTTCCTTGCTGTTGTTGGTAACGGTGATGGTGTAGGTCAGGGTATCGCCCTTCTTCGCCGTGGCCTTGTCAACGGTCTTGGTCACCGTGACATCGGGCGCAGGCTGAACGCCCTTCTTGGTAACAGTCAGCGTACCTGTGCTCCGATCGACAATATAGTTATCGTCCTGATAGCGCGCTTCCTTGTTGCCTGTAAAGACGATAGTATTGTCCACCGTGCCGGGATCGGTGATCGTGCCGGTGGCCTTCAGACCTGTGACCTGAGACTTGAACAGTTCCGGGCTGCCATTGGAGCTGGTCACCTTGACATCAGGTCTGGTCAGCGCCTTGCCGTCATACTCCTTGCTGGCGGTCTCAGAGGTCAGGGTAACCATCATCGGCTTGATGATCAGGGAACCCTGCTTTACCTCAATGCTGTAGTTATCGGCACTGCAATTGGGCTTCAGCGTATAACTGATGGTGTTATTATTGGCCTGGCACTCTGCCACATTGACGACAGAGCCAATCGCTTCAAGGTTTGCCAGTTCCTTTTTGAACACATCGGTCTTACCATTGGTGCTGGTCACCGTGACGCCATCCTTCGTCAGGGCTTTGCCGTCATAGACCTTTTCGGCATCATTGGAGGTCAGGGTGATTTTCAGCGGAGTGATGCGCAGCGTACCTACTTCCTTCTGGATGTCGTAGTTCGCTTCATTGTAGTTCATACCCGAAATTCCCGAAATTGTGATGGAGTTGTCAACTCTACCAGCGCTCACATTGGTCACAGTGCCCTCGGCCTTGACCGTCGCTTCACGCAGGAACACCTTCTCGCCGCCGGTAACGCTGCTCTTTACCGTGACATCAGGTCTGGTCAGCGCCTCGCCGTCATAGACCTTTTCGGCAGTTTCAGAGGTCAGGGTGATGGGCAGGGGCTTGATGCGCAGCTTCGCGTTGGTATCGGCAGTGACTATGTAAGCGCGATCAACCACATTACCGCTCTTGACTTGAATCTCATCAATATTGCTGACGGAAATGGGGTACTCACCGGCATCCGTACCCTCGCCGGAAAGCTTCGGATCCACAGTCAGATTGTAGCCGTCAGGCAGGCCGACGACCGTATACTTGGTAGCGACCTGTTTTGCGCCGTTATAATATTCCTCAACAGGTGTGGGAATGATCCTGATCTCATTCTGCGATGCATACTGGGCCGTGTAGATGGCATCTCCGGTGACCGTGTCCTTAACGGCGGGATCCCAGCCCACGAAATACCAGCCATCATCGGCCTTGACCTGCTTGGATTCATCCAGCGTGGGCGTTGGTGTACCATACTTCTTGCCCGTAAACGTGATCTGGCCATTTACTGCCACATCGCCTTCGACAGTATAAAGCGTACCGTGCTCGCCCTTATCATAGGTGATGGTGTAGGCCGCGTTGACCACCTTGACGCCGGGGATGGGGAAGCAGGCAGTCTGGCTGTTATTGGCGCCATAGCTCAGTGTCGTTTCCTTGTTGGTGGGATGATACTTGGTCTCATCCAATCCGGCGGTGTCTTTGATCTTGACCGTATATGTGATCTCATAGGTATACGTGGTAACGCCGGTCTCCTCATTCGTAACGCCGGTCACCTGCGGCAGCGTCCAGGTGTAGCTGTCGCCGTTCTGTACAAACTCATTGGGTTTGCTGATCACAGTGATGTAGCCAGGCATGGGGTCGGTGACCAGCCAGCCCTTACCATCGCCCAGGCCGGAGGTAACGGACGTGCTGATGTCAGAGAACGCCTTACGCAGGCTGTCAGAGTCATCAGCAGTAAACGCGTTCTCGGTCTTCGAAGCAATACTATTCTTCAGGAAGTCACCCACAGTGGGGGCGTTCATGCTGCCGTGATCGTGCCACTCTAAGAAGCCAACATGAGCCCATCCTTTTTCATACGTGGACACATTTGCTGCGCCGAGACAAACGGTATACACACCAGCCCTCGTGCTCAAGCTCTTTGCCGTTGTCGCAGTGGTCTGATTAGTGACGGGGCAGCCCGCGTTGCCGTGACCGGCGACATTCCCATTGTCGTTAATATAATAGGTCGGCTCACCGTCGGTCAGGGCTACCACGCTCTTGGAATTGATCCCCTGAACCTTACTGTCCGCCAGCAGCGTATTCGCCTTCCGGAGACCGGCATCCAGATTGGTGCCGCCCGGGCCATCCGAGCTATAAGCAGACAGGGCATTAACTACATTTTTGGCCTTAGTTAAGCCATCCGCCGTCGATATATTGTACCATGCAGCGTTATCATAGACCTTCGTACCAAAGCCTACGATCGCGACCCAGCGCTCTGCCGTTCCGTTAGCATCCCGGAAGCCATCCAGGAAGTCCAGCGCGGCATTCTTGGCAGCAGACATACGGGTGATCTGGCAGTTAGAACTGTGGGTGTGCTCCGTCTTTCCGCACAGAATCGTGTCGGCATAATACGCGTCATTCCACCACTCATAGTCACAATTGCCCGTATGCGTGTAGTAGGTAAAGATTAGACCGCTCGTCTTTTTCCAATGGCTGGGGTTGTTCTGCCGCGTGCACTCATAGCAGCTCTTTCCGTGCTTGTGCTCCACCAGCTGACAGCCCTTGATCGTTTTCGTCATGGACGCGGAGCGGTCGATCACCAGCACGGTGGCCGCTTTGTCCGCCGAGGTGGTGGTCTTGCTGCTGCTGACCACCTTCAGGGTGATCTCATATTCGTTCGTGCCGGTCTTTTTCGCGGTCTTGGACAGGGTCAGCCCGTCATCCGTAACGATAGTACCGGTACCGTTGGCATCCTCAGACCACGTGTCGTTCTTATAGCTGCCGTAGACCACGTCTTTAGACGCCGGCGCGCTGCTGCCGCTGCTTCCTTCCGTCGCCCAGACGGTCGACGCGCACAGGCTGAAAAGCATGCTCAGCGCCAGGACGACAGATAGCCATTTCTTCATTTTTTCTGATCCTCCTTGCAGTTTTTCGCTTGGTTTCTTTTGCCCTCTCGTTTGGTAGGCATACCACTGCATACCTAGTCTTAGTATTTTACCACATCCGGCTTTGTTTGTCCACACGGACATTCGTAAAATTCTGGTAAAGTCACGGATAAAATACTGCCGCTCTCTTGTGATAAGTATACAAATTTATCCAACTGTGTTGATTTGCGTGGCTCTTTTTTTCGGGATACGGATGGTCAGCAGGATCTCGCTGTCGGTATCCCGGCGGCCGATATCGGCGCTGACGCCCCCCTGCCGCATCATTTGCAGTCCCCGGTCGATGCTGTTGAGGAACAGCCGCACGTCCTTGATGATATAGGCGGAGCTTCGGGGCGGCGGAGCCTTTTGGGCGCTTTCCAGCAGGCGCTCGATGTAGCTTTCGGTCTGGGCCACGTTCAGCCCGTGGGCGGCGATGTGCGCCAGCGCGGCAAGCTGGGCCGCCTGATCGGGCAGGCGCAGCAGCGCCCGGGCGTGGCGCTCGGTCAGGTCCGCCCGCCGCAGGCCCGCACCGGCTCGCTGAGCCGCAGCAGCCGCAGCTTGTTGGCCACGGCGGACTGTGAGCGGCCCAGCTTCTCCGCCGCCTGCTCCTGACTGAGGGCGTAGCGGCTGATCAGCCGCGCGATGGCGGCGGCCTCCTCGAAGCAGTCCAGATCCCGGCGCTGCAAATTCTCGATCAGGGCCAGCATCCCGGCGTCCTGCTCGTCCACCCGCGCGATCAGGCAGGGCACCTCCCGCAGACCCGCCATGGCGGCGGCCCGCATGCGGCGCTCACCGGCGATAAGCTGATAGCCGCCCTCCCCGCGGCGGACGGTCAGGGGCTGCAAAATGCCATAGGCCCGGATGCTGGCGGCCAGCTCCCGCAGGCCCTCCTCGTCAAACCGGCGGCGGGGCTGCTGGGGGTTGGGGCGCAGCTGGGCAAGGGGGATATACTGGACCCGGGCGGACAAAAACTCGCCCTTGCGGCGGTTGAGCACGGCGATCGCCTCCTTTTTCCCTGATTGTACGGCATATTCCCCGCGGAAGAAGGCGATTCGCGTCGGCGGCGAAAAAAAAGACGGCCCGGACCATCCGGGCCATCTTTCACATCTGCTTCCGCCGCAGCCTGCGAATATCCTCCCCGAAGAAGGGCAGGATGCGGTACTCCCCCTCGAACCGGGACTGGAGCTGGGGCGAATAGCGCTCCCCCAGCTGCTGGGGCGTCAGGTTGGTGTTGACCACCGTTTTCCGGCCCGCCGTCAGCCGCCGGTTCACCAGCTGGTACAGGGCGCTCTGGACAAAGCTGGTGACCATCTCCGCCCCCAGATCGTCCACGATCAGCAGGTCGCAGTCCATATAGCGCTTCACGTCCTCGCAGGCGGCGGGGGACGTCTCCGGGCGGAACTTCTCGGCCTCCATCTGGGAGAAGATGTGCTCCGCCGTGTCGTACACCACGCTGAAGCCCCGGTCGCTGACCACCCGGGCGATGCAGGCGGACAGGAACGTCTTGCCCAGCCCCGGCTGCCCCATCAGCAGCAGATTGTCGCTGCGGGGCGAGAACTGCCGCGCGTAGTCCCGGCACACGTCATAGTTGCGCTCCATATTCTCCCGCGGGGAGAGCTTTTTCTCGCCCCGCTGGGTGCTGTACCAGTCAAAGGAGAAGGTCTCGAAGCTCTGGCCGCCCAGGTCCAGCAGTCTGGACAGCTCGGACAGCTGGGCGCGCTTATAGTATTCCCGCAGGCAGCGGCATACCTGCCCGTCCCGATAGCCCGTGTCGCCGCACAGGGGGCAGGCGGGCTTTTCCTCCAGATAGTCCGCCGGATAGCCCATGCCGGTCAGCAGGGCGGCGCGCTCCTTTTGCAGCGACAGATTCTCGTCCCGCAGCACCCGCACCGCCGGCAGCGGATCCGTCCCCCGGCGCAGCGCCGAGGAGATCAGCCGGGGCATGGTGGATCGCAGCTGCTGCTCGACCTCCCGCAGCCGCGGCTCCGCGGCGTACAGCGGTCCCGCCGCTGGGCAAAATCCGCCCCGCGGCGCTGCTTGTCCTCTTCGAACCGCGCCAGCGCCTGACGCATGATCCGTCCGTCATATGCCATAGGGAGCCTCCTTCATCCATGCCGGTGTCGTTACAGGTATTCGTCCATCCAGTCGGTCTTGCCGCCGGCGGCCTTTCCGCCCTTCTGGGAGCCGCGCCGCTCGCCGCTCTCCACGTCCTCCGCCGTGCGCCAGCCCTGCTGGTGCCAGCGGCGCAGGATCCCGTTGAGATAGCGCCAGTTCAGCTCCTTCTTGTAAAACACCGTTTTATCATAGGCCAGCGCCACCATCTCCGGGGTAAAGCCCATGTCGATCCAGTCCAGTATATACCGCTGCTCGCTGTCCACCGGGGCGCGGTCCCCCAGCCGCAGGGCCTGCATATAGCCCGCCGTCTTTTCCAGCTTGCGGGCATAGTCGCTGAGATAGCGCCCCGCGCTTTCCTGATCCCGGATGCCCAGCCGCGCCCAATGGACGCCCTCCTTCTCGATCTGCCGCAGGGTGGGGCGGCGGCCCTCGCCAAACCGGCGCTGGGTCCGCTCGACGCAATGGCACACCAGCAGGTAGATCACGTCCTCCGGCAGGCTCAGGTCATCGTACAGCCCCGCCAGGATCTGAAGGTCGGCGGTCTGCATATGCTTGCCCAGCCTTTCCTCCACCTGTGGCACCAGCATCCGGAAGCCCTCGTCCGCCAGCAGCCCCGCCAGCTCCTCCGGAGAGTAGGCGCGGCGCTCGTCCGATGGGGCTGCCGGGTCCGCTGCAAAAAGCCCATGTCCTGCAGGGCCGTCTCCGCGGCGGAGCAGCGCAGCAGGCTCCAATGGAGCCGTTCCGCCAGCGCCTCCGGCGTAACGGGTCCGTCCAGCCGCTGGAGCAGTAGGTACAGCAGCGCGGCGTCGCCGCTTCCGCCGCGCACCAGCGCGTCCACCTGCGAGGCGGAGAGCACCACGCTTTTTTCCTGTCCCCGTGTGATATAGCCTGCCATGGCGGTCTCCTCCCTTCTCCCGTTCTCCGCGAATCTTTCCCTATTCTACACGAAAACTCTTTTTTCGTAAAGCGCCCCGGCAAGATTTTCGGAAATTTACAGAAAGTTCTTCCACCGGTATGAATTTGTGGTATAATGGATTCTGTATTCCTATCGACATCTGACGGGAGGGTTTTATCATGGCAAACCGTGTGACAATGACGATCTGCGGTCAGGACTATACGCTGGTGGCCGACGAAAGCGCCGCTTATATGCAGAAGGTGGGCGCGCTGGTGGACCAGAAAATGACCGAGCTGATGGAGGGTGCCCATTTCAGCCGCAGCGACGCGGCGGTGCTGGCCGCCATCAATCTGGCAGACGAGCTTTATAAGCAGCAGGAAGGCGGCGAGAATCTGCGCCGCCAGCTGAAAACCTATCTGGACGAGGCCACTGCCGCCAAGAACGAGGCCAGCGACCTGCGCCGCCAGCTGTTCAAGGCACAGCAGAAAGGCGGCAAATGATCGAGCTTCTCTCTCCCGCCGGCTCCCGCGCCGCCCTTGAAGCGGCGGTGCAGTCCGGTGCAGACGCCGTATATATGGGCTTCGGCGCGTTCAACGCCCGCCGCGGCGCCAAAAACTTTACTGACGAGGAATTTGCCGACGCCGTGGCCTACTGCCATCTGCGGGGCGTGCGGGTGTTTCTGACCCTGAATACCCTGCTGACGGACCGGGAACTGCCGCAGGCCGCCGAAGCGCTGCGGAAGGCCTCCCGGATGGGGGTAGACGCGGTGCTGGTGCAGGACTGGGGCGTGCTGACGCTCTCGCAGGCCGCTGCGCCCGACCTGCCCATCCACGCCAGCACTCAGATGAGCCTGTTCACCTCCGGCGGCGCCCGCTGGGCGGAAAAGCTGGGCATAGAACGGGTGGTGCTGGCCCGTGAGCTTTCCCGGGATAACATCGCCGCCGTCTGCCGCCATTGCGGCGCGGAGATCGAGGTGTTCGTCCACGGGGCGCTGTGCATGTGCTATTCCGGCCAATGTACCATGAGCGCCCTGATCGGCCAGCGCAGCGGCAACCGGGGCGCCTGCGCCCAGCCCTGCCGCTTGCCCTACGGGGTCAACAGCCCGTGCCGGAATCAGTTCCCTCTGAGCCTGAAGGACGCCAACCTGTCGGCGTACTTGCGGGAATTGGGCGATATGGGCGTGGCCTGCCTGAAGCTGGAGGGACGCATGAAGCGCCCGGAATATGTGGCGGTCATCACGGCCATCTACCGGCGGCTCATTGATGAGGGACGCGGCCCCACCGCCGGGGAATCCCAGGCGCTGGAGCAGGCGTTTTCCCGCAGCGGCTTCACCGACGGGTATTACCGTCACCGGAAGGGTCCGGCCATGTTCGGCACCCGGCCGGAGAACGCGCCGGAGCCGAAGGAGCTGTTTGCCGAAGCGCGGAAGCTGTATGAAAACGGGGAGCATACACTGATCCCCATTACCCTGCGATCGGATATCCGGGCGGGACAGCCCGCCGTGCTGACCGCCAGCGACGGCGTTCATACTGTCACCGCTGCCGGCCCCGTGCCCGAAGCGGCCCGGAACCGGGCGCTGACCGCGGCAGAGGTCGCGGAGCGGCTGAAAAAGACCGGCGGCACCGTGTTCCGGTGTGCAACGGCGGAGGTGACCATTGACGATGGCCTGATGCTGAGCGCAGCGGCCATCAACGGTCTGCGGCGCGACGCGCTGGAGGCGCTGGCCGCTGCCCGGACGGCTGTCCGTCAGCGCCGCGCGTTCCCCACTCCGGCGCTGCCGGAACAGGAGACCTTCTCCCCCGCCGCCCCCAGACTGACCTGCTCCATCGCGCGGCTGGATCAGCTGACAGATGCTTTGGCCAACGGCGCGGAGATGCTCTATGTACCCATTGAGCTGCTGCCGCAGCTGACGGACTATCACGGCAAGGCAAGGCTCTGCGCGCTGCTGCCCCGTGTGTGGCGGGACGGCGACGAAGCGGGCTTCCGGAAGATCCTGGAAAATACCCCCTCCCTGTCGGCGGTAAGCATCGGCAACGCGGGCCATATGGCCATTGTGGAAGGACTGCCCCTGGAAAAGCGGGGCGACTTCGGATTGAATGTGTTCAATTCCCGTTCTGTCGCCTTCTGGCAAGGTCAGGGGCTTGACAGCGTAACGGTGTCCTTTGAGCTGCGGCACCAGCAGGTGCGGGAGCTGCGGAAGTACCTGCCCTGCGAGGGCATCGTCTATGGCCGTCTGCCCCTGATGATCACCGAGAACTGCATGATCGGCAACGCCGGGAACTGCCGTGGCGAGAAGCGCCTGTGCGACGGGGCGAATTATCTTACAGACCGCACCGGGGCACAGTTTCCCATGCTGGGACAATATGGCTGCCGGTGTGAGATCGAAAACAGCCGCACGCTGTTTCTGGCTGACAAGCCGGAGTGGCGGAATTGTGGTCTGACCTTTGCCCGGCTGCGGTTCACCACGGAATCTCCCGCCGAATGCGACGCTGTGCTGCGGCGGTATCAGGGCCAGGGCGATTGGCTGCCGGCGGCGTTCACCAGAGGACTTTTTTACCGCGGCGTGGAGTAAGGGCGCGATCTCGCGCCGGGAAGTGCAAAGCAGCCGCATCCAAGAAGAGCAAATTGCCGCGGCGGCATGTGGTCATGCCGCCCTACGAATAGATTTCGCATACATTGCGTAGGGCGGGGTGACCACACCCCGCCGTGCGAAATTCCACGTCAGTCGAGGTACGGATTGCCACGGCCAGTCTGATGACTGGTCTCGCAATGACACGTGAATCAGCGCGGCGGCATGCGTGAATCGCCCCAAAATCTGAATCCGAATCGTAATATCTCATATTTATTCTACAAATCGTAATCAAAAATCAGGAGAAATGCCATGATTATAAAGATAAAAGCCCTGTCGCCGAAGATCGGTGACGTCATCCCTGCCCCCCACTTCGCCACCCCCGGCAGCGCCGCCATGGATCTGTGCGCCTGTCTTGACGGGGACGTTACCCTGAAGGCCGGGGCGCGGCAGGTGCTGCCCACCGGTGTGGCCATCGCGCTGCCCAGCGCCGGGTATGTGGCGCTGATCTGCGCCCGCAGCGGCCTTGCCTCCAGGCACGGCATCACCATGGCCAACGGCGTGGGCGTGATCGACAGCGACTACCGGGGCGAGCTGCGTGTCGCCCTCTTTAACGAGTCCGACACGGACTATACCATTCACGACGGCGACCGCATTGCCCAGCTGATGGTACTGCCGGTCATGCAGCCCACGCTGGCGTTCGTGGAGGAGCTGGACGAGACGGAGCGGGGCGCAGGCGGCTTTGGCTCCACAGGAAGGTGACGGCGTAATGGCAAGGATCGTATTGGCCTCCGGCTCTCCCCGGCGGCAGGAATTGTTGGGCCGCATCGGTATCCGCGACTTTGTGGTATCGGTGCCGCAGGTGGCGGAGATCTGTCCGGAGGGACTGTCCCCCGAGGAAACGGTGTGCCATATCTCCCGGCAGAAGTCCGGCGCGGTACCCGCGAAGCCGGAGGATATCGTGATCACCGCCGACACCATGGTCTTTCTGGATGGCAGACGGCTGGGCAAGCCCCGGGACGAAGCGGACGCGCTGCGGATGCTGTGCGCCCTGCAGGGCCGCCAGCACACCGTATGCACCGGCGTGACGGTGCGGCAGGGACAGCGGCTCCTGACCCGTGCCCAGTCCACTCAGGTGTGGTTCCGGGCAGCCTCCACGGAAGAGCTGATCTCCTATATCCGCAGCGGTGAGCCGATGGACAAGGCCGGCGCTTACGGCGTGCAGGGACTTGGCTCCCTGCTGGTCGAGCGGATCGACGGCGACTTTTTTAATGTGATGGGCCTTCCGGTGCTGCTGCTGAGCCGGATGCTGGCGGAATTTGGCGTGACGCTGCTGTGATCAGAACAGGGATTTGACCTTATGAAACGATTTTTTTCAAAAAACGGCATATGGCTGCTGGCCGGTGTGGCGGTGATCGTGGTGGTGCTGTGCATCATCTCCGCGATCAGCTCCGGCACGCCCTTCCTGCGGAACGCGGCCGGTGTGATCGCCTCCCCTTTCCGGGCAGCCGGCTCCGCCGTGTCCGGATGGTTTTCCGGTATCGGCGACCACTTTGACAGCGTGGAGGCGCTCCAGCAGGAGAACGAGCAGCTGCGGCAGCAGGTGTCCGATCTGGAACGGCAGCTGCGCACGGCGGAAAAGGACGCGGAGGAAAACCAGCGGCTGCGGATCCTGCTGGACCTCCAATCCCAGCGACGGGATCTTACAACCGTCTCCGCCCGGGTGGCGGAGCGTTCCGTCAGCAACTGGTCCAGTACGGTCACGCTGAACAAAGGCACCTCCGCCGGGATCGCCATCGGCAACTGCGCCATTGACGAATATGGCGATCTGGTGGGCGTGGTGACGGACGCGGGGCTGAACTGGTGCACCGTGACCACCATACTGGATACCACCAGTGCCATTGGCGCCACTGTGTTCCGCACAGAACAGGTAGCGGTGGCGGAAGGCCGTCTGGATCTGATGAGCCAGAATTGCCTGACCCTGACATATCTGGAGGATCCCGAATCGCTGATCAGCGGCGATCTGGTGGTCACCTCCGGCCTTGGCGGCTATTATCCCGCCGGGCTGACCATCGGCACCGTCAAGGAGCTTCGTACCGATGTGGGCGGACTGACGCAGTATGCCGTGGTAACGCCTAAGGCGGCGGTCAGCACCCTGACCCAGCTGTTTCTGGTCACGGCCTTCGACGTGGTGGAGTAACGATCATGACACGAAGAATGATCACCATTAAATGGGTGTTTTACAGTCTCTGGACGCTGCTGTTTCTGCTGGTGCAGCAGCTGGTGCTGCCCGGTATCCGGATCTGGGGCGTGCATCCCTTTGTGCTGCCGGTGCTGGCGGCAATCGCCGCCTCTTTCGAGGGAAAGCGCGAGGGGCCGATTTTTGGTCTCATACTGGGATTGGTCTGTGATCTGCTGTTTACCACAACTGCTTTTCCCTGTTTTTATGCTGTCTCGCTGCTGCTGGCAGCCGTTATGGCCGGACTGGCGGCCCGGCATCTGATCATGCCGGGTCTGGTCTGCTCGCTGACCGTATCCGCTGCCGCGCTGGTGCTGACGGGGCTGCTCAATGCCGCCGCGCTGTCCTATTCTCACGGTGCGCCGCTGCTGGCTTCCCTGTGGCTGATCGCCCGGGAGCTGCTGCTTTCCCTTCCCGCGGCGGTTTTGATCCACCTGGCCTTTTCCCGGCTGCACCGGCGCTTTTCCGAGCGTTGACCGCTATTCCCCGCTGAAAGGAGCGCCCCTACCATGATGAAAAGTCCCCATCCCTCCCGCAGCCGCCTGTACGTTCTGGTGGCGGCGCTGGGACTGATGATGCTGCTGTTTCTGGTTGCCCTGTATGACGCGCAGATCCTCCACGGCAACGAGAACCGCGCCAAGTCCATCGCCTCCAACGCCACTTGGCAGTCGGTGGAGGCCAGCCGCGGCATTATCACCGACCGCAACGGCAAGGTGCTGGTATCCAACCGTCTGGCGTATACCCTGACCTTCAGCAAGAAGTCCTTTTCCTCCGACGCTGAGCTGAACGATGCCATCTGGCAGCTGATCTCCCTGTGTCAGGAAACGGACACGGTCTGGGTGGATACGCTGCCCATCTCCCGCTCCACGCCGTACCTGTACCTGGCATCCCGCAACGAAACGGCTTTTACCACCTTTCTGGATAATAACAGGCTGAAGCGGGAGTCCTCTCCCCAGGAAATGCTGGCACGGCTACGGACCCTGTTCCAGATCGACGACGCCTATACCGACGCGCAGGCGCGGCTGATCGCCGGCGTCCGGTACGAGCTGACCGGGCGCAGCAGTTATGTGTTTGCCGAGGATGTATCCACCGAGCTGATCTCCCAGATCACCGACGGCGATTTTCCCGGCGTGACCACAGGTCAGGACTCGATCCGTGCCTACAATACCACCTATGCCGCCCATATTCTGGGCCGCATCACCCGTATTTTCGCGGAGGACTGGCCCACATACCGTGATAAGGGCTATTCCATGGACGCGCTGGTGGGGGAAAGCGGCGTGGAAAAAGCCTTTGAGGACTGGCTTCGGGGTGAGAACGGTACCCGGCTGGTGACCACTGACGATAAGGGCAAGATCACCGGCGAGGCCTATATTCAGGAGCCGAAGCCCGGCGGCACCGTGGCCCTGACGTTGGATCTGGACCTGCAGGCCGCCACGGAGCAGGCGCTGGCCTCCACCATTGAGAGTATGATCGACAAGGACAGCGACCAGCGGGGCGGCGCCGCCGCTGTGGTCAAGGTCGGCTCCGGCGAGGTGCTGGCGCTGGCCTCCTATCCCTCTTTTGACCTGTCCACCTTTGGCCAGGACTACAACAAGCTGCTGGAGGACGACCGGCTGCCCATGTTCAACCGCGCCGTCAACGGTACCTACGCGCCAGGCTCCACCTTTAAGATGGTCACCGCCGTTGCCGCGCTGGAATCCGGCATCATTACGCCCTCCTCTATCATCCAGGACAAGGGCGTTTACACCTTTTATGAATATCCCCAGCCGTGGTGCTGGGTATGGCCGCTGGGCTATACCCATGGGCGGGTCAATGTCAGCGACGCCATCACCGTTTCCTGCAACTACTTCTTTTATGAGGTCGGCCGCCTGACCGGCATTCAGACCATCGACGATTATGCCGCCCAGTTCGGTCTGGGCAGCTCCACCGGCATTGAGATCGGCGACAGCAAGGGCGCACTGGCTTCGCCGGAGTATGCCGAGGCTCACGATCTGGAGTGGACGGACGGCCAGACACTGACCGCCGCTATCGGCCAATCCTATAACCTGTTCACACCTTTACAGCTGGCCAATTACATCGCCACGCTGGTGGGCGGCGGCGAACATTATACGGCGCATCTGCTGAAAAGCGTCAAGACTTATGACAACAGCAGGTTTCTGTATGTCTATGATGAGCCGCCGGAAAATACCGTGGAGATGTCCGACAGTACGCTGGAAGCCGTGAAAAAGGGCATGCATGATCTGACTACCGGCTCGCTGGCCAGCGCTTTCAGCAACTGCGTGGTCTCCGCCGGCGCAAAGACCGGTTCGGCGCAGGTCGGCACCGAGATCGCCAACGGCGTGTTTGTGGCCTTCGCCCCCTATGAGGACCCGGAGATCGCCGTGGCGATCGTGATCGAGAAGGGCGGCGCCGGCGCGGCGCTGGCTTCTACCGCCGTAGAGGTCATCAACGCCTATTTCGCCGATCATGTGGCCGGCGGCAGCGTGACCGGAGAAAATACGCTGCTGAAGTAACAGGCGCGGTGATCTGTTTCAAGTTGTCATTGCAAGGCGTGAAATGCCGCACCCCAAGGGTACTTGTTCCGCTTCGCTCCATGGCGTGGCTACTTTATGCGGCGGGGTGAGGTCACCCCGCCCTACGCAATGTGTGCGAAAACCCTTTGTAGGGCGGCATGACCACATGCCGCCGCACGAAACACCTCCGCCAGTCGTGGGGACACGGATTGCCGCGCGGCGCTGTAACCAAAAGCAAATTTTAAAGAGCCAACTGATTTCTATGACCATTTTCAATTCCCGTGATACAAAATATAAATCCCCTTTCGGGGCTGTCAGCTGCGGTACGGCGGTATCCTTTACCGTTACGCCGGGGCCGGATTACTGTGCCTGCGCGCTGGTGACCTTCGGCGAATTTGCCGCCCGGCACGCGGAGACGCCCCTTCTCCCCTGTCCCGGCGGCTTTACCGGCACCTTCGCCGCGCCGGACACACCTGAACTGGTATGGTACACGTTTCGTCTGATCCGGCCTGACGGCAGCAGCGTCTCTCTGGGCCGCAACGGTCTGGGAGACGCCAACGACCGCCAGCCCTGGCAGCTGACCGTTTATGAGGATCGGCCTACCCCGGCATGGTTCGGCGAGGGCGTTACATACCAGATTTTTCCAGACCGCTTTTGTCGTCTTTCTTCTCCCGACAGCAAGGGCCTTCTGGGACAGCGCACCGTCCACGATGTCTGGGAGGATCAGCCCCGTCTCGGTCCCGATCCCCTGACAGGCCGCTGGAACAGCGACTTTTTCGGCGGAAGTCTTGCGGGGATCCGCAGCAAGCTTGACTATCTGCAAAGTCTGTCCGTTACCACCTTGTATCTGAATCCCATTTTCTACGCTGCCAGCTCTCATCGCTACGATACGGCGGATTACCGTCTGATCGATCCCATGCTGGGCACCGAGGACGACCTGCGGACGCTATGCGCGGAGGCGCGGAAGCGAGGTATCCATGTGATACTTGACGGCGTGTTCAACCACACTGGCGATGACAGCCGCTATTTTAACCGCCACGGCTTTTTCGACACTCCCGGCGCGTACCAGAGCAAGGACTCCCCGTGGTACGACTGGTTCTGCTTCCAGCATTGGCCGGACAAATACGATGCATGGTGGGGCATCGACACGCTTCCCGCTGTCAACGAGGAAGCGCCCTCCTATCGGGATTTCATCATAACAGGACAGGACAGTGTGATCCGCCGATGGCTGCGGTGCGGCGCGGACGGCTGGCGGCTGGATGTGGCCGATGAGCTTCCCGACGATTTCATCGCATCGATCCGTACCGTTATGGAGCAGGAAAAGCCCGACAGCTATCTGCTAGGTGAGGTGTGGGAGGATGGCAGCAATAAGATCGCTTACTCTCGCCGCCGCAAATATCTGCTGGGACGGGAGGTCCATGGCCTGATGAACTATCCCCTGCGCGCTGCAATACTGGAATACGTCCGGGGCGGCAGCGCGGCGGCTTTCCGTGATACGATGGAGGAGCAGCGGGAAAACTATCCACCCGCCGCCTTCTGCGGCGCTCTGAACATCCTCGGCACGCATGATACGCCCCGCATCCTGACGCTGCTTGGAACGGACACGGTCCCGGCGTCCAAGGAAAGCCGTGCCGCCTGTCATCTTTCCCCGGAGGCGCGGCAGACCGCTTCGCGGCGGCTGACGCTGGCCGTGATGCTGCTGTATACCTTTCCCGGCTCCCCAACTATCTATTATGGCGATGAAGCCGGGATGGAGGGGTTTGAGGATCCCATGAACCGCCGCACCTTTCCATGGGGCCGGGAGGATCAGCGGCTGACGGCACTGTACAGAACGCTGGGGAAGCTGCGATGTGAGCGCCGGTCTCTCCGCGCCGGAGATATCACCTATCTGACCGCTGACGGCGGACTGCTGATCTATCGCCGCCAGTGGGAGGGCGAAGCGACCTACACGCTGATGAACACCGGTCCCATCCCGCGGGATATCGCGCTTCCATGGTCTGCCGCTTCCGCTGTGGACGCGATAACGCTCCAGCGCTTTCTGGCGCGGGACGGTATGCTGCGGCTGACGCTTCCGCCCTGTGACGGTATGATCCTGCTATAACGTGCCCAAGAGGGATGTTTCACGTGAAACATCCCTCTTTTTTGTGTTGCTTTGCTGTTTCACGTGAAACACGCGCAGCTGATTTTCGTAAATTTCGTCACGTCCCCTTGAAAAAAGTATTGAATCCTACTTCTTTTGTGGTATACTATTTCTATTATAGAAATACCAGATGCGAGGATGAGAATCGTGGCAAAAATCATAGCGATCGTAAATCAAAAAGGCGGCGTGGGAAAAACCACCACCTGCGTGAATCTGGCGGCAGCCGTGGCCCAGCAGGGCAAGCGGGTGCTGCTGTGCGACTTTGATCCGCAGGCCAACGCCACCTCCGGCATGGGTGTGGACAAAACCGTTTCCAACGGCGTATATGACGTGATCATTAACGGCGTGGACACGGAAAAAGCCATTGTTTCCACCTCCTACGGCGACGTGCTGCCCAGCAGCAAGGCGCTGGCGGGTGCCGGCGTGGAAATGATCAACCTTCCCGACCGGCAGTTTCTTCTGAAAAAGGCCCTGCGGCAGGTAGCTGAACGGTATGACTACATATTCATTGACTGCCCGCCCTCGCTGGAGCTGTTGACGCTGAACGCGCTGTGCGCCGCCAACTCTCTGCTGGTACCGGTACAGGGCGAATACTTCGCGCTGGAGGGTCTCAGCGATCTGATGAATACCGTGCGTCTGGTGCGCCGGGGCATGAATCCCGATCTTCAGATCGAAGGCGTGCTGCTGACCATGTTTGACGGCCGCACCAATCTCAGCATTCAGGTGGCGCAGGAGATCAAGCGATTTTTCCCCGGCAAGGTCTATTCCACGGTGATCCCCCGCAACATCCGTCTCAGCGAAGCGCCCAGCCACGGCAAGCCCATCTGTGGGTATGACCGCACCTGCCGGGGCGCGGAAGCGTATGCCGCACTGGCCGGTGAATTTCTGAAGAAAAACAGCTGACGGGCGCCAACGACCCGTTTGAAAGGAGCGCAGAACGTATGGCAAAAATGAAAGGACTCGGCAAGGGCCTTGACGCGCTGCTGGGCGATGATTTTACCAATGAGCCAGAGGTCAAGAGCAGCCTCTTCCTCCCTATTTCGCAGGTAGAAAGCTGCGCTGCCCAGCCCCGAAAGCAATTTGACCCCGACGCGCTGGCCGATCTGGCCGATTCTATCCGGCAGCACGGCATCATTCAGCCGCTGACTGTGCGGAAGCTGCAATCCGGATACTATCAGATCATCGCCGGCGAACGGCGATGGCGGGCCGCGCGGATGGCAGGCCTCACCCAGGTGCCCGCCGTGGTGATCGAGGCCGACGACCGCAAAGCCATGGAACTGGCTATGATCGAGAACCTCCAGCGGGAAGATCTCAATCCCATGGAGGAAGCCGAGGGTTACCGGACGCTGATGGAGCAGTACGGCCTGACACAGGAGGAAACCTCCCAGCGGGTAGGAAAGTCCCGCAGTGCTGTGGCCAATTCCCTGCGCCTGCTGAATCTCAGCAAAGAGGTACGCGGGCTGGTAGAGGAGGGCAAGCTCTCCGGAGGACATGCCCGCGCGTTAGTGCCGCTGACAGCGGACATGCAGCAAAAGGCCGCCGCGGTTATTGTCAAGGACGATCTTTCCGTCCGCCAGACAGAGCTGCTGGTAAAGAAGCTGACAGCGGAAAAGGCGGAAAAGCCCATTAAAAGCGCCATCGCTGTGGACTATGCCGCCGAAGCGGCACGGGAGCTGACCCAGCATCTGGGCCGTCCTTGTAAGATCTTTACCGGCAAGAAAAAGGGCCGCATCGAGCTGGAATACTATGGCGTAGACGATCTCAACGCCCTGCTGGACGCCCTGCAGCAGCTGAAAAAGTAACTGTTTCACGTGAAACACGGATCCCCACGCCGTGGAGCGAAGCGAAACAAGTACCCTTGGGGTGCGGCAGTGACATCGGTCTCTGCCGCAGAATGACAGGCAGACGACACACTATTACAATAATGAGGTAAGCATCATGCTTGATATCAAATTTGTCCGGGAAAATCCCGATATCGTCAAGGAAAACATTCGCAAGAAGTTCCAGAACGGCAAGCTCCCCCTGGTGGACGAGGCCATTGCGCTGGACGCCCAGCGCCGTCAGGCCATTGCCGACGGCGAAGCCCTGAAGGCTGAACGCAATAAGCTGTCCAAGGCAAACGGCCCCCTGTTCGGCAAACTGAAAAAGTGCACCGACGAAACGGAAAAGGCGGAAATTCAGGCCCAGATCGATGCCAACAACGCCGCCGTCAAGGCGGACGCTGACCGCATGGCCCAGCTGGAGGCTCAGAAGGAGCAGGCCGAGACCGCCCTCAACAAGATCATGCTGGTGATCCCCCAGATCATCGACGACAGCGTCCCCATCGGCCCCGACGACAGCTGCAACGTAGAGGTGGAGCGCTTTGGTGAGCCGAAAGCCCCCGATTTCGAGGTGCCCTACCACACCGACATCATGGAGCGGTTCGACGGCATCGATCTGGACGCGGCGGGCCGTGTATCCGGCAGCGGCTTCTACTATCTGCTGGGCGACATCGCGCGGCTCCACGAAGCCGTGCTGGCCTATGCCAGAGATTTTATGATCGACAAGGGCTTCACCTACTGCATCCCTCCCTTTATGATCCACGGCAATGTGGTGGAGGGCGTCATGAGCCAGACCGATATGGACGCCATGATGTACAAGATCGAGGGTGAGGACCTCTACCTGATCGGCACCAGCGAGCACTCCATGATCGGCAAGTTTATCGATCAGATCATTCCCGAGGACAAGCTGCCCCAGACCCTGACCTCCTACTCTCCCTGCTTCCGTAAGGAGAAGGGCGCTCACGGCATCGAGGAACGGGGTGTGTACCGCATCCACCAGTTTGAAAAGCAGGAGATGATCGTGGTCTGCAAGCCCGAGGACTCCAAGGCATGGTACGAGAAGATGTGGCGCTACAGCGTGGAGCTGTTCCGCTCGCTGGATATCCCCGTGCGGCAGCTGGAGTGCTGCTCCGGCGATCTGGCCGACCTGAAGTGCAAGTCCTGCGATATCGAGGCGTGGTCGCCCCGCCAGCAGAAGTATTTTGAGGTTTGCTCCTGCTCCAATCTGGGCGACGCCCAGGCCCGCCGCCTGAAGATCCGCTATAAGGACGCCGACGGCAAAATGCAGCTGTGCCACACCCTGAACAATACCGTGGTAGCTCCTCCCCGTATGCTGATCGCCTTCCTGGAGAACAATCTGCAAGCCGACGGCAGCGTACTGGTGCCGGAGGTGCTGCGTCCCTACATGGGCGGCAAGACCGTGCTGATTCCCAAGCATTAACGCCTTGTAATCGTACGCATATAACTCTTTGTATATAAGGAGTGTTACCTATGAAAAAGTTTATCGCGGAGTTCAAAGAATTTGCCATGAAGGGCAACGTGGTGGATATGGCCATCGGCGTTGTCATCGGCGCGGCGTTCGGCAAGATCACCACCTCTCTGGTGAATGACGTGATCATGCCGCTCATCTCCCGCATCACCGGCGGCGTGGATTTCAGCGCGTGGAAATGGGTGCTGAAGGCCGCCGAGACTGCCGCCGACGGCACCGAGGTCCCGGAGATCGCCGTCAATTACGGCAGCTTCATCGCCGTAGTGCTGGACTTCCTGATCATCGCGCTGGTCCTGTTCATGGTGGTCAAGGCCATCAACAAGCTGCGCGCCATCGGCAAAAAGCCGGAGGAGCCTGTGGAGGAGGAAGCGCCCGCGCCCACCAGCGAGGAGCTGCTGACGGAGATCCGCGACCTTTTGAAGGATAAGCAGTAATGGAACAGACACTGCGCGAGGGCCTGACAGCACTGGGTCTCCCCTGCTCCGCCGCGCCCCAGCTGTTGGACTTCTCCCGGCGGCTGCTGGAGAAAAATCAGGTCATGAACCTGACCGCCATCACCGAACCACGGGATGTGGTCGATCTGCACCTGCTGGACTGCGCCGCGCTGCTGACGCTGGCGGACTTCCGGAACAGTTCAGTGGTGGACGTAGGCACCGGCGCGGGCTTCCCCGGCATGGTGCTGCGGATACTGGAGCCGGACTTCGACCTGACGCTGCTGGACAGTCTGGGCAAGCGCATCGACTGGCTGCGGCAGACCTGCGATGAGATGGGCCTTGCCCGGGTAGACTGCGTCCACGCCCGCGCCGAGGAGTTTGCCGCCCAACACCGGCAGACGTTTGATATCGCCACCTCCCGGGCCGTGGCGGCGCTGCCGCTGCTGTGCGAGCTGGCGCTGCCGCTGGTAAAGCCGGACGGCCGCTTCCTGGCCATGAAGTCTGTGGACAGCGGCGAGGAGATCGACAGCGCCCGGGGCGCGATCGGCCAGCTGGGTGGAAAAATCGAGGCTGTCCGGGATTATACCATCCCCGGCACGGCAGTCAAACACCGTGTGGTGATCATCCGCAAGGTGAAGGACACCCCGCCCCAGTTTCCCCGAAGCTGGGCAAGGATGAAGAAAGCACCGTTGAAGTGAGGAGCGCTTCGCGCCGCGCATAACGCAAGGCTGCAACGACAGAAGCCGAATCCCTGTATGCGGCGGCATGTGGTCATGCCGCCCTACGAAAGACTTCCCTGCACTGTGCAGGGCGGGGTGAGGTCACCCCGCCGCACGATAGACGCACACTGTCATTCTCCGCACCATGCGGCAGCAAGAGAATGACATGGCAGAATCCTCATTGCCATATTCAAACGAAAGGAGAATCCCATGGGCAAGATCATCGCGGTCACGTCCGGCAAGGGCGGGACCGGAAAAACCTCCTTCACCGCCTGCGTCTCGCTGGCGCTGGCAGATATGGGCTTCAGGACGCTGGCAATGGACTGCGATATCACGCTACGCAATCTGGACCTGGCGTTAGGCCTGTCAGACAGCGCGGCCATGGATTTCTCCGATGTGCTGGAGGGCCGCTGCACACTGGCGGAAGCCGCGGTCGTTCACCGGAAATCGCCTGACCTGTCCCTGCTGTGCGCGCCGCTGGCGCCGCCGGAAGCCCGGTTTTCTCCGCAGGCTATGGAGACGCTGGCACAGGAGATCCGCCAATGCTATGACTATTGCCTGATCGACGCGCCCGCCGGCCTTGGGCAGGGCTTTGCCCTGGCGACTGCCATGGCCGACAGCGTCGTCGTGGTCACCACCGCTGACCCCGCCGCTCTGCGGGACGCGCAGCGCACCGTCATGGAGCTGCGGCGTTTCCCCGCCGGCCAGGTCCATCTGGTCGTAAACCGGGTCCAGAAAAAAATGCTGAAGGCCCTGCACACCACCATTGACGACGCCATGGATACGGCGGGGCTTCCCCTGCTGGGCGTGATCCCGGAGGACAGCGACGTACCACTGGCCCTGAACCGGGGGATTCCGCTGCGGGATATCAACTACTATGCCCAACGGGCCTATGAAAACATTGCCAGACGCATCACCGGCCAGCGCACACCCCTGCTGCGGGCCAGGTGGTAAACGATACAAGAAAAGGAGTGATCCAAATGAATATCGCACTGATCGCACATGATAATCGAAAAGAGCTGATGGTCCAGTTCTGCACCGCTTACTGCGGCATTCTGGCACAGCATACGCTGTGTGCCACCGCCAACACAGGCAAGCAGGTCCAGGATGCCACAGGCCTGCATGTCCATCGCTTTCTGACCTTTGCCAACGGCGGCGGCCAGCAGATCGCAGCCCGTATCGCCTATAACGAGATCGACATGGTGCTGTGCTTTGACGATCCCAACAAACGTACCACCCACGAGGACGTTCTGTATATTGCCAAGCTGTGCGACAAAAACAACATCCCCTTTGCCAGCAATGTGGCCACCGCTGAAATGCTGGTGCTGGGTCTCGCCCGCGGTGATCTGGATTGGCGCGATATCGTCAATCCAAAAACCAAGCCCTTTACGGCGTAGGCGATCCATAACAGGAACAACGACAAGGAGAGAAAACATTGATCCAGACTGCACTGAACTGGTTGTATGACAACCTCTATAACTACATGATCCCCGTTTGCGGCCTGTGCGTGCTGCGGGTAGTAGTCAGCTTCCTGGAGCTGGCCCACATGAAGCGCCTGCGGGACAAGAAATTCGTGTTTCGCAAGGTCAGCGTCCAGTACCGGGACATCGGCGCGTTTACGGGCCTGTTTATCGGCAGCGTACTGATCTGCCTGTTCCCCAAGCTGGGTCTGCTGTTCGCCGTGGCGGCGGCAGGTCTGACGGTGCTGGGCTATCAGATCGGCAAGCGCAAGGGCGACGAGGCCGACCGCATCTGGCAGGAGGTGGTCAACGAACTGTCCGAAGGTGAGGACGCCCACAAGATCAACGCCATCAGCGTCGAGAGCAATATCCACGGTCTCATCGACACGCTGGATGTGTTTGATAAAGAAGAAACCTCCGCCCCGGAGGAGCCTGCCGAAGCGGCAGCCGCTCCGGAACGCGAAGAATAAAGAGAGGAAGATACCCATGGAAAAGATGAAGCCCCGGACGTTATCCGGGTTTATGGAACTGCTGCCCGCGCCTCAGCAGCAGATGGAACGGATGATGGACATCCTCCGCAAGACCTATGCCCTGTACGGCTTCACGCCGCTGGATACGCCGCTGATTGAGGCCAGCGAGGTGCTGCTGGCCAAGGGCGGCGGCGACACCGAGAAGCAGATCTACCGCTTTACCAAGGGCGACGCCGATCTGTCCCTGCGGTTTGACCTGACGGTGCCGCTGGCCAAGTATGTGGCGCTGCACTATAACGACCTGTCCTTCCCCTTCCGCCGCTATCAGATCGGCAAGGTCTATCGGGGCGAGCGTGCCCAGCGGGGCCGCTTCCGGGAGTTCTATCAGGCCGACATCGACGTGATCGGCGACGGCAAGCTGGACATCACCAACGAGGCGGAGATCCCCGCCATCATCTATCAGACCTTTACCGAGCTGGGGCTGAAACGGTTCCAGATCCGGGTGAATAACCGCCGCATCCTCAACGGCTTCTACGCCATGCAGGGTCTGACGGAGCGCTCCGGCGACATCATGCGCACCGTGGACAAGCTGGACAAGATCGGCGCGGAGAAGGTACGCACACTCCTTATGGAGGACGTGGGCCTGACCGGCGAACAGGCGGCGGAGATCCTGAAATTCATCGCCATCACCGGCGATAACGCACAGGTCATCGCCGCGCTGGAGGGCTACGCCGGCCGGAACCAGGTCTTTGACGAGGGTCTTGACCAGCTGAAAACCGTGGTGAAGTACCTGAGCTCCTTCGGCGTGCCGGAGGAGAACTTCGCCGTTGACCTGACCATCGCCCGTGGTCTGGACTACTATACCGGCACCGTGTATGAGACCACCCTGCTGGATCACCCGGAGATCGGCTCCGTCTGCTCCGGCGGCCGCTATGACAATCTGGCGGAGTACTATACCGACAAGCAGCTGCCCGGCGTGGGCATTTCCATCGGCCTGACCCGGCTGTTCTATGTGCTGGGCGAGCAGGGGATGCTGAACGACAACCTGCCCACCGCCCCCTGCGACGTGCTGGTGCTGCCCATGACGGAGGAGCTGTCCCCCGCCATCGACGCCGCCACCGCCCTGCGCCGCGCCGGCATCCGCACCCAGCTGTATACCGAGCCGAAGAAGTTCAAGGCCAAAATGAACTACGCCGACAAGCTGGGCGTCCCCTTTGTCCTGTTCCTGGGCGAAGATGAGATCGCCGCGGGCATGGTGTCCTGCAAGAACATGACTACCGGCGCCCAGACCAAGCTGCCGGTGGCCGACGCCATCGTCATGATCCGGGAGGATCTGGAACAGCGGAACAAGGGCAAGGTCATCGTAGGATAAAGGCTTCCCTGTACAATGCGTAGGGCGGGGTGACCTCGCAGTGAAACAAGTGCCCTTGGGGTACACCCCGCCGCGTGGAACAGCACTCGCCATGCGAGGGGTGCGGATTGCCACACCCGGACTGGCTCGCAATGACAGAGGGAAGAACAAATCACTGCGGCGGCATGTGGTCATGCCGCCCTACGAAAGGCTTCCACGCATACCGCGTAGGGACAACCCTTGCGTTCGCCCGCACAGCGCTTCCATTTCAACAACATTCCGTAATATTTAATCTATATTATACAAATCATTATCATAAAAGGAGAAAAACAGTATGATGCAGATGCGTACACATACCTGCAACGAGCTGCGCATGGAGCATGTGGGCCAGCAGGTGAAGATCGTGGGCTGGATGGAAAACGTCCGCACGGTGGGACAGAATTTCGCCTTTGTGGTGCTGCGGGACTTCTACGGCACCACCCAGGTGGTGGTGGAGAACGAGGAAATGATGGCCATCATCAACGGTCTCAACAAGGAGTCCACCATCAGCGTCGAGGGCGTGGTGCGGGAGCGCGCCAGCAAGAACCCCAAGCAGGCCACCGGCGACGTGGAGGTGGTCCCCAGCAAGATCGAGGTGCTGGGCCGCTGCCGCTATAACTCCCTGCCCTTCGAGATCAACCGCAGCCGCGAGGCCGACGAGACCCAGCGCCTGAAGTACCGCTATCTGGACCTGCGCAACCCCGCTGTGAAGCAGAATATCATCCTGCGCTGCCAGGTGGTGGCCGCCCTCCGCGCCGCCATGACCGAGCATGGCTTCCTGGAGATCACCACCCCCATCCTGACCGCCTCCTCCCCCGAGGGCGCCCGGGACTATCTGGTCCCCGCCCGCAAGCACCCCGGCAAGTTCTATGCCCTGCCCCAGGCGCCCCAGCAGTTCAAGCAGCTGCTGATGACCTCCGGCTTTGACCGTTACTTCCAGATCGCCCCCTGCTTCCGTGACGAGGACGCCCGCGGCGACCGCTCTCCCGGCGAGTTCTATCAGCTGGATATGGAGATGGCCTTCGCCACCCAGGACGACGTGTTCGCCGTGCTGGAGGACGTGCTGCCCCCCATCTTCGCCAAGTTCGGCACCTATAACGTGGCCTCCAGCGCCCCCTTCCGCCGCATCGGCTACACCGACGCCATGGAGACCTACGGCTCTGATAAGCCCGACCTGCGCATCGACCTGACCTGCAAGAACGTCACCGCCCTGTTCGCCGACAGCGATTTCGAGGCGCTGAAGGGCCAGACCGTGAAGATGGTGGACATCTCCGACTGCGCCCTGACCCGCAAGCAGATCGAAAAGCTGCTGACCGACTGCGAGGTGCAGTCCGGCTCCAAGGGCTACTGGTTCAAGGTGGACGAAAACGGCGAGCTGGCCGGCGGTATCGCCAAGTTCGTCGCCCCCATCAAGGAGGAGCTGGCCAAGGTGCTGAATCTGAAGCCCAACACGCTGGTGGTGGTGGCCGCCGGCGAATACGCCACCAAGTCCGTTGGCGTGATGATCAAGACCTTCGGCGCCGCCTGCGAGGGTCACATGGACAAGGAGCGCTATGAGTTCTGCTGGATCGTGGACTTCCCCATGTACGAGATCGGTGATGAGAGCGGCGAGCTGGAGTTCTGCCACAACCCGTTCTCCATGCCTGCTGGCGGCATGGACGTGCTGCTGAAGGCCGAGCGGGGCGAGATCGATCCCCTGACCATCACCGCCGACCAGTACGATCTGGTGTGCAACGGCGTGGAGCTGTCCTCCGGCGCTGTCCGTAACCATGATCCCGAGATCATGATTAAGGCCTTTGAGCTGGTGCGTCTGGGCGAGGAGGATGTGAAGAAGAAGTTCCCTGCCATGTACAACGCCTTCTGCTACGGCGCGCCTCCCCACGCCGGTATTGCCCCGGGCGTGGACCGCATGGTGATGCTGCTGGCAGGTGAAAGCTCCATCCGCGAGATCATCCCGTTCCCCATGAACAAGAACGCCCAGGATATCATGATGGGCGCGCCTTCTACCGTCGAGCAGAAGCAGCTGGACGAGCTGCACATTGCCATCGTGGGCGATGTGGAGAAGGATGACTGATTCCCCTTACCAAGAAAGAGAGCCGCAAGGCTCTCTTTTTGCTGCTTGTGAATAAGGCTGTCATTGCGAGCCAGTCCGCGCCGCGAAGCAAGTACCCTTGGGGTGCACACTGGCGCACCCCCAGGGTACTTGCTCCGCTTCGCTCCACGGCGTGGCAATCCGTTCTTCTTTCAACAGGGAGTTTCGCCCTCCGGGGCGACCTACTTTTGCCCACAGTGGCAAAAGTAGGCAAAAACACTGCTTAAACCTGCGGTTTAAGGATCCGCCCACGCTATACCTAACGCGAATCCGATACTGTATTCCGCGCGATCACGGGACGTGGTGGTTATCGCAGCGTATGACGAATTGACTTCCCACCAGCGCCGCTGCCGCTGGCCGACGCAATGGAAGAAGCATAAGCGCTGTATGCGGCGGCATGTGGTCATGCCGCCCTACGAAAGGTTTCCCTGTACATTG
>SAMEA104315427__coassemble_478_pt1 | contig 40405 bp, 35 predicted proteins | sample SAMEA104315427__metabat2_low_PE_034 | metagenome-assembled genome bin SAMEA104315427 (sample SAMEA104315427) | gut metagenome | biome: Monkey gut; feature: monkey-associated habitat; material: faeces | place: China | collected 2013 | reverse complement strand
TATGCCGCCCCCAGAAGATCGGATAGTACGGCGCCGCCGGGATCACGCCGATGGTCGGACCGCCCATATACCGCCGCCGGTAGCGGTTATACCGCACCCGATCCAGCAGCACCCAAACCACAAAGATGGCCTCGATCAGCAGCACCACGCCGCCAAGGGATACGCCGCCGCTCCTTACGCGGAAAGGCGTTTCTCCCTGCCAGCCGCCGCTTCCATTGCTTCCATAATCGCTGCCATAATAGCCGCCGTACTGCTTGGCAAACTGACTATAAAGTATATCCGCTTGCCGGAAAAATTTCTGCGCCGCGGTGTTGAAATCGCCGTTGTAATATGTGCTCTCGATGGCCTTGCGCAGCTCGTTCTGCTGGGTGTCGGACATATTGTTCCCCACACTGTCGCCGCAATAGACCTGCCAGTCGCCGTCCTCTACCAGCACAAGGATCATGTCGTTCTTGCCCAGACCCCATTCCTTGCCCAGCGCGGCGGCATACTCCTGCTCCTTCCAGCCGGTCACATGCTCCACGGTGGCCACCGCCACCACGGCGTAGTACCGCTGGTCCCAATCGGCGTTATACCGCTCGATCAGCTGCTTCGTGTCGTCGTTGAGCAGACCCGCATCGTCACAGATCCACTGCTGATACTGCACGTCCAGCAGCTTTGTGGGCTCCTTCGCCAGAAAGCTGTCCTTCCGGGCAAGGCCGATACAGACACTGACGGCCACCGCCAGCACCAGCACCACCCATGCCACCGAACGCTTTTTGAAAAACTTCATAGAATACTCCTTCCCGCAGGAGATCGCTTATCCTCTCAGCTCCATCAGCTTCTGCTTCAGCTCGCCTTCAATGCGGCCCAGCTCGACCTCCGCCTCCTTACGCTTGGCGGCGCCCTCCTTCTGGATGCGGGCCACCTCGTCCAGCGTGGAGATCAGCTGCTGGTTGGTGTGCTGCAGGGTCTCGATATCCACCACACTGCGCTCGGCCTCCTTGGCGGTGGCGATGGTGCCCATCTTCAGGGTGTCGGCGTTCTTCTTCAGCAGCTGGTTGGTCATCTCCGTCACGGCGTTCTGGGCGGCAGTGGCCTGACGGCTGTGCTCCATACCCAGCGCCAGCACCATCTGGCTCTTCCACAGAGGGATGGTGTTTACCAGTGAGGACTGGATCTTCTCGATCATCAGCGTGTCGTTATTTTGCAGCAGACGGGTCTGTGGTCCCATCTGGATGGACACCATACGGGTCAGCTCCAGATCGTGGAGCTTCTTCTCAAACCGGTCGCACATGCTGACCAGGTCGTTGTAGGCCTGCGCGTCCTCCGCAAGGCCGGACTGCTCCGCCTTCTTCCGCAGCTCCTCCAGCTCACCGGCACGGACATCCGCCAGCCGCTTCTTACCAGCCAGAATGTACATGGTCAGTTCCTTGTAATACTTCAGGTTCAGCTCATACATCTGGTCAAACATGGCCACGTCCTTCAGCAGGGTGATCTGATGGTTTTCCAGATTCTGGGCGATCTTGTCCACATTGGCCTCCACCTTGCTGTACTGGGCCTTCATGGTCTCGATACGGTTGCCGGTCTTTTTGAACAGGCCCGCCAGTCCCTTTTTCTCCTCCTGCGCGCCGAAGCCCTTCAGCTCCACCACCAGACGGCTGAGATCCTCGCCGATCTCGCCCATATCCTTGTTGCGGACGTTGGCCAGCGCGCTCTCTGAGAAGGAGGCCACGCTCTTCTGGGCCGCCGCGCCGTATTGCAGCACCTGATTGGTATCCCGCACATCGATCTTCTTGGAAAACTCGTTGACGGCGGCGCGCTCCTGCTCTGTCAGCATGCTGTCATCCAGCACCACCGGCTCTGCTTCCTTTTTCACCTCAGGAGCGGCAGGGGTCGCAGGCGCCTCAGGCGTCAGGGTCAGAGTGGGGACTTCCGCGGCAGCGGCGGTATCAGGAGCCAATGTCAGTTCAGGCATGTTGTTGTCAGTCATCATTTCGATTCCTTTCTGTATTTTTTCGACTTAAAATTACTTTTTGTATCAAAGTTCCAGGGTGATCCCGCCGTTATCCGGCTCGGTTTTCGGCGGCTCGGTCTGCGGCCGCGCCGCGCCGCGAAGCGGATCGTCCGTCAGACCCTCGCGGGCCATCATGTTCTCCAGCACCACCATATCCGTGGAGATATCCATGGCCTCCGCGCCGAACAGGTTATCCAGCTGCTTCTCAAAGGCCTTGATGATGGTATCCATCATGCCCTCCACCTTCTGCATGGTGGAGGTGATGTTCTCACCGGCCACGCCCTGCTCACCCATGCGGTCGTAGGCGTTGAGGATCTTCAGTGTCGTGGGCAGGTAATAATTCATAAACTTCCGTATCTGCGGCAGCTTCTCCGGGTCCTGCTCCACCTGCGCAAAGATCTTGCCGGAAAGCGCCTGCAATCGGACGATCTGGGCGGAAATGGTGGGATCGGCAATATTGTCATCCAGACGCTTCATCTCGGCGATGGCCTTTTTGCCGTCCTCGATCATCTTATCCAGTTCCGGATTGCCGGTTGTCCTTGGCTCCTCCGGCACCTCCTCCACCGTATCCCGGCAGAACAGGCGGGCCACGATGCCCACCACCGCGCCCGCGGCGGCCGCCAGCAGGAAATGCGGCAGCTTATACAGGGGGAACAGCAGCGCGTACAGCAGCCATGTCACCGCCGCCGCGTACAGCGGGATGGCGGACTTGTGAACGATCTGTTTCAATTCCATCGCCTCCGTTCAACGAATGGATCCAAATACTTTTACAGGTTACATTATATCCCAACCGCTATGTCTGGTCAAGAAAAAGAGACGGGCCATCCCGTCTCTTTTCGCTATTCTCCATTCACAGGCAGTCCCACAGCGCCGTTGGTGGGATCGGTGAAAATGGGCAGTACCGGCGGATCATATGTCCACCATACGAACAGCGCCCACACGCCCAGCAGAAGCAGCAGCCCCAGTGCCGACCATACAGGACCGGTTCCCTTCCCTCCCGCCATGATCCGCCACGAGACCCACGCCCCCAGCAGCACTGCCGCCTGAAACAGCACCACATCCGCGATCCTGCTGCTGACACCCAGCGCGCCGGTGTAGGTATAGTAAACCGTGGGAATGAGCAGCAGTCCCGCCAGCAGACCCATGGCACGGGCCAGCAGCACAGGGCGATGACTGCCCCGCAGCGCTGCCGCCTCCGCCAGTGACCAGACCACCCACGGGATCACCAGCAGCTTCATATGCTCCCATGTAGATTCATTGACGGCAGCAAATGCCGCCACGACGCGGTTTTCCCCGCTCCAGTCAAAAACGAAATGCAGCAGATTTCCAAAAATCAGCGTAATGAACAGCCCTGCCAGCTCCCACTTGCGCCACTTTCTGTCGGACATGACAGCCCCTCCCATCCTTGCACAGCTTGTGTGACTATTGTACGCGGGAAAGCTCACATCTATACACAGAAAAAGAGCCGCTGCGTTAACCGCAGCGGCTCTCACAACATACACGTTTTACAGGATGGAGAAGTTGACCACCAGACCGGCGAACACGATGGAAACCATGCTCAGCAGCTTGATGAGGATGTTGATGGCGGGGCCGGAGGTATCCTTGAAGGGATCACCCACGGTGTCGCCCACGACGCCGGCCTTATGGCACTCGCTGCCCTTGCCGCCGAAGTTGCCCGCCTCGATGTACTTCTTGGCGTTGTCCCACGCACCGCCGGCGTTGGCCATGTAAATCGCCATGAGGAAGCCGGTAACGGTGGCGCCGGCCAGCAGGCCCACAACGCCCTTAAAGCCCAGGATCATACCCACCACGATGGGGGTGACCACCGCGATCACTGTGGGCAGAACCATTTCCTTCAGGCTGGCCTTGGTGCACAGGTCTACGCAGCGGGCATAGTCAGGATCGGCCTTGCCTTCCATCAAGCCCGTGATCTCCTTGAACTGACGGCGGACCTCCACCACCACGCTCTGGGCGGCACGGCCCACGGAGTTCATGGTCAGCGCGGCAAAGACGAAGGGCAGGCAGGCGCCGATGAACAGGCCCACCAGCACCACGGGATTCATCAGGGAGAAGGAATCGAAGGTGGCATCCGTCGCGCCCACTTCCTTGACCTTCTCGATATAGGAGGCCATCAGTGCCAGCGCGGTCAGCGCGGCGGAGCCGATGGCAAAGCCCTTGCCGGTGGCGGCGGTGGTGTTGCCCAGAGAATCCAGCGCATCGGTGCGCTGGCGGACCTCGGGATCCAGACCTGCCATCTCGGCGATACCGCCGGCGTTATCGGCCACAGGGCCGTAAGCGTCGGTGGCCAGCGTAATGCCCAGGGTGCTCAGCATGCCAACGGCAGCCAGTGCGATGCCGTACAGGCCCATACCGGCGCTCTGCGCGCCGCCGGACAGGAAGTAGGCCAGCAGGATGCAGACGGCTACAATAATAATGGGCAGCGCGGTGGACAGCATGCCCAGGCCCAGGCCGCCGATGATGATGGTGGCGGAGCCGGTCTGGCTCTTGCTGCTCAGCTCCTGCGTAGGCTTATAGGTATCGGAGGTATAGTACTCCGTGGCCTTGCCGATCAGCACACCGGCCACCAGGCCGGACAGGATGGCCACATACAGGCCCCAGTGCTCCAGACCCAGCAGCGCCCACACCAGGAAGAAGGAAATAACGGCGATCAGGATGGCAGCCAGGTTCGTGCCGCGGGACAGCGCCTTCAGCAGCGTGCGCTGGTCGGCGTTTTCCTCGGTCTTGACAAAGAAAGAGCCGATGATGGAGCACAGGATGCCCACCGCCGCCATGACCATGGGGATGGCCATAGCCTTGAAGGCCTGATCGGAGAAAGCGGCCACGCCCAGCGCGGAGGCGGAAATGATGGAACCGACGTAAGACTCATACAGGTCAGCGCCCATACCGGCCACATCGCCCACGTTATCGCCCACGTTGTCGGCGATGACGGCGGGGTTGCGGGGATCGTCCTCAGGGATACCGGCTTCCACCTTGCCCACCAGGTCGGCGCCCACATCGGCAGCCTTGGTGAAGATACCGCCGCCCACACGGGCAAACAGCGCCATGGAACTGGCGCCCATGCCGAAGGTCAGCATAGCGCTGGTGATGTCTGCCGCCTCCAGCTTGAACACAAAGCGCAGCAGCATGAACCAGACGGAAATGTCAAACAAGCCCAGGCCCACCACGGTGAAGCCCATAACGGAGCCGGCGGAGAACGCCACCCGCAGGCCCTTGTTCAAGCCATCCTGGCAGGCGTTGGCGGTACGGCAGTTGGCCTTTGTGGCGATGCGCATCCCCACAAAGCCGCTGAGACCGGAGAAGAAACCGCCGGTCAGAAACGCGAAGGGCACAAACCAGGTCAGCAGTCCGCAGGCTGCCATGACGCACAGCACCACGATCATGCAGGCAAAGAAAATGCCGACAACGGTGTACTGGCGCTTCAGGTACGCGTTTGCGCCCTCGCGGATGGAGCGGGAGATCTTGCTCATCAGAGGGGTACCCTCGTCAAAGCTCAGCACACGCTTGCCGGTCGCATACGCAAACAGCAGCGCGATGATCGAGCCAACAAATGTGGCTAAGACCAGATATTTTTCCATGTGTGTTTTCCTCTTTCTCCCCCTATGCGGGGGATTCTTTCTTTTTTGTTCCAGTTGCTATTATAATGAAAGCGCACTTTTCTCGTCAAATTTTCTCACATTTTTTCAACAACAAAAACTTTTTATGTGATTTTTCCGTGTTTTTGCACAAAAACATTTTTTCGTTTAACGGGTGGCAAAATCAATTTTTTTCTATATTACCGCAATATCTTTTCAATAATTTGTCAAAAAAGTGTTGTTCTTAGAACATAAGCGCTCCTTAACGCAGGCATTAGAATATTTTTTCGTTACATTTATTAAGAAAAAGCAGAACAAAAACAGCGTTTTTGTTCTATCATCATCAATATTTCCCGCTTTTCATTTCAATTTCTACTTTTAGTCCATTCTTTTTGCGCTTTGTCGTTTTGCACAATTTCCTCCTCGCACTTTTCAGAACATATTGTCTGTTGCTTTAACACATTGAATAACAAAATGACCACCGTTGAAAGACGGTGGTCATTTTGTTCAGAAAGGAGATCATGCGATGGTAGCTTTTTCATGCTTGGCAGTCCAATACTGCACGGCCACAACGGCGGCCACCAGCAGCAAACCGATCACATCGGTAAGCGTACCGGGGATCATCATGCCCAGGCCGCCCGCCGCCAGCAGCAGGCGGAAGAACCAGGGGATCTTCTTATAGAGATGACCGTTCAGGGCGGCGGCAATGCCGAACAGGCCGATCAGGGCGCTGACGGCGATCTGTGCCACCTGGAACGCACTGGTAACGCCATCGAAGAGCATTGCCGGACTGTAGGCAAAAATGTAGGGGACAATGAAAGCGGCAATGGCCAGCTTGGTAGCCGTGATACCCGTCTTCATGGGGTTGGCCTTGGCAATGGCGGAGCCGGCGTAGGCGGCCAGCGCCACAGGCGGCGTAATATCCGCCACAATGCCGAAGTAGAACACGAAGAAGTGAGCCGCCACCACAGGGAAGTTCAGCTGCACCAGAATGGGCGCGCAGGTGGAGGCCATGATGCAGTAGTTGGCGGTGGTAGGCACACCCATGCCCAGCACGATGCAGCACAGCATGGTCAGCACCAAGCCGATGATAGTAGCATTGCCCGCCAGCTGAACGATGGCGTTGATGAGGATGGAGGCCAGGCCGGTGACGGTAATACAGCCAGCGATAATACCCGCCATGCCGCAGGCCACCGCCACGGTGACAGCGCCCTTAGCGCCGGATTCCAGCGCGTCCACGGCGGAGAAGAAGGTCTTTTTCCCGGCATCCGCCAGGGCCGCAGAGTTCTTCATAGGAGCCTCGCCCTCGCCGCGCTTGGCCATCAGGAAGAAGTTGACGGCGCCCACAGCGACAGCCGCCAGGATGGAGTAGGCAGCGGAGTGGGACATGGTCTTGGCGCCGGAGGATACCAGCCATACCAGCAGAACCAGGGGAATAATGAGATAGCAGTCCCGGGCCAGCGTCTTCCAGCGGGGCAGCTCGCTCATGGGAACGCCCTTCAGCCCCAGCTTCTTGGCCTCCAGATGGACGGCGATAAAGATGCCGGTAAAGTACAGGATGGCGGGCAGAATGGCCTTGACCGCCACCTCCGCATAAGGGATGCCCATATACTCGGCCATCAGGAAGGCGGCGGCGCCCATGATGGGGGGCATGATCTGGCCGCCGGTGGAGGCAGCCGCCTCTACCGCGCCGGCAAACTCCGGCTTGTAGCCGGTCTTTTTCATCATGGGGATGGTAAAGGAGCCGGTGGTCACGGTGTTGCCCACAGAGGAACCGGACACCATGCCGCACAGGGCAGAGGAGATGACCGCTACCTTGGCCGGGCCGCCGCTGGACCAGCCCGCCAGGCGATTGGCAAAGCTGATGAAAAAGTTGGCGATGCCGGTGCGCTCCAGAAACGCGCCGAAAATAATGAACAATACGATGTAGGTATAGCACACATTCACAGGTGTGCCGATCACGCCGGAGGTAGTGTAGAACAGCTTATAGATGATGTTGCGCAGCGCCTGATAAAAGCTGGGGTTATAGCTGAGCTGATTGACAAAGGCGTAGATGATCAGCGCGCCGGCCACCACCAGAATGGGCATACCCACGCAGCGGCGGCACAGCTCCATCAGCACCAGAATGCCCACGCAGCCAATGACGATATGGATCGTCTGGATACGGGTGGCCAGCTTGATCATGGTCATGGCATTCAGGGTGAAATAGAAGAAGCAGGCCGCGCCGATCAGCATGATGACAATGTCATACCAGGGCATATGGTCGGGCGTCACATTGCCCTTCTTCATGGGGTAGTTCAGAAAGCCCATGATGATGATAAAGCCCAGGAACATGGGAAGCCGGATCTCGGGCATGGCCGTGGAAAACAGCGTCATGCCGATACAGTACAGCGCGAACAGCGCCATGATCACCTTGATCACGATCTTGCGCCAGCCGGTCCAGATACGGGTATTGGACTCGCGGTCATATTTCCGCATGACCTCGTCCAGGTCGGCTGCGGCATCTGTCTCTACCGCGGGAGCGGTATCGGTTTTTTTCTTGAATATGCTCATATGTCTCTCTCCAGATACTTTTTTAGGGGAGCGGCACACCCCGTGAACGCCCTCCATTAACAGGTCGTTAACAGGGTGTGAATAAGGCAGAGACTACGGCAGGAATGCTCCAGCCGTAGTCTGATCTGTTGTTCAGCGCCCGCGCTTACTTACCGGCAACGGTGATGCCCTTTTCGGCAAAGTACTTCACAGCGCCCGCATGGTAAGGCACAGCGGTCATGGAGGCCGCGTACTCCAGAGAGACCTCGCCGTACTTGGCGTGGGTGTCGGTCAGGGAGGCGGCATTATCAAAGATGTCGGCACACAGGGCATAAACAGCATCCTCGGACACATCGTCACGTACCAGAACCACAGCGCCCACGCCAACGGTGGTCACATCGGCATCCAGACCGTAGGTGGCAGCGGGGATGGTGCACTCGGTATAGTAGGGAGAGGACTCCAGCAGCTTGGCAACATGCTCGGCATCCAGAGAGACCAGGTTCACATCCTTGGTGGTGGCCAGGTCGGTCACAGCGGTGGTGGGTGCGCCGGCCACGATGAAAGCGGCGTCGATCTGGCCGTTCTTCAGGGCGTCGGCGCTGTCGCCGAAGGACTGATAGGTGGGCTTGATGTCATTTTCCGTCAGGCCATAGACGCCCAGAATGTCGATCGCGTTAAAGTACACACCAGAACCGGCAGCGCCGATGGACACGTTCTTGCCCTTCAGGTCGGCAACGGTCTTAATGGAGGGATCAACAGTAACGATCTGCACCTGCTCGGTATACAGCGCGCCCAGCACGGAGAAGCAGGTCACGGCGCCGGTGTCGGCAAACAGGTTGGTGCCGTCATAGGCGTAGGCCATTACGTCAGACTGGCAGAAGGCCAACTCGGCATTGCCGTCCTCCAGCTCGAAAACGTTGGACTGAGAGCCGTTGCCCGCCAGCGCCACAATATCCACACCCGCGTTGTTGACGGCGTGGTTGGCGATGACGTTGCCGAAGGCATAGTATGTACCGGACTCGCCGCCGGTCACAAAGCGGAGCTGCTTGGCCGCGTTGGTATTGCCGTCGCCGGCGGCATCACCGCTGCCGTTGTCACCGCCGCCGCAGGCCACCAGGCTCAGCGCCATGGCCAGCGCCAGGATCAATGCAAAAAACTTCTTCATCAGGTACACTCTCCTCATTTTTTTGATTGCCGCGCAGGGCGGCCGGTTTCACTCGATGGGCGTATTATACTCCCATATTCTTCTTTTTGCAAGATAAAATGATAAAAAATTCATTTTATTTCCGTCCGCTATTTCCGTTTTTTACCAGCGCGTCCTTTCTTCTCATCATTTCGTCGCGATTTTTGATGTAATTTTCTCATTTTTCCAGTTCCGTACCACTATTTTATTGTCACGAACCCTCTCCCGCCATGATGGCATTCCTGCATGGTTTGCAGTAAAAAGGCGGCATACCTGCAAAATTCGCAATTGCAGGTATGCCGCGCGCATATCATATACAGTTTCTCATTTGCTGCGCTTGAGCGTCTCACACAGCAGCTCGTACATCCGCTCAGTAGAGGGTACGTTCAGCCGCTCCCGGACGGAGTGTACATCGTGCAGCTCCGGTCCCATAGAGATGGCATCCAGGCCGGGGATCTTCTCGATCAGCAGACCGCACTCCAGACCGCCGTGGGTAGCTTCCACCACGCCCTCTTTCCCGGTCAGGTCGTGATAGGCCGCCAGCACCATGTCACGGAAGCGGGAGTTGCGCTCATACTGCCAGCCGGGATACTTGCCCCGTTCGGTAACGGTGCCTCCGGCAAATTCCACGATAGAATGGACCCGCTGGGCCAGCATCTCCTTCTGGGAGGCAATGCTGGAGCGGATCGAGAAGGTCACATGCAGGCCATCCGCTTCAAGCCGCAGGATACCCATGTTCAGAGAGGTCTGGGTCAGGCCAGGGAAATCCACACTCATAGCTTCCACGCCCTGCGGCAGCGCCAGCAGCGTATGCAGCATGAGATCGGTGGTGACCTCGCTGACGGCAGCGGTCACGTCGGTTTTGGCACACTTCAGCGTGATGCCGTCATCGCAGCCGGCATACTCATTCTTCAGGATCTCATCAAACCGGCGGATAAACGCTTCAAACTCCGTCTCTTTTCCGGCAGGGATCGCCACCGCCGCATCACAGCGGGAGCAGATCACGTTATCAAACTGACCACCGGACAATGCCGCCAGACGCAGGCCGGGGAAGCGCTCCATGGCGCTGTACAGCACGCGGCCCATCTGCTGGTTGCCGCTGGCGCGTCCCAGATGGATGTCCGCGCCGGAATGGCCGCCCTTCAGGCCCGCCAGCGTCAGGGTATAGCCCGCCATACCCTCCACCGGCTCCATCGTCCCGGGCAGATGGCAGTCAGCCCGCATGCCGCCCGCGCAGGAAACGGTAAACACACCCTCGATCTCAGAGTCCAGATTCAGCAGCTTCTTACCCTTCAGGTCGGAGCAGTCCAGGGCGAACGCGCCATCCATGCCCACTTCCTCATCCACGGTGAACACCGCTTCGATGGGGGGATGGGCCAGCGCATCGTCCGCCAGGACCGCCAGGATCATTGCCACGGCAATACCGTTATCGCCGCCCAGCGAGGTCTTGTCCGCCCAGATCCACTCGCCGTCGGTCATCAGGTCAAGGCCCTCGACAGCCATATCCTTGGCGCAGTCATCCGTCTTGGCGCAGACCATGTCGATATGGCCCTGCAAAATGATGGGCGCGGCATCTTCATACCCGGCGGAAGCATCCTTCCAGATGATCACATTGTTGCAGGGTTCCTGACGATAGCGCAGCCCCAGCTCTTTGGCAAAGTCCACGCACAGATCGCTGATGATCCTGGTATTGCCGCTGCCGTGAGGAACAGCGCAAAGCTTCTCGAAATACTCAAACACCTTTTCAGGCTTCAATCCAGATAAAACAGCCATACAAATACTACCTCCGTTTTCCGCAATGGCTGATACAGCCCATGCGCAGGGCATGGGCTGTACCGGGATGATTACATATCAGGGATGGTGGAATCCCCCTCGCTGCCGGGGATCAGATCGTCCTCGCCCACAGCGGGATCCTCCACAGGCTCCTCGGTCACAGCCGGGACGAACTCGGTCAGATACGCCTCCTGGGGCAGGCCGGCCAGATAGCCGGGGATATTGATGATCACACCGTCCATATTCTTAGGAACAGGGATCTTATAGGTCTGCGTCTCCTCGGCACCATTCTTCTTTTCCATGACCTCCAGCGTAACAGTGAAGGTCTGGCCCAGACAGGTCGTAGAGCCGCGCTCCTTATCATACAGCTTGGTCAGCTGCTCATCGCCCACATAGATGGTCACCTTGTAGGGCGCCTTGTAGGTCTGGCCTTCGTACTCCAGCGTCTTGTTGTCCAGATAGATGGTGTGACCGCGGCCGATGATGCTCATAATAACGCCAACGATGATCAGCACCAGGACGGCGGCGGCGCGGATGATCCATTTACGTGCTTTCATTCCGTTTTACCCTCCTCCTCATCCTTCTGGGCCTGGGCCAGCATCTGACCCATCAGGCTCTGGGACTTGCGCTTCTTGGTCTCATACATGACCAGTGCCACTGTGATAACGGCATAGGAGATGAACACGCGGAAGTACTCGCCGATCATGGAGTCGCCGGTGATCTTCGTACCGGCAAAGGGCGCCACCACGAACATGGTATGGAACAGGATAACGCCCAGGAACACATTGCCAATGGACGCCTTTTCCACGGACGCGCCGCCCACCAGCAGTGCCGCGATACAGAACATACCCACATTGGTATGGGCGGTATAGGTGGGGAAGTTGCCCATATTCTGCAGATAGATGATCATGCCGAAACCGGCGAACACGGTGGACATGACGATGGAAATGATACGGGTGCGCTCCACGTTGATACCGGCGTCACGCGCCACTTCCATATCCTGGCCCACGGCGCGCATATCCTGACCCAGCTTGGTCTTACGGAACCAGACGATGAACAGGCAGGCCAGCGCGATGATGATCAGAGTCAGCACGGGGATCTTGACGCCGCCCACATAGATGGCCAGGGCGTTATCAATGCTCTGACGCATGGGCAGCAGGCTGACGGTATTGCGGATACCGTAGCCGCGGGGCAGCTTCAGAGAGTTATGGGCAATGGGGATAATGGGGCCCATCATGTACAGCACCACCAACTGATACACACCGCCCATGAAGAAGGCGATGAAGTAGCTGGTGATCATCTCACGGCCCTTGGCCCGGTTCAGGATCTTGCCGCACATCAGGCCCAGCAGCACGGAGATGGGAACGGAGATGATCGCCGCAAGGATCAGGCCGGGGATGCCCCAGATCTGCCAGTCGGCCACCAGGATCAGGCCGATCTGACCGGCCATGGCGCCCAGCGTCATACCGAAGTTCAGGCCCATACCGGCCATAATGGGGATCAGCAGGCTCAGAATCATAAAGGAATTACGACCCAGACGGGTCATGACCTCATTAAGCACATAGCTGGGCGAAAAGCCGGACAGTGGGATCATGATCAGGCAGATGATGACAAACAGCACAGGCACCGAGTTGTCGCGGACAATGCCCACAGGGCTGAAATTCTTCCGTTTTCCTTTCATGCTCAGCGCCCCCTTTCAGTCTTTCTGGTCAGAGCGTACAGAATCATACCGTTGGAGACAACGATACGGATGACCTCGGACATATCCATATGGAATGCGGAGTTCATGACCGTGGGGGTCATGGTGACGATGCCCTGATAGAGGAACGTGCCGATGATCACGTTGGCGATGGACGCCTTATTCACGGACGCGCCGCCGATCAGAATGGCGGCCACGGCGGGCATTGCCATCCAGAAGGGACCCATGTACAGCTGGATGAAGCCGAAACCCTGCTCATACACCAGGATGCCCACGGCGCCCAGCCAGGTGGACATGACCACGGAGATCAGGCGGATCTTGTCCACGTTGATGCCGGCAGCCTTGGCGAAAGCGGGGTTGGAGCCCACAGCGGTCATGGCGGTACCGGTCTTGGTGTGCAGGAACGCCCACATCAGGAAGGCCAGCAGCGCAAAGAACAGCAGGCTGCCGGTGGGGATCACCAGATTGATGCCCAGGGCCTCGTTCAGGTCGATCATCAGGAAGTTGGCCAGGGCTTTGTCATAGAAGCCCTCCAGGGAGACGACGGTACGCAGGCCGGTACCGGCGAAGCCCCAGACCATGGTGGGGCTGTGATACGGCAGCAGCAGCCACATCATACACATGAAGGACACCGAGGAGAAGCCCACATAGGTGGCGACCATCATCTCGCCGCCCTTGATCTTGTTCAGCAGCCAGCCATAACCGCCGCCGAACAGCAGCGCGAAAGGCGTGGAGATCAGGATGGCCATGATAAAGCTGGCAAAGCCGGTGAAGCCCAGCTCGATGGACAGCGTAGCGCCCAACAGACCGGAAATGATGCCCAGCGGCAGGCCGAAGTTCAGGCCGCAGCCGGAGTGAATCATGGGGACCATGGCCAGCACCAGCACGGCGTTCCAGCTGAAGCGGGTAATGGTATTGGTCAGCTGGGTGGTAAAGTCCGCGCCCACGATAGGCGCCGCGATGAACAGCAGCAGCAAAAAGCCCGTAATGATCAGGCGGGGCAGGCCGAAGCTGTCCACCAATTGTGCAAATTTCGTCTTGTTGCCAAGACTCGTCGTTACATTTTTGCCCATCTTGTCCTCCTTACTTCACCTGACTGACCATCAGCATGCCGAATTCCTCGGAGCTGTGGTCAGCCGGCAGGATACCGGCGATCTTGCCGCCGGAGACGATGGCGATCCGGTCACAGACCTGACGCAGCTCTTCCAGCTCAGAGGAGATCATCACCACGGTGATGCCGCTCTCGCGGTTGAACTTCTTCAGGGCCTCCAGCACCAGCGCCTTCGCGCCGACGTCGATGCCGCGGGTAGGCTCGGAGACAAACAGGAAGCGGGGCTCCAGCGCGAAAGCCTTGGCCAGGCAAATCTTCTGCTGGTTGCCGCCGGACAGCTCTCTTGCCTTTTGCAGAGAGCTGGTGCACTTGATCTGCAATTCGTCGATGTACTTCTGCGTGACCTCGTGGATGGCCTTTTCGTCACGCCATGTGAAAAAGAAGCGCTTCTTCAGGAATTTATTGTGGATCTGCATGGCGGGGAAGGCCACGTTCCACTCCAGAGACTCGTCCAGCAGCAGTCCCACGCCGCGGCGGTCCTCCGACACGAAGGCCAGAGACGCGTCCAGACACTTGCGGGGGCTGTTCAGGTCGATGGGCTTGCCGTCAAACTCCACGGTGCCGCCGGCCTCATACAGGCCCATGATACCGTTGGGGATGCCCAGCTTGCCCTGACCGGCCAGACCGCCGATACCCAGGATCTCGCCCTCCTTGATGTCAAGGTTCACGTTGCGGACGATCTCACCGGGCATATCCACCCACAGCTTGCGGATGGACATGATGGTCCTGGCGTTGGGGTCGATCTTGATGTCCTGTGCCACAGCGGTGCTTTCCACACTGCGGCCCACCATCCACTTGGTGATGTCGGATACGTCCGTCTCCTTGGCGGGGGTGTCCTTGACCACATAGCCGTCGCGCATGATGACCACCTTATCGCAGACGGACAGGATCTCATGGAGACGGTGGGTGATGAAGATCACCGCGATGCCCTGGGCCGACATATGGCGAATGGAGTCCAGCAGTGCTTCGGCCTCCTTCTCCGTCAGTACGGCGGTAGGTTCGTCCAGGATCAGCAGCTTCAGGTTTTCCTTACTCAGCTCACGGGCGATCTCGGTAAACTGCTTATGACCCACAGGCATGCTGCTGATGATCATTTTCTGATCGATCTCCACGCCCATTTTTTCGATGGCGCGCTTGGCGCGCTCATCCATTTCCTTATAATCGAGAGTGTCCATTCTTTCGCCGAACACTTCTGAGATGACGTTTTTCTTTTTCGGCTCACGGTTGAGCAGAATATTTTCCGTGGCGGAAAAGCCAGGGATCAGAGAAAATTCCTGATGCACCATGCCGATACCGGCCTTCAGTGCGTCAAACGGCGTGTTGAAGGTGACCTTCTCGCCGTTGATAAGGACGTCGCCTTTGTAACCGCCGGTCTCGCGGATCACGTCCATGCCGAACAGGATCTTCATCAGGGTACTCTTACCGGCGCCGTTTTCGCCCACGAGACCCAGCACTTCGCCCTCTTTCAGCGTGAAGTTGATGTCCGTCAACACCTGGTTTCCGAAGAAGTCCTTTTGGATGTTGCGCATCTCCAACAGGGGAGCATTGTTATTTTCCATAATATACCCTACCTATAAGTAAACAGGGGGGAGGATTCCCTCCCCCCTGTCCTATACCTTGTGCTTTACAAAAGCTATGTCAGCTGATGGTGAAGTACTTTTCGGGGATCTCCACCTCGGCGTTGCCCATGAACTTGCCGGGATCGCCCATGATGTAGGTATCCTGATAGATCAGGAACACATTGTCGGACTTGACGCCGGTGGTCGCGTTGGTGTAGCCAGCGCCGTTCCACTCAGCCTTGGGAGAGTACTTCTGCAGGGCGGAAGCAACATCGTCCATGTCGGTCAGCTCGGCAGTGCCGTCGATGACGTTCTTAGCGTGCTGGGCCAGACCAGCGGACAGGGTATAGCCATAGGAGTAAGCCCAGGTGCCGAAACGGCCGGCGCCGCCCTTCTCATTGATGGCGGACTCGACCTTGGCCAGGATCTTCTCGAAATCGCCGGCTTCCTCGGTCAGGTCCAGACCCAGAGCGCCGGGATAGCCCATCAGGGGGGAGGGCAGGTCAGCCTCGATGAAGTAACCGCCGTACTCCAGCAGCTGCTTCAGCAGGGGCTCGGTGTGCGCGTCGTTGGTGCAGAAGTAAGCAGCCTTCTCGCCGTACTTCTGGACCCACTCGGGCACCTTCTCCAGAATGTAAGCCTGAGCGCCGGACACGCCAACGTCAGAGGTGGGGTCGGGAGCGGTCTCTTCCACCAGGGTCATGCCAAACTCCTCGCAGGCGGCCTTCATGATCGCCAGACGGCGGCTCATGGTCTCATAGGCCAGGTGACGGGGGAAGGAAATGTGCACGAAGGTGTCGCAGCCCAGCTCGTGAGCGGTGCGGATGATCAGATAGCCACGGGACACGAAGTCGTTGTTGCAGACCAGGTCAGCGGCGGAGCCGATCTCGGGCAGGTCCTCGTGAGCCTCACCGGCGATGCAGATGATGTCAGGGCGGGATTCCTTGATCTTACGGAAAGCCTCGGTGGTGCCGGGAACAGCCTGGTTCACGATGATGGCCTTCATGTCGGGATCAGAGGACAGGTTCACAATGTTCTGAATGGTGGTCTCCAGCTCTTCGGTGAAGTTGTCGGGATAGATGGCCAGAGTGACCATATCTTCGCCATACTCAGCCTGGAAAGCCTCGGCGCCGCGGCGGTCGTCCTCGGACTGAGAGACGGAACCGGTCACGATACCGATCTTGTATGTGGCGGCAGCATCACCATCGGTGCTGTTGTCACCATTACCATCATTGGCGGGGGGGTTGTTGCCGCCACATGCCGCCAGGGTGAGCACCATGGCGAGCGCCAGCAGCAAGGTCAGAAACTTCTTCATACTTACCTCCTGATTTTCATTTTTTTGCAAAACAGTTGCTTTGGGGTATAGTAATTTTAACAGATGGCTTTGCATTTTGTCAATACAAACCCAGCCATGTACCGTGGTCATTTTAGCGACATGCGTCCCTAGTTCACGCACATTTTCTTGTTTTTGTTGTAATTCTGCACAAAATTCCCGATCCTTTCTCAACTTTTCCTCCGCTTTTTTGGTTTTCCCTCCAAACGCCGTTTTCCTTCGGAAGCAAAGTTTTGCCGTATTTCCGTGCCAAAGGAGGGGGCATTTTGGGCGCGAGCGCGCGAAAGCAGGCTTACCGCTCCGCGTTTTCGACATAAAAAACGCCGCCCGTCCGGCAGGATGCCGGGCGGGCGGAGCGTATGATTATGCAGGAAGCTGTATTTTTATTATATAGGTATTGACGTCTCTCAGTCGCGGGACTTGCTGTCCACGATCTCATGCAGCTTGGCGCTGAAATCGGCCAGAGACATAGCGCCCAGATCCTCGCCCTTGCGGGTGCGGACGGAGACGGTGCCGTTCTCCATGTCGCGGTCGCCCACCACCAGCATGAAGGGGATCTTCTCCAGCGTGGCCTCGCGGATCTTCTTGCCAACCTTCTCGTTGCGGCCGTCTACCTCCACGCGGAAGCCTTGCTTGCGCAGCTCCTTGGCGGCTTCGGCGCAGTAGTCGGCGGCGCGGTCGGTGATGGGCAGGAAGCGCACCTGCTCGGGCATCATCCAGGTGGGCAGCGCGCCGGCGTACTCCTCGATGAGGTAAGCCAGCGTCCGCTCGTAGCAGCCCAGAGACGTGCGGTGCAGGATATAGGGCAGCGCCTTGTTGCCGTTCTCGTCGATATAGTACATGCCGAAGCGTTCCGCCAGCAGCATGTCGATCTGGATGGTGACAAGGGTATCCTCCTTGCCGTACACGTTCTTGTACTGGATGTCCAGCTTGGGGCCGTAGAAGGCGGCCTCATCGATGCCGATGGTGTACTCCACGTTCAGATCCTTCAGGATGCGCTCCATGGCGGACTGGGCGTGCTCCCACTGCTCCGCCGTACCCTCGTACTTGTTGTTGGGGTTGGCGGGGTCCCACTGGGAGAAGCGGAAGGTGCATTTATCCAGCATACCCACGGTGCCGAGGAAGTACTTGGCAAGGTCGAGACAGTTCTTGAACTCCTCCTCCAGCTGGTCGGGGCGCACCATGTTGTGACCCTCGGAGATGGTAAACTGACGGACGCGGATGAGGCCGTGCATCTCGCCGGAGTCCTCATTGCGGAACAGCGTGGACGTCTCGCCCAGACGCATGGGCAGGTCGCGGTAGCTGCGGCCGCGGTTCAGGTAGACCTGGTACTGGAAGGGGCAGGTCATGGGACGCAGGGCGAAGCACTCCTTGGTGTAGTCGTCCGGGTCGCCGATGACGAACATACCGTCCAGATAGTGATCCCAGTGGCCGGAGATCTTGAAGAACTCACGCTTCGCCATGAGGGGGGTCTTGGTCAGCAGATAACCGGCGTTCTGCTCGGTATCCTCCACCCAGCGCTGCAAAAGCTGCACCACCCGGGCGCCCTTGGGCAGCAGGACAGGCAGACCCTGACCGATGGTATCCACGGTGGTGAAATACTCCAGCTCGCGGCCCAGCTTGTTGTGGTCGCGCTTGATGGCCTCCTCGCGCTCCTTCAGATAGGCGTCCAGCTCCTCCTTGTTGGGGAAGGCCACGCCGTAGATACGCTGGAGCTGCTTGCGGTTGGAATCGCCCCGCCAGTAGGCAGCGTTGCAGGCGGTCAGCTTGATGCCGCTGCCCTTGATGCGGCCGGTGGAGTCCACGTGGGGGCCGGCGCACAGGTCGACGAACTCACCCTGACGGTAGAAGGAGATGACGGCGTCCTCCGGCAGATCGTTGATCAGCTCCACCTTATAAGGCTCTTCCTTCTCCTCCATGAACTTAACGGCTTCGGCACGGGGTAGCTCGAAGCGCTCCAGCTTCAGCTTCTCCTTGCAGATCTTCCGCATCTCCGCTTCGATCTCCGTCAGGTTTTCGGGGGTAAAGGCAAAGGGCGCGTCCAGATCGTAATAGAAGCCGTTGTCGATGCTGGGGCCGATGGCCAGCTTCACCTCAGGATGCAGGCGCTTCACGGCCTGTGCCAGAATGTGGGAGCAGGTGTGCCAGTAGGTCTTGCGGTACTGCTCGTTTTCAAAGGTATAGATGTTTTCTTCGCTCATGGTACAGTCCTCCTTGTCGTTGGGGGCGGGCATAAAAATAACCTCACCCCTGATGTGTGTCAGGGGTGAGGTAAAGATACTTTACTCCACGGTTCCACCCTGCTTACGGCTTTGCCCATACCTCCGCTGGTCATTGCGGATGGCGGGATATCTTTCGTCGAGACAAGGCGCGGAAGTGCAGGAATACCGTGTGTATTTCAAGCTTCTGCAACGCAGCATCGGCGGAAGAGATCCGGCATACGCCGTCGCTCGTGACTTCTGTAACGGGAAGCACCCGTCCTGCTCCTCGCAGGCCGCTCGGGAGTGGTACAGGCCGCGCCGTCAGGCGGGACGCTTGCAGCCGTAGGCGTCCCTCTCTGCTGCCGTGGGCAGCGGCTTCTTCTCCGTCATCGCTTTTTGATTCTCGTATTATATTCCCGTTTTTCCCCTTTGTCAACGGAAAAATACCGGATCTCAGCCGATTTCCTCCGCGGTATCCACGATCCGTTCAGCGCCGGCCGCAGCCAGCGCTTCCCTGCCGCGAAAGCCCCAGCTTACGGCAATGAGGGGCAGCCCGGCATTCCGTGCGGTCTGTACGTCCACCTCGCTGTCGCCTACATATACAGCGGTATCCTTCTCCGCCCCCAGGGACGCCAGCGCATGAAACACCATGTCAGGCGCAGGCTTGCGGGGCGCGGCCGGACCCTCCCCGAAGGTTGGCACACCGGGGAAAAACCGCTGCGCCAGCTCACAGGCCGCTCCATGGGGCTTGTTGGACACGATGGCCACCCGGCAGCCCTGTCGGGTCAGGCGTTCCAGCAGCTCCGGCACACCGGGGTAAGGGCAGGTCTCCACGCAGGTGTGGGCCTGATACCATGCCTTATAGTCCCGCATGATGTCCGCGAAACCGGGGGTATCCTCACCCTGCGGCAGCATGGCGGCCATCAGCCGTACCGCGCCGTTGCCCAATCCCCCGCGGACCTCTTCACGGGTGCGGATGGGATACCCGTACCGCGCCAGCGTATGGTTGACAGCGGCCGTCAGATCGTCCAGCGTATCCAGCAGCGTGCCGTCCATATCAAACAGGTAGGTCCTGTATGTCATAGCACATTCCTCCCGCGTCAGTTTCTGCCCGATGATATCACGTTTCAGGGCGAATTGCAAGCAAAAACCGGCCCGTACCAAAATTGATACGGGCCGGTCGTCTTACTGGGTCAGGAAGCGCTCTTTACGCTTTCTTGCCGCCTTTGAAGAAGGAGCCGATGATCTCGATGACCACGAACACGATCAGGTAATACACCACGTTCATCTTGTGGGAGTAGATGGCGGCGAACACCATGAACAGGGAGCACAGGATGGCCAGAACGGGCATCACCTTGCCCTGGAAGCCGGGCAGATCCTTGCGCTTCAGCAGGGCGATGTAGATGGGGATATAGATGGCGTACAGGGTGATGATGGGCAGCTCGGAGGAGTCGAACTTGAAGGGGCCGAAGCCTTCCATGATAGCGCCGCCATAGAAGTACAGCAGCCACAGGGAGCTGACCAGCAGACCGAACACGGCGGAGTTGTTGGCCATGTTGGTGTTGGGATCCACGTTCTTGAACATCTTCAGTTTGGGGCTGTCGCTCTCGGTAGCCAGGTCGAACATGCCGCGGGTGACGGCCATGGTCAGGCCGTTGCAGGTGCCCCAGCAGGAGATGACCACGAACACGAAGATGGCAGCGCCGCCCACCTGACCGAAGATGTTCTGGAAAGCGATCTTCGCGCCGGCCTCGCCGCCGGCCATCATGACCTCGGACTCCACAGCGCCGGCCAGACCCACGTAATAGATGACGTAGACGATGGCGACGATCAGGGTGCCGATCAGCAGGGCGCGGGGCATATTCTTCTTGGAATCCTTCAGCTCAGTGCCGATGGAGGTAGCGCAGATCCAGCCCTCAAACGCAAAGGCCAGAGACACGATCGCGCCGAACAGACCCTCGGTGAAGGGCATCTCGGTAACGACATTGGAGAAGTTGAAGCTGGTCATGCCGTTGGCCAGGCCCACGATGGTGCCCACGACAGCCATCAGCAGCAGGGGGATCAGCTTGATGATGGTGGTGGCGATGGCGAACTTACCGGCCAGCTTCGGCGCCAGAGCGTTCATGGTGTAGGTGACGATCATGAACACGCCGGCCAGCATCATGGTGCGGCCGCCGACCACGGCGTCGTCCCAGCCCATCAGCACGCCGAAGTAGCGGGCGGGCAGCCAGCTCAGCACGGACACCAGGGAGGGGTAATAGATAACGGCCATAAACCAGCCAACATAGTAGCTGTAGGTCTTGCCGCAGGAGGCGGCAGCATAACCAACGAGACCTTCAACGCCCTCATGGCTCTGGGCCACAACGCCGAAGGTGCAGGCGCTGATGATCATGACAATGCCCATGATGATAAACGCCAGAATACCGACAGTCAGGTTACCGCCGGTCTTTGTCAGGACGGCTTCGGCCTTGAAGAAAACGCCGGAACCGATGACAGTGCCCACCACCAGCGCGATGGCTACGGGCAGGGTATACCGTTTTTCCATAGTGATTACTTTCCTTTCTCACTTTCCTAAGTCGTGGATACTTTGTTTTTGTTTTAACAATCCACATCTGTGAGTATACTATGACTTTCCGGCAGTTGCAAGCACTAATTTCGCCCGAAAAGTAGAATTTCACCGAATGATTTTGTGTATTTTCAACAGGGGCGCGCTTACATTTCTCCTTTCCAAAGTTTCTTTTAAAGAAATATTCTGCCGCTATTTTCCGGGTTTTCACCAAATCGTCTCATCATGGCTTTTGAAAAATCTCCCATAAAGAAACAAGGAGCCGTTCAGACGGCTCCTTGCAGCGCTTTCTTAATAGGCCACGCCCCAATAGATATCGGTGGTGGCGGGCTTGCCGCACATGACGCACTTACCGGTGGTACCGGACTGCTTCAGCGGCATGCAGCGGCTGGAGACACCGGCCTTCTCCTTCATGGCCAGCTCACACTCCAGACTGCCGCACCACTTGGTACGGGCCAGACCGCCCTTGCCCTCGGCCATGGCCTTGACCTCCTGCCAGTCGGTCATATCGAAGGTGTTGTCCTCCAGATTCTTCTCCGCCATGGCGTACAGGTTGTCGTGGACGTCCCGCAGCAGCTGCTGCACGGCGCTCTCCAGCTCCGCCAGCGGCACAAAGGTCTTTTCGCCGGTGTCGCGGCGGGCAATGCAGCACTGCTCCTTCTCCATATCCTTGGGACCGATCTCCACCCGCAGGGGCACACCCTTCATCTCGTACTGGGCAAACTTCCAGCCGGCGGACTGATCGCTGTCGTCCATGCTGACCCGGAACCCCGCGGCACTCAGACGGTCACGAAGGGCCGCGGCGGCTTCCAGTACGCCGGGCTTATGCTGGGCAATGGGGATCACCACCACCTGCGTGGGGGCGATGACGGGGGGCAGCACCAGGCCGTGGTTGTCGCTGTGGGTCATGATGATGGCGCCGATAAGACGGGTAGACGCGCCCCAGCTGGTCTGGAAGGGGTATTGCAGCGTATTGTCCCGGCCGGCAAAGGTCACATCGTAAGCCCGGGAGAACTTATCGCCGAAATAGTGACTGGTGCCGGACTGAAGGGCCTTGTGGTCCTTCATCATGCACTCGATGGTGTAGGTAGCCTCCGCGCCGGCAAACTTCTCCTTATCGGTCTTGCGGCCCTTCACCACCGGCATGGCCAGCGCGTTTCTGCACACGTCGGCATAGCAGTTCAGCTGCTGCTCCGTTTCGGCCATAGCCTCCTCGGCTGTCTCATGGATGGTGTGGCCCTCCTGCCACCAGAACTCGCGGCTGCGAAGGAAGGGACGGGTGGTCTTTTCCCAGCGGATGACAGAGCACCACTGGTTATACAGCATAGGCAGCTCACGCCAGCTGTGCAGCACATTGGCCCAGTGATCGCAGAACATGGTCTCGGAGGTGGGGCGGAAAGCAAGGCGCTCCTCCAGCTTCTCGCTGCCGCCGTGAGTGACCCACGCCACCTCAGGCGCGAAGCCCTGCACCAGCTCACCCTCCTTCTTCAGAAGGCTCTCCGGGATCAGGACAGGCATGGCCACATTGACGTGACCGGTCTTTTTGAACTCCGCGTCCATATACTTCTGGATATTCTCCCAAATGGCATAGCCATAGGGGCGCAGGATCAAAAAGCCCTTGACACTGGCGTAGTCCACCAGCTCCGCTTTCAGGCAGATGTCCGTGTACCACTTGGCAAAATCCTCCTCCATGGGAGTGATCGCTTCCACATTTCTCTGGTCCTTAGCCATAACGTATACCTCAATTCCCGCGACATATGCGCGTTATTCTCGAAACTTTATTGTATCGGGAAACAGACCACTTGTCAAGATTTGCGTCCCAGCCGCCGTCAAAAAGCAGGTACTGCCGACGGGGCGGAAGGGCAGCAGCCTGATAGATACCCAGAGACGCCCGGAAAGCCCGCAAAAGAGTTCCCGCCCCGGGGCAGGAACTCTTTCAGGGTGATGTATCATTCCACCTCCGTGCCGGGCATCTGGACAGCGGTGCCGCCGTCCAGGCCGAAATCGTCCGCCACGGTGGAGGTATCCCGCCTGAGCATGGTCTCCATCACCCGGATATCGCTGTCGATATCCAACGCGGTATCACGATACAGGTCGTCCAGCTGATGCTCGAAACCCGAAATGATGTTGTCCATGGTCTCCTCGATGCGGGCCTTGGCCTGATCCAGATTCTGACCACTGACGCCCGCCTCCTCAAAATCGGCGTAGCTGTCCAGCAGCTTCTGGGTGGTGGGCAGGTAGTAGTTCAGGAACGTGTTGGCCTTGGCCTTCTTGGCAGGCTGCTCCTGAATGACCTTGAAGATCTGACGGGTGATGGCCTCCAGCCGGTCGATCTTGGCGCTGAGGACAGGATCGTCAATGCGGTCATTGGCGCGGCGGATGGCTTGCAGCATCTCTTCGTCATCCCCGGCCGCGGGCATGGCGGCAGGCTGCGCCGTCTGCTGGGCGCTGCTGGCGCGGCGGGCGGCAAAGTAAGCGTTGGCCGCCTCCTGTGTGCGGAACAGCATGTCGTTGCCCCGATCCAGATAAGCGCCCTCGCCCCACATGCCCTTTTCGATCATGGCTTCCAGATCCCGCTCGGCCCTGCTCTCTCCCACGTCGGCAGCCTTCATCAGATGGGCCAGCGGGATGGCGTCCCGCGTACCGGCGCAGGCCAGATACTTGGCGTAGCGGCGCATCTTGCGGTTCATGATGGCGCCGCCGGTCAGCAGGGCAAGACCACCCGCCAGCAGCCCCGTGGGATAGAACAGCTGCCGCAGGAAGTGCCACCACAGGTGATAATTGACGGCATCGCTCAGGCCATCGTAAACCGCACTCATCATGGTCACAATGCCCAGCGCCGCCAGAATGATGCCGATGACCTTCAGCGCCTTGGCCCCTCCGGCAGAGGGCTGCGGCGTCCGGGTGACCTTTTTGACGGCGCCGGCCTTCTGCTGGTTCGTCTGCTTCTGCTGAGCGGCCTGCTGGTTCGCCTGCTGCTCCTGCGCCTTGGCCCGGATATGCGCCGCCGTGCTGGAGGCCGCCTTTTTCAGCTTCTGCGGGTCGTCCGTCAGTTTCTTGATCAGCAGGATCAGGCCCACCGGCCACGCCACCAGAAACATAATGCCGATCAGCAGCCACGCGCCGAAGTCATTGTCATTTTTGCCGCCGCGCTGGGGTCTCCGTTCCGGCTGGAAACCGCCGCCTTCATCACTGCGGCGATCGTCATGATACTCCATTATTTCTCTCCCTTCGGCTGAAGCTTCCGCTTATTTCCCTTCTCGTCCACGATCCATGTGTTTTCCAGATGACTGCGCAGGCTGCCCAGAATGGCCTCCTTATACTCCAGCCGCAGCGCTTCCCGCTCGGCCTCTTCCTCCACTGTCAGGCCGTCGGCTTTGGCCTTGCGGGCCAACTCGTTGATCCGGTCAATTTTCTCCTGCTTCATGACTCCATTCCCCCAAATTCTGTGTATGATACAGCCGGGCGTAAGCGCCCTGCCTTGCTAACAATTCCTCATGACTGCCCTGCTCGGCGATGCGGCCCTCCTGCACCACCAGAATACGGTGGGCGCTGCGGATGGTGCTGAGCCGATGGGCAATGATCAGCGTAGTGCGGCCCCTGGCCAGCATGTCGAAGGCATGCTGGATCTTCGCCTCGGTAACGCTGTCCAGCGCCGAGGTGGCTTCGTCCAGAATCAGGATGGGCGGATCCTTCAGAAACACACGGGCGATGGCCACCCGCTGCTTCTGTCCGCCGGACAGCAGCGCGCCCCGCTCGCCCACATAGGTATCGAACCCCTGGGGCATGGCCATGATATCGTCGTAGATCTCGGCGCGTCGGGCGGCGGCCTCCACCTCCGCGTCGGTGGCGTCAGGCCGGCCATAGCGGATGTTTTCCCGCACGGTATCAGCAAACAGGAACACATCCTGCTGCACCACGCCGATGGCGCGGCGCAGATCGTCCAGCCGGATATGCCGCACATCCACGCCGTCAATGTCGATCTCGCCCCGGGTCACATCATAAAACCTGGGGATCAGCTGGCACAGCGTGGACTTTCCACCGCCGGAGGGGCCTACCACCGCCACCGTCTCGCCCTGCGCCACATGCAGCGTCACGTCGTGGAGCACCTCGTCCGTACCGTCATAGGTAAAGCTGACATCCTTTACATCAATCGTTCCCCGTACCACCGGCATCGCCGCCGCGTCAGCCGCGTCGGTAATGGTGGGATCGGTACCCATCAGCTCAATAAACCGGTGCAGACCCGCAAAGCCGTTGGAAAACAGCTCGGCAAAGTTGGCCAGCTTCCGCACCGGCGTGATGAAGGTGGTGATATACAGGCTGAAGGTGATCAGATCCACATAATCCATCCGGCTGTCCATGATCAGCCAGCCGCCGCCGGCAATGACCGCCACGTTCAGCAGCGTGACGAACAGCTCCATGGTGGAGTTGAACCGGCCCATCTCCTTATGAAAGCCCCGCTTGGCGGTTTTGAAAGTCTCGTTGGCGCAGTCGAACCGCCGCTGCTGAATGGTCTCGTTGCCGAAGGCCTTCACCGTGCGGATACCGCTGAGACCGGACTCGATCTCGGCGTTGATGGCGCCGGTCTTTTGCTTGGCCGCCACCGAGGCGCGGCTCATACCGCCCCGCAGCAGCATCAGCACTGCCATGAAAACAGGAATGATGGCCAGCACGATCAGGGCCATGCGCCATTCGATGCTGAACATCACCGCCAGCGCGCCCACAATGGTGATCAGCGAAATGGTCAGATCCTCCGGCCCGTGGTGGGCCAGCTCCGTCAGCTCGAAAAGATCAGTGGTCAGGCGGCTCATCAGCTGGCCGGTGCGGTTGCGGTCATAGAAGTCAAAGCCCAGCGTCTGCATATGGCGGAACAGATCCCGGCGGATATCCGCCTCCACCCGGATGCCAAAGGTATGGCCCCAGTAGGTGACGATATAGTACAGCCCCGCCCGCAGCACAAAGGCCAGCGCCACGATGACCATTACGGTAAAAAATACACGGTAGTTCTTCTCCGGCAGCCACTGGTACAGCGCCGCCCGCGAGATCAGCGGAAACGCCAGATCCACCATGGCGATGAGGATGGCGCAGCTGATATCCAGCGTGAACAGCTTCCAGTGGGGCCTGAAATAGCCCAGAAAGATCCGCAGCGGACTTTTGGTGCGGTAATCCTGTGTTGTCATATTGCGATTCCTTTTCCTAAAGATAATTCTCCAGTTTCGGATTATACCATAGCAGGCGTTCTTTGACAAGGCGGCAGCAGAAAAAGCAGCGGCATAACCGCTGCTTTTTCCAACACGAAATGTTCATTTACATCAGTTGACGCGGACAAGGATCTCCGCCGTACCGCTGCCCACCGTAATAGTGATCGTGGCCGTACCGGCGCCGACGCGCTCCACTGTGCCGTTGTCAGAGACTTTCACCACGTTGGTATTGGAGCTCTTCCAGGTGGCTGTGCCGCTCACGCCCTCCAGCGTCAGCTCACAGGCCGGATCGCCCTTGTTCACCGTCATGTCGAACTGCTCATCCGGGTTCTTGTCCAGATATGTGCCGTACATGGTTTTGATCTTCAGATTCTTCAGCGTTGTGCCGCTGGACGTATTTGTGTTTGTATTTGTATTAGTATTGGTATTGGTGTTCGTATTGGGCTTGGTGGTATTGTTTGTGCTGTTGTTTCCGTTGTTCGTATTGGTGTTGGTATTGGTGCTGTTGTCCGCGTTCTCCTTGACGGTAATGGCGCAGGCCACGCTCTCCTCGCCGCAGGTAACGGTCACAACGGCGCTGCCCTCGGCGATCGCGGTCACCGTACCGTCATCCGACACCTTCAGCACGCCGGAATCGCTGGTGATCCACTGATAGCCCGCGTCACCGCCGCCGGTGGCGGTCAGCTTTTCTGTGGCGCCGGGAGCCATGATCAGCGTCATATGATCCAGCTTCAGCTCCGCGGCAGGCTGCTGGGTATCATCCGGCTGCTCCTCCGGCGGTGTGACCGGCTGTTGCTGCTGGGTGCCGGGATCAGGCTCGACCGCCGGCTCCTTGCCGCCGAACCAGCCCTTCACCGTGTCGCCGGCAAAGGCCCAGATCAGGACTGCCGCCAGCAGGACCACCACCAGCACCAGCACGGGGCCGATAACGCTGGGAGTCTTTTTCTTCTTTTCCACCTGCCGGTGTCCGCGCTTTTTCACTTTACCGTTGTAGTACTCTTCATCTTCGGCGCAGAACGGGCACGCTTTATAGCTGTCGGAGAACATTTCTCCGCATTTTTTACACTTGATCAGACTCATATCGCTACTTCCTCCACAGGGCATACTCTTGATAATACTTTGCTATAATACCCCAAAAGCAGCCGCCGCGTCAACTGAAATTGCTGGAAATTCATCATTTTTTTACATCTTTTCTTGCTTTTCAGGGGATGACTTTCTATAATAAGAGGGAAAAATATATGGGAGGAAGCCCTATGAGCACGATTTTTATCGGCATCGCCGGAGGCACCGGTTCCGGCAAGACCACGCTGACCGAGCATCTGTCCCAGCGCTTTGGCAGCGATATCAGCGTGGTCCATCACGACAACTACTATAAGCGGCAGAACTGCTCCTTTGAGGAGCGCTGCCGTCAGAATTACGACCATCCCGACGCCTTTGACACGGATCTCATGATCGAGCATCTGAAGGCCCTGAAGCGGGGTGAGACCATCTATTGCCCCGTATACGACTACGCCATCCATAACCGCACTGATGAAACGGTGGAGATCAGGCCCACCAAGGTGGTGATCGTGGAGGGTATTCTGATCTTCCAGAACAAGGCCCTGCGGGATCTGCTGGACATCAAGATCTTTGTGGAGACTGACGCTGACGTCCGCATCCTGCGCCGCGCCCTGCGGGACGTGGAGGAACGGGGCCGCTCGCTGGAATCGGTGGTGACCCAGTATCTGACCACCGTCAAGCCCATGCATGAGCAGTTCGTGGAGCCTACCCGCAAATATGCCGACATCATCGTGCTGGAGGGCGGCCATAATCTGGTGGCGCTGGATATGATCATGCAGCGCATCGCCAATCACATTGCGGAGAACTGATATCTATGCTGTTACCCATTCTTGGCGTCCTTTCCCTGCTGGGCGTCGTCTACTTTCTGATGCCGCTGGCGATCGGCGTGTGCCACATCGGCATGTTCTGGCCGGCGGCGCTGCTGCTGCTGGCGGCACTGCGCTGCTTTTTTCCAAAGCTGTTCCGCCGCTTCCCCAAGTGGCTGAAGGCCATCCTTATCTCCGGTGTCAGTGTTGTGCTGGCGGTGGCCGCGGCGGTCTTTACCGTCATGGGCCTTGCCGCCGCCGACCGTCCGCGGGCGGAGAATGCCCCCGGTACCGTGGTACTGCTGGGCTGTCAGGTCTACAACGGCAGGCCCAGCCTGATGCTGCAGGGCCGTATCGAAGCCGCCTACGACTACCTGACCGCCCATCCGGACGCGGTCTGCGTCACCACCGGTGGGCTGGACCGGCACGGCGAGCCGTATACCGAAGGCCGCTGCGCCGCCCGTGAGCTGATCGCCATGGGGATCGCGCCGGAGCGGGTCTATGCCGAGGAGAGATCCTTCGACACTCGCGAGAACCTGCAATTCGCCGCAGCCATCATCCGGGACAACGGCCTTGACACCCATGTGGTCATCGCCAGCGACAATTTCCATCAATACCGGGGTCAGCTGTTCGCCCGTCAGGCGGGGTTGGAAGCCCAGTCCGCCGGATGCTTCAGTCCGTGGTTTCTGGGCGCCGGGTACGCCTGCCGCGAGGTGGTGGGAATTTTAGCCGTTTGGGCAGGTCTCGCATAAAAAAATGATCATCCAATATACAAAAACGTTCCGTGCCGCAGCCACGGAACGTTTTTTACATTACAGCGTTTCCAGCGCCACCGGCTCCCCCACCTGCAAGGCATAATGGTAGATCCGGGCACTGTCCTCGATATACTGGGCGCGGATACGAGCCTCGTTGAGATCCTTGCCCACGGCCAGTACACCGTGGTTGTTCAGCAGGCAGCCGCCCCGGCCGTTTTTCAGGCAGGGTACGGCGTTCTCCCCCACGGCAAAGGTGCCGGGGGTGGCATATTCGGCGCACTCCACGCCGCCGCCCAGAAACAGCTGCGTCTCGATCAGGACTGCCGGGATCGGCTTATGCACCACCGCGAAGGCCGTCGCGTAAGGGGAATGGGTATGGAAAACGGCCTGTATTCCCGGATACGCCCGATAGATGGCGGCATGCATCCGCCACTCGCTGGAGGGCTGTAAGCCGCCTTCAATGATATTGCCGTCCAGCGCGCACCTGACAATATCCATGGGCCGCATCACCGTATAGCGCACCGAGGTGGGCGTGATCAGCATGGTGCCGTCCCCCAGCGATACGCTCAGGTTGCCGCTGGTACCGGTGAACAATCCCTCACGCAGCGATTCCAGGCACACATCCACCATCTCCTGCCGCAGCTTCTTATGAGAATCCTCCATTTTTTCGTCCTCTATATATAACAAAATGATTATTTTTTTATCAGATCACCATTTCATACGGCCCCAATTCGCTGACCTCCAGATACTTTTTCAGCTCATAGGGAGAGTAGATCCCCAGATCTGTCACCACGCCGGTGATCAGCTGGGGCGGTGTGATATCAAAGGCAGGATAGTAGCCCTTCACGCCATCGGCGGCAGTCTTGACGCCCATGGCCTCCAGCGTGTCCTGTGGGTTCCGCATCTCAATATGAACGCTGTCCACCGTGGGATGGCCCTTGTCGGGGATCCCGCTGACATACACCGGCACGCCCAGATAGTTGGCGGCAATGGAGATCTGGAAGGTGCCCACCTTATTGGCTACATACCCGTCGCAGCAGATCGCGTCGGCGGCACAGGTGAACACATCCACATGCTCATGCTGCATCACATAGGCGGGCATGTTGTCGGTGATGACCGTCACATCAAAGCCCATATCATGACAGACGGTAGCCGTCAGCCGCGCGCCCTGGAAATAGGGACGTGTCTCCGGGCAGAACAGACGGATGGTCTTGCCCCGCTGGCGGCACTCCTTCAGCATCATGGCCACGATGGTCTCGCCAAAACACTGGGTCATAACGGTGCCGTTGTCGGGGAACTTGTCCACCAGATGCTTGGCCATCTGCCCCACCCGGTTATAGCGGCGGTTATTGGTGGCCACGGTATAGTCCCGGATGGCCAGCGCCACATCGGGAACACCTTTCGCGATCGCTTCCTTGGCCGCCTCCAGACAGCCGCCGCAGATCAGCCGCATGCGGCCCACGGTGGTGGGCCGGGCGTGGGAGATGGTGTCCATGGCCCTTTCCAGATAGGCTACCTGCTGTTCCGCCGCCATATCGCGGCACTCGTAGGCCGCCAGCGCCATGCCCATGGCGGCGGCCGTGAACGGCCCCGTAGACTGGGTGACCATGTCCCGCAGTGCCTGTGTCACCTCCTCATGGGTGCGGCAGGTGACAAATTCCACTTTTCGGGGATATACCCGCCGATCCAGGATGCGGACCTCGCCGCTGTCATACCAGGCCACATTCTCATACCGCATCATAAAGGCAAGGCCCTTGTCAGCTCTTTCCATCACGTTCCTTCTCCTATCTCTCAAGCTCCATACAGCCGCTTGACGGCGGCTTTCGCGTCCCGCAGGATCCGCTCCCGGTCCAGCGTCAGAAATTCTCCGTTTTCATACAGCACCCGGCCATCCACCATGGTCATGCATACATCGGCGGCCTGGGCACTGTACGCCACCAGTCCCGCCGTGTCCAGATGCGGATAAAGGTGGGGCCGGTCCAGGTCAATGGCAATGATATCCGCCCGCTTTCCGGTCTCCAGCGTACCGGTATCGCCCCGCCCCTGGGCACGGGCGCCCCGGACAGCCGCCATTTCCAGCACCTGGGCGGCAGGCAGCACAGAGGTGTCCTGCCGGAAGCCATCGTGGATAATGGCCGCCAGATGCAGCTCCTCCAGCATGTTCAGATTGTTGTTGCTGGCGGCGCCGTCGGTGCCCAGCGCCACGTTGACGCCCTCCGCCAGCAGCTCGGGGATGGGGGCAAAGCCGCTGCCCAGCTTCATATTGCTGGTGGGGTTATGCACCACGCTGACGCCCTTCCTCCGCAGCAGCGCCCGATCCGCTTCCGTCACCCAAACGCAGTGGGCAGCGGTGCAGGGCACATCAAACACCCCCAGATCGTCCATCCACGCCGCCGGGGTCTTGCCGTACTTTTCCACGCAGCCGTCATGCTCACTCTTTGTCTCGCTGAGATGGATGTGCATGCGCGCGCCGCTCTGGCGGCACCACGCCGCCGTTCCCGCCGCCACGTCGGGATTGCAGGTGTATTCCGCGTGAATGCAGCCGTTTACCCGGATGCGCCCGCCGGCAGCATTGTCCCAATCGTGATGAAAGCGCTCCAGCCTGCGGGCGCTCTCATTTTTCTCATAGGTATCCGCCGGATCAAAAGCCTGCACCGGATAGCACAGATCCGCCTTGATGCCGCAGCGCTCCACCAGCTCCGCCGTCTCCCACGGGAAGAAGTACATATCCGTAAAGCTGGTGGTGCCGCAGGCAAGCATCTCCAGCAGCGCCAGCGCCGTACCGGCCCGGATATCCTCCGCTGCCATGCGCCCCTCTACCGGAAATACGCTGTCAAACAGCCACTTTTGCAGCGGAAGATCCGTCCCCACGCCCCGCAGCAGCGTCATAGCGGCGTGGGTATGGGCATTCACCATCCCCGGCAGCAGCAGCTTGCCGGACATATCTCTTTCACAGGCAAAGTCGCCCGCCGGACGCCCCGCGCCGACAGCGGTGATGACCGGACCGTCAACGGCCACATAGCCGCCCTGTATCACGCCCTGCGGCGTATAGACCCAGGCATTTTTCAGCAGCGTTGCCATGCTCTCACATCCTTGCCAGCACCTGTTTCAAATAGGCGCTGAAATTGTCGGCCACCAGATGGCCCACCTCATTGACCTCCTCATCTGTCAGCGGCTGGTCCAGGATCCCCGCCGCCATATTGGTAATGACGGAGAAGCCAAGGCAGGGCAGGCCGCAGTGGGCCGCCGTCAGCGCCTCGGTCACGGTGGACATGCCCACCGCGTCGCCGCCCAGCGTGCGGATGGCGCGGATCTCCGCCGCCGTTTCAAACTGCGGCCCCTGCATGAAGAAGTAGCAGCCCTCATGGAAGGTCAGTCCGCTGCCGGCGGCGCATTCCCGCGCGATGGCCCGCAGCTCGGGGCTGTACATCTTCTGCACGTCGAAGAACCGTGGGCCAAACTCCGGAATATTGGGTCCCCGCATGGGAGAGCATCCGGAGAACATGATCTGATCGTTGATGATCATGATGTCGCCGGGCTTATAGCCCAGGTTCACGCCGCCCGCGGCATTGGTCAGGATCACTGCCCGGCAGCCCAGCAGCTTGAACAGGCGGATGGGCGCGGTCAGCTGCGGAAAATCGTATCCTTCATAGGAATGAAAGCGGCCGGACATGCACACTACGCCCTTTCCGCCGATGGTGCCGCAGATCAGCTTTCCGGCATGGGTGGCCACAGTGGAGCGCAGAAAATGCGGGATCTCCTCATAGGGGATCACCACCGGGTTTTCCACCTGCGCGGCAAAGGGACCAAGCGAAGAGCCAAGAATCATACCGATCTCCGGTTCAAAATCCAGCTTTTGGCGCACATACGCCGCGCTTTTTGCAAAATAGTCATAGGTGTATTCCATCGGACATCCTCCCTTTTTATTCTGCTATTGATTCTAGCACATCACTGACAGGGTGTCAATTTCGCCCGCTTCCACAATTTTCGCCGGAAATCGGCGCAGAAAGGGCTTGCATTTTTTTATTTTCATGATACAATAGCGTTGACAAATCTTAATGGAGGTACTCAAAATGGCTTATCAGATCGGTTCCGCTTGCGTCAGCTGTGGCGCTTGTGCAGACGCCTGCCCCGTGGGCGCTATCTCTCAGGGCGATTCTCAGTACGTCATCGACGCCGGCGCTTGCCTGGACTGCGGCTCCTGCAGCGATACCTGCCCCAACGGCGCTATCAGCCCCGCTGAGTAAAATGCGTACATGAAAGACGGTCGGATGCTTTGTCCGGCCGTTTTTTCTTGTGCGTTTCACGCCTCTATGCTATACTGATGACATTTGCCGGAAGGAGGACTGTCCATGGAACGCGCCGAATCCCTATGGCCGGGCGGGCCGCGATATCTGTATGACGAGCAATGCTTTCCCCCTTCCACAGACTCATTTTTGCTGGGCAGCTTTCCGTCGCTGCGGCGGGGTGAGCGGGTCTGCGACCTGGGCGCAGGCGCCGGACTGCTGGGTCTGCTGCTACTGGCAAGAGAAAGCGCCTTACAGATCGTTGGCATTGAACAGGACGCCCACGCCTGTGCCATAATGGAGCGGAACGCCGCTGTCAACGGTCTTCCCTTAACAGCGCTGCAAGCCGACCTGCGGCAGCGGGACAGTCTGCCCGCCGGCGCTTTTCAGCTTGCGGTATCCAACCCGCCCTATTTCGCGGCCCATACCGGCGCGGTAGCGGAAGGGCCGCGGGGCAGCGCCCGGGCAGAGCTGACCGCCTCGCTGGACGACATTTTCGCGGCGGCGAAGCGGCTGCTGCAATGGGGCGGCCGCTTCTGTCTGGTATACCGGCCGGAACGGATGGCGGCGCTGCTGACCGCCGCCGTGACCCACGGGCTGGAGCCAAAGCGGCTGCGCTTCGTGCAGCACAGCATCCAGAGTGCCCCTTCCCTGCTGCTGTTGGAGTGCCGCCGGGGCGGAAAGCCCGGCCTTTCCGTGGAGCCGCCCCTGCTGCTGCGCTTACCGGACGGCAGCGAATCCCCTGACGCGCGCCGTGCCTATTTCAGAGATAAGGAGTGATCCCATGCCCGGAACACTATATTTGGTCGCCACCCCCATCGGCAATCTGGGAGACTTTTCTCCCCGCGCCGTGAGCACCCTGCAAAACGCCGACTTCATCGCCGCGGAGGATACCCGCGTATCGGTAAAGCTTCTGAACCATTTTGCCGTCAGAAAGCCGCTGGTCAGCTATCACGAGCACAACCGCGCCGCCGCCGGACAGGCCATTCTGGCCCGCCTGCTGGACGGCGAGACCTGCGCGCTGGTGACCGACGCCGGTATGCCTGCCATCAGTGATCCCGGTGAGGATCTTGTGCGGCTATGCGCCGAAAATGACATCCCCGTACTGGCCATTCCCGGCTGCTGCGCCGCGGTGTACGCACTGGCGGTATCCGGGCTGCCCACAGGACGATTTACCTTCGAGGGCTTTCTCCCTTCCGGAAAACGGGAACGTCGGGAACAGCTTCAGGAGCTGACCGGTGAAACGCGCACCATGGTATTTCACGAAGCGCCCCACCGTCTCCGGGCCACGCTGGCTGATATGGCGGAGGCCTTCGGCGGCCAGCGCAGGATCGCTCTGTGCCGGGAGCTGACCAAGCTCCATGAGGAGACCATGCGCACCACGCTGGCGGAAGCCGTGACGTACTACGACGGCAGCGAGCCGCGGGGCGAATATGTGCTGGTGGTGGCAGGCCGGGAGAAGGCCGCCGCTGCCGCCCTGACCCTGGAGGAGGGCGTGGCCCTGGTGCTGCGCCGCCGTGAGGAAGGCCTGCGGCTGAAGGACGCTGTCCGGGCCGTGGCCGATGATACCGGCCTGAGCCGCAACGCCCTGTATGACGCCGCACTGAAGCGATAAAAACATCCCCACCGCTTGGTGGGGATGTTTTTATCGCTTCAGCTGTTTTTCAGCTCCTTGAGACATCGGGGGCAGACACTTTTCTCCCTGTACGACACCAGATCCTTGCTGCTGTCACAGAAAACACAGCTGGGACGGAACTTCTTCAATACGATCGTGGAACCATCCACGTATATCTCCAAAGCATCCTTCTCAGCAATGTCCAATGTACGGCGCAGCTCAATGGGAAGTACGATCCGCCCCAGCTCGTCCACCTTTCTTACAATACCGGTTGACTTCACGGAAACCTCTCCTCTGCTCTGCTTCTCACGACGATCGTGAATTTCTCTGCCCATTCATCATGCCATATTTTTGTCATCTTGTCAACTATAATTCGACATTTTACCCAATTAATCTACAAATAACCCCTTCACCTCTGTGCATATAGTGCATCTGAGGTGACATGATATGGCGATGCCTTATTTTTTGACAGGACTCTTTCTTCTCTCGCTGGTATTCGGCTGTGTCACGGGGCAGCTGTCTGCCGTTTCCGCTGCCGCGCTTGACGGCGCGCAGGCCGCCGTGGAGCTGTGCCTGAGCATGGCGGGCGCCATCTGTCTGTGGAGCGGCGTCATGACGGTGATGGACCGCTGCGGTCTCAGCGCAAAGCTTGCCCGGCTGCTGCGGCCGATCCTACGGCGGCTTCTGCCAAAAGCCAGCCGGGACAGCGAGACGCTGGCCGCTGTCAGCGCCAATGTGTCGGCCAATCTGCTGGGACTGGGCAATGCCGCCACGCCGCTGGGGATCCGCGCTGCCGCCCGGATGGCGGAGGGCTGCGGCGGCGTGGCCAGCGACGAGCTGTGCCGCCTTGTGGTGCTGAACACCGCTTCCATCCAGCTGCTGCCCACCACTGTGGCCGCCGTCCGCAGCGCCCACGGCTGTACCGCGCCCTTTGACATCCTCCCCTCCGTATGGCTCTCTTCTGTGCTGTCGGTGGCGGCGGGACTGCTGGCGGCACGAAGCTTACAGGCCGTATGGAGGCGCTGATATGGATATGACCTCTCTCTTGATCCCGCTGCTGCTGGCAGGGGTGACCGTCTGGGGAGTGGGGCAGCGGGTAGACGTATACGCCGCCCTGACCGACGGCGCCGCGGAAGGACTGCGGGTGCTGCTGCGGATCTTTCCCAATCTGGCGGCGCTGCTGACAGCAGTCTATATGTTTCGCGCTTCCGGCGCGCTGGACTGGCTCACAGCGCTGCTGACGCCGGTGCTGTCGGCCATTGGCATTCCGCCGGAGACCGCGCCGCTGCTGCTGATCCGGCCCCTCAGCGGCAGCGGCGCGCTGGCCGTAGGCAGCGAGCTGATGGAGTCCTATGGCCCGGACAGCGCCATTGGCCGCACGGCGGCAGTGATGCTGGGCTGCACTGAAACCACCTTCTACACCATTGCCGTCTATTTCGGCGCGGCAGGTATCAAAAAGCTCCGCTACACCATCCCCGCGGCGCTGGCGGCGGACTTCGCGGGCTTTCTGGCGGCGGCGTGGTGCGTGCGGCTTTTCTTTTAAATTGTAAACTTTTTACAGAATTTTCCCAATTGTCAGGGTTTTAACTTGCCTGTTCCGGTATTTTATTGTATACTGATGGCACATATATGCTGTGGCGCACCGAAAAAACGGCGCGCCACTATCAAACTCAAGAAAAGGAGCGTTATCTTGACCAGTCGTAAAATCATCAACAGTAAGCTGAAAGAAGCGGTGGACTCCGTGCTGCCCATCACGCTGATCGTGGCCGTACTGTGCTTTTTCTTCCTTCCGGTGGGCAGCGGCCTGATGCTGGCCTTTCTGGTGGGCGCGGTACTGCTGATCGTAGGTATGGGCCTGTTCACACTGGGCGCGGAGCTGTCCATGACCCAGATGGGCAATCTGGTGGGCGCGAAAATGACCAAGTCCCGCCGTCTGTGGCTCATTCTGGTGCTGGCCTTTATTCTGGGTCTCGTCATCACCATTGCCGAGCCGGATCTGCAGGTGCTGGCACAGAATGTACCGGGCATCGACAAGACCGTGCTGATTCTGACGGTATCGGTTGGCGTCGGCATTTTCCTGACTATCTGCATGCTGCGTATTCTGCTGGGCATCTCTCTGCGGACGCTGCTGCTGGTTTTTTACGCCATCGTGTTCGTGCTGGCGGCCCTGTCCGACCCCGGCTTTCTTTCGGTGGCCTTTGACTCCGGCGGCGTGACCACCGGACCGATGACCGTACCCTTTATCATGGCGCTGGGCGTGGGCGTTGCCTCCATCCGAAGCGACGAAAAAGCCAAGTCCGACAGCTTCGGCCTGGTGGCGCTGTGCTCTATCGGCCCCATTCTGGCAGTCCTGCTGCTGGGCTTCCTGTACCCGGAAAATACGGCCGCCGCCAGCGAAACGGTGGTAGACAGCTTCGAGACCACGCTGGCCGTGGGCCACAGCTATCTGGAAGAGCTGCCCGCCATGCTGGGCGAGGTAGCCATTGCCCTGCTGCCCATCTGCGTATTCTTCCTGCTGTTCCAGGTATTCTCCCTGCACCTGCGGAAGCTCCCCCTGCTGCGCATCCTCATCGGTGTCGGCTATACCTATGTGGGGCTGGTGCTGTTCCTGACCGGCGTCAACGTGGGTTTCTCCTCGCTGGGCTATGTGCTGGGCGGCGTTATCGTGGAAAAAGGATGGAGCCTTCTGCTGATCCCGCTGGCTACGCTGATGGGCTGGTTCATCATCAACGCGGAGCCTGCCGTCCATGTGCTGAACAAGCAGGTGGAGGAGCTGAGCGCCGGCGCTATCTCCTCCAAAGCCATGGGCATGAGCCTGTCCATCGCTGTGGCCGCCGCCATGGGCCTTGCCATGGTACGGGTGCTGACCGGCATCTCCATTCTGTGGTTCGTGCTGCCGGGATACATCATCGCGTTGGGACTGAGCTTCTTCGTCCCCAGTATCTTCACTGCCATCGCCTTCGACTCCGGCGGCGTGGCCTCCGGCCCCCTGACGGCCACGTTCATGCTGCCCTTTGCCATGGGCGCTACCACAGCGCTGGGCGGCAACGTCATGACCGACGCCTTCGGTCTGGTGGCGCTGGTGGCCATGATGCCCCTGATCGTGGTGCAGGTCATGGGCGCGATCTATGTGGTCAAGACCCGCCGGAACAAGGCACAGGAATCCGCGCCTGTTTTCAGCGACGAGGGCGTGATCGAGCTGTGGGAGGTGGCCTGATATGGAGCTTTACTACTTAATGAGCATTACCGACCGTGAGCGGGCGGAGGATATGGCCGCCTTATACCGGGACGCCGGCCTGAATCTGGTGACCACCATGATGGGCCGGGGGACCGCTACGCCCCAGCAGCTGGCGCTGTACGGCCTGTCCCGGACAGAAAAGGCCGTTACCGGCGCGGTGGTGGGGCCGGACATCATGAAGCAGCTGTTCCGCACGGCCAAGCGCAAGCTGTTTATCGACATTCCCGGCAACGGCCTGATGCTGGCCGTGCCCCTGAAAAGCGTCAGCAGCGGGCGGACGCTGGCCTATCTGACAGACGGCGGCAAGTCCGCTACCGGAGGTGTACCGACTATGAATTTTGACTACGAGCTGATCGTTGTGATCCTGAACGAAGGCCATTCCGATATGGTAATGGACGCGGCCCGCAGCGCGGGCGCGGGCGGCGGCACGGTGCTCCACGCCAAGGGTACCGGCGCTATCGGCACGGAAAAATTCTTTGGCGTGACGCTGGCCAACGAAAAGGACGTGATCTACATCGTAGCCAGCGGCAAGGAGAAAGCTGCCATCATGAATGCCATCAATCAGGATGCAGGCCCCTCCACTCCGGCAGGCGCTATCAGCTTCTCCCTGCCCGTGTCCGACGTGGCGGGCCTGCGGAGATTGGACGACGAATAACTGGCAAAAGGTCTGATGACTGTTCCGCAAAAAAGAGACTGGTTCTGCGAACCAGTCTCTTTTTTTATTTCATTGGGCAGTTCCGCAAAATTTCCTTCGCCGCCGCTTCATAGGCGGCCAGATCGTTGGCCTTGCGGATGGCCTTCAGAGGACGCGCCGTCCCGTCAAACTGTGTGCTGAGATAGTTCCACAGCTCACGCATCCGGTGCAGCACCGGCGGCACGCCGCTGAACCGCCGCCGATAGCCCTCCAGCAGCCGGTCGTGCAGCGTCTCCAGCTCCTGCCGTGAAGCCGCCGCGCCGCCACGGAGCCGCCGCCCCAGCGCAGGGTCGGCCATCAGGCCCCGGCCCGCCATCACGGTATCCGTCTGCGGGTATTTCTCGCGGAAGGCCGTCACATCCGCCGCCGTGAACAGGTCGCCGTTATACACCAGCCGCCCCGGATAGACTGCCAGCGCCCGATCGAAGGCGTCCCGGTGAACAGCGCCCTTATAGAACTCCTTCTGGATGCGGGGATGCACGATCAGCTCATGGATGGGGTAGCGGCTATACAGCGCCAGCAGCGGCTCCCATTCCGCCGGATCGTTCTTGCCGATGCGGGTCTTGACAGACACTCGCATGTCCGGCAGACTGTCAAATATCTCGTCCAGGCACCGTGTCAGTTCCTCCGGATAGGCCAGCAGGCCCGATCCCTTCCGTTTGGCGGTCACGGTCCCGGAGGGACATCCCAGATTGAAGTTGACCTCCTGATATCCCCGCGCCTGCAATTCCCGCGCCGCCCAGACGAAATGCTCGCCCCGGTTGGTCAGCAGCTGGGGCACCGTGTCCGGTTCCCCCTGTATCTCATCCAGCTCCTTTTGCTGAAAGCAAAGGTTGGCATTGGGCGACAGAAACGGCGTAAAGTATTTATCCACTCCCCCGAAGATCTCCCGGTGGGCCTGCCGCCACAGAAATGTGGTCAGCCCCTCCATGGGGGCGGCGTATAGTTGTATGGCAGCCATAGGGCATCCCTCCGGTCATTTTTTACGCAAAGAAGGTCCAGATCAGCTTGCTGACGATGTGCAGCAGCGCATGGCTGAGCATGGCGTACTGAATGCCGTATCTGCGGTACAACCGCCCAAACACCAGCCCGAAGCCACCGTTCAGCAGAAAGCACCGCGCCAAAATCAACGACGTCAACGTGCCGAAAACACCTGCCGTGGCGGGCAGATGCCCCGCCGCGAACAGCAGCGCCGCCAGAAGATT
>SAMEA104315427__coassemble_468_pt1 | contig 41682 bp, 30 predicted proteins | sample SAMEA104315427__metabat2_low_PE_034 | metagenome-assembled genome bin SAMEA104315427 (sample SAMEA104315427) | gut metagenome | biome: Monkey gut; feature: monkey-associated habitat; material: faeces | place: China | collected 2013 | reverse complement strand
GCACAGCCCTTGGAGAGGGGCTTTAATAACTACTACTCTATAATACAAGGAGCGGGATATGAAAGCAGCCACCCCTATATTCAAATTGTTATCCGTGGTCATGCTGGCCGCCGTGGTGATCTATTTCACCGTGCAGGCATACCGCTACTTTTCTGACCCCATCAACACGACGCCGGTCTACGCCTCCGCTGAAGAGGTGGTGCTGGAGGTCAACGGCTATCTGATCCGGGATGAGGAGACCTTCCATTCCTCTGCCGGGACGCTGGGCCACGCGCTGTCGGAGGGGGAACGTGTAGGCAAGGGGCAGACGATGGCCACCGCTTATTCCGACGGCGGCGCGCTGACCAGAGTGGAGCGGCTGGAGGCGCTGAAGCTGCGTCAGGAGCAGCTGTCCTTCTCGCTGGTGTCCTATCTGGACCCCGACGCGGCGCTGAAGCTGGACGCTTCGATCAACACCGATATCCTGTCGCTGCGCCAGTCTGTGGCCGGCGGCGAGTACAGCGGCGCAGAGGAGGAGCTTTCCTCCCTGAAGGGCGCCATATTGAAACGGGATTTCACCTCCGTCTCACAGGAGGAGATCGAAGCGGATATCAAAGAGACGGAACAGGAGATCAGCCAGCTGGAGAAGTCTCTGGGCGGTACGGCTATCACCGCGCCGGAATCCGGCATTTACTCCGCCGCCTGTGACGGATATGAGACCGTGCTGACGCCGGAGCTGCTGGACGAGGATCTGACGCCCAGTAAGCTGAGCGGCCTCCGGCCCGTGTCCAATACGGAAGCCAATGTGGGCAAGCTGATCTACGGCGATACCTGGTACTATGCCGCCAACATCACCGACGCGCAGGCGGAAGCGCTGACAGGCCGCTCCACGGTGACGCTGCGGTTTGCCAAGGGGCTGACCATGGATCTGAAAATGACGCTGGTGCGCATCTCACGCAGCGAGAACGGCCAGCGGACGCTGCTGCTGAAAAGCGACAAATACATCGCCCAGACCACGCTGCTGCGCCATCAGGCCGCCACGCTGCTGCTGCAGACTTACGAGGGGCTGCGGGTGCCGTCCAACGCGCTGCGGGTCAGCGATGACGGCGTGGCCGGCGTATACTGCGTGCTGGGTGTGCGGGCGAAATTCAAGCCCGTGAAGGTGGTCTATCAGGGAGAGGGCTACGCGCTGGTGACGGCGGCGTCTGCCGCGGAGGATTCCTCTCTGCTGCGGCAGGGCGACCAGGTGATCGTTACCGCCGCGGAGCTGTATGACGGAAAAGTGATCGGATAAAACGTTGAGATAAGAAGGGGGAACTTCCATGTCCATTGCGGAAAATATCATGCGCATCCGGCAGGAGATCGACGAGGCGGCCAGAGAGACCGGCCGCACCGGCGCGGACATCCTGCTGGTGGGCGCCAGTAAAATGAATGACGCTTCACGCTGCCGCGAGGCCATTGCCGCCGGGATCGACGCGCTGGGCGAGAACCGGGTCCAGGAGATGACGGAGAAGCTGAAGGAAAATGCCTACGACGGCGCGCCGCTGCATTTCATCGGCCATTTGCAGCGCAATAAGGTCAAGCAGGTGGTGGGCAAGGCGGCGTTGATCCAGTCTGTCAGCTCCAGAGAGCTGCTGGATGAGATCGAGAAGGTGGCCGCCCGGATGGAGCTGGTGCAGGATATCCTGCTGGAGGTGAACATCGGCGGCGAGGAGGCGAAATCCGGTTTCGCGCCGGAGGAACTGCCCGCGGCGGCGGCCTATGCCGGGACGCTGCCCCATATTCGTGTACGGGGCTTGATGACGATACCACCTGTTGCGGTGGAAAGCGGCGGAAATATACCATATTTTGAGAAAGTTCATCGTCTTTTTGTTGACATAAGCCGAGAAATGTATGATAATAAGTGGGAATACATTTCCATGGGCATGAGCGGCGACTATGCGGACGCGATCCGCTGCGGCGCTAATATGGTGCGCGTCGGCTCCGCCATCTTCGGTGCGCGGAACTATCAGAAGTAACAGATACGAAATATACGACAGGGAGGCTTTCAAATGAGTTTCATGGACGAGCTGAAAAAGATCATCCATCCGTATGACGATGAGGATTACGATTACGAGGACGAGGAACTGGAGCAGCCGGAAAAGAACGACAGCAGAAACATTTTCGACGATCGCCGCGAGGAGCGCAGACAGCCGGAGGATCGCCACAATAAGGTCGTCAACATCCATGCCACCGCCGCGCTGAAGGTGGTGCTGGTGAAGCCGGAGCGCTTTGAGAACGCCAGCGAGATCGCGGATCACCTGCGGGAGAAGCGTACCGTGGTGATGAATCTGGAGTCTACCAATAAGGATGTGGCCCGCCGCCTGATCGATTTCCTCTCCGGCGTAGCCTATGCCGGAGACGGCAAGATCAAGAAGGTGGCCGCCAACACCTATATCATCACGCCTTACAGCGTGGATATTATGGGCGACCTGATCGACGAACTGGAAAACAACGGCCTGTATCTGTAAGCAGGCGGGATAGACGGAGGGATATGCCATGTTTACACCGCAGGAAGTTTCCGAAAAAGTATTTCCCAAATCCTCGTTTGGCAGCGGCGGCTATGCCATGGCCGCGGTAGACGAGTTTCTCGACACGCTGACGGAGGATTATACGGCTCTTTACAAAGAGAATGTGACGCTGAAGGCCAAGCTGAAGATCCTGGCGGAGAAGGTGGAGGAATACCGCGCCACCGAGGACGCCATGCGCTCTACCCTGCTGACGGCCCAGAAGATGGCCGCCAAGCTGGTGCAGGAGGCCCAGACCGAGAAGGAGAATCTGCTGAAGGAGGCCCGCCAGCAGCATGCCGCGCAGCTGGAAAAGCTGGAAAAAGAGCGGCATGACGCAGAGGAAAAGCTGGTCATGGCACAGCAGAGCCTGGTGGATTTTGTCCGCCACGGCAGCGAGCTGTGCAGTCAGCAGGCGGAGTTCCTGAACTCCCTGCCTGAGATGCAGCTGACGCCGGAGGAGCCGGCGGACGCTCCGGTGGCGGAGATCCAGAAGGACATTATCCAGCAGTTTGACACGATGGACGCGGAGACAGCCGCGATTCCCGAGGAACCGCAGGCCGCGGCAGATGATGCCGAGATCCCCAGCGACTTCAAGCTGAGTCTGGATGAGCTGAAATTCGGCCGCAACTACACCGGCGAATAACCCAGAAAAAAGCGGCCATCCGGCCGCTTTTTTACCTAAAGGAGAAATACTATGAGCGAAAGACCCATTATCGCCCTGCTGTACGATTTTGACAAGACGCTGTGCACCACAGATATGGAGGATTACTCCTTCATTCCGGGATTGGGCTATACCCCGGCGCAGTTCTGGAAGAAGGCCAACGACTTTGGCCGGGAAAACCAGATGGACGGACTGTTGGCCTATATGTATACCATGATCGAGGAATGCCGCGCCCAGGGCAAGACCCTGAATCGTGAGTATCTGGTAAAATGCGGCGAAGCCATCGAGCTGTTTCCCGGTGTGCGGGAATGGTTCAGCCGGATCGACGCCTTTGGCGACAGTCTGGGCGTAACGGTGGAGCATTATGTGCTCTCCTCCGGGCTGAAGGAGATCATTGAGGGCAGCGGCATTGCCCATCACTTCAAAAAGATCTATGCCTGCGAATTTTTCTATCGGGACGATGTGGCCTGCTGGCCGAAGCTGGACGTGAACTTCACGAATAAGACGCAGTTCGTTTACCGGATCAACAAGGGTGTGCTGGAGGTCAGCGAGGACAGGAAGCTCAACGATTCCATGCCGGATGACAGCAAACGGGTGCCCTTTACCAACATGATCTATGTGGGCGATGGACTGTCTGACGTACCCTGCATGAAGATGATGCGTTCCTATGGCGGACAGGCCATCGCGGTATATCAGGAGTCCAACCGCACCGGTGTAGAAGAACTGCTGGCCCGGGGCCGCGTGGATTTCATCTTTCCCGCTGATTACCGGGAAGGCACCGCGTTGGACGCCACGGTGCGGAATATCATCCGCAAAATGGCGATCTGCGATGCGCTGACGGCGGAGAACGCTGCCCAGATGCGCTCCATCGGCCAGACGGAGCTGGCATATCAGGAGAGCTTCTTTTAATCGCGTTTCCGCTGCCGGTTTCCGCGCAGACCTTCGCCGCCGACGCAAAATAACAAACCAGAGGGAGCATTGCGCTCCCTCTGGTTTTGTTTGTATCGTTTACTTGCCGAAGTAGCGGTTCAGCAGACCTTCGAAGGCCTTGCCGTGGCGGGCTTCGTCGCGGGCCATTTCGTGGACGGTGTCGTGGATGGCGTCCAGATTGTACTGCTTGGCCAGCTTGGCCAGCTCGAACTTGCCGGCGGTGGCGCCATTCTCAGCGTCCACGCGCATTTGCAGGTTCTTCTTGGTGCTGTCGGTCACCACTTCGCCCAGCAGCTCAGCGAACTTGGCGGCGTGCTCGGCCTCTTCCAGACCGGCCTTCTCCCAGTACATGCCGATCTCGGGATAACCCTCGCGGTGCGCCACACGGGCCATGGCCAGATACATGCCGACCTCGGTGCACTCGCCCTCGAAGTTGGCGCGCAGACCATCAATGATCTCCTTGCGGACTTCCTCAGGCACGTTGTCGCCAAACACCTTGCCGACACCCACCACATGCTCAGCCGCCCAGGACTTCTCCTCGGCCTGGAGCAGGAACTTTTCACCGCTGACGTGGCAGACAGGGCACTCGGCGGGGGGAACGTCACCCTCATGAACGTAACCGCAAACAGGACAGACCCACTTCTTCATCGTAAATTACCTCCATTGTCATAATTAAATATTTGTTTCGTTCTTATTTTGACGCCGTTTCGCGCTTGCGAAGCGGCCATTGTCAACAAGTTTCTGCCTTAACCAGACAGGCGTTGCAGCGCCCATAAAAGGTAACGCTGTATCCATCCGGCTGGCCTGCCTGTGCCAGATCCGGCGCGTTTACCGGAATGGGGGGCAGGTCGATCACGGCCCCGCAGGTGCGGCAGATAAAGTGACCGTGGGGCATCACATTGCCGTCGTAGCGATCCTCGCCATCCACGCAGCCGATGACCTGCACAGCGCCCTCGCTGCGGAACCGGGCCAGATTTCGGTATACCGTGGCCAGCGACAGATCTGGGATCTGGGGCTTCAATTGCGTATATACCCACTCTGCCGAGGGATGGCATTTGGTGGAGCGCAGGCATTGCAGGATGGCTTCCCGCTTGGGACTGTATCGTGTGGCTGTCTCCATGTACGCTCCTCCTTTCGCAATCGCTAACAATTATCGTTTGCATTAGTATAGTAACACATTCATCCGTGTTTGTAAAGGGTTTTTTTGAAAAAATTTAAAAATATTTTATGAAACGATCATTTACAATGGCGAAAAGCAAAAAAGAACGGTATGGCACAGGCCATACCGTTCTTCAGTATGTGTGATTTTGCGGGAATTACTCGGCCTCGGCCAGTGCCTTGGCAGCGGCGATGGCCTTCTCCTGCGCGGCAGCGGGGCAGTCCTCATAGCGCACGAAGTTGAAGGTGAACGTACCGCGGGACTGGGTCATGGAGCGCAGATCGATGGCGTAGCTCATCATCTCGGCCATGGGCACCTCTGCCTCCAGCACGGTCTCGCCGTCGCCGGTGGGGTTCATGCCCATGACGCGGCCGCGGCGCTTATTCAGGTCGCCCATCACGTCGCCCACATAGTTGTCGGGCACAGTGACTTTCAGCTCACCGATAGGCTCCATCAACACGGGCTTGGCCTCGGGCAGCGCGGCCTTGAACGCCAGGTTGGCGGCCAGCTTGAAGGCGATTTCAGAGGAGTCCACGGGGTGGTAGGAGCCGTCCACCAGGGTGGCCTTCAGGAACACCACGGGATAGCCGGCCAGCACGCCGTGCAGGCAGCTCTCGCGCAGGCCCTTTTCCACGGCGGGGAAGTAGTTCTTGGGTACGGAGCCGCCAAACACGTTCTCCTCAAAGATCATATCCTCCTGCTCGCTCTGGGGCTCGAAGATGATATGGACATCGCCGAACTGGCCGCTGCCGCCGGTCTGCTTCTTATAGCGGCCCTGCTTGCGGACGGTGCTGCGGATCTTCTCGCGGTACGCGACACGGGGGGTATCCAGCTCGGAATCCACACCGAAGCGGGACTTCAGCTTGGCGCACAGCACGTCGATCTGGATATCGCCGGCGCCGGAGATAACGGTCTGGTGGGTCTCGGCGTTGTTGGTGACGGAGAAGGTGGGATCCTCCTCGTTCAGCTTGTTCAGGCCGGTGCCCAGCTTTTCGATCTCCTGCTTGGTCTTGGGAGCGATCGCGCGCTCATAGCAGGCGGGGGCGAAGGCCAGCGGCGCGAACTTCACATAGGTCTTGGGCTCGCACAGGGTATCGCCGGTCTTGACCTTGTCCATCTTGCCGATGGCGCCGATATCGCCGCAGCAGATCTCCTTGGTCTCTTCGCTCTTCTTGCCCTTCATGGTATATAGACGGCCCAGCTTTTCGGTGTTGCCGGTGGTCATGTTGTACAGGGACATGTCGCTGGTGACCTTACCGCGGATGACCTTGATCATGGAGAACTTGCCGTACTGGTCGGAAATGGTCTTGAACACGAAGGCGGCGGTGGTGCCGTTGGGATCATAGGCGACCTCGATGGCGTTGCCGTCGTCATCCTCGGCAGTCTCAGCGGGCATGTCGGTGGCAACGGGAACCAGATCCACGATGGTCTGCATCAGCATGTCCACGCCCATACCGGTAACGGCGGAGCCGCACAGCACGGGGCACACAGTACCCTCGCGGACACCGATCTTCAGGCCCTTGGCCATATCCTCGGCGGACAGCTCCATGGTCTCGAAGAACTTCTCCATCAGCTCCTCATCGGCGCCGGCGGCAGCCTCCATCAGCTCAGCGCGCAGGGCCTCCACCTCGTCGGCCATATCGCCGGGGATGGCGCACTCGCCCTTGGCGTCGTAAGCCTTGTTGTGCAGCAGGTCCACGATGACGGTGACAGCCTTGTTGGCGTCAGCCTTGGTGGCCACGATGGGGGCGATGGCGGTGCCGAACTTTGCCTTGACTGCCTCAATACAGGAAGCGTAGTCGGCGTTGGCCTCCTCCACGCGGTTGATAAACATCATGCGGGGCTTCTTGCCCAGCATTTTCCAGGTGCGCTCCATGCCCACGGACAGGCCGTCCTTGGCGTTGCCCACGATGATGGCGCACTCGGCGGCGCGGATCGCGCACACCGCTTCACCGGCAAAATCGAAGTTGCCGGGAGCGTCCATGACATTGATCTTCTTGCCCTTATACATGACGGGAGCGAAGGCCAGAGAGATAGAGATCTGGCGCTTGATCTCCTCGGCGTCGTAATCGCAGGTGGTGTTGCCGTCGGCAGTCTTGCCCAGACGGTCAATACCCTTGGTCATGTAGAGCATCTGCTCCACCAGAGAGGTTTTGCCGGAGCCGCCGTGGCCCAGCAGGGCAATATTGCGAATGTCGTTTGCAGTCATAATGGTTATGTTCTCCCTTCAATTTGATCCAGCGCACGGGCGCTGCCGCGCGCAATACGCTCAACATGACGATTATAGCTCAGTTTTTCAAGTCTGACAACCATTATTTTTGATATTTGTATGAAAAATCCCGCCGCTTTCCGGATAATTCGTCAACTTATACAATGGGCTTTCCTGTTTTCTGGTCAGGTCGACAAGAATGCGCAAAGGAGCGGAGAAACTGCTCCGCTCCTTTGGACCGTTATGCGGCAGGAGAAGGACTCCCGCGTCGTTTTCAGTACTGCCTGACCAGACCGCTGAGCAGCAGCGTCGGCAGCAGCCACAGCGCCAGAAAGCCCAGCATATTCAGCGGTGAAAGCGTGGCGAAGCTGGCTGCGGAGGTCAGATAGCTGGTCAGCAGAAGGCCCACCGCCGCGCCCAGATAGCACAGGCAGGTGCTGCCGCGGACAGCGCTCCGCAGGCGGCGGGAACCGACCACCGTCTCGACCAGCGGCATCAGCCCCTCACGGTAAATGACCGCGTTGGGGATCTCGCCCTGCTGCTCCATCACGTCTGACAGCGCCAGCCGGGCGGACACATTGGGATAGACAGGCTTACAGTCTATGCCGAATTTCCGTTTCAGAAGGCCCGGCGTCACGTTACCGCTGCGAACGGCCAGCACCGGCCGCAGCCCGGCACGGCGCAGCGCCCGCAGCGCCCAGTCCACATTGCGGGAGGGCTGGTACTTGATCACGAAGATCGCGCCCAGAACGCCGTCGACCGCCAGGAACACGCCGGTTTGCAGCTTCAGATCGTGCGGCAGCGGAATCTTCTGCCTGCGCATGAAATAGGCGCTGCCCATGGCCACTGTTTCGCCCCGGATGGTGCCGGTCACGCCGCCCTCCTCACAGAACCGCAGGTCATCCACCTGGGCGGAGAAGCCGCCCTCCGCCGCCAGCTGCTGGCGGAACAGGGGCGCGAGCTGGCTGTGGGCCGCCTGCGCTACGCCGGCGGCATAAGACAGCATTCTGATACGCTCTTCGCCATAGACCTTGTAACCATTGAACGCCACCGTGCCGGTAGGAAAGAGGTCGCTTTCCGTTACCAGCAGCTGGCGGCCTCTGGTCAGGGGAGGCGCGCCCGCGTATCCCGCCAACGCGCTTCCGCCGCGGGTCAGGCGGTGCTGGAGCCACCGCATGGGCAGCGCCGCCGTCAAAGGCAGGGACAGCGGCAGCGCCGCTGTCAGATGGGCGGACCAGACCCACAGGAACCGATCCATGCACTGTCCCTTCAGGCAGAGGGCCGCGGCCAATACTGTGGCGATGCTGATCAGCAGCGGTGTCAGGCACCATTGCCAGCGCTGTGCCGGATCAGGCTGATCCGACAAGTGGTAGAAGCCGGAAAGGCGGCCCCGCTGCTTGCATACCCCCACATCGGTGCGGGCTGCCACATAGGGCGGCTCGCCGCCCACGTTCACCAGCTGGAATGCCTCCCGGCGGGTTTCAGCCCGCAGCAGCAGCGACCATTGCTCCATCCAGATCAGGAGCGCGGCGGTGGCGGCAAAGGGTGTGTGGCCGTCCTGCGCGACAGCGGCGGACACGATACCGTCAAAGGCCGTCGCAAGCGTCAGCAGCAGCGCGCCGAAGGCGCTGGTAACATGACCTTTTTTCAGCTCCTGAAAGGCGTATTTCCATACGTCCATCGCCAGCAGGGCGGCCAGCAGCAGACCGCCGCCAGGTACGCGGCTGCGCAGCATGGCGCTTTCCATCCACGCCGCGGGCATATAGCCCAGCCCGTCCAGCACTGCCAGTACCAGCAGCGCCGCCGCCGGAAAGCTGAGAACGGTCAGCGACCGGCGCAGATGCTTGACCCGGCGCTTTTCCGCCCGGAACGCCTCGTCGCTGTCCGGCTCCGGTTCCCGTTTCGGCTTCGGGCGTTTTTGCTCCGGCTCCGCCCAGAGCTGTTCGGTATCCTGCGCCAGCCCTCTGCCGCGGGACTGCCGCCGCGCCAACAGTCCGTGAAGCCGCTCCTTCAGCGAGGGCGGCGGCTCGAGAATGCCGTCGTCATTCTCCGCCAGCACCGCGTCCACCGTATCCTGCATGACATGCTTCAGCGACACGCGGTCCGGCGGCAGCTCCTCCTCCGGCTCCCGCGCCGGAGGGGGAACGGGGGACGCTGGGGCGGTCTGGATCACCGGAAGCTCAACGGTATCCTGCCGGGCTTCTTTTTTTCTGCGCTTTTTTTTCGGCCGCGGCAGCTGAGTGGTAAGGACCTCCTGCTCCCGGGGCGGTTCCGCGCGGACCGGCTGGGCAGGCTCCGGAACGTCCGCAGCTGTCGGCTCCGGCGCGGCAGAGACCTCCGTCTGGACAGGCTGACGCCCACCCTTGCCATATTCGGCCAGGATGGATTCCAACGAATACGCTTCGTCCGGCGGAACGGAACGCGATTGTGGGTCTTGCCTGTTCATCTGGTCATACTCCGTATCAGCTCCGCTGGCGCACCGCCTCGTACAGCAGGATCGCCGCGGCGGCGGAAGCGTTCAGGGAGGAAATGTGTCCTTTCATAGGGATGCTTACAAGGAAATCGCAGTTTTCCGATACAAGGCGGGTCATGCCGTCCCCCTCGGAGCCGATGACGATAGCGGCGGGGCCTTTCAGATCGGCGCTGTAAAGGGAGGTGTTCCCATCGGCGGCAGTGCCAAAGACCCAGACGCCCTGCTTCTTCAGGTCCTTCAGCAGGGAGGGAATGTTGGCCACCCGGGCCACCGGCATATAGCTGACAGCGCCGGCGGAGGTCTTGGCCACGATGGCGGTCAGTCCCGCGCTGCGGCGCTTGGGGATGATCACGCCGTGGGCGCCGGCACACTCGGCGGTGCGCAGGATGGCGCCCAGATTATGGGGATCGGAGATCTCATCGCACACCACCAGCAGCGGCGCTTCTCCCTTGTCGGCGGCGTCTTGCAGGATGCGCTCCACCGTCACGTATTCCCGGACGGCGGCCAGGGCGATGACGCCCTGATGGGCATGGGTGCGGGACATATTGTCCAGCTTGCGGCGGTCAGCCTCCACCACCACAATGCCCGCGTCCCGGGCTTTGGAGGCGATATGGCCCAGCGTTTTATCCGTCTCGCCCTTGGCCAGATAGATCTTGTCGATGGCCGTTCCGGAGCGAAGGGCTTCAATGACCGCGTTGCGGCCCTCAATAATGCCGTCTGCCTCCGCCTCCGGCACGGAGCGGCGCTTTTCGACGGTAGTCTGTTCTTTCATAGAAAAACCGGCCTTTCCTGAGTTTGATATACATACAGATTTGATTATAGCATACATCAGCGGCAAGATAAAGCGCGATTCATAGAAATTTTACAGAAAATCCGCCAATGTGCCGCTTGTGACACAGCGCGTTTTGTGCTATACTGGCATGTATACTATGTAATACATATGTCCACTCTTCAAGGAGGGCTTTATGGCAAATAACGACCGCAACAACAAAAATAACAAGAACAGCAACCGGATGCGGGGGATCCTGACACTGGTGGCATGGGCCGTGGTGCTGACAGTGGTGATGAATTACATCAGCGCCTACTCCGGCAATACCGCCAACAAATCCTCCAGTCACGAAGTGAAGTACAGCCAGATGGTGGAGATGATCGAAAAGGATCAGGTCAAGGAGATCCAGTTCAAGGACAAGACCATCTATATCACCCCGGTGGACGGATATACCTACACAGAGGAAGCGGCGGAGGGCAGCAAGGAAAAGCCAAAGACCTACACCCAGTCCAAGGAATCCAAGCTGACGCTCTATACGGCATACCTTTCCAACGATCAGCTGCTGCCGCTGCTGGAAAAGCATAATGTGGCCTATACCGGTTACTATGAGGCAGAGATGAACCCGGTGCTGGTGTTCATGGTCAACTATATCCTGCCTACCATTATCATGGTGGCGCTGTTTATGCTGCTGATGCGCTTCCTCAGCAAGTCCGGCGGCGGTGGCTTCGGCGGCATCGGCAATGTGGGTAAGTCCAACGCCAAGGTCTACATGGAGAAATCCACCGGCGTTACCTTCAAGGATGTGGCCGGACAGGACGAGGCCAAGGAGTCGCTGGCGGAGATCATCGATTTCCTCCATAACCCCGGCAAATATACCGCCATCGGCGCAAAACTGCCCAAGGGCGCGCTGCTGGTAGGCTCTCCCGGTACCGGCAAGACACTGCTGGCCAAGGCTGTGGCCGGCGAGGCGGGCGTGCCGTTCTTTTCCATCTCCGGCTCCGACTTTGTGGAGATGTTCGTGGGCGTGGGCGCCAGCCGTGTCCGCGACCTGTTCAAGGAAGCCGCGAAGGTCGCGCCCTGCATCATCTTCATCGACGAGATCGACACCATCGGCAAATCCCGCGACGCCAGCAAATTCGGCGGCAACGACGAGCGGGAGCAGACCCTGAACCAGCTGCTGGCGGAGCTGGATGGCTTCGACCCCAGCAAGGGCGTCATCGTGCTGGGCGCCACCAACCGGCCCGAGGTGCTGGATAAGGCGCTGCTGCGTCCCGGTCGTTTCGACCGGCGCATCACTGTGGACCGGCCCAATCTGGCGGGCCGTCTGGCGACGCTGCAGGTCCACACCCGCAACATCCATCTGGCGGAGGATGTGGATCTGGAGAAGATCGCCCAGGCTACCGCCGGCTGCGTGGGCGCGGATCTGGCCAATCTGGTGAACGAAGCCGCCCTGCGGGCTGTCCGGAAGGGCCGCAAGGCCGTGAATCAGAACGACCTGCTGGCTTCCTTCGAGCTGGTTATTGCCGGCAGCGAGAAGAAGGGTACCGTCATTACCGAGGAGGAAAAGCGCATCATCGCCTACCATGAGGTGGGTCACGCGCTGGTGGCGGCCAAGCAGAAGAACGCCCAGCCGGTAAGCAAGATCACTATCGTGCCTCATACCCAGGGCGCGTTGGGCTATACGCTGCACCTGCCGGAGGAGGAAAAATTCCTCATGTCCCGGGACGACATCCTGGCGGAGATCCGCACGCTGCTGGCGGGCCGCTCCAGCGAGGAAGTCGTGTGCAATACCATGACCTCCGGCGCGGCCAACGACATCGAGCGGGCCACGGAAATGGCCCGGAACCTGGTGGCCCGGTTCGGCATGTGTGACGAGTTTGACATGATGGCCCTGGGCAGTGTCCAGAGCCAGTATCTGGATGGCGGCTACTCCATGACCTGCGCCCAGGAGACCTATGCCGCCGCTGACCGGGAGACCATCAAGATCCTGCGCCAGTGCCACAAGGAGGCCAAGGAGATCCTGATGGAAAATCGGGAGCTGCTGGATAAGATCGCCGCCTATCTGCTGAAAAAGGAGACCATCACCGGCCAGGAGATGATGGCCATTATCGAGGGGCGGGATCCTGAAACAGTGGATAACTACGGCGCCACAAAGGAGCCTGAGCAGAAGCTGTTCCGTCCCAGTGTGCCGGAGACCATTGAACCGCCCGCCCGACACATCAATATTGTTTCCCAGCCGATCCCCATGCCGGAGCTGAGCGAGGAACGTCCTACAGAGGACGGTCCCGCGGAGAATACGCCCGAAAGCGCGGACCCGCGGAAGGAAAACGGTACGTCCCCGGAAAAGACGCCGGAGGAGCAATAACGTCAATACAACAGCGCCCCGCGGCTCACTGTGCCGCGGGGCGCTGTTCCTTATGCTTCTTCCTGCATCCGTTCTGTCAGCCAGGGGAGCGCGCGTTCAAATTCCACGCCATACCACGCTGCCTGCGGGTCGGTGCGGGTCACCTCGATGCAGCGCAGGGTAAAATCCGCCGCGAGACGAAAGGCGTTCCGCAGGCTCAGCCCCCGCATGATGCCGCCCACCGCGGCGGCGGAAAAGAGATCGCCTGTGCCATGGTAAGCCTGCGGCTCCCGGCGGTTGAAATAACTGTCATACGCGCCGGTGCGGCTGTCGTAGGACATGAAGCCGATCCGATCCGCTTCGAAGGATACCCCGGTCAGCACCACCTTTTCCGCGCCCAGCGCCGCCACGCCTTGCAGCAGCTCCCGGATATAGGTCTCGTCATAGTCCTCCCGGTAGGGCATGCCGGTCATAAGGCTGGCTTCGGTGATGTTGGGTACCGTGATCTGCGCCCTGGACACCACCTGCGCCATCAGCGCCGGAAATTCCGGGCCGAACCCGGCGTACAGTCTGCCGTGATCCGCCATGGCGGGATCCACAAACCGCAGCGTATCCGCATCCGCCAGCAGGTCGAAAAGCGCACGCACCACCGCCACCTGACGATCAGACGCCAGATAGCCGGTATATAACGCGTCGAACCGCACGCCCTGCGCCTTCCAGTGGCGGGCGGCCGGCAGCAGCTGATCCGTCAGATCGGTGCAGATAAAATCCGGAAAACTGGTATGGGTACTCAGCACCGCCGTGGGCAGAATGGCACATTCCACCCCCATTGCGGATACTACCGGAAGCGCCACTGTTTGGGAGCAGCGGCCCAGGCAGGAAATATCCTGAATACTGGCAATGCGTTTCATGCGCGGCCCTCATTTCTTTCGTATAACAGTACCATCGATCGGCAATTCCGTGTCTGCCCTTGTTAATCGATGATAACAATTCATTATATCACTTTTTGGGCATTTTCAAATGACCAGTTTTCCCGCGGGAGAAGATACCAGAAACGGGAAACTTCCCCTTGTGCATTTTCTTCGGATGTGATACACTGAAATACAGCCTGCGGGTATGATGGAATTGGCAGACATGCGAGATTTAGGTTCTCGTGCAGCAATGCGTTGGGGTTCGAGTCCCCATACCCGCACCAAAACGAGTGCTCATAGGCTTCCCTATGAGCACTCGTTTTTTTGATCCGCCGTTCAGGCGGTTTGCTTTCGCGCGGGCATGCCGGAAGCGGTGCTTCCGCCACGCTTACTTTTTATACGGCACGTGCCAGATGGTATCGGCATAGTCGGCGATGGAACGGTCGGCGGCGAAGATGCCGCTGCGGGCAATGTTGATGAGACTCATGCGGTTCCACCGCTCCCGGTCGCCATAGGCGCGCGCCATCCGCTGCTCCGCCTCGGCATAGGAGGGCAGGTCCGCCAGCAGCATATACTGATCCGGCGGGCAGTCTGCGCCGAAAACCAGCCGCTGCCACAGATCCTCGTAGCTGACGCCGTCAGAGAAGCCGGTTTTCAGCTGATCCACCACACGGCGCAGCATGGGATCCCGCTCATACAGCAGATGCGGATCGTAGCTGTGCTGCAAATGCGCCACCTCGTCGGCGCGGAGACCGAACAGGAACATGTTCTCGTCACCCAGCACCTGATGCATCTCCACATTGGCACCGTCCAGCGTACCCACGGTCAGGGCGCCGTTCATCATGAATTTCATGTTGCCGGTGCCGCTGGCCTCCTTGCCGGCGGTGGAGATCTGCTGGCTCACCTCGCTGGCGGGCATCAGCATCTCCGCCATGGAGACGCGGTAGTTCTCAAGGAACACCACCTGCAAGCGATCCTTGCAGACGGGGTCGTTGTTGACCTGGCCGGCAAGGGAGTTGATCAGGTGGATGATCCGCTTGGCCACGGCATAGCCGGGCGCGGCCTTGGCCCCGAACAGAAACGCGCGGGGCGTGAATGCCATCTGGGGATCATCCCGCAGCTGCTGATAGAGGTAGATGATATGCAGCGCGTTCATCAGCTGGCGCTTGTACTCATGCAGCCGCTTCACCTGCACGTCGAAGATGGCGTCGGTGTTCAGCACTGCGCCCTGCTGCCGGTAGGCCCACTTGGCGAAGGCATCCTTGTTGGCCTTCTTGATCTGCCCGATCCGCAGCAGCACTTCCTTATCGTCAGCCCAGCGCTCCAGTCCCTGCATCTCACCGGCGTGGGTCAGATAGCCCTCGCCCACGGTGTCCTTCAGCAGGGCGTCCAGGCCGGGATTGATCTGGCTGAGCCAGCGGCGGTGATCCACACCGTTGGTAACGTTCTTGAATTTATCCGGCTCCATGACGCACTGGTCGTGGAACACATCCTTGCGGAGGATATCCGAGTGGAGGGCGCTGACGCCGTTGACCGCCATGCCGCCTGCGATGCACAGGTTGGCCATCCGCACCGCGCCGTCCCAGATGACGGCCATGCGGGCCACCTTGTCCATGTCGCCATGATAGAACTCGGTGATCTTCTCCTGATAGCGGCGGGCGATCTCGGTCAGGATCTGCCATACACGGGGCAGCAGCGTTTCAAACAGCTGCTGGGGCCAGACCTCCAGCGCCTCGGCCAGCACCGTGTGGTTGGTGTAGGCCACAGAGCGGGTGGTGATGTCCCACGCCTCGTCCCAGCCAAGGCCCGCGTCGTCGATGAGGATCCGCATCAGCTCCGGGATCACCAGCGCGGGATGGGTGTCGTTGATCTGGATGACGTTCTTCTCATGGAAGTTTTTCAGCGTGCCGTACTGCTGGATATGCTGCCGGGTGATGGACTGCACCGTGGCGGACACGAAGAAGTACTGCTGCTTCAGCCGCAGGGATTTACCCTCGTAGTGGTTATCCTCGGGATACAGCACCTTGGAGATCACGTCCGCCATGGCCCGCTCCTCGCCGGAGCGCAGATACTGCCCCTGGGAGAACAGCTTCATGTCGATGGGCTTGGGGGACTTGGCGTCCCACAGCCGCAGGGTGTTGACGTGATCGGTGTCGTAGCCGGCGATCTCCATGTCGCAGGGCACCGCCAGTACGCGGGTATAATCCTCATGCACCACCATCAGGTGGCCGTTGTCCCAGCGGGTGCGGACGGTGCCGCCGAAGTGGACCTCCTCCGTCTCCTGGGGCTTGGGCAGCAGCCACGCGTCGCCCAGGGGCTTCCAGTCATCGGGAAGCTCCACCTGCTGGCCCTCCACGATCTTCTGCTTGAAAAGACCCAGCTCATAGCAGATGGAGTAGCCGGTGGCGGGGATCTCCAGCGTGGTCATGCTGTCCAGATAGCAGGCGGCCAGACGGCCCAGACCGCCGTTGCCAAGGCCCGCGTCCGGCTCCATGTCGAAGATGTCCGCGGCCTTGAAGCCCAGGTCCTCGATGGCCTCCTGCAATTGGGGCAGCACGTTCAGGTTATAGGCGTTCTTCATCAGGCTGCGGCCCATCAGGAACTCCAGCGACAGATAGTGGACCCGGCGCGCGCCCTGGCGGGCAGCCTTCTGCTGGGTCTCCACCCCGTGCTCCACCATGATGTCCCGCAGCACCATGGCGCAGGCCTTCAGCATTTCGCCGTCGCTGGCCTGCTGCTCGGTGCAGCCGTAGTTCAGCCGCAGCTTGCGGATGATAGCCTCCTTCATGTCATGCTTGGTATAGGTCATATGCGATTGTCTCCTTACAGCTTGGAATAGATATCGTGATAGATGCGGGCGCTGCGTGTCCAGCTGAAGTCGGCGGTCATACCCCGCCGCTGCACGGCGGCAAAGCCCGCCCTGTCGCCTCGGTAAAGTCCGGTGGCCTGTCCGATCACGGACAGCATGTCGCCGGTATTGTAGCCCTCGAACAGATAGCCGGTGCCGTCCTCCTGTCCCACCTGACAGGAGTGGACACTGTCGGCCAGTCCGCCGGTGCGGCGGACGATGGGTACCGCGCCGTAGCGCATGGCGATCATCTGGCTCAGGCCGCAGGGTTCGCTCTTGGAGGGCATCAGGAAGAGGTCCGCGCCCGCGTAAATACGGCGGCTGAGGGCCTCGGAATAGGTGATGAGCGCCGCCGCGCGGCCCACATAGCGGCCCGCCTGCGCCCGGAAGAAGTCCTCATAATAGCCCTCGCCCTGTCCCAGCACCACCAGCTGGCAGCCGGTGGCCATAATGTCGTCAAAGCCGTCCCGGATCAGCTCCATGCCCTTGTGGCCCACCAGACGGCTGACCACCGCCATCAGCGGCGTGTCCGACTCCTCCCGCAGGCCCAGCGACACCTGAAGGTCCGCTTTACAGGCGGCTTTTCCGGTCAGATCGTCGGGGCCGTAATGCACGGGAATGGCCATGTCGTGGGCCGGATCGTAGGAGGTCATGTCGATGCCGTTCAGCACGCCATGCAGCTTATAGCCGATGGCGTTGACGATGGAGGCCATACCGTGGGCGTAGTAATCGTCGTGGAGCTGCTGGGCATAGGTGGGGCTGACGGTGGTGACCGCGTCGGACACCAGCATGGCGGCCTTCATGAGATTCACGTCGCCGTCCATCTGGAGCGTGCCGTCGTTCCACCAGCCCTCGTGCAGGCCGAACAGGTCGGCCACGGTATCGGGGCCGTAGCGGCCCTGATACTCGATATTATGGATGGTGAACACGGTTTTGATACCCCGCACCGCGTCCCAGCGGGTGGCAACATCCTTGAGATAGATGGGCACCAGCGCCGTCTGCCAGTCGTTGCAGTGGATCACCTCCGGCATCCAGTCCAGACTGGGCAGCAGATCCACCACCGCCTTGCTGAAAAAGGCAAAGCGCTCGCCGTCGTCATACTCGCCATAGAGGCGGCCCCGGCGGAAATAGTGCTCGTTGTCCACGAAGTACCACGTCACGCCACGGTACTCCATGACGAACAATCCGCAGTACTGGTGCCGCCACGCCACGTCCACATAGATGTAGCTGCGGTAGACCATCCGCTCGCGCCACTGCTGGGGGATCTGATCATACAGCGGCAGGATCACCGCCACCTGATCGCCGTTCTCGGCCAGAGATACCGGCAGACTGCCGGCCACGTCCGCAAGACCGCCCGTCTTGCAGAAGGGAAACGCCTCACTGGCGGCAAACAAAACCTTCATAAGATGTCCTCCTCTTTACATTGTCGGGTATCAAATGACATTGCGCAGGGGCCGATGTTTACATCGGCCCGCCGCATGGTGCGGCGCGTTATCGCGCGGCGGCATGTGGTCATGCCGCCCTACGCATTTTCTGTTGGTGATTTTCCGTAGGGCGGGGTGATCACACCCCGCCGCTTTTTCGCCAGTCACAATTTCGTGTTCTTCTCCACCACCAGCGGGTACTGGGGATGGCCTGCCATGGCCACATCGGAGCCGAACTCCGCGTTCTTGTCAGCGATGACGCAGCGGAGTCTGGCGCCGGAGCGCACCACCGTATTTTTGAACAGAACGCTGTTTTCCACATGAGCGCCTTTTTCCACCCGAACGCCCCGGAACAGCACACAGTTGCGGACGCTGCCCTGAATATCACAGCCATCAGAGATCAGGGAGTTGACACACTCGCCGTCCGGATCGATGTAGGTGGAGGCGGCGTCGTTTTCCTTGGCGTATACGGGGCGGCGCTGGCAGAACAGCTCCGAGCGGATCTCCGGCCGCAGCAGCTCCATGCTGCGCTGATAGTACCCCTGCACAGAGTTGATGCGGGCGGCGAAGCCGTCCCACACATAGCCGTTGAACCGCAGCTCCTTGCCCTTGTCCTGCAAAACGTTGTGGCGGAAGCTGTACCGGTCATGGGCCATGCATTCCTCCACCAGCGACAGCAGCAGCTCCCGGCTCAGCAAAAAGATGTTCAGGCTCTGATAGCCCTCCGGCGTTCGGATGTCATAGGCGGTGTCCACGATGCGGCCTGTGTCGTCCAGCTTGAAGTAGGTATCGCCGCTCTCGCCGGGATGGCTGGTGCATACGCAGGTCATGTCCGCGCCGGAGGCAATATGGGCGTCCAGCACGTCCCGCAAAGGCAGGTTGGCCACCAGATCGCTGTCGGACAGCACCACATAGTCCTGCCGGATGTGGCGCAGATATTCGATGACGCAGCCCAGTGCCTCCATCTTGCCCCGGAAGGGGCCGACGGTGCCCCGGCTCTCGCTGTAGGCGAAGGCGGGCAGCAGCTTCAATCCGCCGGTCTTGCGGCTCAGATCCCAGCTTTTTCCGGTCCCCAGATGGTCCAGGATGCTCTGGCATTTGCCGTGCATGATAACGCCCACGTCGGTGATGCCGGCGTTGACCATATTGGACAGCATAAAGTCGATCACCCGGTAGTCGCCGCCGAAAGGCAGTGAGCCATGGATCCGGTTGGCGGTCAGCTGGCCCAGTCCCGGTTTTTCTCCGTAAGAGAAGATGATGCCGTGCATACCTTTCATTTCGCTGTCTCCTTCCCATGAGTGCGGTCAAGCATGGTTTTCGGCGGCACGGTCTCCCGCTCCGCGATCTCGGTGCGAGGCCCCAGCACGGCGATGCCCCACGCTTCAGGGGCGGCATCCTCCGGCGGCGCGCCCACAACGGCTCTGGCGCCGATATGGCACGTTTCCCCCACAATGGCATAGGATACCTTCGCGCCGTCCTCAATGACCGCGCCGGGCATCACCACAGAGTAGGATACCTGCGCGTGCGCGCCTACACGGCAGCCGGTGGACATGACGCTGTTCTTTACCTCTCCCAGGATCTCGCAGCCCCGGGCTATGGCGCTGTTGCCGATGTCGGCATGCTCTCCCACATAGGTGGGTGGGCAGATGGCGGTGCGTCCGTGGATGGGCCACCGCTCGTCCAGCAGGTTCAGGCCGGAGCCGGGGGTCAGCATGTCCATGTTGGCGTCCCACAGGCTGTCCAGTGTGCCCACGTCCTTCCAGTAGCCCTCAAACCGGTAGGCGACCAGCTTTTCTCCGGCGTTCAGCATGGCGGGAATGATATCCTTTCCAAAGTCGTTGCTGGAGTCCGCCTTGGCCTCGTCCGCGATCAGATAGGCCCGCAGCTTGGCCCATGTGAAGATATAAATGCCCATGGAGGCGAGGTTGCTCTTCGGCTCCTTCGGCTTCTCCGCAAACTCGGTGATATTGTCCTCGCTGTCTACGTTCATGATGCCAAACCGGCTGGCCTCGGACCAGGGCACCTCCATCACGGAGATGGTACAGGCGGCGTTAGCCGCCTTATGGCGGCGCAGCATGTCGGAATAATCCATTTTGTAGATGTGATCGCCGGACAGCACCGCCACATATTCCGGATCATACAGATCCACAAAGCCGATGTTCTGATAGATGGCGTTGGCGGTGCCCTTGTACCACACGGCGCCGGTGGCGCTTTGATAAGGCGGCAGGATATGGACGCCGCCGCTCTGCCGGTCCAGCTCCCAGGGCTGGCCGTTGCCGATATAATTGTTCAGTTCCAGCGGCCGGTATTGGGTCAGCACGCCCACCGTGTCGATGCCGGAGTTGGCACAGTTGGACAGGGGAAAATCAATGATGCGGAACTTGCCGCCAAAGGGGACGGCGGGCTTGGCCATGTCGCCGGTCAGCACATGCAGCCGGCTTCCCTGTCCGCCGGCCAGCAGCATGGCGATACACTCTTTTTTCATGTAGCTGCACCTCCTGATTTTCGGGAGCGGTACGCTTCAGCGTCCGTCCACATGTCTGATCAATCTTCCTTTGCCTTGCAGGATCACCGCGCCCAGCGGCGGGAGACGCAGCGCGATGGACTGCGCCTGCTGATGGGACGGGATAAGCTCCGTTTTGATGGGGTCCGGGTTGGTCACACCGCTGCCGCCCCACTGAACGTCGTCTGTATTGAAAACCTCCTCATACCGGGCCTTGGGCGGTACGCCGAAGCGATAGCCCTCCAGCGCCACGGGAGAGAAGTTCACCGCCAGCACCAGCGACTTGCCGTCCCGGGCGGTACGGCGGAATACCAGTACATTGTTGCGGTTGTCATCCGGCACCAGCCACTGGAAGCCATCCCAGTCCCGGTCATTTTCCCATAGCGCCCGATGTGCCTTATAAAACCGGTTCAGCGCCCGGATGCACGCGTGGGTCTGGCGGCAGTCGTCCTCCTCATCCAGCAGATACCAGTCCAGCGCCTTGCGGAAGTCCCACTCATGCCACTGGGCAAGCTCTGTCCCCATGAAGGTCAGCACCTTGCCGGGATGGCACAGCATATAGGCGTAAAAGCCCCGGACGCCGGCCAGCTGCTGCCACTTGTCGCCGGGCATTTTTCCCCGCAGGGAACCTTTCATGTGTACCACCTCATCGTGGGACACCGGCAGCACAAAATTTTCAGAAAAGGCGTACACCATGGAGAAGGTCACGTCCCGATGGTGATGCTGGCGGAAAAAGGGGTCCATCTTCAGATAGTGGCACACATCGTTCATCCAGCCCATGTTCCACTTGAGATTAAAGCCCAGACCGCCCTCCTCCGGCGGATAGGTCACCATGGGCCACGCGGTGGATTCCTCTGCCACCATCAGCGCCGCACTGTCAATGGCAAAGGCGGTGCGGTTCAGCTGCCGCAGGAACTCGATGGCCTCCAGATTCTCCTTGCCGCCGTTTCGATTGGGCCGCCACTGCTGCCGGTCATAGTCCAGATACAGCATGGAGGCCACCGCGTCCACCCGCAATCCGTCGATGTGATACTCCCGCAGCCAGTAGGCGGCGGAGGACAGCAGAAAGCTGCATACCTCCGGCTTGCCGAAATCAAAGACACGGGTCCCCCAGCTCTCGTGCTCCCACTTCAGGGGGTCGCTGTATTCATACAGACATGAGCCGTCAAACTGGATCAGGCCATGGCTGTCCTTGCAGAAATGGGCGGGCACCCAATCCAGCAGTACGCCGATCCCCGCCCGGTGGAGCCGGTCCACCAGATACATGAAGTCGTGGGGCGTACCATAGCGGCTGGTGGGCGCGAAATACCCCACGCACTGATACCCCCAGCTATCGTCCAGCGGGTACTCCGTCACCGGCAGCAGCTCTACATAATTGTATCCCATGTCCCGGACGTACAGGGCCAGCTGGTCGGCAATGTCCCGGTAATTCAGCACCTGCCCGTCCTCTGTCCGCCGCCAGGAGCCGAGATGCACCTCGTAGATGTTCACATACCCCTCGGCGGGATGCGTCCCCTCACGGCGCTGCCGCCACGTCTCGTCGTGCCACGCATAGCCGCCGATATCGAACAGCTTGCTGTTGGTGGAGGGGCGGGTCTCCTGATGGAAGCCGTAGGGGTCGGATTTCCACACCTCCCGGCCATCGCACTGGGTCACCACATACTGGTATGCGTCAAACTGCTTCGCGCACGCCACCGTCAGCTCCCATGTGCCGTTGTCCAGCCGCTGCATGTCCCACCGCTGCCAGTTGTTGAAATCGCCGCTGAGGGCCACACAGCGGGCCTGCGGCGCCCATACCCGGAACACCCAGCCTTCGGCGCGGGGGTGCGCGCCAAAGTATTCATACGCCCTGTCCCACACGCCGCTGGACAACTGCTCTCTGCTCATTTCAGGCACCTCCCGCTCTGTTATAGCATGACATCTCCGCAAAATATGGCGATACAACGTGCGATTTTATCGTATGCATATTTTACTCCATTTCCCGTCCACCGTCAATCCATACGGCCATTGTTTCCGCAGAAGGAATCCCCCGCGAAATACGTCGGGGTACCAGCAAGCGGCTGTAGGGGTGGACGACTCTGTCCGCCAAAAAACGCAGCGTCCCCGTAGGGGCGGACAGAGTCGTCCGCCCCTACGGATCTCTATCGGCAGCCGTCCCGCGCAAAACGCTGACCCCCGCCGCGCCATAAAACGCAGCGGGGGTCAGTCAATATTATTCTCTTCGCAGGGCTTCGATGGGGTTCAGCCGGGAGGCCTTCACCGCGGGCATCAGGCCGAACACCACGCCGATGACCATGGAAAAGGCCACGGCAATGGCGCAGGCGCCCACGCTGATGGCTACCGGCGTGCCCATGACGGAACTGAGCATATAGGCAAGGCCAATGCCGCAGGCCACGCCCAGAATACCGCCCAGGCTGGTCAGCACCGCCGCCTCTGTCAGGAATTGCCACAGGATGCGGCTCTGCTGCGCGCCGATGGCGATTTTCAGGCCGATCTCACGGGTACGCTCCGTCACAGACACCAGCATGATATTCATGACGCCGATGCCGCCCACCACCAGCGAGATGGCAGCGATCCAGATCAGCTGCTTGTTGGTGGTCTCCGACAGGCTCTGAAGGTCCGCCGCCTGCTGCAGCAGATCCTTTGCCTGATACTTGTACTTTTCCGACGAGATCACGTTCTCGTTGAGGTACTTGGCCACATTATTGCCGGCGTCGGTCATGTCGTTGGTGGCGGTGGCGCGCACGGCCACTCTGGCCGGCTCGTCATACCGATAGACGATAGGCCAGCAGACATCCGGAATGATCAGCGTTCCGGACGTGTTGCCGGAGTACATGTAGTAGTCGTTCAGGGAATTGATCACCGGGGCGGAGGAGGAGCTTTGGCTTACCACGCCCACCACCATGAAAGGCTCTCCCTGGATCTCCACCGTGCCGCCGATGGGATCCAGTCCCTGAAACAGGCTCTGGGCGGTATTGGCGTCGATCAGCGCCACCTTGCGGCAGGTCTCGAAATCGCTGTCGATAAAGCCGCGGCCGTAGTTGACCGTATAACCCATCACCGACAGGAAGTGGCTGTCGCCGCCGTAGATCGTGCCGTTGAAGGAGCTGTTGCCCACATATACGCCGTCTGCCCAGCTGCGGGAGAGATACAGCGATGCTTCCTGCACCTTATCCAGACCGTCCAGCTCATCGCGCATTTCCAGTGTGATCATGGAAATGCCGTCCGGCACGGCGTTGTAGGAGAAATCCAGCTCGTTATTATCCTGCATCAGCATCACGTTCACCACATTGTTTCCCGCGCCGATCAGGTTTTGCTTGATCTGTTCGTTGGTACCCTTGATGGTGGACACGATGGTGATGATGGCGGCAATGCCGATGATGATGCCCAGCATCGTCAGAAAGGAGCGCAGCTTGTGGCTCCACACGCCCTGAAAGGCGAGATTGATATTTTCCAGCATCCGCGCACCTCCTTACATGCCGCTGTAGAGCTTATCCGGCGCGGCTTCGGTGGTGGACGCGCCCTCAGTCACATCCCGGCCATAGGGGAATGCGACAAAGTCCTCTGTTGTCAGGCCGCCCCGGATCTGAGTATAGCTGCCCCACAGATTGCGTCCTGTCTGCACCCAGCGCTTTTCCAGCTTGCCGTTCTCGCCCCGGGCCATCACATAGCTTTTGCCGCTCTCGGTGCGGACAAACATGCTTTCCAGATACAGGTTGCTGCCGTCCGCGCTGCCGGAGCTGTTCTGATAGGACATCTGCACATAGTCGCCCTCCTGCAGGTCGGCATCTTCGGCAACAAATACCTTGAAGGGGTAGTAGGACACGTTGCTGTTGCCGTCGCTCCAGGAGTTGGCGTTGTCCGTGGGATAATCGCTGATCTCTACGATCTTGCCCTCGCAGCTGGCGCCGGTCATCCAGGAGCTGATCTGCACCGTTTCGCCGATGTTGACCGTGCCCAGCTCCAGTTCGCTGAGGGCGCCCTCAACATAGTATCCGCCGCCGCTGGAGACCTCCACCACCGCCTTTGTCCTGTCAAAGTCCGCGCTGTTGGAGTCCCGGACCGCCTTGATCGTACCGTCCAGCTCGCTGTAAACCGTGTCGCTGCCCACTTCCTTCTTGACTTTTTCCAGATTGACCTTGGCCAGCTTGATATTCACGTCCAGATTGGTGATCTCCTTGCGCTTTTCGGCCATCATCCGGTTCAGTTCCGCCTTCGTATAGGCGTTTTCCAGCAGCTTGGTCAGCTCATCCAGCTCCGCCTGCATCTTGCGCACTTCATCGTTCACGCCGTCGATCTCCACAGCGGGGGCGTCCTGAAGCTTCGCCAGGAAGAACCGGACCCGCGCCTTCGGCGGATCCTCGGGAGAGGCAGGATCGGTCGTGCCGGGAGCCACCGGCGCGGCTTCACCCTCTTCGCCGGTCTGGGCAGAGGTCTGCGGGTCGTCAGCACCCTGTCCGTCCTCCTGTCCCGCAGGCGCGGCGGGCGTATCCGGATCGCCAGGAGCATCAGGGGCGGACGGCTCCGCTTTTGTCCATTCCAGCCGCAGGCCGCAGCAGTTTACCACCGCGCCCAGGGTGGTGTTCTCCTTGTGGACCACCAGCACCACATAGGCGACGGTCTTATCCTTGGGCATCAGCTTCGCCAGATTTTCCCCGGTCATCTCATCGTTTGAGTTCCAGTTGAAATACAGGGGCTTTTCCAGTGTGCCGTCACCCTCCGGCGTCTTGAGCGGCTCCGGCGTCTCTATATCCTGAATGCTGGCAATGGGCTTGGTTTCCTTGTCATAGATATTCTTCTGGTTTTCCGCGATTTTTGCCTCAATGTCCAGATTCAGCTGCTCGATGGCCGCCTGCAGGGCGTCCAGATCGTTGGCCAGCGCCAGCCGCTCCAGCTCCTTCCGCAGTGTCTCCTGCCGGAGCTGCTGCCGTTCGTAGTCGATCTGCGCCCGTTCAATGTCCAGCGCGGTCAGCGTCGTGTCGTAGGCCAGCAGCCTGTCGCCCTTCTTGACGGTCTGCCCCTCCTTGACAAAAACCTCCTTGACCTTCTGCGTGTCGGACAGGAAGAGCTTCTGCATCTGGTCGGTGGACACCATGCCGCTGGTCTGGGAGGTGTCGCCCCAGTAGTCGGTCATGCTGAAATCCGACACCGCGTATACGTTCACCGTGCCGCGGTGCGCGTTGCGGGCCAGCGTCAGACCGCCCCATACCAGACCGCAGGCTGCCGCTGCGCCGGCAGCGATCAGCAAGGCCCGCTTCATCGTTTTATTCATCGTTTTCTCCTCCGCTGAGCACGCCGTCCTTAATGGTCATAATGGTATCCGCGTGATGGGCGATGCCCCGGTCGTGGGTGATCATGATGATGGTGGAGCCGCTGTCGTGCAGCTGCTGGAACAGCTCCATCACCTGCGCGCCGCTGGCGCTGTCCAGCGCGCCGGTAGGCTCATCCGCCAGCAGCAGGCGGGGCTTTCCCACAATGGCGCGGGCAATGGCCACACGCTGGCACTGTCCGCCGGAAAGCTGGTCGGGCCGGTGATCCAACCGGTCGGCAAGGCCCACGGTCTCCAGCGCCGCCCGGGCGCGCTCCCGGCGTTCCTCCTTCTTCACGCCGCCGTACAGCAGCGGCAGCGCCACATTGTCCAGCGCCGTCAGCTTGGGCAGCAGATGGAAGGATTGGAACACGAAGCCGATCTCCTTGTTCCGGACCTCAGCCAGCTCCTTGCCGGAGCATTTGGTGATCTCCCGGTCGCCCAGCAGATAACTGCCGCTGGTGGGTACATCCAGACAGCCGATCAGGTTCATCAGCGTGGTCTTTCCGCTGCCGGAGGGACCCATAATGGCCAGATAGTCCCCCTCGTTCACATCCAGATCCACGTTTTTCAGCACGCGGGTCACGTTCTTGCCCATGGGATAATCCTTGCAGATATCCCGCATCTGTAAGATCATGCTCAGCCCTCCGTTGTCGCGCTCTCATCCGAAGCGGGCAGCGCCGCGGCGCCGTCATCCGGCAGCACATCCCCGGCGTTATCCATGCCTTCCGTGCCCTCCACGGGAGCGCCGTCCATGCCGTCCGCGCCGCCCATGTCGATTGCTTCACCGCCGTCCATACCGGGGTCAAAGGTCCCTTCGTCATAGGTGACGCAGGTCATGCCGGCTTTCAGCGTTTCATCGGGGAAAGCGATATAGTCATCGGCCGTCAGGCCGTTTGTTACCACATAGGTGTCCATATCCGCGTCGTAGTCGCCCAGCGTCAGGCTGCGCTTTTCCAGCTTGCCCCTGGTATTCTGCGCCCATACCCACGGCGAGGAATCCACGTCATTGATATAATAGGCCGGCAGCTTCAGCGTGTCGGTATCCGGCTGCGCATCCTGTCCGAAGTCCGGCTCTATGTATACATGCTGGCCCAGCAGCAGACCGTCGCTGCTCTCCAGCTCCACATAGAAGGGATACTTGCTGGAGGTCGTCGTGTCGTCGCTGCCGGAATCATAATACTGGTTCTGGCTGTTCTGCTGGGCATTCTCCCAATCGATCAGGGAAATGGTGCCCTTCCAGGTCTGGTTGCTGACACGGGAGCGGATCACCACGGCGGTGCCTTCTGTCAGGGCGCCGGCGTTATTCTCGTTGACATATCCCTTGATCCGGAAGCCGCTGGTCTCCACGATGGTCATAAAGGGCAGCGGGTTGCCCATCTGGTCGCTGCCGCCATTTTCGTTGATGCTCTTGACGCGGCCGTCTACCGGAGAGGTGACGGTCACGTTTTTCAGCGCGTTCTGGAGTTTCTCCACATCCTTGGCCTTCAGGGAGATGTTATACTCCTTTTCCAGAATATCGGCGTTGGCCTGCCGGATCTCCAGCGCGAAGGACAGCTGATTGTCCTCGTCCGCCGCGCTTTTATCCGACTCCAGCTGGGCCTTTTCTTCCTTTTTGCTCTCCAGCTCGTTCTTCATCTGTTCCAGCTCCAGCTGTGCCTTTTCCAGCTCCAGCTGTGCCTGGCTGGTGTCATAGACGAACAGCGCGTCGCCCTTTTTGACCTCCTGATCCACCTTGACCTTGATGGTCTCCACGGTGGAATTTTCGTCCTTTTTGATCTGCGTCTCGCTCTGTGCCGTGACCATGCCGGCAAAACGGTCCGCCAGCGTGGCGGTGCCAAGACCGCAGATCATGGACACGGACTGCACCGACGCTTCGCCCTCGGCGGAAGCGCCGCAGCCGGTCAGCGCCGAAAGCAGCATCACGGCAGCCAGCGCAATAACAGCAATTTTTTTCATTCTGGTTCTCCTCATCTGATCATGCTTGATGACGTTTTTCTGTTTTCTGATCTCCGGATTTTGTCCATATTAGTATAGACGGTCCGGCCGCGGAAAATGTTCCCGCTTTTCCTACATTTTTCTTTACAACTGTACTAAGACAATTGGTACACCCATTATAGCAGAGCGCCGTCTCTTGTCAAGAGGGCTTCCCGCAAAAAAGCGCTTCCCGACCACCAGTCGGGAAGCGCTTCTGTTTACATCTTCTCCGGCGCGGAGCAGCCAATGAGGGTCATGCCGTTTTTCAGCACAGCCCGGGCGGTGTCAGCCAGCTTCAAACGGGCCAGCAGCACATCCTCGGCCTCGCCCTTGATACGGCAGGCGTTGTAGAACTTGTGGAAGGCCGCCGCCAGCTCGGTAAGATAGCGGTTGATAAAGCTGGGGTCGTAGTCCCGGGCCGCCAGCTGCACCACCACCGGATACTGGGCCAGCTGCTTGATCAGCGCCTTTTCCTCTGCCGCTGTCAGCACCGTGAAGTCCACATCGGCGGCGTTCTTCACCTGATAGCCCTCCGCCGCCAGCGCTTTCAGCAGCGTGCAGATGCGGGCGTGGGCGTACTGAACATAGTATACGGGGTTTTCGCTGTCCTCACGGACGGCCAGTCCCAAATCAAACTCCATCTGGGTCTCCGGCTTGGCGTTGAAGAAATAGCGGCAGGCGTCCACAGGGATCTCGTCCAGCAGGTCGGTCAGGCTGATGGCCTTGCCGGTACGCTTGGACATGCGCACCACCTCGCCGTCTCGCACCAGTTTCACCAGCTGCATCAGCACGATGTCCAGCCGATGCTCGCCGTCCAGCCCCAGCGCGTCCATGGCGCCCTTCAGCCGGGCCACATGGCCGTGGTGGTCGGCGCCCCAGATGTTGATGACCTTATCAAAGCCGCGAACGGCGAATTTGTTGCGGTGATAGGCGATATCCGCCGCGAAATAGGTGTAGAAGCCGTTGGCGCGGCGCAGCACATCGTCCTTCAATGCCAGCTTCTCGATATCCGCGTCGGACTTGCCGGCGGCACGGAGATTCTTCGCCAGGATCTCAGAGGTCTTGAGCCACAGCGCGCCGTCCTTTTCGTAGGTATAGCCCTGCTCCGTCAGCGCCGCCACGGTGTCGGCCACATAGCCGCTCTCGTGGAGGGAGGACTCGAAAAACCACTGGTCATACCGGATGCCGTAGCGCTCCAGATCGCGCTTCATCTTGGGAATATTGCGGTCAAGACCGAAGCGGGACAGGGCGTCATGCCGGGTCTTTTCATCGCAGTCCAGATACTTGTCGCCCTCCTGCTCGTAGAAGGCCTGGGCCAGCTCCCGGATGTCGTCGCCGTGGTAGCCGTCCTCGGGGAACTCCACCGCGTCCTCGCCCTTGATGATCTGGAAATAGCGAGCCTCAAGGCTCTTGGCGAACTTCTCGATCTGGTTGCCGGCGTCGTTGACATAGAACTCACGCCATACGTCCGCGCCGGACTTGGCCAGGACGCTGGCCAGCGTATCGCCCAGCACGCCGCCCCGGGCGTTGCCCATGTGCATGGGACCGGTGGGGTTGGCGGAGACGAACTCCACCATGATCCTGCGGCCCTTCAGCATGTCGCTGCATCCGTAGTCCGCGCCTGCCGTCTCGATGGCGGCCACGGTGTCGCCGAACCACTTGTCGCCCAGCCGGAAGTTCATGAAGCCGGGACCCGCGATCTCCACCGAGGTGAAGTAGCTGCCCTCCAGCGCCATACGCTCCGTCAGAATGACAGCCACCTGACGGGGATTCATCTTCATGGCTTTGGCCGCCGCCAGACAGAAGGTGGTGGTATAGTCACCGTTGGACACATCCTTGGGGATCTCCACCGACGGCTCGATGGTCACGCCCTCCGGCAGAAGGCCCTCGCTGACAGCGGCGGCATAGGCCTGCTTCGTCAGCTCCTGTACCTGTTCCTTGGCTTTCTGGATCATATTCATATCGATTCTCTCTCCTTAGTATTTATCAATATCCACTTCCAGCACCTGCGGTACCGGCTCTCGTAAAAACTGCGGGGCCAGCGCGCCGAAGTCGCCGGTGATGTCACTGGCGTACAGCGTGATGCCGCCCTGCCGGGGGCCGCACAGGGATTCGTGCGCCGCCAGCGAGTCCCGCAGCTGCCGTGCCGCCTGGGCGCCGGAATCCACCAGCGTCACATCCGGCCCCATGATCCCGGCCACCACCTCCTCCAGCAGCGGATAGTGGGTGCAGCCCATGATCAGAGTGTCAATGCCCTGTGCCTTCAGCGGCTCCAGATATTCCCGGGCTACCGTTTCAATGACGCAGTCGCCTGTCCGGTAGCGGCCGTTTTCCACCAGCGGCACAAACAGCGGGCACGCCTTGGCAATGACGGTCACATCGCCGTCCATGGCGGCGATGGTGCGCTCATACGCGCCGGAGCGCACTGACGCGGCGGTGGCGATCAGCCCCACCCGCTTGCTGCGGGTCACGGCCAGCGCGCGTCGGCAGGCCGGCTCCACCACGCCCAGAATGGGCAGCTCGCTCTCCTGCCGCAGCTCCGGCAGCACATTGCTGGACACGGTGCCGCAGGCCACCAGCAGTGCCTTGATGTCAAAGCTTCGCAGGAAGTGCACATCCTGCCGGGCGTATTTCAGCAGAATTTCACGGGATCTTCCGCCGTAGGGGACACGGGACGTGTCTCCGAAGTATATAATATTCTCGAAGGGCAATATGCTGCGGATCTCCCGCACGGCGGTCAGTCCGCCAAGACCGGAGTCAAATACCCCGATGGGCCTATCGTCCATATACCCACTCCTTGCCTGCAAAAGTCAATATAATATTATACTATGCCGCATCGTTGTTCACAAGCAAAATTTTGCCGAAGATAGCTGTTTTTTCATCTGGAACCCCATTGACAGCCGTGCTATAATCTTGGTATCGAAAAACCTTGCCCCACAGGAGGTGGCTTTTATGGAACTGAAAATGACGCAGAAGCAATTCCGGCGTCTGCTGGATCTGGTATACATCGGCAACTGGGTGCTGAACTCCACCCGCGGCGACGACCGTATCCGGGAATACGATCAGGTGGAAAGTCTGGTGTTTTCCCACTGTCTGGGGCAGGGGATGACCGCGCTGACAGAGCTGTATAACGGCGAGCTGATCCCCAGCCGCGCCTTTGCCGAGGGCGGCATCCACGAGGCCATCATGGCCTATGAGGACACCACGTTTTTTGAGATCCTGGCGCAGGAGCTGGCGCTGCGGGACATGGACGATCCTCCCATCACGCCGGAGAACTATGACGAGATCATGGCCCGTATGGAGACGTACTTAGGAGAATTTGAGGAACACGGCACCGACAATATCACCGTGGATATGGATGAATAAGGTCACAGCACTTCCTATCATTCGTAGGGGCGGACGACTCTGTCCGTCCCTATAATCACAGCAGCCACCACCAGGGGCCGATACCCAAGGGCGCTTGTTCCGCTTCGCTCCACTGCGCTCGTCGTCGGCCCCTACACACATTTCTCAAACCATCACACCAGACATACGAAGGACGCTCTTGCCAGCGTCCTTCTTTTTTGCTACAATGGTGCAAAATGCGCAACAGGAGGAACGCTCATGAGCTACGCCGACGAGGTATTCAAGCAGAACTGCCGTGACATTCTGGAGCACGGCGTGTGGGACACCGATCAGAACGTTCGCCCCCATTGGGCTGACGGTACGCCCGCCCACACGGTCAAAAAGTTCGGCATCATCAATCGCTATGATCTCAGCAGGGAGTTTCCCATCCTGACGCTGCGCCGGACGTATTTCAAGTCCTGCATCGATGAGCTGCTGTGGATCTGGCAGAAGAAATCCAACAACGTCCACGAGCTGCGGGGCAGCATCTGGGACAGCTGGGCGGACGAGACCGGCTCCATCGGCAAAGCCTACGGCTATCAGCTGGGAGTGAAGCATCAGTACCCGGAGGGGGAGATGGATCAGGTGGATCGTGTGCTGTACGACCTGAAGCACAATCCCGCCAGCCGCCGCATCCTTACCAATCTCTATAATTTTCAGGATCTTCACGAGATGGCGCTGTACCCCTGCGCCTACTCCATGACCTTCAATGTCTCCGGCGACACGCTGAACGCCATTCTCAACCAGCGCAGCCAGGATATGCTGACGGCCAATAACTGGAACGTGGTGCAGTACAGCGTGCTTGTCCACATGATGGCGCAGGTCTCCGGCCTGAAGGCGGGTGAGCTGGTACACGTCATCGCCGACGCTCATATCTATGACCGGCATGTGCCCGCTGTGGAGCGGCTGCTGGAGCGGGAACCACAGCCTGCCCCGGCCTTCCGCATGGATACGTCCGTTGCCGACTTCTATCAATTCACCCGGGACAGCTTCTCGCTGGAGGGCTATCAGCCCCACCCCTTTGAAGGCGAGATCCCGGTTGCCATCTGATCTGTAAAGGAGAGCCGTCTATGTTTGCTGTTGCCGCCGTATCGGAAAATTGGGGCATTGGAAAGGATAACGGGCTGCTGTTCCACATCTCCGCCGACATGAAGCGCTTCCGTCAGCTGACGCTGGGGAAAACGGTGCTGATGGGGCGCAAGACGCTGGAGAGTCTGCCTGGCGGCAAGGGATTGCCCGGCCGCCGCAATATCGTGCTGACCGGGAACACCGCGTTCACTGCGCGGGACGCGGAGATCGTACATACGCCCGTACAGGCCGTATTCGCCGCCGGCGAGGAGGCCGCCGTGATCGGCGGCGAGAGCGTATACCGGCTGTTCCTGGCCCTGTGTGAGCGTGTATACATCACCAAGGTCTTTGCCGGCGCCGATGCCGACGCCTTTTTTCCGGATCTGGATGCCGATCCCCGCTGGCAGCTGGACTGTGAGAGTGAAATTTTTGAGGAAAACGGCCTGCGGTATCAGTTCGTGGAGTATGTCCCCCATCAGGAGGACGATCTGGCAGAGCTGCTGCCTGACCGCGAAGAGCCGCTCATCTTCGCGCCGCCTGCCGATTTTTCCCTGATGAGCGGATTCTGAGCGCTATAAAGCTGAAGGCGTGGTATCCGGGCATTGCCCGGATACCACGCCTTATTCATGCTGTGAAGGGATACTTCCCGCTTACATAAGCGGCTCCATCTCCAGAACGGGATGGCCTACTTCAGTCAGGAAGGTATACAGCTCCTCCATGTCGGTGGTGACGGTCTCGTCCGCGATCATGGCGGTGAAGTTGTCGATGCCGTACAGCTCCTTGGCAGTGGCGTTGATGCGGTCCGCCATCTGCTCCTTCAGCTCCTTGGGCAGCCACACGATGCGGCCCATGCCGCCCTCGGCGGCCAGGAACTTCTTGGAGGCGATGAACTGCTTGCCGTGACCCATGAAGCCGGGGGTCTGCACGCCGCCGCCGGTCATGGAAGCCATCTCGGAGAAGCTCATGCCCAGGGGGGTCATGCCCACATGCTCACGGTTGGTGATGACCACGCCGTTGGACATAGGCTCGATGCCGCAGATGCACTCGAAGCAGCCGCAGGAGGTCATGGGATCCTCCAGAATGGAGTACAGCGTCACGCGCTCCAGCGCGCCGTGAGAGTACTTGCACACGGCCTCGTTGACATCCTCGTAAGCGCCCAGACGCTCGTCGGTGCAGCGGGTCTTGGGAACGATCTGGCAGGGACCGTTGGGATCCAGCTCGTTGGTGGCCTTGGCATCCAGCCAGGACACGGCGCCGCACAGGCCCAGACGCTCGGGGGTGACGATGCAGACGTGACTGGGGGAGAACGCCTGGCACAGGATGCAGGTGTAGAACTGATCCACGGATTCGTCGGTCATGGACTTCAGGCGGGCGTCACGGGCCACGAACGCCTCGTTGGCCTTGGCGCGGATCTCCTTGCAGCCCTCGGGACGGGTGCAGATGCGGACCTGACACTTATCCACCACGGACTCATACTCGCCCTTGACCTTGGCGTACAGCACCTCGCCCAGATGGCGGGCGCGGAAGCCGGCGTCGAAGGCGGACTTGGACACGCGGATGCGGATCATATCGCGCTGGCCGGTGTGCATGACACCCTCGATGCAGTTGAGGAAGTTGTGGAACTTACGCTCCACCACCGGCTCGAAGTCGGTCTGCCAGGACTTGCCGGCCACTTCCAGCGTCATGGTCAGGCAGATCTTGGAGCCGGGCTCGAACTCGTCGAAATCGGGGCCGTCCAGAATAATGGCGTGATCCTCGATATTCTGCGCTTCCTCGGTGCGGCAGAACTCGCAGCAGTCCACGCGGGAACCGTCGATCTCGATCTGGGTATCGTTCTTGCGGATGATCTCACCCTCGAAGGCGTTGGAGAAGGCCACGGGGATGTCGATGTTGGTGACCTTGATCTTGATGTCGCGGGCCTCCAGAGAGGTCTCGATCCAGTCCTGGGTATTCTCGTTGATGATCAGGGACTTGGGCACGGCCCACATGTCATCGGTATCGTTGGTGATGACGGGGAAGCCCAGCTGGATGGCGCCGGCACCGCAGGCTACGGTGATGTCGGGCACGGGAGCGTAAGCGTTGACGAACGCGAAAATGCGGTGGAAGGAGTAGTCGATATGGCCGTCATAATCGCCGGGCTGGACAGCGCCGAAGATGAAGGCGGCGCGGACCACCAGAGAGATGATGTGGCCCACAGACCAGATATCCTCGCCCACGGGAACCACGCGGACGTCGAAGTTCATGGTCATGCCGCACTCGATCAGCTGGTCAATGATGCCGCCGATCAGGAACACAAAGATACCGCGGGACTGATAGCCCTTCACGGTCTCCAGCGCCTCCTCCTTGGTGGGGGCGGGGCCGATCATGACCACGAAGCCGGGAATGTCGCGGGTGACCAGGGGCACGCCCAGGGTACGCACCTCGGCGTCGGTGAAGTGGCCGTGGTAGTTGGTGCCGGCATAGGGCTCGGGGCTGCGGGCATACTTGCAGGCCTCGATCATCTCGGCGGCGATGGCGGTGCCAACGCCGGAGGTAAAGATGTCCTTGGTCTTATGCTCGCGGGTCATCATGGCCTTTACATCGGCCAGCGTGTCGCGCAGCTCGCCCAGGGTGGTGACCTTCTTGCCCAGATAAGCGTAAATGCAGGACAGGTAGTAGGCCGTGTCCGGCATCTTCATAGGTGCGGACTCGCCCAGCTCGGCGACGACGGCGTTGATCTCTGCCTCCGCCTTGGCAAACATCTCGTCGGAGCCTCTGAATACTCTGTCAAATAATCCCATTGATCTATTTCATCCTTTCAATAATTCAAGTCTCGTCGATGCGCGCCTTGATGGCCCGGATCTCCTCCACGGCCCTGGGGCTGACATCGTAAGGGGAAAGGCCGCGCCGGTCGGCGTCGATGACCTCGGCGTCATAGCTGATAAAGCCCAGCAGGTTTTCCTCGGGAATACGGGAGCGGACGAACTCGCGATCCGCGTCGTCCCGGATCTTGTTGGCCACCACATCCACCTTGGTAACGCCAAGGTCGGCAGCCAGCTGCTTCACCTTTTCATAGGTCTGCACGCTTCTCGCGCCCGGCTCAATGACCACGATGAAGCGGTCCATGCACCCGGCGGTGCCGCGGCCCAGATGCTCCAGCCCTGCCTCCATGTCCATGATGACCACATCGTCCTTGCGGAACACCAGCGCGGACAGGATGGACTTGAGCATCACATGCTCGGGGCAGACGCAGCCGCCGCCGCCGGTCTCCACCGTGCCCATCACCAGCAGCTTGACACCGTTGATGTCCCGGGCGAACTTATCGGGGATATCGCTGACCTGCGGGTTCAGCTTGAAGAATTTATTGGTATAGGTGGCGCCGGTGCGCTCCTCTACCAGCTGACGCATTTTGGAAATGGGGGTGATGGAGTTGACCTCCTCCTCCGTCAGTCCCAGCGCCAACCCCAGGTTGGCGTCCGGGTCCACGTCGGCGGCCAGCACGGTACGGCCCTCGTCGGCGTACAGGCGGGCCAGCGTGGAGGAGAGCGTCGTCTTGCCTACGCCGCCCTTTCCGGTAATGGCTACTTTCATTGATTCGACCTTTCCTCAGTCAAGATACGGCTCTGATCAGATGCCCAGCGCGGCGCGCTTGGCCTCGATGCCGGCGATCATCTTGTCGCCCAGGCTCTCGATATCGGTGTCAACGATGAAGCGGGCTTCCACCCAATCCTTCACGCCGTGCTCGCCCTGCAGCAGCTCCACCACCTCGCTGGAGCCCTTGGTGTAGGGATCCACGCCCAGATAGGTGTCGATACCGGTGGCGACCACATAGTTGCCGATGGAGACGGCCTTTTCGCTCATCCACTCAGGGGCGCAGCCGCACAGGGGGATCTGGGAGATGTTGATGCCCCAATCCTTGGCGATGTCGGAGGCCAGCAGCATCATGCGGGAGATATCCACGCAGGAGCCCATATGCAGCACAGGGGGGATACCCACCAGCTCGCACACGCGCTTGAGACCCTCGCCGCAGTATTCCTTGGCGGCGGGATCCATCAGGCCGGCCTTGGCGGCAGCCTGCGCGGAGCAGCCGGACAGGATGACGATGATGTCGTTCTTCAGCAGCTTCTTCATCAGCTCGATATGCGCGGTGTCGGGACGGACCTTGGGGTTGTTGCAGCCCACCATGGCCACGGCGCCCCGCAGCACACCGGCCTTCACGCAGTCGATCAGGGGCTTGGTGGTGCCGTATGTATCCACATGGGAGTTGCACACGCCGTCCAGCTCCTTCTTGATGGCCTCCAGCGAGTAGCCAACGCGGGCCTTGGTCTTCAGCTCGGGGATGTTGACCAGCTCGGGACGGCGGTTCTTGAAGTTCTCGATGGCGGTCTTGACGATATTCTTGGCGTTCTCACCGGCGCTCTCGGCATGGAACTCGATGAAATCGGAGTCGGGGATCCGGGCGATGGGAGAGGTGGTGATGAACTTGGTGTGGAAGCACTTGCTCAGGGGGCCGAGGGCGGGGAAGATGCACTGCACGTCCACCACGATGGCCTCGCAGGCGCCGGTCAGCACCACGTTCTCCTGGCTCAGGAAGTTACCGGCCATGGGGATACCGTGACGCATGGTGACCTCGTTGCTGGTGCAGCACACACCGGCCACGGTGATGCCCTTGGCGCCGTTTTCCTTGGCGTAGGCGATCATCTCGGGGTCGTTGGCATAGAACACGATCATCTCGGACAGGGAGGGATCGTGGCCGTGAACGATAATATTGACGTTGTCCTTCTCCATCACGCCGATGTTGGCGGTGGTGTCAATGGGCTTGGGGATGCCGAACATGACGTCGGAGAACTCGGTGCCCATCATGGAGCCGCCCCAGCCGTCGGACAAACCGGCCCGCAGGGACTGGCGGATCAGTGCCTCAGGCAGAGAGGAACAGCCCATATGGGTCATATGCAGAGACTGGGATACCTCGCGGTCGATGGCGCGGGGCTCGATACCGGCCTTGGCCCACAGCTCCTGGGTATGCTCGGGGGCGCGCTTGAGGAAGCGCTGCACGCCAAAGGGCTTGCCGTATTCCAGCAGGCCGATCTCGGCCATCTCGTGGGCCAGATCATAGATATCCTTGCCCTCGGTCTCCACGCCCCATTCCTTGGCGATGCGGATCAGCTTGTCAGGATCCTTGACCTGATAGTTGCCGCCCTCGCGGGTCTGGTGCAGGGTGTGCATGATCTCACGACCATGATCGGAGTGGGTGGCGGAGCCACCGGCGGTGAAGCGCAGATAGTTTCTGCCCACGATGCCGTGAACATCGCAGCCGCAGATGCCGCGGGGCGCCTTGGGGGTGATGCGGCAGGGGCCCATGGAGCAAATACGGCAGCAGGTGCCGGCTTCGCCGAAGCCGCAGTGGGGGGTCTGGTTCTTTGCGCGCTGTTGCCAGGAATCCGCGCCGACCTTAATGCCGTTTTCCAGCAATGCGGCCGTGGCAGCTTCCATCTGTTCCACCGTGATTAAACGATCCCAATCTTTCAATGTGTAATCCTCCTAATGGTTTTTTCGCCGCGCCGCCGTCCCACGGCGGGGCAGCCCGCTTTTATTCGATCTGTATTGCTCTTCCGATGACGGTTCCTCCCACCCTCATCATTGACATTACTTTAACAAAGTATCTGCTGGTTGTCAACAACAGATATGCAAATTCCCCAACTATTTTAGAAAAGTTTCACGTTTTTTGCCCGGTAAAACGATCAAAATTTTCCGTGTCCGCGCCGTGCTGTCAATTGTCTTGGCGGGGCGGTTTTCTCCAAAAGAAAACAGCGGCAGACCCTCCCGCGGGAAGGTCTGTCGCTGCTGGGAAAGAGCGCCTTATTCGTTGCCGGGGAAGCTGGGGATGGAGGCAAAGCCCTTTGCCAGATCCTCGTCGGTGGGGATATAGTCGCCCATGTCGCCGTCGTTGTACTTGCCGTAGGCCACCATGTCGAAATAGCCGGTGCCGGTCAGGCCGAACACGATGGTCTTTTCCTCGCCGGTCTCGCGGCACTTGACAGCCTCGTCGATGGCGGCGCGGATGGCGTGGCTGGATTCCGGAGCAGGCAGGATGCCCTCGCAGCGGGCAAAGAACTCCGCCGCCTCGAACACGCTGGTCTGTTCCACGCTGCGGGCCTCCAGCAGCCCGTCGTGGTACAGCTGGGAGACGATGGCGCTCATGCCGTGATAGCGCAGGCCGCCGGCGTGGTTGGCGGAGGGAATGAAGCCGTTGCCCAGGGTGTACATCTTGGCCATGGGGCAGATCATGCCGGTGTCGCAGAAGTCGTATTTGAACACGCCCCGGGTCAGGCTGGGGCAGGAGGCAGGCTCTACGGCGATGACGCGGTAATCCGCCTCGCCGCGGAGCATCTGGCCCACAAAGGGAGAGATCAGACCGCCCAGATTGGAGCCGCCGCCGGCGCAGCCGATGATGATGTCGGGCTTGATGCCGTACTTCTCCAGCGCGGTCTGGGTCTCAAGGCCGATAACGGACTGGTGCAGCAGCACCTGATTCAGCACGCTGCCCAGCACATAGCGGTAGCCCTCCCGGGTGGTGGCGGCCTCCACAGCCTCGCTGATGGCGCAGCCCAGAGAGCCAGTGGTGCCGGGGAACTCCGCCAGGATCTTGCGGCCCACCTGGGTGGTGTTGGAGGGAGAGGGGGTCACGTTGGCGCCGTAGGTGCGCATGACCTCCCGGCGGAAGGGCTTCTGCTCATAGGAGCACTTCACCATGAACACGCGGCAGTCCAGTCCCAGATAGGCGCAGGCCATGCTGAGGGCCGTGCCCCACTGTCCGGCGCCGGTCTCGGTAGTAACGCCCTTCAGGCCCTGCTCCTTGGCATAGTAGGCCTGGGCGATGGCGGAGTTCAGCTTGTGGCTGCCGGAGGTGTTGTTGCCCTCGAACTTATAGTAGATCTTGGCGGGGGTCTGGAGCTTCTCCTCCAGGCAGTAGGCCCGGACCAGCGGAGAGGGACGGTACATCTTGTAGAAGTTGCGGATATCCTCGGGAATTTCAAAGTAGGCGGTGGTATCGTCCATCTCCTGCTTCACCAGCTCGGCGCAGAATACGCCGCCCAGCTCCTCGGCGGTCATGGGCTTCAGCGTGGCGGGATTCAGCAGCGGCGCGGGCTTGTTGGTCATATCTGCCCGGACATTGTACCAGTATTTGGGCATTTCATCCTCGGTGAGGTAGATCTTGTAAGGAATATTTCTGTCTTTCAGCTCTTTCATGATGCTTCTCCTTTATATTCTAATGTGTATTGCGTTCAATTCATGCGAAATAGTCGATCTTCATGGCGTGCTTGACCTTGTCCAGCGTCTTGGCGGCTTCGGCCTGCGCGGCGAAGCTGCCCCTGCGCAGGATCTCCATGACGGCGGCGGGGTCCTTTGCCAGCTCCTGGCGGCGCTTGCGGATCGGCTCCAGGGTCTCCTGAAGGACACTGTTGAGGAATTTCTTCACCTTTACGTCGCCCAGACCGCCCCGCTCATAGTGGGCCTTCAGCTCGTCCAGACTGGCGTAATCCGGCAGGTAGCGGGCAAAGTGCTCGTCGGTGCAGAAGGCGTCCAGATACAGGAACACGGGGTTATCCTTTGTGTTGCCGGGATCGGACACCTGCAAATGATTGGGATCGGTGTACATGCCCATGACCTTGGTACGAATGTCGTCGGGGTCGTCGGCCAGATAGATGCAGTTGCCCAGCGACTTGCTCATCTTGGCCTTGCCGTCGGTGCCGGGAAGGCGGAGACAGGCCTCATTGTCCGGCAGCAGGGCGGAAGGCTCCACCAGCGTCTCGCCGTACAGCTCGTTGAAGCGGCGGACGATCTCCCGGGCCTGCTCCAGCATGGGCAGCTGATCCTCGCCCACGGGCACGGTATCGGCCATGAAGGCGGTGATGTCCGCCGTCTGGCTGACGGGGTAGGTCAGGAAGCCCATGGGGATGCTGTGGTGGAAGCCCCGCAGCTGGATCTCCGCCTTGACGGTGGGGTTCCGCTCCAGACGGGCCAGCGTCACCAGATTCATGTAATAGAAGGTCAGCTCCGTCAGCTCGCTGACGTGGGACTGCACCAGAATGGTGGACTTTTCCGGGTCGATGCCGCAGGACAGGTAGTCCAGCGCCACCTCCAGAATGTTGTCCCGCACCTTCTGGGGATGGTCGAAGTTGTCGGTAAGAGCCTGCGCGTCGGCGATCATGAAGAACAGCTTCTCAAATTTCCCGCTGTTCTGGAGGGTCACGCGGTTGCGGAGGGAGCCTACAAAATGGCCCACATGAAGCCGTCCGGTAGGACGGTCGCCTGTCAGGATGATCTTTCCCATGATCGCTTCTCCTTTGCTATGTAAAAATGTATGTTGATAAAATAAAAAAGCCTGTCTCACGAAATCATTCATGAGACAGGCTGTAAAAACAATACCTGCGGTACCACTCATATTGGCGTAATAACGCCCGCTCTGCGCGCACCATCATGCGCTCCGCCGGGATAACGGCCGCGGCTGCCGTCGGGTATTACTGGCCGTTTCCGGCGTTCTCCCCGCCCTCGTAAGTCCATTCGCCGTACATTCCGCTGCCCCGCTCCCACCGATCGCGCGGCTCTCTGAAAGGTTCCTGTAGGGTTACTCCTCTTACTCAATGGTTTACTTTTTATTATGGACGTACTTTAGCACTTTTGAAATGGGTTGTCAAGAGGGAATTTCATGTTTTCTGTGTAAGGCAGGTTATCGTTCATCCCGGCGGAGCCCCTATGACAGGACCTGATACGATCCGTGGAGGGCGGGGATGTCGTTGCCGTACTGCTTGAAGTAGTCCAGGATCAGGTCGGCCATCTCCGTGCCGATCTCCCGTGCCACAGGGCAGCCCACATAGCAGTCGTAGCCGCCGGTGCCGCTGGCCCGATAGCTGTTCAGACAGATGGTGAACACATCGTCCTCCGCCACCGGCTTTCCCTGCACGGTCATGGCCGTCACGCGCTGTCCCACAGGGCGGGAGATGTCGTAGGTATAGGACACCCCCATATAGTAGTCGTAATTGTAGTGCTCCACCTTCGGTTCCAGAAAGCAGTCGGAGACCCGCAGGGAGCCGTCGCCGTTCCGTGTAAAGTACGCGGCGCTGCGTTCCAAAGCCTGCCGCAGGACGGCGCCTGTGATCTTCAGCACCGACAGGGTATTGGTGTAAGGATAGGCGATCAGCAGAT
>SAMEA104315427__coassemble_457_pt1 | contig 43441 bp, 40 predicted proteins | sample SAMEA104315427__metabat2_low_PE_034 | metagenome-assembled genome bin SAMEA104315427 (sample SAMEA104315427) | gut metagenome | biome: Monkey gut; feature: monkey-associated habitat; material: faeces | place: China | collected 2013 | reverse complement strand
ATATCGCCCACACCGGCACGGCGGATCTGCTGATCCGCGCCCGGTCCCAGCGTGACGCCCAGCAGAAGGGCGCTGCCGCAGCCGGACAGATGCGCCCGGATGTCCGCGCCCGACAGGAGACCGGCCGCGTCCAGCGCCGTTACAGAGCTTTCCAGCCAGACGGCGCGGGGGACGGCGGCAGCCAGCAGCGGACCGGCACAGCGTTCCAGCAGAGCGCGGGCGGCAGGATCCTCCCGGGGCGTGCCGAAACGGCGCAGTGCCTGCGTGATATCGACCTGCCGCGGCTTTTCCAATGCCAGCGGCCGCCCCGGCCCAATGGACATGCTTCGCGCCTCCTTGCTGATAGTTGTTTCAGTATAACGCAGCGGCGGCATTTTATCAATCCCGCCGGTTATCGGAATAATTCATAAAAAACTGACAGATCCCTTGGCGGAATCTGTCAGTTCGGATCATTATTGACAAAGAACGGTACTTTTTACCGGCTTTTGGCGCAAAAGGCAGGCCCCGCGGAGAAACGCTCCGCGGGGCCTGACGTGTGACGGCAAGGGGATCGGAAAAGACCGGCGCTTACAGCTGGGCCAGCGCCTGCTCCAGATCGGCAATGATGTCCTCGGCATTTTCCAGACCGGCGGACAGGCGGATCAGACCGGCGGGAATGCCGGAGGCGGCCAGCTCCTCCTCGGTATAGGTGGAGTGGGTCATAGAGGCGGGATGCTCGATCAGGGTCTCGGCATCGCCCAGAGACACGGCCACGGTGATCAGGTGCAGGGAGTTGACCAGCTTGGTGCCGGCGGCGCGGCCGCCCTTGACCTCGAAGCTCAGCATACCGCCGAAGTCCTTCATCTGACGTGCGGCGATGTCGTGACCAACGTGGTCCTTCAGGCCGGGATAATAGACCTTCTCCACAGCGGGGTGCTTGTCGAGGAACTCGGCAATGGCCTTGGCGTTGGCGCAGTGACGCTCCATGCGGATCTCCAGGGTCTTGAGACCGCGGAGGATCAGATAGGCGGCGAAGGGATCCATGACCGCGCCGGTCATGTCCTTCAGACCGAACATGCGGACCTCGCCGATAAAGTCAGCCTTGCCCACCACGAAGCCCGCGATCACGTCGCCATGGCCGTTCAGGTACTTGGTCGCGGAGTGTACCACCACGTCGGCGCCCAGCGCCAGAGGATTCTGCAGGGCAGGGGAGGCGAAGGTGTTGTCGCACACCACCTTGATATCGGGGTTATAGGTGTGGGCGATCTCGGCCACCGCGGCGATGTCGGCGATCTTCAGATTGGGGTTGGCGGGAGTCTCCAGATACACGGCGCAGGTGTTCTCCTTCAGGGCAGCCTTCACGGCGGCCAGATCGGAGGTATCCACGAAGCTGACTTCCACGCCGTAGCGGCTCATGCCGTGGTTCAGCAGGGCGAAGGTGCAGCCGTACAGAGTGCCGTCGGCCACGATGTGCTTGCCGGCGCCGGCGATGGTCCACAGAGCGGAGGAAATGGCGCCCATACCGGAAGCGGCCGCCACACAGGCCTCGCCGCCCTCCAGCGCGGCCACCTTATTTTCCAGTACGGAAACGGTGGGGTTGCCCAGACGGGTATAGATGTAACCGGCTTCCGCGCCCGCGAAGCGGCGGCCGCCCTGCTCGCAGCTGTCGAACACAAAGGTGGAGGTCTGATAGATGGGGGTCGTCAGCGCGCCGTACTGCGCGTCCTTCACGTTACCGGCGTGGATGGCTTTGGTGCCCAGGCCAACATTGGGATTCATCATGATTTGCTCCTCCTGCATCATAGTATTTGTTGATTATTCCCTATTTTCAAAAATGCTTCTCTTAAAAATATAACATATTTACCAAATAATGTGGTAGCGCCTAAAGCTGATGCCTGGATATCGATTTAGCTTATACCAAAACAACGATTTTTCGAGGGATTCTCGCTATGTAACTTCCTGTTTTTGGAAATAACAGAAAAACAGCCGTGTTTCCACGGCTGTTTTCGACGGAAGCGTTATTCAAATAACAGATAGGCACTCAATAGCCCAGCTTGCGGTTCACCAGATGTGCCAGCGGACGGCCCGCGGTGAAGTTCTCCAGATCCTCGCAGAACATGTCCACATCCTTGTCACGGGTATAGCCAAGGGACATATTGCCCGCCACATGGGGCGTGATGAGCAGATTCTTCGTCGTCCACAGGTAGTGATCCTGGGGCAGCGGCTCAGGAACGAACACGTCCAGCGCCGCGCCGGCGATGCGCTCCGCGTTCAGCGCCTCCGCCAGCGCCTCCTGATCCACGGCGGTGCCCCGGCCCACGTTGACCACCACGGCGTGCTGCGGCAGCAGGGCAATGCGTTCGCGGCTCAGCACACCGGCGGTCTCGCCGGTGGAGGGCAGGGCCATCACCAGAATGTCGGTGTCCGGCAGCACGCTGTCCAGCTCGGAGAGCGTCACGATCCGGTCAAAGGCCGGATCGGCGGGCTTGATGGTGCGGCGGACGCCGCGGATGGATCTGGCGCCCATGGCCCTGGCCCGGCGGGCGAAGCTGGTGCCGATGTCGCCGGTGCCCAGCACGGTGATATTGGCACCGCAGATGGAGCGTACCGGCAGCGGCGGCAGCCACACTTTCTCGTCCACGGCCTTCATGGTGGGCAGCATCTGCCGCAGCAGCATCAGCGTCACCATGATGATATGCTCGGCGATGGTGACGCCGTAGGCTCCGGCGGAGTTGGTCAGCAGCACGCCCTCATGGGGGTACAGCGCCTCGTCCACATAGCGGTCCACACCGGCAAAGCTGGCGCAGAACCATTTCAGCCGCGACATATATTTCAGATCGGACCGGTCCGGCATACCGTATACGATCTCATATTCTCCGGCCCGCTCTCTGGGCAGCGTACCGTCCGGATAGTAGTCCACGGCATAGCCGTATTTTGCGGCAGCGGCTTCCAGCTGCTGCTTGTGGTGCGGTTCAAAAAAGCTTTCCACGACTGCGATCTTTTTCATGGTCACATCTCCTTTATCATTTGTTCCGCGCAGCGCATACCGTCCGCGGCGGCGGACAGGATGCCACCGGCATAGCCTGCGCCTTCGCCGCAGGGATACAGCCCGCGGATGTTGCTTTGACAGGTCTCATCCCGCTCCATCCGCACCGGTGAGGAGGAGCGGCTCTCCACCGCCGTCAGCAGCGCATCGGGGGCGGCATAGCCCCGGAGCTTCCGCTCCAGCAGCGGCAGGGCCTGCGCGATGCTGTCCGCCACAAAGGGCGGCAGGCAGCGATGCAGGTCGGTATACGTCACGCCGGGACGGTAGCTGGGCGTCACCCGGCCCGCCGCCATGGTGGGACGGCCCAGCAGGAAGTCCTCCACACGCTGACAGGGGGCGCGATAGCCGCCGTCTCCCAGGGCGTAGGCGGCCTCCTCCAGCTGCCGCTGGAACCGGATGCCCGCCAGCGGATCATGCGCCCCGCCGTAGTCCTCCGGCGTTACGTTGATCAGCAGCGCGCCGTTGATATTTTCCTTATCACGGGCGTACTCGCTCATGCCGTTGGTGACGACCCGGCGTTCTTCTGACGCGGCGGCCACCACCTGTCCGCCGGGACACACGCAGAAGGAAAAGGCGCTGCGGCCATTGTCCAGATGGCAGGATAATTTATAGGTGGAGGGCGGCAGACACGGATGGCCCGCATACTGTTTATACTGGGCCGCGTCCATATCCTCCTGCCGGTGCTCGATGCGCACGCCTACGGCAAAGGGCTTCGCCGTCATGGCCACCCCCGCGCGATGCAGCAGCTCCACCGTGTCCCGGGCGCTGTGGCCCAGCGCCAGCAGCGCCTGACGGCAGGGCAGCGTGTACGTCCCCTCCGGGCCTTCGACAGCCAGCGCTGTCAAGCGGCTTTCTTCTGCCGCGATCCCCGCCAGCTTATGGCCGAACCGGATGTCCGCCCCCAGCGTCAGCAGCTCTTTTCGCATGTTTCGCAGGGCAATGTGCAGCATGTCGGTCCCCACATGGGGCTTGGCGTCCCACAGGATGTCCTCCGGCGCGCCGCAGGCCACCAGCTGCTCCATGATGAACCGGTGGCGGACGTCCTTTGTGCCGGTGTTCAGCTTGCCGTCGGAAAACGCCCCCGCGCCGCCCTCGCCAAACTGGACGTTGGACTCGGGATCCAGCGCGCCGCTTTGCCAGAAGCGTTCCACGTCCCGCTGGCGGCGCTCCACACACTGACCCCGCTCCAGCAGGATGGGCCTTGCGCCGCAGCGGGCCAGCACCAGTGCCGCGAACAGGCCCGCGGGCCCCATACCCACCACCACCGGCGGCGATTCACAGGCTGATACGGCGGGCGGCAGCGCATAGGTCTCCGGCACATAACGGGACACATGTCTGTCCCGGCAGCGCTTCAGGATCCGCGCCTCGTCCTTCACGGTCACCGCCGCGGTGCAGACGAACCGCAGGCCGTCACGGGCGTCGATGGCCCGGCGCAGGATCTGCACGGCGGTGATGTCCGTTTCCCGGCAGCGCAGCACGGCGGCCGCCCGGTGCTTCAGTTGTTCCTGCTCCGCATCCAGCGGAAGCTTCAGGCCCTCCAGCCGCAGCATGGCGCGTCTCCTTTCACCAGTCACAAAAAGTTCAAAATTTTCCGGCAGAACTTAAAGGTTGAATTAAGAAAACCGTATAAACTAATAATCAAGATGAATGATACCACAGTTTGTTCCGAAAATAAAGGAGGAATCCATATGTATAACGACGAATTTGATCGCTTCCACAACGGAGATCAATACCACTATGGCCGCAGCAGCAATCTGCCTGCTGACGACTACCAGCCCGCGGACCGCGCGCCGACTCCGGAGGAGCCGAAGCGCGCCGGAAAGTCCGGCTTTTTCCGCAGCGCGGCGGCCAAGGTGGCGGCCATCGTGCTGGCCTGCGCCATCATCGGCACCGGCTGCGGCTTCGGCGGCGCGGCTCTGTACCGCAGCGCCAGCCGGCAGACTGTCACCGTCCAGCAGTCCAGCCGTGAGCCTGTCACCGTGTCGGTGAAGCAGGTGGACGGCCAGACCAAGATGGAGCCTGCCGAGGTGTACGCCTCTGTGGTAAACTCCGTGGTGTCCATCAACACCACCTCCGCCGGCAGTACCAATATCTTTGGCCAGACGGTGGAGACCGCCAGCGCCGGCAGCGGCTTTATCTTCAGTCAGGACGGCTATATCGTCACCAACTACCATGTCGTGAAGGGCGCGACCTCCGTGAAGGTCACCCTGTATAACGGCGATACCTACGACGCCGCCATCATCGGCGGCGACAGCGACTATGATGTGGCCGTCATCAAGATCGACGCCAGCGGCCTGACCCCTGTGGTGCTGGGCAACAGCGCCGATGTGAACGTGGGCGACACGGTGCTGGCCATCGGCAACCCGCTGGGCGAGCTGACCTTCTCCATGAGCCAGGGCATCGTCTCCTGCTGTGACCGGGCCATCAACGTGGACGGCACCCCCTTCAACATGATCCAGGTGGACTGCTCCATCAACCCCGGCAACTCCGGCGGCCCGCTGGTGAACCTGTACGGCGAGGTGGTGGGCATCGTGTCCGCCAAGTATTCCAGCTATTCCGATACCTCTGTGGAGGGTCTGGGCTTTGCCATCCCCATCAGTGACGTGCAGGCCATCATCACCGATATCATTGAAAACGGTCAGGTGACCGGCAAGGCGTATCTGGCCATTAAGGCCGGCACCATGACCGAGCAGATGGCCGCCCAGTACAACATCGATATCACCCAGGGCGTGTTCGTCTACTCCACCGAGAGCGGCGGCGCCGGTGAGCGCGCCGGCCTGCGGCTGGGCGACGTGATCACCAAGCTGGACGACACGGCCATTACCTCCATGAACGATCTGTCCGCCGCCAAGAAGAGCTATAAGGCGGGCGATACCGTGTCGCTGACGGTCTATCGCGGCGGCGAATATATCACGCTGGAGCTGACCTTCGACCAGCAGCCCCAGACCACCGGCGAGGATACCGCCTCTGATGACCGGCAGGATGACCAGCAGCAGGGCGGACAGGACTATTCGGATATGTTCCGGGACTTTTACAACTATTACTTCGGTCAGAACGGCCGGTAACACCAGAAAGAGAAGCCTGAGAAAAGGGCTTCTCTTTTTTTTGATATTTTCTTGCCTTTTCCGATAAATGGTGGTATGGTAACAGCCGTTGACCATTGAGGAATGAGGGATGCCTGTGAACGCTTTTTTCCGCTGGTGCGGCGCCAACGCCATGCCGCTTATCGCCGTGCTGGCCGCTGCCGTAACGGCGTGCGTCGTGCCGCCGGACGCGGCCTATCTGGGATACTATGACGTGAAAACGCTGTCCTGCCTGTTCTGTGTGCTGGCGGTGGTGATGGCGCTGCGGGGCGTCGGCCTGTTTCCGGCGCTGGCCCAGCGGCTGATCCGGGTCTTTCATACCACCCGCAGCGTTGTGACGGCGCTGGTGCTCATTACGCTGGCCGGCTCCATGCTGCTGACCAACGACACGGCCCTGCTGACGTTTCTGCCCCTGAGCTGGTTCGTGCTGCATGAGACCGGGCAGGAGCGGCTGACGGCCATCACCTTCATCCTGCAAAACTGCGCCGCCAATCTGGGCGGCATGCTGACGCCCTTCGGCAATCCCCAGAATCTTTATCTGTTCAACCATTACGGCATTCCCAACGGCAGGTTTATCGCCATTATGCTGCCGCCGTTTCTGCTGTCCACGGCGCTGATCCTGCTGTGCTGTCTGCTGATCCGGCCGCGGCCGCTGACCGTTCCGGCAGGGCAGACCCGGCTGGACAAGACCCGCACGGCGGTGTATCTGCTGCTGTTCTGCGGGGCGGTGGCCATGGTGCTGCGGGCCGTTCCCTGCTGGGCGGGCCTTGCGGTCATCACGGCGGTATTGCTGGTGATGGACCGAAGGGCGCTGCGGGGCGTGGACTGGGGGCTGCTGGTCACCTTTGCCGCCTTTTTCACCTTTTCCGGCAATATGGCCCGGATGGAGACGGTGCGGGCGCTGTTCGCCCGGCTGCTGACCCACGGCACCATGCTGATCGCCGCGCTGACCAGCCAGATCATCAGCAACGTTCCCGCCGCCATCCTGCTGAGCCAGTTTACCGACGACTATCCCGGCCTGCTGGTGGGCGTCAATATCGGCGGCGCCGGTACGCTGGTGGCGTCGCTGGCCAGCCTCATCACCTTCCGCGAGTATACCCGGCACATCTCCGGGAGGACCGGACGCTTCCTGGCGCTGTTTACCGCCGTCAGCTTCGGCTTTCTGGCGGTGCTGCTGGCCGCGATGAGCCTGCTCACGCGGTAAAAGCCTTCCCACGGCCCCGGCGGCGGACAGGGAAAACAGTGCTTGCATTTTCTGACGGAGGGTGATATACTATGTGCAGCTATCAGACATTCCCGGAGGTTTTTGCCATGAAAAAGCTTCTTGTTTCACTGACCGTGTCGCTGGCGCTGTGCTTCGTGCTGGCCACCAGCGCTTTCGCGGTCGTCAGTCCCGAGCATGATAACACCACCGTGACGGATAAGCCCACCTCTCCCCAGACCGGCTATGAGCTGGGGATCGGCAGTGTTGCCGCGGCCGCTGTGCTGTGCGGCGGCGTCGCTGTGATCACCGGCAAGAAGGCTCGCGGCTGATCCGCGGAAACAACATATGCGGAAAAGCGTCCCATGAAAGGCAGCCTGCGGGCGTGCCGTTTGTGGGGCGTTTTCTTGTTGATCGATGGTAAGGAGTTTGCTTCATGAAACGATCCGTTAAGATCCTGCTGGGCTGCGTGTCGGCCGCGGCGTTGGTGCTGTGCGTCCTGTGTATCCTGTTTATCGTGCAGTATGTCCGGGGCCAGTCCCTGAACGAGCGGCTGAGCGGCGGCCTTACCTCCGCCCTTCTGGCGGATATCACCGTTGACCCCGACAGCGACACCCGCTATATGGAGACCGGCATCGACTTCGGCGAGCTGACCGCCCTCAACGACGAGATCTACGCCTGGATCGAGGTGCCCGGCACCGTCATCAGCTACGCCGTGGTGCAAAGCGGGACGGACGATCTGTTCTACAACGACCACGGGGTGGACAAGGCCTATTTTACCGGCGGCAGCATCTACTCCCAGCGGTATAACAGTACTGACTTTCAGGACAGCATGACCGTGCTGTACGGCCACAACCGCCAGTCCCGGACCATGTTCGCCCAGCTGAACGACTTTGCCGACGCGGCCTTTTTTGACCAGCATCCGGATATCTATATCTACACGCCGGAGACGGTGTACCGGTATCAGATCTTCGCCGCCTATCCCCATTCCAGCGAGCATCTGCTGCTGTGCTATGATTTTGACGATCCCGGCCAGTTTACCGCCTATTTCGACAGCCTGACCGACGCTGTCAACGCCAACTACCGGCGGGACCTGTTTCCGTCGGCGGGGGATAAGGTGCTGACACTGTCCACCTGCTATAAGCAGAACCGCATGCAGCGGTATCTGGTGCAGGGCGTGCTGACGGAGCAATATACCGTCCTGCAAAAGTGAGGGAGCCTATGGAAGAACGGAAAACACGCGGAAAGCTGCCGCTGGCCCTGCGGCTGTTCATCCTCCTGATGGCGATGACGCTGCTGCTGTGCGCCGTGGTGCTGGGCATCTGGCTTCATGGCCGCAGCGTCCTGCGCAGCAAGACCGTGCAGGCCCCCGCCATGGACAGCGTCAGCACGCAGCCGGACGGCTATACCGTTTACCGGGACGGGAAATACTATCGCTACAGGACCGGTATGGTGAACCTGCTGCTGATGGGCGTGGATGCCGACGAGAAGCCCGCCCAGCCCCATGCCTACGGCGGCGACTATCAGGCGGACGTGATCCTTCTGGCGGCGCTGGATACGGAGAACGACTGCATGACCCTGATCGCCGTTTCCCGGGATACCATGTGCGACATCGCTATTCTGGAGGATGACCAGCGCCGGCAGGGCGTGGCCCGCGCCCAGATCGCCCTTTCCTACGCCTACGGCGACGGGCTGACCGTCAGCTGTGAGCTGTGCCGCGAGGCGGTGTCCACCCTGTTCCATGGGCTGGAGATCGACGGCTACGGCGCGTTCTTTCTGGGCGGCGTGGGAACGCTCAACGACGCCCTGGGCGGCGTGACCGTCACCGTGCCGGAGGATCTGCCCTTTACCATGCCCGCCTTCCGGGGCCTGACCCCCGGCGCCGCCGCGGCCCTGACCGGCGAGCAGGCCCGGGCCTTCATCCAGTGGCGGGAGGAAAACGCCGACGGCAACGATGGCCGCATGCAGCGGCAGAAGCAATACCTGCTGTCGGCCATTTCCCGGCTGCGGGAACAGGTGAAGGCGAACCCCGCCAGCGCGCTGGGGCTGTATAACACCCTCAGCGACTATGTGCTGACGGACCTGGATCTCAGCCGCGTCCTCTATCTGGCCACCGAAGCCGCCTCCATGCGCTTCTCCGGCGAGGTGCTCCGCGTCCCCACCGGCGAGGGTACCGTCAGCGCCCAGGACCATCTGGAGCTTCCAGTGGATGAGGACGCCCTGAACGACCTGATCCTCTCGGTATTTTACGAGGAGGTCGCCCCCGGCTGACAGATCATGCCGCCCATACCCGCCCTGTCTCCGGGGCGGGTATTTTTGTGTGTTTTGTCAGGAAAAGCCCGCTGGATTTTTATGAAATTCCGCTGGAAAAAGCCTTGCAAAAACCGACCGGATGCGGTAAACTGAATCGTGAATAAGTATTGGCATTTGTTGACTTTGATGAATGGACAACGTGCCCTGCGGCGCGGACAGCGCCCATAGGAGAGTGAGCGCATATGCAGCGTATCATACGCGGCCCCTGCGGACAGGGGGCAGCTGCAACGAGATCATCAGAAAGGAACGAGAGAACAATGAACCAGACAAAAAAGCACACAGCCGGTAAAAAATTTCTGGCCCTGCTTCTGGCGCTGATCATGACGGTCAGCCTGCTGCCTGTGTCCGTATTTGCGACAGAGCCGGACGCGGAGTCTGTAGCGGCAGAGGAAGAGATCATCGGCCTGACCGGCGGCGAAAGCGGCGAGCCTGCCGCGGACCCGGAGGGCGGCACGGAGACCCCAGTGGAGGAACCTGCCGAGGAGCCTGTCGAAAACCCGGTTGAGGAACCTGCCGAAAACCCGGTCGAGGAGCCTGTTGAGACCCCCATCGAGGAGCCGGTGGAAGCCCCCGTTGAGGATCCGGTCGACACGCAGGCGCTGGAAAACGGCCTTGCGGTGCAGACGGAGGACGGCCTGCTTGCCACCGTGGTCGCCTGCTCTGACTTTCAGAATCGCTCCGGAGATGAAGAAGGCGCGGCATTTGTCAAGTCGGTGCTGAAAAACATGAAAAGCGCTGGCATCAATGCCAAGGGCTTTCTCTGCGCCGGTGACTACAGCTTTGGATATAGCGAAGATAGCAATACATTGCAGGGCCATATTACTGCCCTGAACAATGCGGTGGCATCTGTTTATCCCAATATCTCTCATCATGTCTATGTGCAGGGCAACCACGACAAGGTTACTCAGGGTACCGGAGGACTTTCTGGCCCTGGCGCGCATGACGTGGACCAATACGGCGTGTTTGTCATCGATGAAGATGACTATATGTGGTATAACAATGATCAGACCCGCATCCAGCAGACGGCCGATAACCTGAAAGCATATCTGGATGATAAGGCCGCTGAGGGATATAACAAGCCCATTTTTGTGGTGTCCCATCTGCCGCTGCATTACAGCATGCGCACGAAAAACGATGGCGACGGCATGCATGCCAACCTTATTTTTAACGTACTGAACGCCGCCGGCGCGAAGGGCCTGAACATCATCTTCATGTACGGCCACGACCATTCCAACGGCTGGGACGACTATCTGGGCGGCAGCTGCGTATATCTGGCCAAGGGCGACAACATCAACATCGCGCAGGGAAGTAAGACCACTTTCAAGACCGAGACGCTGAACTTCACCTATCTGAACGCCGGCTTCGTGGGCTATTATGAGAATCACAATGGCGCCGACGATACGCTCACCATGACCGCGTTTCAGATTTACAGCGACAAGGTGGTGGTTTCCCGCTATAGCGAAAGCAAAGAGCACAATTTGAAGTGCAAAGGCGTGAGCAACAACTATAAGGACGAGTCCGGCTACAGCCCCGATATGAGCGTAGTTGCATCCCCCCAGACCATCGACCTGACCACCGTTACCCCGGCCCCCGTCCTGACCATCAACGGCGCGCCGGTCAGCGGCACATGCAAGGTGGACATGGCGCAGGAAACGACCTTCACCATAACGCTTCGGAACTTTGACGGCTATACCGTCAAATGGAGCAGCAGTAAACCGACCGTTGCGACGGTTGACAACAATGGCACTGTCACGCTGCTGAAGGCTGGCACAACGATCATTACGGCCACCGGTACGCTTGCGGCACGCGCGGCCGGAGATACGGTCACGGCTTCCGTCACCCTGACTGTCGCCGATTCCAGCGCGGCCTCGACCGAGCGTATCTATACCCGCGTGACCAGCACCGAACAGCTGGTAAGCGGCAAGCAGTATCTGCTGATCTATAACAGTGATACTGACTACTTCATGCTGCCAACGGTTAAGACCAAGAGCAACAACAGCGGCAGCCGCACCGGATTTGATATTCTCCAGACCACTGTGGCCGGACCTGATACCATTACCGGTACGGATTATATCGATTATGAATGGACGCTGACCGAGAGCGGCAGCGGCTGGAAGCTTTCCGCAGCAGGCGGAGAAGCAAAGCTGACTTCGACGACGGACCAAGTTACCGCGACATTTAGCACCAGCGGCGACACCTTTACCATTGGCGGCAGCGCGGATAATTTCACGTTTACCAGCGGCGGCTATGCGCTGAACTACAACAGCCGCGGAGTTATCAACGGCTATGACAGTAACCCCGCACCCTTCTACATCTACATGCTGACCAGCGAGGGGACTTCTACGGAGCCTGAGAATCCCACCACCGCCAGCAAGACCATCTATATGTTCGTTGGCCAGACAAAGACCGACACCATCTCCGGCGAGAGCGTGAACGATGTGAGCAAAAATGATATCGTCGATGTCACTGCTGAGGGAACGTCCTCCTCTGTCACCGTTTATAAAAGAGGTGCGAAGGTCGAAAGCCTTACTGCCCTCGAAAGCGGGAAAAAGTATGTCATCCAGAGCAACCGTTCCAACAACTACCTGACCAATGAGACTACCGGCAATATGCTGGCGACAAAGGCCTTTGCCGAAGACAGCATCGACAGCAGCGCTGTCTGGACGATTACGGGAGAGGTTAACAAAAAGCAGACCAAATTCACAGGCACTGTTAAAGATGTAAATGGTGGAAGCCTGACCTTCGGAGACGGATCTGCGTCGACTGACGGCACAAAAGATCTGACTTTGGCGTACAGCAGCACCTGGACAATGAAACGGGGCGACTACTACCTGAATGATTACGGAAACAAAGGAACGCAAGCCGGCGGATATGATAGCCAAAGCGACCTTGGCAGCCAGTGGAACATCTATGAAGTGGTCGAAGCGACCAGCACAAAAGCTTCCACCAAAGTGACCTTCACGGCCAAGGCGGAGGGCACCGCCACGGTCAAGGTGGGCAACGTCACCTATACGGTGATCGTCCGGGATAAGGCGCAGATGAACGACTATCCCGAGTATCCCAACGAAGGCTCCGTCCGCGTGAGTAAGAAGGGAAGCGGCGTCAACTTCACCGAGACCGGTGTGGCCAAGATCGAGCTGTCCACCACCGGCGTCCCCATGACCAAGGGCGTTGACGTGATCCTCATGCTGGATACCTCCAGCTCGATGGGAAATGCGGCTAATGGCAGCAGCAAGAGCCGTATTGATGTTTTGAGAGAGTCCGTGGCCAACATGCTGAATAGCTTCAATACGCCGGATGCCACCACCGGCGCGACGCCTGATATTCGCGTGGCCATCGCGGACTTCAACGGATATTACTACTCTGATAATGCAGTCGCGCTTGCAGACACGGATCATCTTACCGACGGCAGCATCAGAAGCGATATTCCCAGTAAAGCACAGGTTTACACGGGTACTTATGATTATACCGCCGGTGCGTTTGTGGACGCGAGCGCCTATAATACCCCCGAAAGCCGTACTGCGTTGGTCGGTGCTTTTAAGATTGCAAGCGGTACGAACTACGACGCGGCATTCTATTATTCTTACCAGCTGGGCAGCGCGATACAGGTGGCAAATAGTGCCGCCAAGGAAGATCGCGACCTGTATGTGGTGTTTATGTCCGACGGCGCCCCCTTCCAGTATAACGGTTTCTCAAGCCAATCTGATCAGTATGCCTGGAACAACTGGCTGACGGGTACGGCGAACAATGCCGCGAGCGACAGTAACAGCCAGTTCTATAACCGCGATGGCCAGAACTGGTGGGCGGAGGCCGTCAAGGGCGACACCGGCAGCATGTACACCGTTATTGACAAGACGTCTGCGGATAACGATAACGGCAATCGGTACATGAAACAGGTAAGTGGCCTTGGCGCCAAGATGTACGCCATCGGCTTCTGCCTTGCTGATGATAATCAAATTAAAGAGGAAACCATGCAGACAGTCCTCGGCAGGATTGCCACGGACAGCAGCTACTATCACAAAGCAGATACCGCAGACGCTTTGGACGACGCCTTTACGCAGATCGCGTCCAACATCAAGAAGGCCGGTTATGACGCCGTGTTCACCGATGTGATGGGCGACGCCTACACGCTGCAGATCGAGCAATTCAATACCAAGCAGGATAAGACCGGCGAGACGATTTTCCCCACCATCACCGTCAGCACCTATCCGCTTTACAAAAAGAGCGAGGTCGACAAGACGATCGATGGCGTTACGGTCACCGAGGCCATGGTCGGTACCCGCAAGAATAATGTGCCTTCCCTTCAGGAAACTGTGACCTTTGCCGCTGACGGTACTGCGGCGTACAGCGATAAGATCGATAACGGTGGCACGAGCATTCTGGCGGACAACAAGATCACCGCGAAATTGTTTACCTACGATTTTACGACGGAAACCTTCTCTTGGAACGTGGGAGACATCACTGAGGATGAGCAGGTGCTCAGCTACTATGTGTATCTGACCGGCTCCATGGAGGGTAAACGCGGCGCGGGCAGCTATCCCACCAACAAGTCCGCTGTGCTGACCTATAAGAACTGGCTGGATCACGACGCGAAGAAGGATACCACGTCTCCTGTCATGCCGTGGAAGAGCGCCAACGTCAGCTATGCCTTCTATCTGGTGAACGAGAAGGGAGAACCCATTGTCAACCAGACCACCGGCGCGACCGGCTCCTTTGTCAACGCGGTAGAAGTGACGCAGCCTGTGGTGTACAGTGAAGTGCTGCTGAACAGCGAGACTGACGTTGAAGCAAGCGTTTTGGCGAGAGCCGCTTTGCCTGTCGGCTATACGCTGTACGATGCGGCCGCTGCGTACATGGTGGAAATAAGATCCGATGGCACCGGCAGTTGGCAGATCACCAAGGATGATACGCTGCCTGCCACCACCTATGTGGACCAATACGACCCCAATGACATGAGTGCCTCCAGCAACGAACTGGATTCCGCTAACGTCAATGAGGGTAAAAACAGCTACACCAATACCATTGTCTGGTTCGCGGTCAAGTACAAGATCAGCGCCGTGCCTGACGCGGTGGTCATCGACTTTGGCCTGCCTGTTGATATCAGCGTGCTGGGCAACGACATCCTCGGCGAAAACGCCGCTGTGAAGGGCCTGGCTAAGAGTGTACCGGCTGCTGCGGCAGGCGGCACAACGGAACTGGCAGACGGCTTTGGCGCGGAATACACCGGCGACTATGGCGACGCAACCATCGTTGGAAATAAGGTGCGCTATACGCCCAGGAACATGCAGATGAACGGCATGGAGAAGTTCGCCTACGCGGCACAGGCTGGAACAGACAACGACCAGAAGTATTATTACTCCACCGTCACGGTGATCCCCGCCGCCAACATCTACTACGAGGACAGCTTCGTGACATTCAGTGATGGGTGGGAGCGAATTGGCGATGAGCCAAACGGCATTACCCAGCAGGAGGACCGTCCCGGCAAGTTCAGCCTTAACGCCTACGACGCCAACAACGTCTACGGCTACGACAGTGCCTACACGACCTGCGCGGCGTATTCGCTGGGCAGCGCCAAAAAAGTCACCGTCAGAAAGGAGACCAACGAGGATCCCCCCACGGCTGCCTTCACCTTCACCGGCACAGGGTTTGATCTGATCTCCCTGACCAGCAACACCACCGGCACGATCCTTGTCGATGTCGACGGCACGACGAAGTCCAGTGGTGAGAAGGTGACCAAACACTGGATCGTGGATACGTTCTATGGCTATACGCGCACGCAGGATGGCTATATCCAGTACACATGGACAAAGGGCGCCGATAGTAAGTGGCATGTGACCACGGAAAAGATCGACATGTTGCCCGCTGGCGAGAAACTCGGCGGCACGCCTGTCAATGACGGCGATGTTACCTATGAGATCAACTACAACTGGACGGTGACGCCCGACTCCAACAACGCCCTGTATCAGATCCCCGTGATCCGTGGTCAGGGTCTGGAATATGGCACCTATAAAGTCACGATCACGCCGAAGTATTCCTCTGCCCGCGACCATGCCAACAAGGGATCGTATGACTTCTATCTGGATGCCGTCCGCGTCTATGATCCCGCCGGACCGAATCCCGAGGGTGAGATCGGCGACGCCTATAAGGCAGACGGCGAGGGCTGGCCCAATGTGATCGAGCTGCGCAATCTGCTGATCGATGCAAAAACGCTCAGCGTTGACACGGCGGCGGCAGCAGGCATTGTGTTCATCGACGGCAACGCGGCCGCCGATTTGACGGACTACACCAACTACGGCCCCAATAACGAGGTCTATCTGGCTGCGGGGCAGGCCATCGCGTTCAAGCTGTCGGCTGATCCCAGCAAGATCGCCTCCATACAGCTGGCGGCCAAGGCGCCTAAGGGTGCCGCGATCGCGCAGGTAAATGGCGGAACGAAGACGGATATTGCCACCGCGACGGAGATGTACTATACCATCACCCACCGTGTGACCTGGGACGATAAAAGCAACACCTCCAATACCATTGTTGTGGCCAATACCGGTAATAACATCCTGTCCCTGACTAACCTGAAGATCACCTATAAGGAAGCGCCCACCAGCGAACCTGTAACGCAGGTGGACGCGCAGGTGATGGAGGAAGCGCCGGCCATGCTGCTGAGCATGCTGGGTATCGAAGCACCGGCCCCCGAGCCGGATCCGGAGCCTTTTGTTCCCGAGCGCTTCGAGGCCAGCTGGAACCGCGGCACTGTCAAGGCGGGCCAGAAGGCTACCCTGACCGTCAAGACCTCTGAGGATGTGAATGCCATCACCGTCAACGGCGAGACCGTTACCGCCTATCGCACCCGCACTCAGCGCACCGGCTGGGGCTGGAACGCCAAGAAGGTGACGTACCGCGAGTTTACCTATACCATTACCGCCAATAAGACCGCGGAATACACCATTGCCGCCGTCAATGCCGAGGGTGTCGCCAGCGAGCCTGTCGTCAATACCCTGACGGTGCAGGCCGCGGCCCAGCGTCCCGGCTGGGGCGGCTGGCTGGGCAGTCTCTTTGGCCGCTGGTTCTGAGAAAGGAGTGAGCAAAATATGAAAAAGCCATATGTAAAGCCCCAGGTGCATTTTGAGAACTTCCAGCTCAGCGCCAGCATCGCGGCAGGGTGCAAGCTGATCTCTACTAACTTAGCTCAGTATGATTGTCCGTATACGGATCCGGACTTAGGTGTGATTTTTGCTAAAGAGCCTTGCCAGTATGGACCGCCGGACGGCGACAATTCGGTTTGCTACCATCCGCCTGCGGGTAACAATGTGATTTTCACCTCCTGACCCCCAACCCCACAACAAAAGCGCCCTGCCCGAAAGGGCGGGGCGCTTTTTCCCTGACTTGCCGCCATTCCCCGTGGCGGACGCAAAGGAGAATACCATGAAACGTTTTTGCAAGCTTTTTGCCCTGCTGCTGGCGCTGGCGCTGGTGCTGACCGCCTGCGGCGATGCCGCCGCCCCCGACAGCGGCACTGACGCCGATACTTCCGGCGGGCAGCAGACCGCCGCGGAGGAGCCTGTGATGGCCCTGGGCAGCGGCCTGTCCCTCATGAGCGTCAGCCGCTACGCCGGGGCCTTCGTGGAGGACGGCAGCGACGACACCGTGGCCGACGTGCTGGCCGTCACCGTCCGCAACGACGGGGACAAAACGGTGCAGTACGCCCACATCACCCTGACGATAGGCGGGACCGGCTATGAATTTGACGTGACCACCCTGCCGGTGGGCGCGTCCGCCCAGCTGCTGGAGCTGTCCCGCCAGACCATGCCCGACAGCACCGACGGTATGACCGCCGAGGTCAGCGCCTGCGCGGTGTTTGACGCGGAGCCATCCCTGTGCGCCGACGTCCTCAGCATCGAGACGCAGGATACCGCCATCACCGTCACCAACATTTCCGGCAGCGATATCACCGGCCAGATCTACGTCTATTACAAGATCGCCTACGGCGACCTGTATCTGGGCGGCATCACCTATCGGGTGGGGCTGTCCGGCCTGAAGGCGGGCGAGAGCAGTACCTGCTATGCCGGACACTTTTCGACCGATTACAGCAAGTTGATGTTTGCCACTTATGTACAATGAGTATTATACCTTCGGCGGCGTGACCCTGCGTCTGACGGGGGAGACCCCGTGGCAGCCCTCCGATATCTGCCAGCCCTTCCGGACGGAGGGCGGCCCTGCCGACCACACCATCCATGTGACGCTGGGGGGCCGGCTGCCCCAGCCGCCGGAGGGCGCGGCGCGGCAGAATACGCTGTACCGCTGGCGGCAGGACGGGCGCTTCTGCATCCTGCGGGATCACGGCGGACGCTACGCGGCCTTTGCCGACCGGGTGGGCGGTGTGACGGAGCTGCGGCTTTCGGAGGGCTATCGGGAGACGCTGTCGGCCCGGACGATCCTGGAATCGGCGGGGCTGTTCGACCTGCTGGCGGAGCGGGGCATGCTGATCCTCCACAGCGCCTACATCGTGACGCGGGAGGGGGAGGGCATCCTGTTCTCCGGTCCCAGCGGCGTAGGCAAGAGCACCCAGGCGGAGCTGTGGCGGCAGTACGCCGGGGCGGAGATCGTCAACGGCGACCGCTCGCTGGTGCGGCCTGCTGACGGCACGGTGCACGGGATCCTGTACGCCGGTACCTCCGGCATCTGCCGCAATGTCAGCGCGCCCCTGCGGGCCATCGTGCTGCCGGTGCAGGCGGCGGAGGATCGGGTGTATCCCCTGCGGCCCCAGGAGCGCTTCATGCGGCTGCTGAACCAGTGCGCCTACTACCCGTGGGCGGCGGATTCCGCCGCCCGGATGACGGAGCTGGCGGCGCGGCTGGTGAACGCCGTGCCGGTGTACGGCATGGACTGCCGCAAAGACGAGAGCGCCGTCCGGGCGCTGCAAGACTATTTGAGGAGGGGCTGCCATGAAGCTGAATAGCGCCGAACCCCGCTTATCCGCCTATCTCCACGCCAAGGCCTGCCGCGCCGGTACGCCGCTGGCGGGAAACTTTGAGCTGACGGCCCGCTGCAACTTCAATTGCAGGATGTGCTATGTCCACCTTTCGGCGGAGGAGCAGCGGCGCCGGGGCCGGGAGCTGACCGCCGACGAGTGGCTGTCCATCGCCGAGACGGCCCGCGGCCGCGGCATGCTGTTCCTGCTGCTGACCGGCGGCGAACCGCTGATCCGCTCCGACTTCCGCTATTTGCTGACGGAGCTGAAGAAGATGGGCCTGCTGGTGTCGGTCAACAGCAACGGCTCGCTGATCGACCGTGACTGGCTGGACTTCTTCCGGCATGAGCCGCCCTTCCGCTTCAACATCACCCTCTACGGCGGCGGGAACGAGACCTATGAGCGGCTGTGCGGCCAGCCTGCCTTCGACCGGGTGACGGCCAATATCCGCGCCCTGAAGGAGCTGGGGGTGGACGTGAAGATGAACGTATCCCTGACGCCCTATAACGCGGCGGATATGGCGGCGCTCTACGCCGCGGCGGAGACGCTGGGCACGCCCGTGCAGCTGGCCACCTATATGTTCCCGCCCATCCGCCGGGATGCGGATATGGTGGGGCAAAACGACCGCTTTACCGCCTGTCAGGCGGCGGAATACGCCGTGGCATGGGACAGGCTGCGGTTCACGCCGGAGGAGTTCCGGCAGCGGGCCGAGACCATGAAGAAGGGGCTGTCCGTCCCTGACGGTGAGGTCTGCGAGGGTACGCCGGGCGAGGGCGTTGCCTGCCGGGCGGGCCGCAGCGCCTTCTGGATCAACTGGCAGGGGGATATGACGCCCTGCGGCATGATGACGCGGCCCAAGTTTTCCGTGCCGCGGCTGGGCTTTGACGAGGCGTGGCGGCTGACCAGGGAGGCAACCGCCGCCGCCGGAGTGCGCCGTGTGCGCCGGCAAGCAGGTGTGCCATGCCTGCGCCGCCATGTGCGTGACGGAGACAGGAAAATTTGATGGCAAGCCGGCGTACCTGTGCGAGATGACCCGCGAGACGGTGCGCCTGACATGTAAGGAGGCAGAGGAACGATGAAGATCCGCAAGCAACTGGTAAAGCGCACCATCGCCGGGGACGTGATCCTGGTGCCGGTGGGTGACGCGTCGCTGGAGCTGAAGGGCCTGCTGACCCTGAACGAGACCGGCGAGCGCATGTGGGATCTGCTGCCCCAGTGCGAGACAGAGGAAGCGCTGGTGCGGCAGCTGCTGGAGGAGTACGAGGTGGACGAGGCCACCCTACGGGCCGATACGGCGGAGTTTCTGGGTGCGCTGCGGCAGCTGGAGATCCTGTAAGGCCCCGTGAAAGGCGGGACTGAAAAAAACCCAAAAAAGGGTTGACGATGGAAAAATCCGTGGTATACGGGCAAACGTAAAAACGGTTTTTACGAAAAATTTTGTGGAGGAAAAAGAGCGGGAAGAAAATAGCTGCTCTGGGTCTGAGCCTGCTGTCCGTCGCTGGCGGCGCTGTCGTCATCGGCAAGAAGAAGGAGTTCTAATGAGAACCTCGTTCTGATTGATCGAAAAGAGACGCTCGCAAGAGCGTCTCTTTTTTTGCGAAAAAGGGGAACTTTTTCCAGCCGGACAGCGTCACATAGACAGGAAGATCCCAAAATGAAGGAGGTTTTTGCCCATGAAACGCATCGTATCTATCCTGCTGACGCTGGTGCTGGCCCTATTGCTGGCAGGCTGCGGCGCAAGTGCCGCCACAGACAGCGCGGCAGCCATGCCCCGTGACGGCGGCGACTACTGGAGCACCACCGACAGCGGCGGCGACTACAACATGGCAGCCGAAGACGCCGAACCGGGCGCCATGGAGGGGGAAAGCGGCGGCACGGATCAGACCGGTAAACCGGTCAAGATGATCTATACCGGTTATATGGACATGGAGACACAGGACTTCGACACTGCCAGCAGCGGTATTGACGCGCTGGTGAAGGAGCTGGGCGGCTATTTCCAGCAGAGCAGCGCTTCCACCGGCAGCAGCGGCTATCGCCGGGCCAGCTATGTGATCCGGGTGCCGGCGGAACAGTTTGAAGCTTTCTTCCAGAGGGCCGGCGAGCTGTGCCACGTGACCTATTCCAACAAGGAAGCCGACGACGTATCCGAAAGCTATTACGACACCGAGGCCCGGCTGGAGACGGCCCGCATCAAGCTGGAGCGTTTGCAGGCGCTGCTGGCCAAGGCCACCAGCATGGAGGACATCATCACCATCGAAAGCGCCATCTCCGAGACGGAGTGGGATATTGAGAATCTCAGCGGCACGCTGCGGCACTACGACGCGCTGGTGGACTATGCCGCCATCAACGTGGAGCTGAGCGAGGTCTACAAGCTGTCCGGTCAGGATGAAGCGGTGACCACCTTTGGCGGACGGCTGGGCCAGTCCTTCATCAACGGCCTGAAGGCCGTGGGCAGCGGGCTGGAGGATCTTGCCGTGTGGCTGGCGTACAGCTGGGTGTGGCTGGTGGTGCTGATCGCGGCGGTGGTGGTGCTCGTCCGGATCGTCCGCCGCAAACGGAAGGGGAAACCCTTCTCTCTGAAGCGCGGGGAACCGGGCCAGAAGGAGGATACGCCATCCGATACGTAACAGAAGCCAGGAGGGATGACCCGTCGGTCATCCCTCTTTCCCGTTGGACACGGCCCCGGCGCTGACAGTCCGGTTTTCTCTGCGCCGCGCCAAAGACAGCCTTGTGCTCACGCCCCTGCATATGGTATGATAGAGGGCAAAGGAAGTGAGCGATATGCTGCGCATGGAGATCGCGCTGTTTCTGGTGGTGGGCTTTGTGGCCTGCATGTATTTTTCCGCGCCGCGGCGGCACACGCTGCTGCACCGGACCTTTTCCCTGCTGCTGGTCGTGGTGCTGGTCCACCTGCTGCTGGACGGACTGACCCTTTATACGGTGAACCGTCTGGACACGGTGCCGCTGCTGCTGAACGACCTGCTTCACCGGCTCTTTATCGGCACCATGGTGCTGGTGATGTACCTGTTTTATCAGTACATCGCCATTCTGGTGGAGGATGAGACCGGCAAGCCCCGCAGTCTGGATCTGGCGGCCCGCTGCTTTCTGGCCGCAGCCGAGCTGGGCGCGCTGCTGCTGCCGGTCCGCTACGCCGTCACGCCGGAGGGCAACTACGCCACCGGCATCCAGTCCAGCGTCTGCTACGGCGGCGTCGCCTTTTACCTGCTGCTGTGCGCCGGCCTGCTGCTGGTCAACTGGAGACAGCTCCATCCCAAGAAGCGGTTTGCCATTGCTGCCGCCATGGTTATCGAGCTTATGGTCTGCGCCTTGCAGGGGCTGCATCACACCTGGCTTATCAGCGGCATGGGCATCACCCTGATGACCCTCTCCTTCTATCTGACGCTGGAAAACCCCGATATCCTCCGGGCGGAGCTGACCGAACAGAAAATGTCCATGCTGTACCTGAAAAGCCAGGTGAACCCCCATTTCCTCTATAACACGCTGGACAGCATCCGGATCCAGGCCCAGCTGGACGGCAACAAAAAGGTGGCCGACCTTCTTATGCGTCTGGTGGATTTTTTCCGGCTCAGCGTAAAGGTGGACCGCCCTATGGTGACGCTGGAGGATGAACTGGAGCTGCTGGAGGCCTATCTGGAGCTGATGTGCTACCGCTATCCGGAGCTGGTCTGCCAGTACGATGTGGACCCCGATCTGGACAGTATGCAGGTGCCCAACTTTATTTTGCAGCCGCTGGTGGAAAACAGCCTGCTCCACGGCCTGAAAAACCAGGGGTATCGGGGTACGGTCCGCATTGCCGCCCACCTTACGGCAGACCGCCGACTGGAGATACAGGTACAGGACAGCGGCAGCGGTTTCGCGCCCGGCAAAAAGGCCGTTGTTGACGGGATGCTGCGCCACTACGACAGGCAGCCCCCCAAGCTGGAGGGCAACAGCATCGGCGTGCTGAACGTGCAGAAGCGCATCAAGCTGCTGTGCGGCCGGGAGTACGGCCTGTCCTACACGGAAAACGAGACCGGCGGCGTGACAGCCCATGTACTGCTGCCCCTGAAGGAGGAGACCTGATGAAAAAGCTGCGTGTACTGCTGGTGGACGATGAGATCATGATCCGGGAGGGCTTCAAGCGCCTGTTTGACTGGGAAGCCCACGACTGTCAGGTGGTGGGCGAGGCCGCCGACGGCATGGAGGCGCTGGCCCAGATCGACGCGTTGGAGCCGGATATCGCCATCATGGACATCAATATCCCTATTATGAGCGGCCTGAAGGTCATCCAGCTCAGCCGCATCCGGCATCCTGCCACCGCCTTTGTCATTGTGTCCGGCTATGATGATTTCTCCTATTGCCGGGAGGCCCTGCGGCTCCAGATCACCGACTACATCCTCAAGCCTGTCAATTATGAAGAGTTCGGAAGCTGCATCGACCGCCTGAAGGTCTCGCTGTTCGAGCGGAGAGCCAGCGCTGTGCCGGAGCAGCAGGAGGAACGTCCCATCACCGGACTGACCCGCTATTTGCAGACACATCTGGCGCAGGAGATCAGCCTGACCCTGCTGGCGGATGAGTTTCACCTCAGCGCCCAGTACATCAGCCAGCTGTTCAAAAACGAGATCGGCGTAAACTTTCTTACCTATCTTACCAACATCCGCGTGGAGCATGCAAAGAAGCTGCTGCTGTCCACCTCGCTGTCTGTGGCGGAGGTGGCGGAGCAGTCCGGCTACGGAGACTACCGGGTGTTTACCAAGGTGTTCAAAAAGGCGGAGGGCGTCACGCCTTCCCAGTACCGGCGGGATTTCCTGGAAAACGATCAATAATAGCAGGACGGTATCGGTTCCGATACCGTCCTGCTGCGCTTCCATCTATAAATCTGACACATTCGCCTGCAAAAACCGCCTATCTGAAACGGCCGTTTTCCCGTACAATAAAGCCACAACAGGAGGAGAACACCATATGAAACCATCCAGACTGCTTTTCTGTGCCGCGGCGCTGATGACCCTGTCCGCGCTTTTGACGGCCCTGTGTGTCAGCCTGATCGCGGGCGGCGTGCTGCTGGCCGCGGCGCTGTGCATGGGCACTGCCGCGTGGCACTTCCATCAGAATGAAACCAATGACCAAGAACAAACGGAGGAATAACCATGAAAAAGAGACTGTATCGTTCCAATGAAAACAAAGTGATCGCCGGCGTCTGCGGCGGTATTGCCGATTACTTCAATATGGATCCCACGCTGATCCGTCTGGCATGGATCCTGTTCTGCGCGCTGGGCGGCAGCGGCGTGCTGGCCTATCTGGTGGCCGGGCTGATCATTCCGGAACGCCCCGCCGCCATCAGCGGGGAGGAGCAGTAAGATGCGCCCGCTGCGGCTTCTGGCGCTGGCGCTGTGCGCGGTGTCCGTGACGGCGCTGGCGCTGTGCCTGCTGACCGACTGGCGCGACGAGCTGTTCCTGACCATGGCGCTGTGCGCCGCCGCGGCGGCCAATCTGATCGACCGCCGCGATGAAAAGCAAAGCAGAAAGGGAGATACCAATGCGTAACAACAGCCTGAACACCATTCAGAAATGTGTGAAGATATTCCGCGCCCTTGTCCACGTCGGCCTGATCCTGTCTGTCGTGTGCGGCGTATTCGCGCTGGCTGCCGCCGTACTGTGGCTTCGCTGGAACAATATGCCCGATTCCGGCATCGACGCCCTGAACCACCTGATGACAATGGTAGACCGGGGCAGCTATTTCGGGACGCTTTCCGCGCTGATCGCCGATTTCATCGCCTGTACCTTTGGCGCGGGGCTGCTGTGGTTCACACGGGCCTATCTGGATCGTGAGCTGGCGGATGGAACGCCCTTCACGGATGGCGGCGCCACACAGCTGCGCCATCTCGGTGTGCTGACCATCACGCTGCCGCTGGCAAGCCTGATCCTTCAGGCCATCCCCTATGCCGCTTTTGACCTGTCTCTTCCGGATCAGCTGGACAATGGGAGCAGTGTACTGCTGGGTGTGGTGCTGATCCTGGCGTCGGTGGTGTTCCGCTATGGCGCGGAGCTGACAGGGCAGAAGGAGATGATACGCGAATGATCCGGGATTTTGTGGCCGCCGCCCTGCCGTGGGTCCTGACCGGTCTGGCTGTGGCTGTCATCTGCGCGGGAAACCGCCGCAACGGGGCAAAGGCGGACCAGAGCCGCGACAGCGAGCGGATCGCCGTAGGCATGAGTCTTGGGCTGCTGGCGGGTGTCGCCCTCAACTACTGCGGATTGTGGGAAAATCACGCCATTGGTCTTGCCATTGGCCCTCTGTGGGGCATGGCACTGGCCACGCTGTTCGGCGGGAAGGATTCTTCCAACGACAAGAATGATCATAAATTGTAATATTTTCTGAATAATATACAGTTTGTTGTCGAATTGCAGCATAAAAAAGACTGGCAAGCGCCAGCCTTTTTTTATGCGACAAACAGCGCGAATGCCAGCTCTGCCTGTGCCTGCAGCAGCGCCAGACCGCCAATGACCGGCAATCCCCGCTGCCGGGCCGCTGCCAGCAGCGCCGTCTCCCGCGGCTCATACACGAGGTCGTAGACCCACCCGCGGCACGCATCCAGAAAGCGGAGATCCGCAAACGGCTCCTGTCCCGTCATGCCCAGCGGGGTGGCGTTCACCAGCAGTTCGCATTGGGCTGCCGCCTGCGGCAGCGTGTTCCACAGCCGCGCCGTTACGCCCCAGCCGCGGGTCTTTTCCGGGCGGCGGCAGCACACTGTCACCTCCGCGCCGGCACGCACCAGCGCCCGGCATACCGCAGAGGCGGCGCCGCCGCTGCCAAGCACCAGCGCACGTTTGCCCTCGGCTGCAAAGGGAAGAGACTTTACAAACCCCGGTCCGTCTGTGTTATAGCCCGTCATTCGTCCCTGCCGCACCACCACGGTATTCACCGCGCCCATGGCTGCCGCGTCCTGATCCACCGCGTCCAGCAGCGGAAGGATCGTCTGCTTGTGGGGCATGGTCACATTGAAGCCGTCATACGCCCCTTGCCGGGCCAGCGCCACGAAAGCGGCCAGCTCTTCCGGCCGGACCGTCACCGCCTTATAGCTGCCCTCCAGCCCCCGCTGCGCCAGCAGCGCCGAATGGATCGCCGGTGAGCGGCTGTGGGACACCGGATCGCCGATCACACATAGTCTGAACATTTCTTATATCCGCTCCGTTTCCTGATCACGACGCAGGTGATCCTCCAGCAGCTCTATGGCCCGCAGGTAGCCGGCGAATCCCTGCCCCGCGATAACGCCAATGCAGGCCGCCGCTATTACCGATGTCTGCCGCCACGGCTCCCGGCTGGCGATATCGCTGATATGTACCTCCACCGCCGGCACGTCAATGGCCCGCAGCGCGTCATGGATGGCGTAGCTGTAATGGGTGTACGCGCCGGGATTCAGCACGATGCCCTGGGTCCCGTCATCTCCCGCCTGTTGGATCACGTCGATCAGCACGCCCTCGTGGTTGGACTGAACGAACCGCACCTGATGGCCGCGGCAGCCGGCATGACCGGCGATCTCACGGCACAGGTCGGCATAGGTGCCCCGTCCGTAGATATCCGGCTCCCGCCGTCCCAGCAGGTTCAGATTCGGACCGTTGATGACCAGAATATTCATATGTGTTCCCTCCACAGCTGTATGATCTGTTCCGCCAGTTCCTCTGCTGTGCCCCGGCATACCACCGCGTCGGCACATTCCAGATACCATCCCCGCCGCTGCTCTGCCAGCTCCTCCAGGGTGTATCTCCGCAGCAGGGGCCGTTCCCGGTTCCCTACACAGGCGGCGATATCCTGTATGTCACGGTCCAAAAAGACCACGAATCCGGAGGATCTCAGCATGTTCCGATTTTCCTCCGCCACGACAACGCCGCCGCCGGTGGCGATCACTTGCCCGCGGCGCTTGTACAGCTCCGCCAGGATGCGGTGCTCCGCCGCGCGGAAATACGGCTCGCCCTTTTCCGCAAAGATCGCGGGGATACGCATGCCCTCCGCCTGCTGGATCGCCGTGTCGCAGTCGGTGAAGGGCAGGCCCAGCCGGTCCGCGATATAGCCGCCCACCGTGGTCTTTCCGCTGCCGGGCAGACCGATCAGAAGCAAGGTGTCATTCATTGCTCCACCTCACGGGTCTGGGCCATAATGGTCTCAAACACGGACTCGATGGCGCTGCGGTAGTCCGGCGCCAGATCGCCCCGGCTGCGCAGCACCTCCCGCTCCCGCTGCCGGTCCAGGACCGGCAGGCCCTTTTCCCGCTTGAATCTGCCGACCCTTTGCCCCACCAGAAACCGTTCCGTCAGCAGCCGAACGATCTCTTCGTCGATCCGGTCGATCTCCTGACGGCAGCCTGCCAGTCCCTCGGCCGGTTCCTCCTGCCACAGCTGGCAGATGGCCAGCGCGGCGGCAGCCTCCACCACCGGCGCGGCCCGCAGCGCGATGCAGCTGTCATGCCGTCCGGCAGCGGACAGGGTGACGTTCTCCATCCGCGCCAGGTCCACAGTCTCCTGCGCCGCGGCAATGGTGGGCGTGGGCTTGAAGGTGACGGTAAATTCCACCGGCATACCGTTGGTAATGCCGCCGTTGATGCCGCCGTTGTGATTGGTCTCCGTCCACACGGTCCTGCCGTCAGTCCGCAGGGGGTCGTTTGCCTGACTGCCCCGCAGAACGGCAAATTCCTCCCCCGCGCCAAAGCCCACCGCCTTCACGGCGGGGATGGCAAACACATGCCGGGCGATCTCGCTTTCCACCGCGTCGTACCAGTCCGGACCGCCGATCCCGGCAGGGAGACCGCTGACGGTGCAGACGATCTGACCGCCGACGCTGTCTCCCGCCGCCTTGGCCGCGGCGGCACGGCGGCGCAGGCTTTCCTCCTCCGCGATGTGGGCGGATATGGCAACGCCTCTGGCCGACAGCGCCGTTTTGGCGATGCTGCCCGCCGCTGTCAGCGGCGCGGTGAGCCGGCCGGAGAAGTGGCCGCCGCCCCGATAGTCATGAAAGCCCTTTGCTTTCACATACGCCGTATAGTCCGCGTGTCCGGGGCGAGCCACTGACCGCAGGGCTTCGTAATCACCGCCGCGGGCATCCCGGTTGGGGATCACCATTACCAGCGGCATGCCGGTGGTATGGCCCTGAAACACACCGGAGAGAAACTGTACCGGATCCTCCTCCCGCCGGGCGGTGGACAGCTCTCCCGCCGGGCGCCGCCGCAGCAGATCCTGTTCCATTTGCAGCGCGTCCACAGGAATACCTGCCGGCACATGCCGCAGCAGTACGCCCACCACCGGCCCGTGAGACTCTCCAAACAAGGTGTAGTCCAGCATTTCTCTCCCCACTTTCAATGCAATTCTTCCGCTTTTCCGCCCAATAAGGCGTAATCACGCCAAAAATTTTCATAGGATTTTGCTACGCATTCCCCACCGCGCAGCAGTATCGGTTCTGTGCAGAACAGCGCCGCGCAGGCGCACAGCATGGCGATGCGGTGGTCCCCGAAGGCGTCCAGCCTCACGCCGCCCCGCAGCGGCGCGCCGCCCTCCACAGCCAGTCCATCCGGCAGCTCACGCGCCGCCGCGCCCAGCGCGCGAAGCACCGCGGCAGTGGTATGGAGCCGGTCGCTCTCCTTGCGGCGCAGAAACGCGCCGCCGGTGAACCGGGTAGTCCTGGGCGTCATGGCCGCCAGCAGCGCCAGCGTAGGCAGCAGATCCGGCGACTGCGACACATCCACGGTGTCCGGCAGATGGGACAGGTATCCGGCGATGGCCCGGTCACTCTGCCGGCTGACCGGCGATAGCCCCTCCACAGTGATACCGCCGCCTTGCAGCGCGTTGACCGCCAGCCACCAGCCGCCTGCCGACCAGTCGCCCTCCACCGCCTCCTCGTGCGGGCGGAAGCGCTGCGGCGCGGGGACGCGCCACCCTTCCGCCGTAGGATACGCCGTGACGTTGTGACGGCGCAGGGCATCCAGCGTCATATCCACATAGGGCCGGGATACCAGCGGCGTGGTCAGCGCAAGCTCCGACGGAGCGGACAGCAGCGGCAGTGCCATCAGCAGCCCGCTGACGGTCTGGGAGGTCTCGTCGCCCCGGAGGGCGTAGCGTCCCGGCAGCAGCGGTTCGGCCGCGCGATAGCCCGCCGTTGTCCGTTCCACGGGGTAGGGGGCAGACAGGGGCCGCGCCAGCAGCCGCGCGCTGCCGGTAAACACTGTTCCCGCACGGCCCAGCGCCATGGACAGCGGCAGCAGGAATCGCAGCGTCGATCCGGATTCGCCGCAGTCTATCGTGGACGCGCCCCGGTCCAGGGCCTTCAGTCCTGCCAGCGTGCGCCCTACATCGCCGCCGGGAAGCGCCTCCGGCAGCGGCTGTCCCGCCAGAAAGCGGCAGATCAGCGCCCGGTGCCACGCGCTTTTGCTGTCCGGTACGACGACCGTGCCGGACAGACGGGCAGGCGACAGCCGCAGGATCATGGCGTCACCTCCCACAGCGCGGACAGCGGAACATCCTCCACATAGGCGTCGCCTGCCTTCCGCAGCAGAACGGCATGGACGATATCTCCCTCACATTTCTTATCCCGTGCCAGATAGCGCCGCAGCGTCTCTCCCGCCACCGGGAGGGAGACGGGCAGACCGTATCGCTCCAGCAGCGGCAGCAGACGCCGGCAGGCTTCTGCTGCCCCGGTGTCTCCCAGGCCGGTCTGCCAGCGCAGCATGGCTGCCATGCCGGCCGCCACCGCCTCGCCGTGGGTATAGCGGGAAAAGCCGCCGGCCGCTTCATAGGCGTGGCCGAAGGTATGGCCGAAATTCAGCAGCCGGCGCACGCCGGTGTCCCGCTCGTCGGCGGCCACCAGCGACGCCTTGACGGTCAGGCAGCGGGCGGTCAGCGATTCCCAGTCCGGCGCGGCGCATGCCAGCAGATCCAGAATGGCGCTGTCGCGGATCATGCCGTATTTGATGACCTCCGCCGCGCCGCAGCGCAGCTCCCGCTCCGGCAGAGTCGCCAGGCAGTCCGGGTCCACCAGCACCAGCCGGGGCTGATAGAATGTCCCCAGCAGGTTTTTTCCCTCCGGCAGGTCCACCGCCGTTTTGCCGCCTACGGCGCTGTCTACCTGGGCCAGCAGTGTGGTGGGGGCATGCGCCAGCGTCATACCCCGCTGATAGCAGGCGGCGGCAAAGCCCGCCAGATCGCCTGTAACGCCGCCGCCCAGCGCCAGCAGACCGTCCGACCGGGTAAAGCCCAGCTGCGCCAGCTGGCGGCAGAGGGCCAGACAGGTCTCCGGCGTTTTATGACGCTCTCCTGCCGGAAAGGTCAGCAGCCGGACCTCCAGTCCCGCCTGACGGATGCTTTCCAGCACCGTGCCGCCGTACAGGGCGGCCGCCGTTTCATCCGCTGCCACCGCCCAGCGGCGGCACGGCAGCGCCGCCAGCAGCGGCCCGGACCGCGCCAGCAGGCCGCGCCGGATATGGATGGGATATCCGCCCTGGGGCAGCGGGACAGTGATGGTCATAAAACGCCTCCAGACATGTTTTTCATCATTCTACCGCACTTTCCGGCGGTTGTAAAGGGGCGGCGGGGCAGGCCCTATGGGGCCGCGCATAAAAAAGCAGGACGGTTCTCCCGTCCTGCTTTTGCTGCCTTATCACATATTGAAAATGGTGCGCAGGATCTCCGGCCGGGTGATGCCGCCGAACATTTCCACCAGCGGGTAACGCTCCAGCACAGGCTCCACCGCTTCCTGCCGGTAATCCACCCCTTCCAGCGCCTGACACAGCGGCGTTGTATCCGTTACGCTGAGGAAATCGCCGTAAAACCGGATGGCGGCGATCTTTCCCTGCTCCACGGATACGCCCACCTCCAAGCGGCCGCCGGGGAAGTAATTCCGATTCACCATGTCAAATTTCGGTGAACGGCCATAATTCCACTCCCAGGTGGCATATTTTTCCGCCTGAAGCGCCCGCACCTGGGCCAGCTCCTCCTCGGTCAAAGCATCCTGCACCAATCCGTCGCCGGACAGCGTCTCCTTCAGATAGGTCCAGAAAGCTTCCAGCGTCATGTCTGTCGGCAGGAAGGAACGGATGTTGCCAATACGGCTCCGGACGGATTTTGCGCCCTTGGAGGTGAATTTGGCCGGGTCGGCCCGCAGCGCGCCGGCCACCATCTCCGGGCGGGAATCAAACAGCAGCGTGCCGTGGTGCAGGATGCGTCCGTTGACCAGGCGCTGCGCCGTACCGGATACCTTGCGTCCTTCCACCAGAATGTCGTTTCTGCCGGAGGCCTCCGCCTGTAGGCCCAATCCCCGCAGCGCCGCCACGACGGGGCGGGTAAAGCGCTCCATGGCCAGCCGCTCCGCGTCGCCGATATCCGTGATGAAGGAGTAGTTGAGGTTGCCCATATCGTGGTACACCGCGCCGCCGCCGGTGCCCCGGCGCACCACCCGGATGTGATGCGCCTCTACAAAGGCGGGGTCGATCTCCTGCGCGGTGTTCTGGTTGCGGCCCACCACGATGGTGTTGTCATTCTGCCACAAAAGCAGATACTCGCCCTCCAGCCGGTGGGTCAGCACAAACTCCTCAAACGCCAGGTTATATGCAGGGTCGGTGGACCCGGTCTCCATATATGTTACTTTGCTCATACAGGTACGCCTTTCTGTTTCAGATTGCCACTATTATACATGAGACGTGTGCTTCCCGCAAGCTTCTTTTTCCCAGTGGCCGGTGACTGGCTGCCGGGTATTTTTTCTTCCGGCGGCGCATAGGCTGGACACCAGAAAGGACGGGATCATATGAAAGAAAAACGGGTGCGGATCCTCCTGCTGCGCCGCGGTATTCTGCTGGGGCTGTGTACCCTCGCGGCGGCGGCAGGTATCTTTTATGTCACGCTGTATCCGGCTTCGCGGGCCGCGGCGGCTGCCCAGCGGCAGCTGCCCATCTATTCCGTGGAGCGCCGGGAGAAGCTGTGCGCCATCTCCTTCGACGCCGCGTGGGGAAACGAGGACACGCAGCATCTGATCGACATTCTGGCAAAATACAACGTCAAGACCACCTTCTTTGTGGTGGGCGACTGGGTGGATAAATATCCGGAATCGGTGAAGGCTCTCCACGACGCCGGCCATGAGGTCATGAGCCACTCCACCCACCACGACCATTACAACAGTCTTACCTCCTCCCAGATCATCACGGATATCCGGACCAGCTGCGATAAGATCGAGGCCATTACCGGCTGCTGTCCCACGCTGATCCGCTGTCCATACGGCGAGTATGACGACCATGTGATCTCCGCGGTGCGGTCGCTGGGCATGGAGCCGATCCAGTGGGATGTGGATTCTCTGGACTGGAAGGATTACGACGCGGATACCATCTATCAGCGGGTGACCTCCAAGGTCCAGCCGGGGAGCATTGTGCTGTTCCACAATGCCGCGCTTCATACGCCGGAGGCGCTGCCCCGTATTCTGGAGTATCTCATCCATGAGGGCTACACCGTGCTGCCCATCAGTCAGCTGATCCTGACAGGGGATTATACCATCGATCATACTGGGCGGCAGTTTCCCACGGAAGCAGCCGCGGACAACTGAGAAGGGCGCTTACCGGATCTCCGGGAGACTGGCTGCCGCCACGGACTGTCCCACCCGGCGGAAGGTGTCGTCCGGCAGGGTAACGGACACCTTCAGCGCCGGATATTCCTCTGCCAGCACCCGGCGGCACGCCGATACGATCTGTTCGCCGCCTGTGCCGGAAGCCACACGGCCCAGCACGAGCAGGTTTTCCAGATCGTATACTGTGGCGTACAGGGGCAGCGTGTGGCCCAGATAGATGCCGATATCCCGAAAGATGGCCAGCGCCCGTTCGTCGCCCTGTTCCGCCAGCTGCTGTACGGCGCGCAGCTTCTCCGCCGGGGTCATACCGGCATCCAGCGCGATGCCCGCGGCGGGAGCCAGCCGGATGACGGCGTCCTGTGAGAAGTATTTGCAGCCCACCCCCACGTCGCCGGACCATTCGTCCCGGGCGGCCAGTGGAGACAGGTCCGCGGGAGCGAAGGCCAGTTCGTTGAACCAGCCAAGGATATTGCCCGCCCCGTCAACATAGCCCACCGCTTCGCTGGTTCCCATGGAAAGCCCCATGATCCGGCCGGTATGGAGACTCATAGCGCCGGCCAGCGCCGTGACATCGCCGTCGTTGGCCACCACGATGGGAACGTTCCCCAGGGCAGCCGCCGCCCGGTCGTAAATGGTTCTGACGGGATCGTATTTCTCCGGCGGCACCTTGATGAACAGGGAGGACACCATGGGGGCGTTTCCGTTGAACACACCGGCGGAGGAGACCCCGATGCCGTCCACGCGGGGCATTTTCAGCGCGGCGGTGCAAAGGCCCCGCATGATCTCCGCGAAATGGTAGGCAGGGTCGCTTTGCGTCTTGGGATACCAGACCGTCTCTTCGGCATACACCGTTTTGCCGTCGATCACGGCGGAGACCTTCCAGTCAGAGCCGCCGGCGTCAAAGCCGATGCGGCAGCCGTTCAGGTGGCCGCCGATCTTCCGGGCGCCGCTGCGGGCCTTGGGGATATCCGCTTCCGCAACGGCCTCCAGCCGGAAGGGGCGCTGGAATACCCGCTCCATGAAGTCCGCGTCAAACCCGCCGCCGGAACGATAACTGTCCCGCAGCTGGGCGGTCAATTCATCGCACCCGCTGACGCATACCCGCCAGCCGCCTACGCTCCACAGCAGGAATTTGACGGTGCGTTCCAGAAAGCGCAGGTCCGCCTCGCGGTATCCCGCTCCCCGGAGCCGGGTGTCAAATACGGCCGCCTGACCATCCTGCCGCTCCACGGCGATGCGGACAGGCTGGCGCGCCGCCGACAGGTAGGCTTCCCGCCAGGGGGCGAAGGGGAGAAAGCGGCTGTCCAGTGTGGGGCGGTTTCTGACCTCATAGGGGATCCCTAAATATTCCATCGCAATTCTACCTTTCAGATGCCGTTCTCCGCAGGCCGCATACAGTTCCGCGCCATTCGCTGCGGGCCGGCCGCGCGGAACACAATTATTTTTATTATAAAGAATACCGCGCCATTTGGCAAGGGCGCGTTGTGCCCCGCGGCAGGCATAAAAAAAGCAGCCGATCCGCTCGGCTGCTTTTACGATTCACTTGATATATTCCTTCGGATCGATGAGACTTCCGTCCTTCTCTACGGAGAAGTGCAGATGCGGTCCCATGCTGGCCTCCGCGGCGGCGGTGCCCACATACCCCACGATGTCGCCGGCGGACAGCTGCTGGCCCTGGCTGATGGGGGGATTCTCCTGCAGGCTGCTGTACCGTGTCACATAGCCGCCGCTGTGGGTGATGCAGACGGTGGTGCCCATCAGCTCATCCCGGACGACGGAGGTCACCTCGCCGGCGGCCGCGGTCTTTACCGCGTCGCCCTCGGCCGCCTGGATGTCCAGCCCTTCGTGGGTGCGCCAATCCGCCATGGTCTCATCGTATAGAAGCTCCGACATGCTGAACACCGTCACTGTGGTGCCATCCAGCGGCGAGACCACCTGGGGCAGCAGCTCTGTCACGGTCTCCACAGGCGGCGCTTCCTCCGGCTCCGGCTCTTCCTTGGCGGGCAGGCTGGGCTTCACCGGCGTGACCACCGGCGGCTTCACCTCCGCCACCGGCTGATTGGAGGAGGCCTGCTGACCGGGTGCTTCGCGGTTCCGTACCAGATATCCCGTCACACCGGCGGCCGCCACGCACAGCGCCAGCGCGATGTAAAGGGCGCGGCGGTGCTGCTTGATAAATTCCATAGTATCTCCTTTCACCGGAACGGGTCCGGTGGCCGCCTGTTACGGCCGGCGGCCGGCCGGAATGAAAAAATGACCTCTGCCGTCTAGTCTGGACAGGCAGAAGTCATTTTATACATTTTTACAGATTTTACCCGGTGAAAGGAGCGGTATGTCAGCTGTCGAACTCGCCCTTCAGGTCCCGGCCCATCAGCAGGCGGATGGCCTCATGAGGATCGGCGCCTTCATAGAGGATATGGTATACGGACTGGCAGATGGGCAGCTCCACACCGTACTGCTTTCCCAGCTGGACCAGCGCCTTGACGGTGTAGTAGCCCTCCGCCAGCTGCGTATAGGGCTGGCTCCGCACAAAGCATTCGCCAAACTGCCGGTTGTGGCTGTAAGGAGAGAATACGGTAGCCTCGTAGTCGCCCAGATGGCACAGACCGTAGGCCGACAGCTCATTGCCGCCCATGGCCCGGATGAGCCGCGCCACTTCCCGGGTGCCCCGGCTCATCAGCGCGCCCTTCAGCGTCACAAGGCCCAATCCATCCAGAAAACCGGCGGCGATGCCCACCACGTTTTTGGCTGCCGCGCCTACTTCGTTGCCCAACAGATCGTTGCCGTAGTAGAAGCGGATCAGATCGCTGGAAAACGCCCGCACCAGCCGCTGCTTTACCGCCTGATCGGCGCTGTCGATGACCATGCAGTTGGGCACGCCCCGATAGAACTCCTGCACATGGCCCGGCCCAAGCCATACCGCCACAGCGTTGGAGGGATCCAGATATTCGCCGGCCACCTGACTGAGCCGTTCACCGGTACCGATCTCCAGCCCCTTCATGCACAGCACAAAGACACGGTCCCGCAGTCTCATGGCCTGCAGCTCCTCCATCAGCCCCCGCAGACTTTGAGAGCCGATGGAGATGATGATGACCTCCGCGTTTTCCACGCAGGCGAGGTCGGTGGACAGGGTCACGGACTCCGGCAGCGTCAGCAGGTCGTTGGAGCGCGTTTCCAGAAACCGCCGCATACGGGCGGAACCGGCCCGGCCGTACAGGGTGACGTGATGGCCGGTGCGGTCCAAGTACCATGTGATCAGCGAGCCCCAGCGCCCGCAGCCGATAACGGTGATGTTCATGTATGAGGTGCCTCCTGAGTTGAGGGAATGATGATGCGCGGCGGTATATTGAGGGGCGGACAGCGTTGTCCGCCCCTGCAAAAGCCCCGCAAAGCGCGCGTCCGCGGACGCGAAGGCATGAAATCGCGGATTTTATGCCGACCTTTTTACCGGACGATCAGCGTCCGGCCGTCCATCTCCGGCGGGCAGGCAAGGCCCAGCACGTCCAGGATGGTGGGGGCGATGTCGGCCAGACGGCCGGTGCGCAGCTCGCTGCCCGCGCCGCACAGGATAAAGGGCACCAGATTGGTGGTGTGGGCGGTCATGGGGCTGCCGTCGGGCTGCTTCATATCCTCGGCGTTGCCGTGATCGGCGGTGATCATGGCAATACCGCCCATCTTCAGCGTGGCATCCACCACCCGGCCGACGCAGGTATCCACGGTCTCCACGGCCTTGACAGCGGCCTCCAGCACACCGGTGTGGCCCACCATATCACAGTTGGCAAAGTTCAGAATGATCACGTCGTAGGCACCGGACTCGATGCGTTCCACGCACTTGTCGCAGACCTCAAAGGCGCTCATCTCCGGCTGAAGGTCATAGGTGGCCACCTTGGGGGAGGGCACCAGTACCCGGTCCTCACCGGGATACTGCTTTTCCACGCCGCCGTTGAAGAAGAAGGTGACGTGGGCGTATTTTTCTGTCTCGGCGATGCGCAGCTGGGTCATGCCCATGCTGCTGAGGTATTCGCCCAGGCCGTTTTTCACCGCCACGCGGGGCCACGCCACCAGCACATTGGGCATAGAGGCGTCGTACTCCGTGTTGCAGACGTAGGTGGTGGGGAAAAATTCCCGCTGGAAGCCGTCAAAATCGGGATCCACGATGGCCCGGGTGATCTCCCGCGCCCGGTCGGGACGGAAGTTGAAAAAGATCACGCTGTCGTTGTCGCCGATGGTGCCGTCCTTATCGCAGACTACCGGCTCCACAAACTCGTCGGTCACGCCGTTGGCGTAGGACTGGGCTACGGCGTCCACAGGGTCGGCGTTGTGAGCGCCTTCGCCGTATACCATGGCGTCATAGGCCATCTGTACCCGCTCCCAGCGCTTGTCGCGGTCCATGGCGTAGTAACGGCCCATGACCGTGGCGATTTTGCCTACGCCCAGCGCGGCGCACTTGTCCCGCAGCTCCTCCACAAAGCCTTTGCCGCTGGTGGGGGACACGTCCCGCCCATCCAGGAAGCAGTGGATATAGACCTTTTCAAGGCCCTTATCCTTGGCCATCTGCAATAGCGCGAACAGGTGGTGGATATGGGAGTGTACGCCGCCGTCGGACAGCAGGCCGTACAGATGCAGGCTGCTGCCGTTTTGCAGGCAGTTGTCCATGGCCGCGTTGTAGGCCTCGTTTTTGAAAAAGCTTCCATCATCGATGGCGCGGCTGATACGGGGCAGATCCTGGAACACCACACGGCCGCCGCCGATGTTGGTATGCCCCACCTCGCTGTTGCCCATCTGTCCGGCGGGCAGACCCACATCCAGACCGCTGGCGGACAGGGTGGTGTTGGCGTATTCCTTGAACAGCCGGTCCAGCACCGGCGTGTTGGCCAGCGTAACGGCGTTGTCGTCGCTGGCGCCAGCCAGGCCGAAGCCGTCCATGATGATCAGGGTAGTCGGCGTCTTGTTCATAGCAGAACCATCCTTTCCTGCGGTATATCAGTCCTGATTGGCGGCGTTGATGATCTCCACAAATTCGGCGGGCTTCAGGCTGGCACCGCCGATCAGGCCGCCGTCGATATCGCTCTGGCCCAGCAGCTCCGCCGCGTTGGAGGGCTTCATGGAGCCGCCGTACTGAATGGTGATGGAGCGGGCGATACGGGCGCCGTACAGGTGGCGCACGGTGGTGCGGATGAAGGTGCAGACCTCGGCGGCCTGCTCGGCGGTGGCGGTCTTGCCGGTACCGATGGCCCACACCGGCTCATAGGCGATGACGCACTTGCGCAGCTTCTCGGCAGGCACGCCGGCCAGCGCGGACTTTACCTGCAGGGCGATCAGCTCCATGGTGATGCCCAGCTCCCGCTGCTCCAGCGTCTCGCCCACGCAGATGATGGGGTGCAGGCCCGCTTCCAGCGCGGCCAGCGCCTTCTTGTTGACGGTCAGGTCCGTTTCGCCGAAATACTGACGGCGCTCAGAATGGCCGATGATGACGTACTTCACGCCCAGATCCTTCAGCATTTCGGCGGACACCTCGCCGGTGTAAGCGCCGGACTTTTCATAGAACAGGTTCTGCGCGCCCACGGATACCCGCAGATCCTTGAAGGCGCGGATGGCGGTGGAGATGTTCACAGAGGGGACGCATACCACCACGTCGCACCACTTGGCCTTGGGCATAATGGCTTTCAGCTCCTCGGCAAACTTCTTGGTCTCGCTGGCAGTCATGTTCATCTTCCAGTTGCCGGCGATAATGGTCTTACGATATCTGCGATTCATGTTTTTCTAAGCTCCTCTAACTTTATATAAAAATCAAATTTCCATCGAAAGAATGGCGTCACTTGTCCAGCAGGCAGGCCACGCCGGGCAGCTCCAGCCCCTCCAGGAACTCCAGAGACGCGCCGCCGCCGGTGCTGATATGGGTGATTTTATCGGCAAAGCCCATCTGCTCCACCGCCGCCGCGCTGTCGCCGCCGCCCACGATGGTGACAGCGCCGCTGTCGGCCAGCGCCTGGGCCATGGCACGGGTACCGGCGGCAAAATTATCAAATTCAAACACGCCCATGGGCCCGTTCCATACCACGGTGCCCGCGTCCTTCACAGCGTCGCAGAAAGCCTTCGTTGTGTCGGGGCCGATGTCCATGCCCTCCCAGTCGGCGGGGATGGCCATGGTGCTGACTACCTGACGCCGCGCGTCGTTGGAGAAGTCGTCCGCCGCCACGGTGTCGGTGGGCAGCAGCAGCTTCACGCCGTTCTTTTTGGCCTTTTCGATCATCTCCAGCGCGTAGTCCAGCTTGTCGTCCTCGCACAGGCTCTTGCCGATGGAGCCGCCCTGGGCCTTGGCGAAGGTGTAGGCCATGCCGCCGCCGATGATGATGGTGTCGGCCTTATCCAGCAGATTGTTGATGACGCCGATCTTGTCGCTGACCTTGGCGCCGCCCAGCACCGCCACAAAGGGCCGCTTGGGATCGTTCAGTGCCTTGCCCATGACCTCCAGCTCCTTTGCCACCAGCAGGCCGGACACGGCAGGCAGGAAAGCCGCCACACCGGCGGTGGAGGCGTGGGCGCGGTGCACGGTGCCGAAAGCGTCGGACACATACAGTTCCGCCATGGAAGCCAGCTCCCTGGCAAAGGAGGGGTCGTTCTTCTCCTCGCGGATGTCAAAGCGCAGGTTCTCCAGCAGCATGATCTCGCCGCCCTTCAGGGCCGCGGCCTTGGCCTTGGCATCCTCGCCCACGATGTCTTTGGCGAAGATGACCTGCTGCCCCAGCAGCTCGCTGAGACGCGCCGCCACGGGGGCAAGGCTCAGCTTTTCCTTCCACTCGCCCTTGGGCTTGCCCAGATGGGAGCAGGCGATGACCGCCGCGCCTTTGCCCAGCAGGTACCTGATGGTGGGCAGCGCCGCCACGATGCGCTTGTCGCTGGTGATCGCGCCGGTAGATTTGTCCTGCGGTACATTGAAATCGCAGCGCAGCAGGATCTTCTTGCCTGCCACATCCACATCCATAATGGTTTTCTTGTTGTAATTCATCGTTCACGTCTCCTTTGCAGCGTGTTGTTACATGTTGGCCATCTCGCCTGTGCCGCTCAGACCGGGGAAGCCGTTCTGACGCAGCGCCTCATAGGTGAGGATGGCCACGGAATTGCTGAGGTTCAGGCTGCGGGCATCCTTCCGCATGGGAAGGCGCAGGCAGCGGTCATAGTGGGCTGCGCGGAAATCCTCCGGCAAGCCGGAGGTCTCCTTTCCGAAGAAAAGCCAGCAGTCCGGCGAAAAGCGGGCCTGGGTATAGTCACGGGGCGCCTTGGTGGTGGCCAGCCACAGGTCGGCGGCGGCCGCCGGGTTCTGCCAGAAGAAGTCATCCAGCCCGTCGTAGTCCCGTACCTCCACCAGATGCCAGTAGTCAAGACCGGCCCGTTTTACCGCCCGGTCCGAGATGTCAAAGCCCAGAGGTCGGATCAGATGCAGGCGGCTGCCGGTGGCGGCGCAGGTACGGGCGATGTTGCCGCAGTTCTGCGGGATCTCCGGTTCAACCAGAACGATGTTCAGCATAGCGAATCCACTCCTCAAGTTCAAAAGCTTTCCTAGTATAAAGCAAATCTTCCGGAAATTCAACATCAAAATTGTTAAAAAGTACGTTTTTCTCATTAAAATATTCGTTTTGAGCGCCTAAAAGAAAAGAAAACAGGCGTTTCGCCCTTTCCACCCATTTTTCGCGGCGGCCCATACAAAAACTTGTTGGAAATTCTCTGGAAAAACACTGGATTTTCCCGCAGGATATGATATACTATTTATTAAAAGAAACACGACCATCTCTTTCAGGGGGTGTATTCCAATGAATCACAACCAGGCGATCATTGATCTTCGCGCCGGCGGTGCCGGCGCTGATACCGCTATGAGACCGCTGATGCTGCATACAATGCTCTTTTGCCCCGTTATCTGGTGGGTATGTGCGGAGCTATTGACTTGCGGCGTCGGGCGGTTTTTTGTTGTCTGCGAGGAAACGTGGCGGGGGGAAGCCGCGGAAGCGCTGAAAGATATCGCCGGCGTGACATTCCATGGCACCGCGGAGGAAGCGCTGGCTGCCGCCGAGGGGCGCGTGATCGTCGTTCCCGGAGCGGTGGTGCCCGTATGGGGCGAGGAAAGCCGCACGGTCTATGCCGCCGACGCCGCGCTGCTGCGCGCCCGTCTGGCGGAGGGACTGGCGCTGGGCGACTGTCCGGCGGACGCCGAGGATGTCCGCCAGCTGTGGCAGAGCGCCAGCTGCGCAACCTCCTTCCTGCCGGTCAGCGACGCCGCCGGATTGCAGGCGGCCATGCCCGCCGCCCGTGAGCTGCTGACGCGGCGGATGGCGCGCAGCGGCGTCACCGTGATCGATCCCAACAACATCTATGTGGATCCCCGCTGCTCTGTAGCGCCTGGTGTGACGCTGCTGCCGGGCACCATCCTGCGGGGACATACCGTCATTGGCAGGGACTGCGAGATCGGCCCCAATACCATGATCCGGGACTGCCGGGTGGGCGAGGCTGCCACCGTCAACGCCAGCCAGCTGAACGAGAGTGTCATCGGCAGCCATACCACTGTGGGGCCCTTCGCCTATGTGCGGCCCGGCTGCACGGTGGGCGACCACTGCCGCATCGGCGATTTCGTGGAGCTGAAAAACTCCCATTTGGACGACGGCACCAAGGTCAGCCACCTGACCTATGTAGGCGACAGCGACGTGGGCAAGCGGGTCAACTTCGGCTGCGGCACCGTTACCACCAATTATAACGGCCTGCATAAATACCGCTGCACCGTGGGGGACGATGTGTTTCTGGGGTGCAACACCAACCTGATCGCCCCGGTGACCATCGGCGATGGGGCCTATACCGCCGCCGGCTCCACGGTGGACAAGGATGTGCCTGCCGGCGCGCTGGCCATCGCCCGGGCGCGGCAGGAGAACAAGCCCGGCTGGGCCGCCCGGTTCTTCAAAAGCAAAAAGTGAAAAATTTACATAAAAAATACACAGAAAGCGAGGATGTTTCACCATGATTTCTCACGGCAAGGACATCAAAATTTTCACCGGCAACGCCAACCCCGCTCTGGCGCAGGAGATCTGCAAGATCATCGGCACCAAGCTGGGCGAGGCAGAGGTCAAGAGCTTCGCGGACGGCGAGGCTTCCGTCTCCCTGTATGAGACCGTCCGTGGCAGCGACGTGTTCCTCATCAACTCCACCTGCAAGCCTGTTAACGACAGCCTGATGGAGCTGCTGATCATGATCGACGCCTGCAAGCGCGCCAGCGCCGGCCGCGTCACCGCGGTGATCCCCTACTTCGGCTATGCCCGCCAGGACCGCAAGGCCAAGAGCCGCGACCCCATCTCCGCCAAGCTGGTGGCCAATATGCTGACCGCCGCCGGCGCTGATCGGGTGCTGACCATGGACCTGCATGCCAGCCAGATCCAGGGCTTCTTCGATATTCCCGTGGACAACCTGCTGGGCAACCCCGTGTTCGTGGACTACTACGCCAAGAAGTTCGGTGAGAAGTGCGAGAACATGGTGGTGGTGTCCCCTGACGTGGGCAGCGTGGCCCGCGCCCGTACCTTTGCCCAGAAGCTGCATATGAACCTGGCCATCGTGGACAAGCGCCGCCAGAAGGCCAACCAGTGCGAGGTCATGAACGTCATCGGCGACGTGGAGGGCAAGGACTGCATCCTGTTTGACGACATGGTGGATACCGCCGGCAGCATCTGCAACGCCGCCAAGGCCATCGTGGAGGTGGGCGGCGCCAACAGCGTGTATGCCTGCGCCAGCCACGGCGTGCTGTCCGGCCCCGCGCTGGAACGCATCAACGGCAGCGTTATCAAGGAGATGGCCCTGCTGAATACGATCCCTGAGGATATGGGCAAGGGCTGCGACAAGATCAAGTATCTGTCTGTGGCGCCCATGTTTGCCGAGGCCATCGAGCGCATCTATCAGGAGATCTCCATCGCCAAGCTGTTCAACTGAGAAATCGCTTTTCAAACCGAAAAAACCGTGCTATAATAGGGGGACTGCGCATGCAGTTCCCCTATTCTTCACGGGGGCAAAACCATAGAGAAACGGAGGGACGCGCCTTGTTTTTCAATCGTAAGCCCACGGGCGGCGTCAACTGGATCCTGGTGGGGCTGGGCAATCCCGGCAAGCAGTATGAGAGCACCCGCCATAACATGGGCTGGCTGGCGCTGGACAGCCTGATGGAGCAGGAAAAATTTTCCCTTTCCAAGCTGCGTTTTAAGGCATGGACGGGTATTTTTGAAAAGAATGGCAATAAAATACTGGTGATGAAGCCCCAGACCTATATGAACCTCTCCGGTGAATCGGTGGGGGAGGCCGCCCGCTTTTATAAGATCCCGGCGGACCATGTGGTGGTGATCTCCGATGACGTATCCCTGCCGGTGGGCAAGCTGCGCATCCGCAAGGGCGGCAGCGCCGGAGGGCACAACGGCCTGAAGAACATCATCGCCCATCTGGGCACCGATCAGTTTCCCCGCATCAAGGTGGGAGTGGGCATGCCGGAGCATCCCGACCATGAGATGATCGACTGGGTCATCGGCAAGCCCCAGGGCGAGGAGGCGAAGCTGCTGCGGCAGACGCTGGACCGGGCTGCCAACGCCGCGCTGTGCCTGATGGAAGAGGGCTGCGATAAGGCCATGAACAAGTTCAACGGGTAAACAGAAATATATGTGCAGGGCGGGGTGACCACACTCCACCGCTTACCGAAGCGTTGATGTATCCCGCGCGGCGGCCCGCGGTCAGGCCGCCCTGCGGAAAAGAAGAAGCCGGTGTCATGGAAAGGAGGGGAGATATGAACGGCCTATTGAAAGAGCTGCTGCAAATGCCGGAGGCAAAGGCGCTGCTGAATGGCGCCCTTCACGGCGACAAGCCGCTGGTCACAGGCGTATCTCCCGTCCATCGGGCCATGCTGGCGGCCGCCATGCATCAGGAGACGGGGCGGCCCATGCTGCTGCTGTGCGGCGACGAGACGGAAGCCGCCCGCCTGTGTGCCGATCTCCGGGCCCTGACGGGGCGGGAGGTCACGCTGCTGCGCCGCAGGGAGTGGCAGCTGCGTCCTTCGGCTTCTGCCAGCCGCAGCTGGGAGCATCAGCGTCTGGCGGCGCTGTATGCCATGGCATCGGGACAGGCGCGGCTGACGGTGGCTGCCGTTGACGCGGCGGTGCAGCGGTGTATTCCCAAAGAGGTGCTGCTGGATACCGCGATCTCCCTGAAAACAGGGGAGAGCTATCAGATGGAGCAGCTGGCGCGGCGG